>FLOH01000490.1_pt1 | contig 84532 bp, 80 predicted proteins | sample 756751 | NCBI WGS metagenome assembly FLOH01 (sample SAMEA4026879, study PRJEB14308) | marine metagenome | biome: coastal water; material: water | depth 74 m
TTGCGAATGCCTTCATCCGAGTGGGTATCGAACGTCTCGCCCGTCGTCGCGTCGACCTCGGGGAGGGCGCGGAGCAGCGTCGTGACCGGCAGCTTGCGCTTGCGGTCGATGCGTGCGAAGACGAGACCCTTCTTGTCGATCTCGAGCTCGAGCCACGAACCGCGCTGTGGCATCAGGTTCGCGGTGAAGACCTGCTTCGCCGGATCCTTCGGCTCCATGATGTACGCGCCCGGCGAACGCACCAGCTGCGTTACGACGACGCGCTCCGTGCCGTTGATGATGAACGTGCCCGCAGCCGTCATCTGCGGGAAGTTGCCCATGAAGACCCGCTGCTCGCGGATCTCGCCCGTTTCCTTGTTGATGAACGAGACCGTCATGAAGAGGCCCGACTCAAAGCTCTTGTCGGTCTCGCGGCACTCGCGCTCGGTAAGAGTCGGCGGCTCGAAGACGTGATCACCGAACTCCACAGCAAGTGTGCCGGTGTAGTCCTCGATCGGCGAAATGTCGTTGATGACCTCGCGAATACCTGTCTCCATGAATTTCTTGAAGGAGGTGCTTTGGATGTCGATCAGGTTCGGGACGTCAAGGATGCGCGCGGTAGGGGTCTTCTCTAGGTGAGAGAAATTGCGGCGCTGACGCTTCGGACGGGGCTTGGCAGAGGCCACGGGCCCTCCTCGGTGCTGGAAGGTAGACGGAAGCTCAACCGTGGGCATACGGCGAGCGAACGCGCAGCCTAACAGAGTCCTGCGGAGCATGCTACGCCCCTACCGGGGCGGAACCGTCGGACGTAAGCAAGGTACAGGCAGAGCCCTTCCGAGTCCACCAAATTTGGCCATATCTCCAGAAAGGTGTAGCATCTGATGATGCTTTCTGTCTCTCAAGCAGCTGCCCGTTCCGGTCGCGGAGCCGAGACGATTCGCCGCTGGATTCGAAGCGGCCGCCTGACGGCTCATCGCAGTGGCAGCCGCCTCTTCGTCCATCAGGACGAACTTGACGCGCTGATCGCCCGCCCCGCGCACGACCCTCCGGCCGGCTGGAGCCGCACTAGCTGGGGAACGCGTCAACCCGATTGGGTGGGCGAGTTGCGGCGGGCGCGGGGTGGCAGGCGGCTGGCGCAGTGACGTGCTGTGTTGCCAACACCTTGCGGGCGCCAGCCGCCTGCCACCCCGCGCGCGCCGCAGCTCGCCGATGTCACAAAGGGGTCAGACCCTTTAGTGACATCACCGCGTTTGCTTCAGGCACTTGGAGTCGTTCTCTCCGCGATGTCACTAAAGGGTCTGACCCCTTTGTGACATCCGCTCACCAACATCAGCCGCCCGCAGAGGCCGCCGCATAATGCTCGTCGTCGACCCCACGATCGTCCTGCCGATGCTGGCCGCCAAACCGACTTGGACGAGTGCAGGCTCGGACGATCTGGTCGCCCCTCCCCTGCTCTGGTCGGAATGCCGCTCGCTGCTCCACGACCTAGCGCGCCGCGGCGTGATCCCGACGGTCGAGGCTCGCCGCATGCGACGAGCACTTGATCGCGCGCCGATCACCGAACTCAGCCACCCCCAACTTGGCGAAGAGTCGTGGCGCGTCGCCGACCTCCTCAACCACCCACGCACCGAAGCGGCCGAGTATGTCGCGCTCGCACGTCTAATTGGCGCGCCCCTCGCGACGCTCGACCGCGACTTGGCCGAGCGAGCAGCACTCGTCTGTCGCGTCAAGGTGCCGGACTGACGATCTTGGTGGGAGGACATGACAACCGCGCGGATGTGGTGTCCTCCCACACCAAGACGCACGACCTGCCCACTCGCTGTTGACGGGAGGACACCACATCCGCGCGGTTGTCATGTCCTCCCAGGATCGCGAGTCGACCTGGCTTGCGACGGATACAAACGACGAAGGGCCCCGGGTTACTCCGGGGCCCTTCTGACGAACACACCACCCGAGCGCGAGCCCGGTGACAAGACTGCTTAGCGCAGTTCGACGGTGGCGCCGGCCTCGACGAGCTCGGCCTTCAGCTTCTCGGCGTCCGCTGTCGGAACGCCTTCCTTGACCATGCCAGGTGCTCCGTCGGCGATGTCCTTGGCCTCCTTGAGACCAAGACCCGTCGCGGAGCGGATCACCTTGATGACCGGAATCTTCTGCGATCCAGTTTCGACGAGGAAGACGTCGTACGAGGTCTTCTCCTCGGCTGCCTCGGCTTCGCCACCGCCGCCACCTGCAGCCGGCGCCGCAACGGCGACAGAAGCAGCAGCGGAAACGCCGAACTCCTCTTCGAGCGCCTTGACCAGCGTCGAAAGGTCCATCACGCTCATACCCTTGATCTCTTCGATCAGTTGATCTGTGGTCAATGCCATGACCTGTACTCCTTGTATCGGTGTGTAACCGTCCGCTTACGCGGCGGCCTTCTGCTTTTCGATCTGATCCAACGCAATCACGAGACTGCGTGGAATTGCTGCAAGAGTGCCGGCGAGCCCAGTGATCGGACTTGCCAGGGCGAACACGAGCTGTGCATGCAACTGATGCCTCGAGGGCAGCGTTGCGAGCACCTTAATTCCGTCTTCATCAAGCACGGCCCCATCAATGAGGCCTCCCTTGAGCTTCAGAATCGTCGTCTCCTTTGCCGCCTTAGCAAGTGCCTTGGCAACGGGAGCCGGATCCGAATGACAGAACGCGATCGCCGTCGGACCGGACAGAAACTCGAGGATTCCCTCTTGTCCGGCACGCTTAGCGGCAATGCGCGTCAGCGTGTTCTTCGACACGAGCAGCGACGCCTCTAGGGGCCGTAGCTCGTTGCGAATCACGGCGAGCTGCTGCACGCCGAGTCCACGATAGTCCGTGACGATCAACGAGGTCGCCGAGTTGAGCTGCTGCTCAATCTGGTTGATGACCTCTTCTTTTCGTTCCTTCAACATGTGATACCACCTCCTTTCGTATGCGTGCCCGCCGATTGGACGGCGGACACGACGAAAGGCTCGACAGCTGTCGGCCTCTGAGGTGACTCACCGCCTGCGCCGGTCTTCCCCAGCTCCACAACGGGGCTGGTGCCGGCGGTCCTTGGCGACAGGACGCAGAGTGTGGGAGAACGACGCTGGTTAGGCGATCGTCTCCTCGAGCACGTCGCGGGTACGCGACGGATCGATCTTGATGCCCGGCCCCATGGTGGAGCTGAGCACGACAGACTTGATGTAGCGACCCTTGGTCGAAGCAGGCTTGGCGCGGAGGATCTCCTCGAGCACCGTCGCGTAGTTCTCGCCGAGCTCGCGCTCCGCAAACGACTTCTTACCAAGCGGCAAATGCACGATGCCCGTACGGTCGGTGCGGTACTCGATCTTGCCGCGCTTGATTTCTTCCACGGCCTTCGTGACATCCATCGTGACAGTACCGGTCTTCGGGTTCGGCATTTTGCCGGAGGGTCCAAGGACGCGGCCGAGCTTGCCGACGACGACCATCATGTCGGGCGTGGCGACGGCGACGTCGAAGTCGTCGAAACCATCAAGGATGCGCTGTGCGAGTTCGTCGCCACCGACAACCTCGGCACCAGCGGCCTCGGCCTCAGCGGCCTTGTCTCCCTGAGCGAAGACGATCACGCGGGTGTCCGAACCAGTGCCGTGCGGCAACATGACGGTGCCACGAAGCTGCTCTTCGGCGAGCCGAACATTGATGCCGAGGCGGAAGTGCACCTCGACGGTCTCGTCGAACTTAGAGGTTTCGAGCTCCTTGAGGAGTCGGACAGCATCGATCGGCTGATACAGGTTCTCGCGATTGACCTTCGCGCGCGCTGCTGCGAGCTTCTTGCCACTCATGCTTCTACCTCCACGCCCATCGAGCGGGCAGTACCGGCGATAATCTGCATCGCAGCCTCGACGTCGTTTGCATTCAGATCCTGCAGCTTCGTCTCCGCGATCGAGCGGAGTTGGGCCTGAGTCAGCGTGCCAACCTTGTCGCGGTGCGGCACAGCCGAACCACTCTTCAGGTTCAGCGCCTCTTTGATCAGCACAGCCGCAGGCGGCGTCTTCGTGATGAATGTAAAGGAGCGATCCTCGTAGACCGAAATCTCAACCGGCGTAATGCGACCCTGCTGCGAACTTGCCGTCTCGGCATTGAATGCCTTGCAGAAGTCCATGATGTTCACACCGTGCTGGCCGAGCGCGGGACCGACCGGCGGAGCAGGATTAGCCTGTCCGGCGGGAATCTGGAGCTTGATGATAGTGACGACCTTTTTGGCCATCGTGACCTCCTGTGGTGCGAACGCCCGGACTTCCGAGCTCCCACTGTCAGGCGTTGCCTATTGGCGAACGCGGCAGAATGCTAGACGAGCGTTAGTCGAGGCGCTTCACATCAGAGAAGCCGAGTTCCACCGGCACCTGACGTTCGAAGATCGAAACATGCACCTTGAGCTTCGACGACTCATTGTTAATCTCGATAATCTCACCGTCGAAATCGGCGAGTGGTCCAGATGTCACCTTGACCATCTGACCGAGTTGGAACTCGGCGACAGCCTTCGGCTTGGCCTCAGCGCTCTCCGTGCGGAGCAGCTTGTCGACCTCGGCCTGACCGAGCGGCACGAGCGTCATCTCCTCGCGCTTGCCCTGCGCGCCGACGAAGCCGGTTACACCAGGCGTGTTGCGCACGAGGCTGATTGCCTCTGGAGTCGAATCCATCTGAATCAGGACGTACCCGGGGAGCACGCGGCTCTCCTTCTCGACCTTCTTGCCGTCACGCGTCTCGACGGTGTGTTCGGTGGGCACGACAATGCGGCGTAGACCCTCGCCACCCTGCTGGGTGCGACGGCGCTGCTCGAGGTTACGACGGACCTTGTCCTCGTGACCCGAATAGGTGTGAATGGCGTACCAGCGGAACATAGGTATGGACCTCGTTGATTACCCCGCCTGCTGGTTAATGAGCCAACCAGCGAGACGAGAGAACAGGGAATCGAGCGCGTAGAGATACACGCCGACAATGAAACACATGATGATCACGACTGCCGTGGCTTGAATCAGCTGAGGTCGATTCGGCCACTGGACGCGCTTGAGCTCGGCCACACACTCGCGAACGAACGCGCCGATGCCCTGGCGGTCCTTCGGACTACCAGTCTGACTCTTGGCAGGGCGTGCGCGAGCGGCGCGCTCGGCGCGCTTCACACGACGCTCAGCGTCCTTGTCCCGCGGTGCGGGAACGGTGTCGTCGGCCTCAGCCATACGGGACTAGCGGGTCTCTCGATGTACGGTCTGCGTACCACAGCGGCGACAGAACTTCTTCAACTCGATGCGGTCGGGCGTGTTCCGCTTCGACTTGTTGGTCTGATAGTTCCGCTCTTTGCAGTCGGTGCAGGCCATCGTGACAGCGATGCGAATTCCAGACTTGGCCACGAGCCACATCCTCTCGAAAGTTCAACCCTGCCTGTCGCCTGACAGGCAGCGCGGAGCGGGGCTGCTCCCTTGCTGGCGAAGACTACCGGAGATACGCCAATCGGTGTCGCGCTTGTACACGCACCACTCCTCGGCGACCCGCGCGTTACGCCCCAGCAGGCGGCGCGTCCGGCGGGGCCGGCAGCGGTAAACCAGACATGCGCGGTCGACCAGACGAGCGCTCCGGCGTGCCTGCCGGTGTCTCGGGTGTCGAATCCTGTGTGACCTCGGCAACCCATATCTCGTCCTCCGGCACGTCGTCGAGTAGCTTGAGAAACTGGCTACGGTCGATCGTTTCGCGGTCGAGCAGAATCTTCGAAAGGCGATGGAGTGACTCCATGTGCTCCGTCAGCAAGATGCGGGCGCGCTCGTGCGCCTCCTCGATGATGCGGCGGATCTCGTCGTCGATCTCACGGGCGATCTCCTGCGAATAGTCAGCCTCGGCGCCAAACGAGCGGCCGAGAAACGGGTTACCCTGATCGTGACCGAGGGCGCGCGGGCCGAGCTTCTCGCTCATGCCGTACTTCATCACCATCGCCTTCGAAGTGGCTGTGACCTTCTCAATGTCGTTCGAGGCGCCCGTGGTGATCTCGTTGAAGACGAGCTCTTCGGCAGCGCGACCACCGAGCGTCATCGCCAACTGATCGTTAAGCGAGGCGCGCGTGACGAGGAACTTATCTTCGGTTGGCAGCGAGATTGTGTAGCCCAATGCTTGACCGCGCGAGACGACAGAAATCTTGTGGACGGGATCGCAATTCGGCAGGAAATGCCCAACCAACGCGTGCCCCATCTCGTGATACGCCGTGATCAGGCGCTCTTCTTCCGACAGCAGCCGCGTCTTCTTCTCGGGACCGGCGAGCACACGCATGATGCCCTCTTCGAGCTCGAACATGGTGATCGTCTTCTTGCCGGCACGAGCAGTCAAGAGCGCCGACTCGTTGATCAGGTTCGCCAGGTCGGCGCCCGTGAAGCCCGGAGTCTGGCCGGCCAACACGCCAAGGTCGATCTCGGTGCCGAGCGGCTTGTCCTTCGAATGCACCTTGAGGATCGCCTCGCGACCCGAGCGATCAGGACGATCGACGACGATCTGGCGATCGAAACGACCGGGACGCAACAACGCCGGATCGAGCACGTCGGGGCGGTTCGTAGCGGCGATCAGGATCACATTGACGTTGGTCTCGAAGCCATCCATCTCAACGAGGAGCTGGTTGAGCGTCTGTTCGCGCTCGTCGTGGCCACCACCCATGCCGGCGCCACGATGACGACCGACGGCATCGATCTCGTCGATGAAGATGATGCACGGCGAGTTCTGCTTGGCCTGCTCGAAGAGGTCACGCACACGACTCGCGCCCACGCCGACGAACATCTCGACGAAGTCGGAGCCAGAGATCGAGAAGAACGGCACGCCAGCCTCGCCCGCAACAGCACGCGCCAGCAGCGTCTTGCCGGTGCCCGGAGGCCCAAACAGGAGGACACCCTTCGGGATCTTTGCGCCAAGCGCTTGGAACTTCTTCGGGTTCTCCAAGAACTCCTTGATTTCCCCGAGTTCCTCGACAGCCTCGTCGGCACCAGCCACATCGGCGAACGTGATCTTCGGCATGTCGGGCGTCATCCGCTTGGCCTTGCTCTTACCGAAGCTCATCACCTTCCCGCCGCCGCCCTGCATCCGATTCATAATGAACAACCAGAGACCAATGAACAGCACGAACGGCAGCACGTTGATCAAGAGCGACACAAACGACGAGCCACCCGTCTCGGCACCCGTAATGTTGATTGCATCCTTGTTTGTGTCGTAGACCTCCGCCCACGCCTTCTCGCCTGGGATGCCGACGGTGTAGGTGACGGGCTCGGCGTCTGGCTTGGCATTCGCAGTCGGCTTGAGCGTCACCTTGACGTTATTAGCCGCCGTGTTCTGCTCGAGCTGCTTGACGTCGCCGCCCTTGAGGTCCGTCAGCATCGTCGACCAATTACGCGGCGGCGGCTCGGGGGCGTCGTTGTTCAGGAGGAGTCGCTGAGCAAGAAACGCGATCAGGATCACGACCAGAATCGGGAACACGGCGTTTCTGAAGATGCGATTCACACTGCTCCGTGGAATTGGGAAGGCCGAGCCATTAGTTGGCTCACGATAGCACCGGCTCTGGTTCTGCCTGCGATACGTGCTCTGACGGTGCGGACTGCCGCAGCAGCAGCGTCAGCACAAAAGCGGCCATAAGTGCTAGCAAGGCGAGCAGCGCAGCGCCCGTCCACCCAGCTGTGCTCCACGCAGCGCCCAGCATGAATGGTCCGAGCGAACCGAGCAAGTAATAGATCGTCAGATGCAGACTCATCGCACTCCCTCTATCGCGCAGCGTCAGTTGTGGGACGAGTAACTGTGCGACACCAACCATCGAGAACAACCCGCCCGCCAAAATCGCGAGCCCAACAATGACGGCAAACAGGTTTGGCAGGCTCCCCAACGCCAGCCCGAGGACACCGATCAGCGGGAAGATCGGGAGCACGGTCCTTGGCCCGAGCCGCCCCGCCCAGCGCACCGCAAGCGGTGCGAGTGCACCAACGAGCCAGACCATGTAGAACGCCCCGACCTGGCGATGACTAAGACCAAAGACACTCGATTCGAGCCGATACGCGATCACCGAAAAAAGCCCTACAAACGCGAAGAACGTACAGCCAGCCGCGAGCGCATTGAGCAAAAGCGGCGTGTTACGAATATGGGCACGGAGGGCACGCAGCGGCGAGCGAGCCTTTGGTGGTGGCGGCGCAACAGGAAGCAGAATTCGAATCAAAACCGCACTGAGCAACATTGGAATCGCCAACACTGCCAACGACATGCGCCAGCCAAGCTCGGTAACAAGCAGCGCCGGGATCGTGCGCCCCAGAAATCCGCCCAAGACAAGCGCTGAGGTATAGATACCAACGACCGTTGGCACGCGATGTGCCGGGAATGCCTCATAGACGTAGGCCGTCGCCACCGTCAGCAGCCCGGGGAGCAGCAGCCCCTGTAGTGAGCGCAGCACCAAGAGCTCAACGATGCCCTGCACAAAAATGATCAGCACCGTCGGCACGGCCAGCAGCGCACAGGACCCCAGCATCACGCGCCGCCGCCCGATGCGATCGGACAGTGGCCCCATCAGCCAGGCCCCGACTGCGATCCCAACCACCACGTCCGTGATCGTCAAACCCGTGACAGCTGGCCCCATGCCGAGATCACGCCCGACCTCAGGCACGATCGCCTGAGTCGAATAGGGAATCGCAAACATCGTTGCCGCAGCGATTGAGAGCGCCACGATTGCACCACTGCCAGTACGAAGTGATGTGGCGGTGGTGAGGTCACTCATGCAGACACGGTACCGCGCCGCTTACGATGCCAACATATGCCTGAGCATCTGCGGACAAGCACGGGGGCCTACGGTGAGCACGCGCTGCTGGTCGGAGACCCCGCACGCGCGGAGTTGATTGCGACGGAGTTGCTCGAAGGCGCCGAGCTAGTCACTGATGCTCGCGGCCTCAATGGCTACGCGGGCCAGTTCAACGGGCACACTGTCGGCGTCCAGACAACAGGCATGGGTGGCCCGTCCGCAGCGATCGTGATCGAAGAACTGATCCAGCTTGGCGTGCGCCGCATCGTTCGGCTCGGCACCTGCGGCTCACTCTCGAACCTGCTTGCTCCAGGCGATTTTTTCTGCGCGGCCGCGGCAATTCCAGCCGATGGCACCAGCCAGACCTACGTCGGTGGTGAGCCGCATGCGCCACTTGCCGATTTTGAGATCGTGCACGCCGCCGTCCACGACGCCAAGAAGGCGGGAGTGCGAATGCGCGTTGGTCTCGTCGCGACGACAGATGCGTTCTACGACCCGGGTGCCGGGCGCGCCACCAACTGGGCCGCCCGTGGTGCACTCGCTGTCGATATGGAGACAGCGCCGCTCTTAACGATCGCACCGTTGCGCAGCGTCTCGGCCGCCTCGTTTCTGATCTGCTCGAATCGTATCAACGAGCCAGCCACGCGCCTGAGTCCCGATGCGCAACGCACCACCGTCCTGTCCTGCGCCCCGATCGCGCTCGGCGCCCTCGTCTCGGAACCGAAGCATTCATGACTCGCCGCGTCGTCCTGATCATCAACCCCGCCTCCGCCAACGGCAAGACGGGGCAGCAGTGGCCCGAACTTGTCGCCGAGGCACAGCGTCTCGGTCTGCGCGTTGAAGAGCGCCTCACCGAGGCTCCGGGACACGCCACCGAACTGGCGCGCGAAGCCAGCATGGCGGGCGCCGATGTAGTTGTCGCCGTTGGTGGCGATGGTACCGTGCACGAGGTTGTCAATGGCCTCGTTGGTGCCGGCGGTACTCCCTATGGTGACGCCGCACTTGGCGTAATCGCCCGCGGCACCGGCCGCGATTTTATTCGCAGCCACGACATCCCAACCAAGACGAAGGACGCCTTGCAGGCGATTGCCGACGGTCCGATTCGACGCATCGACGTCGGTGAGGTTATTTCAACAGGCGACCCAGAAGGCGGACGCCGGTTCGCGAACGCTGCATCTGCGGGCGTAACCGGTGCGATTGCCAAGCGAGCCAACGGTATGTCGAAGCGGATGGGTGGCACTCCGACGTTCCTCCTCGCCGCCTTTCAAGGCTTCCGCGCATACACCAACACGCCGATCCACCTCGAGCTAGATGGGCGTCCGATCGATGTCACCGCCTCTTGCGTGGTCTGCGCGATCGGCCACTCGCTCGGCGGCGGCATTAAGATCGCGCACGGTGCCCGACCAGACGACGGGCTACTCGACATGGTGCTGGTGGGCGACGTCGGCGCGAATGACCTCGCCCTCAACGTGCATCGCCTCTACACCGGCACGCTCGGCGAGCACCCGCAGATCACGCACCTCAAGGGGCTGACCGTGGCCGTCTCGGGTGACACGCCACTCCAGATCGAGGCAGACGGCGAACTAGCGGGCACGACACCCGCCACGTTCCGGTGTTTGCCGGGCGCGCTGCGCTTGGTGACGGCCTCGTGATGTGTAGGAGCACATTGACCGCACGCCTGCTCGTGCTTGGCGCACTCCTGGTTGCTGCCCCGAGCGCCGCAGCGCACGCCACGATCGAGCTCAAGGGTGAGCGGCCCATCGCCGGTAAACGCGGCAAGCTGACAGTCGCCATCCCCCACGGCTGCGGTGTTGGCATGGCGACAGATCGTCTCGTTGTCCGGCTCGGATCCGGATGGCCGAACGCTAAGGCGATCGCGATCGCTGGCTGGACGTCGACCGTCGCCCGCGCCTCCTCAGGCCGCTGGACCATCACGTGGGTTGCCACCACTGGTGGCCTGCCCAATACCTCAATCGGCGACTTTCCGATTGCGGTCCGTTGGCCTCGTGCACCGGGCATCTATAAGACACCGACCTTCCAGCATTGTGGCGCGAGATTGATGAAATGGAACGACCCGTTCACGACGGCAGCATCCGCCGAACAGGACTATCCGCCGGTCTACCCGGTGCCTCGCATCCAGATTCTGCCAAAGCCCAAGAAACTCGTTTCGCCCCCAACGGGGTGATCGCAGGTACCTACGGCGTGGCATGCAGGTTGTTTTGGGGTCGGGCTCTAAGACAACACCGAGCGCCATCAACTTTGCTTTGGGGCCAGGCCCTGATGCAAAGTCAAGCGGAGACCAACTTTGCATCAGGGCCTGGCCCCAAAGCAAAGGTGATGGCGCTCGGTGTGTATCTTGCCCGGCGCTTTTGTTTAGCCGGGAATCGCGCGGCGAATCTGCGCGAGCGCGGCCTCCAGCGCTGCTGGGTCGCCACCAGCCTGGCCGAGCGTCACGCCAGCGAGGAAGGTGGCGATCGGTGCGGCAGGCCGGGTCACGCCGTGCGCCGCATCGGCAGCCAAAGAAAGCAGCGCCGACACCGTTTCCGGCTCAGCCACCCACTGCAGGTTGTGATCACCCAGCGCCTCGACTGCACGCCCTGCGAATGCCTCGACGTCTTCCATACCCGCTCCTCTCATCGCTTTCACGCATCCCTGCGAACTACTCGCTGGATACGCTATCTCTCCCCGGAGGGTATCGTCTCCCTCACAAACCCTCGACCTAGGGAGGCGCGGTGAGTAGCAACGAGATGCGAGCATCGATCGACGGCGTGCAGCAGGCGCTCGCCGAACGGTCCTATCTGGCCGACCGCGGCCTCGCCACGACGGTGCACCTCGCCCTCAAACTCGGTAAGCCCGTGCTGCTCGAAGGTGAGGCTGGCGTTGGCAAGACCGAGCTCGCGAAGGTCGTCGCGGACGCGCTCGGTGCTCGACTGATTCGCCTCCAGTGTTACGAAGGAATCGACGTCGCCCACGCACTCTACGACTGGGCCTATGCACGCCAAATGCTGTACATCCGCACGCTTGAGGCGACCGGTGACGCTCGCCAAGGCGAAGAGGTGCTTGACGAGCTGTTCGGACCACGCTTTCTGGAACGCCGACCATTGCTCGACGCAATTGCCTGCGACGACGTGGTTCCACCCGTGCTCCTGATCGACGAGATCGATCGCGCCGACGATGAGTTCGAGGCATTTCTGCTCGAGCTGTTGTCTGACTTTCAGGTCACAATCCCCGAGATCGGCACGATCAAAGCCGAACGTCGTCCCGTCGTCTTCCTGACCTCGAACCGCACACGAGAGCTCCACGAGGCACTCAAGCGCCGCTGCCTCTACATGTGGGTAGAGCTGCCCGATCTAGACCGCGAGATCGCAATCGTCCGCGCCCGCGTCCCCGAGGCCCCCGAACGCCTCGCCGCTCAGGCTGCCGCGTTCGTGCATGAGCTCCGCACGCTCGATCTGACGAAACAGCCCGGCATTGCCGAAACGATTGACTGGACGCAAGCCCTGCTCGCACTCGGCCAGGAGGAAATCGAGGCAGGGGTCGTCGACCTGACGCTCGGCTCCGTCTTGAAGTTCCACGAGGACATTGGGCGCGTCCGCGATGCCGACCTGCAGCAAATCGTCGAACGCGCTCGCTCCGTCGCCGACGACACGCAGACCCCCGGCAACTGATGAACGCTGGCGACGCAGTCGTCCGGAAGCTCGTCACATTCGGGCGCATCCTGCGCGAGGCTGGTGTTGAGGTGGGGCCCGGTCGAATCCAAGACGCCCTGCGTGCGCTCGACGAGATTGATCTGCGCCGCCGCGACGAGGTCTACGCAGCACTCGCGTGCACGCTGATCGCACGCCGCGACGATCTCGAAATTTTCGATCGCGCCTTTCGCGCCTGGTTTGAGAAGGACCCGACCCGACTCGGAGGGAAGGCGCCGGACATGGGCATCGGCATCGATGAGCGCCCACAGCCACCGGCTGCCGCCCCACGCCCTGGCGATAGTGAAGACCCCGACGAGCAGGACGATGAGCAAGAAGAGCCCGACGTCCTTGCGGCCTACAGCGCGGATGAGCGTCTCCGCGAGCGCGATTTTTCGACGCTGACCCGTACTGAGTTGGTGCGCCTCCGCGCGTTGATGGATCGCCTCGTGCGCGTCCTCCCCACCCGGCCATCCCGGCGCCTCGAACTCGCCCCGAACGGCTTTCAGATTGCACCGCGCGAAACGCTTCGTCGCGCCATGCGCCGCGAGGGCGAACCGGTCGAGCGAGCGTTTCGTCGCAAGAAGCGCGTCGAGCGACGCGTTGTCTTTCTCTGCGACGTTTCGGGCTCGATGGAGCCGTACAGTCGCGCACTCGTGCTGTTTCTCCAGGCGGCCGTGAGCGCAGGCCGCAAGGTCGAGGCCTTCACCTTCGGCACCCGCCTGACACGACTGACGCCGTACCTTGGCGGCTACGACCCGGAGGCCTCCCTGCAGCGCGCCTCGCGTGCCGTGCCCGACTGGGCCGGTGGCACGCGAATCGGCGATGCCTTTAAAGCCTTCAACGATCTCTACGGACGGCGAGGACTGACGCGCGGGTCGATCGTGGTGATCGTGTCGGATGGGTGGGAGCGTGGCGACGTCTCGCAGTTGACGCTCGAGATGGCGCGACTCCGCCGGCGCTGTCACTCGATTATCTGGGTCAATCCACTGAAAGGCACCGAAGGCTATGAGCCGCTCGCCGCGGGCATGGCCGCCGCACTGCCCTACGTCGACGTCTTTCTCCCCGGTCACAACTTGCTCGCGCTCGAGTCGCTGGCCGAAGCACTACGCGCCTCGGGTGGTCGACGATCATCGGTACGACCTGCCACGCTGAGGAGCGCTGCATGAACGACGAGACTCTCACCACTGCTGCCGCATGGGTCGCGCGCGGCGACGACGTTGCGCTCGCGACGGTCGTGCGCACCTACCGCTCGGCACCCCGGCCAATCGGGAGCGTCTTTGCCGTCTCCTCGAGTGGCGAGATGGCTGGATCGGTCTCGGGTGGCTGCGTTGAGGGCGACATTTACGGTGCCGCCCAAGACCTGTTTACCGACGACGCAGCTGCCCCACGCCTGATCCACTACGGCATCTCCGACGACCTCGCCCTTGAGGTTGGACTCGCCTGTGGCGGCGAACTCTGGGTCTCGCTCGACCGGTTCCGTCCCCGCCCGGCGCTGCGGCGCGGCGCCATCGCCACGATCTTCAACGGCGACCAAAACGGCAACAGCCTCGTCTTCGACGCCGATACGAGCGCACTAACTGGCTCGATCGCCGGCGCTCTTCGCACGATCGCCGAGCAGACGATCGCCGACGTCGTGGCCCGAGAAGAATCGATTGCCCTCGACCTTGAGGATGACGTCACGCTGTTCGTAGAGAGCACGCACCCCGCACCACGCGTCATCGTCGTCGGCGCGGTAGATACGGCCGAGGCCCTCTGCCGGATGGCCAAGACGCTCGGTTGGCGAACCGCAATCGTCGACCCGCGCGCCAAATTTGCCACGCCAGAGCGGATTCCCAGCGCCGACGTGATCCTCACCTCGTGGCCCGATACGGCCTATCCAGAGCTCGCGCTCGAAGCGGCTGACCACCTCGTGGTTCTGACTCACGACCCTAAGATCGACGACCCCGCAATCTCGCTCGCGCTCAACCTCAACGTCGGCTACCTCGGGGCGTTAGGCTCGCGCCGCACGCAGGAAAAGCGCAATGCGCGACTCCGCGAATCGGGTAACACGGACGAGCAAATCGACCGCATCTACGGGCCTGTCGGCCTCGATATCGGAGCGCACTCACCAGCCGAGACAGCCGTCGCCATCCTGGCCGAGATAATTGGCTATCGATCAGGCCGAGGCGGCCAGCCACTCAAGCACACCACGGGTCGCATCCACCCGTCCGAAGAACCCGAGTCCTGAGCCGTGACCGCCGAGCTGATCAGCCCTCCGCTCGACGTCGCCCACTACCCGTTCGCACACACACTTCTGGTGCGCTTTGCAGAGACCGATGCGATGGGCGTCGTGCACCACGCGTCGTACCTGCCGTGGCTCGAAGAGGCCCGCGTGGCGCTCCTCGCACACGGTGGTCACGATTACGCCCAAGTGCATGGCGACGGTCTCGACCTGGCTGTGATTGAGGTCAACGTGCGCTATCGACAGGCCATTCGCTTCGGCGACGCCGTCACCGTCCACGCGGGCATCGCCGAAATTTCTCGCACCGTCCTACAGATTGCGTACCTGCTTGAGGTTGATGGGCAGACAGCCGCGACTGGCGTCACCTCACACGCCTGCGTCAATCGCGAAGGACGCCCGGTACGCGTACCGGAGTGGTTGCTCGACCTTGGTGAGGGCAGCACTGCCCTCCATCGCTAGAACGACTTGCCTCCGTCAAGCGACGCGTGCAGTTGCCCGTTGTTCCCGGTAGCGAAAACGAGGCTCGGGTCACGTGGATCAATCGCCACCGCCGTCGCGGTCAGCCCACTCAAGAACCAGGTTGCACCCGCGTTCTTGGTCACCACAACCTGGGGCGTCGTCACTGCAATCTGCCCTGGGGTGCTGCGCGCCGCAGCGACGGTGAGGGCATTAGAAATGCCAGCAATACGCACGAAATTGACGCCAAGGTCGTCCGACGCGAAAAGGCCATCACGACCGCACGCAACCCACAGACGCTCTGCCTTCGGGCCATTCGGCGCACTGACTGCAAGCCCACGAGGGCGTGGACAGATGCCGACCGCAGCCATCGGCCACCAGTACCTGCCGCCGTCGTTCGAATAGTGCAGGCGCAGTCCGCCCGCTCTCGTGATCGCCCAGAGTCGATTACGACGAGAATTTCCTGCCAACTGCGTGACAGCGCCTGGAAACGGCCAGACCATCGTCGGCTGCGCCGCACCCTTGAGCGAGGATTCATAGACCTGAGCCGTTGGACCGCGCGAAACCATAATCGTGCTCGCGAATGACGCACCAGCGATCGCGGGTGCCTGACCGTTGTCGGGCACAGTCCACGTGCGCCCACCGTCAAGGCTCTGTTGCAGACCATAATTACTGCCGACCAGTAGCGGGCCCTGCGCATCATCCGAGATCAGCATGAAATGAGGCTTCCCAAAACCTGCCGGCAGCGAACGCTGCTTGGGCTCGACAGTGCACGCCACAAGACTCGTCGCGACCAGCACGATCAGCGCCACAAGAACAGGTCGACTCACGTGTGGAGCGCCCCTCCCCGCACGGTGGACACCACAGGGGGCGGACCGATACGCGCCCCAGCCTCTTCCTCCTCGGCGCGCGAGATTGTCCGACGCACATCACTAAACGTCAAGCCAGCCAGCGACAAGAAAACGAAGCCGAGACCAGCGCCAAGCGCAACTTCGATCACCTGGAGACCAATCGCGAACGTCACTGCTGCCCCGAACGTGATGCCAAAAGCCTGCGACAACGCCGTCCCGACGGCGAGCTGGAACACCCCAAGATTGCCCGGAACGAGAGGAATAAACCCGACCAGGTTCGAGACCAGAAAGACCACACAGGCCGCCGCCACACGATTCGAATCGATGTTGAAGGCGGCCAGCGCGAGATAGATGCCAACGATCTGTGCGATCCACGACAAGGTACCGGCCCCAAACGAGACGACTGCAAGCCGCGGGCGGCGCAAGAGCTGTGCGCCGCGGCTGACAGCATGAAGATGAAACTCGACCGTGCGGAGCGTCGAGCGCCACCACGTGCGTGCATAGTCCTCAGCGATATCGCCTCGCTGCAGCCGCCATCGACTAATGCCTTCGACGACCGCCACCCCAACGACGCCCGCCAGCACCACACCAAGCAAGATCAGCGTGCCACGCCCCGCCCAGTCGGGCACGCCATCCACGCTAAAGACCATCGCCACGAGCAAGACTGCGAGGGTGATCCCAAGCACGAGTTGCTCCATCACCACCGTCGCCGTCATCGTTGAGAGCGGTACGTCTTGCCCCTCCTTCGCGAGACGCTTGCGCAACACCACCATCCGTCCCACCTCGCCAAGGCGCGCGATCAACACGGTGTTGAGCAAGAAGCCAACAAAGATCGCTGGGACGACTGTGCGATACGGCGCCTTGACACTTGGCACAGAATCGAGTGACGCCTTCCAAATCACAGCCTTGAAAGCGACCGAGATGAAGTTGGCAACCAGCGACAGAATCAGTAGCGGAATGCTGAGGCTGCGGAGCGTGTCAACAATGGCGGTCACCTCGCCCCGGTCGACTCGAGCCAGACCGATCGTGGCCAGCACGACGACGACGGTGGCGACGATCGCCAGGCGCCGCCACGAGATCGGCTTCGGAGGGTCGAGCGCCGCGATCTCACTCATCGTCACGAACTCGTAGCCCTCGGCGCGGGCCGCATCGAGAATCGCGGGCAGCGCCTCAGCCGTCTGTGAGCGATCATCGTTACCCCAGCCATCGGCGTCGTGCAAAAGCAGAATTGCACCCGGCTTGAGTGCCTTGACAGAGCGCCTCACAATCACCTCAGCCCCTGGCTTGGCCGTGTCGAATACGCCCGCCGACCAGGCACAAGTCGCGTACCCGAGCCGACGAGCGGTGCGCGACACGAACGGGCTCCGAAAGCCATGCGGAGCACGGAAGACACGCACGGGCGGCGCGCCAGACTGCTTCAGTAGACGCTCCGTACGGTGCAATTGACGATGCACCTGAGCCGGCCCTGCGAAGGCAAGGATACCGTGGTCGTACCCGTGGTTTCCCAATTCGTGCCCCTCACGAACAATGCGCTCAACGAGCTCGGGGTACAGCTCAGCGTGCTTGCCCAACACGAAGAACGTGGCACGAGCGCGCTCGGCTTTGAGAGCGTCGAGGATTTTCGGTGTCGTGTCGGGCGACGGTCCATCATCGAACGTCAAAGCCACAACCTGCCGGCGAATCCGCGAGCCGTCGACAACGCCGCCAAACAGTGGCGAGCTCGCCCCGAACATCCCCCAAACACCGAGCGTAAGAAGCAAGATAACGCCCACATCGAGCACCCATGCCAGCCAGCTCAGGTCCATCCGACTGAGCACACCATCGGCGATCACGGTGGCCACGATTACGACCAACCCGATCGCCACAGCCCGCAGGATCGTCTGGTGCTTCGTCACGCACCCGGTCCCTTCTCAAGCAGTGCGAGGTAGTAGTCCTCCAGCTGGCCCGCGACCTTCGTCCACGCATACTCGTTGACCGCGGTCTTGCGCCCCTCTCGGCCCATTCGCTCACGCTCCTCGGGACGCTCGATTAGATACATCAGCGCCTCAGCAAATCGCTCCACGTTCTCGGCCGGCGAGATCAGCAGCCCCTGCTTGCCGTGCTCCATCAACAACTGAAAGCCAGAGATCCGACTCGCCACAACCGGGCGTCCACAACTCATAGCCTCAAGCAATACCATCCCAAACGAGGCACGTTGACACGGTGTGCAGTGAATATCGGCGGTCGCGTAATAGCGTGGACGATTCCAATTGATGCGCCCAGCCCAGTGCACGTCATTCGCGATATCGCTCGAAACGAGCTTCTGGTAGCGCGAGCGGAGAGGCCCATCGCCGACTACGATCAGCCGCACTTCAGGCCCAACGCGGCGACGAACCTCAGTGAAGGCACCGATCATCGTGTCGAGCCCGTTGCGGGGATCGAAGCGACCCAGAAAGAGGATGTTGGTCTTCCCATCGCGCAGCTCGGGAATCGGGTCGGCCTCGGGCGAGAAGTGGCGGTCGTCGATGCCGTTGGGGATCACGGTGTACTCGTAGGGAAGATAGGGCGCGAGGGATCCGATGCAGGCTTCGCTGACCACGATTTTGCCATCGAGACGACTGATCACACGCCGCAGTATCGGCGCAGCAATATCAAAGCCGAGGGTGCGCGGGAAGACTGAATGGAAAGTGCCGACTGTGACCGCCGTCTTTGGTGCTGCGAGCACACCGAGCATTGGCAAGATCGGGCTGTACGGCGAGTGCACGTGGACGACATCAACCTTGCGCTCTTGGAAGATCTTACGCAACTTGCGGCGCAGGAATGGGTCGACAACGTGATACGTCTGCGAGGCATTGCCATAGCCTGGTAGCGCCGCACCGACGCGGACAATCTCAAAGGGGACGCCGTCCTCGGGGTGAATTTCGCCGTCGACAATCCCTGGCGGGCGCAGAACATTGCCCGTCACCACAGTCACCTCATGCCCGCGTCGAGTCAATTCCGTGGCTTGGCCATGGACATGCTCGGTAATCCCGCCGAGATGCGGGTAGTAGTAGTCGGTGACGATGGCGATCCGCACGCTTTGTGCATCGTAGCCTCGCCCTCGCGGTAGCACTCACGCCGGTGTGCTGCCGGAGTTTTTTCTACGCGCGCTATCATGCGCTCCGTGCCAACGTACGAATACAAGTGCGCCGAAGGTCATCTGACTGAGGCGTTTCAGAAGATGTCGGACGAGCCGCTAAAGAAATGTGGTACCTGCGGCAAGAAGGTCGAGCGTGTACTGTTCGCGCCATCGATCCACTACAAGGGCACCGGGTTCTACTCCACGGACTACGGCAAGGGTGGCAAGAAGCCACGCACCGAAGCCAAGTCTGAGGGTGGCGACACGAAGAAGTCCGACTCTGGTGATGCTAAGAAATCGGATTCTTCGAGCAGCTCGTCGAGCGATTCGTCGAGCAGCACGCCCGCCCCAAAAAAGTCTGACTCTTAAAGCCCGCTGACGACGACGCGTCCTGCGTCGGCGACTGCTTGGAGCCCGGCTGGGAAGTCCCAGTTCGCACGATCGGCCTCTTCGACCATGTTCGAAATCGCCCTCAGCTCAACACACGGGACTCCCGCCTCGGCAGCCGCACGCAGCACGGCAAAGCCTTCCATCGCCTCGACCTCACAGTCGCGACTACCACCAACACGAGCGGTCGTCGCGATCGGCAGTTGCATCGCTTTGGGTAGGAGCGCAGCGACGCGAGCGAGCAGCTCCGGATCTGGCAAGCAGGTCGTAATCAGTGTGGGAACCGCAGCCAGCAGATCGCTGTAGCGGCTTTCGGTGCCGATCACGACGTCACCGATTTCCAGCCCACTCGCCCGCCGGGCACCAGCAATGCCGACGTGCAGAATTGCGTCCGGCGGATCGTTGGCAAGGCGCGCAGCCGTCGCAATCCCCGCCTCAACAGGCCCGATGCCAACCGCGAGTAGTTCGTGGTCGGTAGCCCAGACAAGCTCGGGCAAAGTGGCGGCGAGGATCAGGACACGCATTGCGCTAGCGATTGTACGGGCGGTGCGACGCGCGAGTCCGAGCTACCCTCAATTCCCACTACACTCGGCGTATGAACATCTTGGTGCTCCAACACATCGACTGCGAGCCGCCCGCCGCATACGGCAGCGCGCTTGCAGCCCGCGGCCACGTGCTCTTACCCGTCGAGGTCGACGAGGGTGAGCCACTGCCTGACTGGCGTGACTTCGGTGCAATCGTCGCGATGGGTGGTCCGATGGGTGTCTACGAGGATGCTGCCTACCCGTGGCTCGTCGCAGAGAAGCAACTAATCGGCGACGCAGTGAGGGCTGGTCTCCCCTACTTTGGCGCCTGCCTAGGCGTACAGCTGCTCGCGGCGGCACTCGGCGGTCGCGTGTACGCCGGCGAAACCCCCGAGGTTGGCCTGCTCGACGTGATGCTGACGGAAGCGGGCCTGCGCGACCCCGTCGCATCGATCCTCCCTCCCACCTTCAAGGCCTTGCAGTGGCACGGCGACACCTTCGACCTGCCCGAGGGCGCGGTCAGCCTGTTCTCCAGCCCTGCCTACGCCAATCAAGGCTTTCGTTTCGGCGAGGTCGCCTACGGCATACAGTTTCACCTCGAGGTCGACCAGCAACTGGCGGATGATTGGGCGCAGATCCCGGCCTACAAGACCGCAGCCGAAACGGTGCTCGGACCAGGCGGCCTCGACCAGCTCCTAGCGGGTGTACTCGAGCATTCGGAGCGCATGCTTCCACACGCCCATGTCCTAATCGATGCCTGGCTTGATCAGATCCTCGAACACGGTCACGTGTGATGCCACAGCCAACCAAGCGGCTCTCCCAGTTCTGGCATCCCATCGCGCGCGTCGAAGATGTCACCGAGCAGCCACAGCAATTCGTGTTGCTTGACGAGAAGCTCGTTGCCTTCCGCACCGACGCCGGCATCAGCGTCTTCAAAGACCTCTGCATCCACCGTGGCACCGCACTTTCTCTCGGCGAGGTCAAGAATGGCTGCATCGTCTGCCCGTACCACGGCTGGGAATACGACTCGACGGGCGCCTGCGTCAAGATTCCCGCACAGCCTGATAAGCCAATTCCTGCGGCGGCGCGCGCGGTCGCGTACCACGTGGCCGAGCGTTACGGGTTGGTCTGGGTTGCGCTCGAAGATCCGATTCAAGAGATCCCCCACGTCCCGGAGGATCTCGATCAGGACTCGACCTTCACGACGGAAGTGTTCAGCGTCCTCGAATGGAACACCTCTGCTGGCCGGTCGACAGAGAACTCGATGGACGTATCGCACTTTCCCTTCGTTCACCCCGAACTACTCGGCGATCCCGACGCACCTCAGCAGGACCCCTACGAACTGCACGCCGAGGACTGGGGACAGTGGTTCCGTGTCCCCAACCAGTTCTGGCGCAGTGTCGATGGCACGCAAAACTCGCGGATTACCTACGTCTACACGCACGTCTATCCGTTCACGATGCACCTCTACGTGACAGTCGATGGCGACACCTCCGGCAACGTGATGTCCGTGATGGTGATCGCCTCGCCGACCGCAGCGAAGAAGACGAAGGTCTTCCGCATCGCCTTCCGCAACTACGTCGAAACCAACGCGAACTTCGTCAGCGACTACCTCTTTATCCTCGAACAGGACCGAGTCGTCGTCGAGAGCATTCGTCCCGAAGAGATCCCCGCTTCGCTGAAGGAAGAACTGCATATCAAGGTGCCGGATCTTTCCTCGATTGCCTTTCGACGTTGGCTCGAAGACGTCGATTTGCAAGGCGTGCTCGAGCCCTAAGCGGGCCCGTCGACCCTCTCACGTAGAATCTGTGCGTGCTTCTTGCCTCGCTTTTCGCGCCGCTCTTCGCGAGCCCGCTCGCCGCTCTCAAGCCGGATGAGATTCTCAACAACGCCGGCCACCTGGCTGTTTGGGTCGCTGCCGGGATCATTTTTGCCGAGTGCGGCCTGCTGATCGGCTTTTTCCTACCGGGTGACTCGCTGCTCTTCGTCGTCGGATTATTCGTCGGCAACGGTGCAATCGGCACACCCCTCTGGGCGACCTGCCTGATCCTCTGCATCGCAGCATTCGCGGGCAATCTGGTCGGCTACTGGATCGGCAGGCGAGCCGGTCCCGCGCTCTTTCGTCGCGAGAACTCGCGGATCTTTAAGAAAAAATACATCGACCACACTGAGGAATTTTTCAATCGTTATGGTGCAGCCGCCATCATTCTCGGCCGCTTTATCGCGATCGTACGCACGTTCATCACGGTCCTCGCCGGCGCGGGCAAGATGGATTTTCGGCGATACGCCCTCTACAGCGCGATCGGCGCGGTGCTCTGGGTTGTCTCGCTCACGGTGCTTGGCTATCTGATCGGCAACGTTCCGGTGATCAAGAAGAACCTCGAATACGCCATCATCCTGATTGTGATCGTCAGCGTCGTCCCGATCGCGATTCACCGCCTCAAGGCGCGGCGCCAAGCAGCTTCCTAATGGGGTCAGACCCTTTTAGGAAGTCGGACGCCGCTCGGTTGCCTGGTTAGTTGATCAGCTTCCTATTGGGGTCAGACCCTTTTAGGAAGTTAGTGGCCGCTGGGTTGGTCGGTTAGGTGATCCGACTTCCTAAAAGGGTCTGACCCCAATAGGAAGCTGATCACGCGGTAGCGGTGGCGGTGGCTTGCCCTCCTTGAGCCACATCCGAACAGTGCGATCCGTGACGTGGTACACCGCCGCAATCTCGACTGCCGTGTACCACCAAAGATCAGTCGCCTCCGACCACGACTCAAAACGCCCTGGAATCAGGATGTCGATGAGTGGTGGCCGCTCTTCAAATTCGTGCCCCTTCCGAGCCCAGTCCGGAATTTTCTTGCACACGAACCGTCTGTAGCGCGCTCGAGCGGTGGTGACATCCTCATGGGTCGAGATTGCGCAACGTCCAAGCCCTGCATGATGAAATGTTTCGGGTTCTCGCAGACCAGCATTCGCCGCGTAACCACTCCAAATGTAGTTGGCAGGGTGCTCACATAGTCCAGCGCGAACCGGGTTCAAGTCGATGTAGCGCACCACTGTTGCGAGGTAGGCATGGTCTTTGATCTCGATCGATCGGTAGCGCCCCATGTACACGTGCCCCCGCTCTGCCTGCGCCCAGTTCCAGCGTTGGGCGTGAAGGCCAGTGAGTCGTTTCATCCCATCTGACAGCGTGGGCTCGTGTAACTGAACCACTAGGTGGATGTGATTCGTCATCACGACCCAATCAAGAACATCCCATTGAAATCGATCTGAAATTTCGACGAGCAGATCGAGCAGGTGCTGTTTCGACTCGGCCTCCGCGTAAATGGGTCGCCCCTGAAACCCACGAGCGATCACGTGGAGGGGGACACCGATTGGTTGTCTGCGAGGTTGACGAGGCATGTCAGCAGACTTGCGTACCCCCACCGACGCGGCTGAGACGGATTCAGTCCGAAGCTGACCAGTTTTCGACGTGCAAGCTACCAACGTGCACCCAATCGTGTCGCTTTGACCTCGATCAGCTTCCTATTGGGGTCAGACCCTTTTAGGAAGTCGGATCAACTAACCAAGCAACCCAGCCGCCTCTAACTTCCTAAAAGGGTCTGACCCCAATAGGAAGCTGATCAACAAACCAAACACCCAAGACGCCGCTAACTTCCTAAAAGGGTCTGACCCCAATAGGAAGCTGATCAGAGCAGGCGCGTACCCGTCGGATCGATCATCCGGTCGGCCACAACCGTTGCCGTCACCGGCCCGTCGAGCGTCTCGACAACCAGCTGATCACCCTCCGTAACATCGATCGGTAGGTAGGCGTAGGCCAGCATGCGCTCGACGCTATAGCCGTAGGCGACCGACCGCAGCCGGCTGAGCGCCTCGCCGTCGCGCAACACAACCTCGCCCCCATAGGCCGAAACCCAACCACCGTCACCCAAGGCGAGCGTACGAATACGTGTCGTGAAGCCCTCTTCGCGACGAATGAGGAGGACATCGCGACCGATAAAATCGGCGTCTTTTTTAGCGCAGAACGCAAGGCCGGCTTGGTCGGGTGTGTCGTTCGGCGTCAGGTCCGTGCCGATGTAGCGGTAGCCCTTCTCCATGCGCAGACCATCGAGCGCGCGATACCCGCAGACGCGAATCCCGTGCTCTGCACCGGCGGCCATCAGTCGATCCCAGACGGCGACCGTCCAGGCGGGGTCGACGTAGAGCTCGTACCCAAACTCGCCGACGTACGTGATGCGCTGCGCGAAGGCCGGCGCCGAGCCGACGACGATGTCCTGTCCGGTACCAAACGGGAAGGCCTCGTTGCTGAGATCCGCAGTCGTGGCAGCGGTCATCACCGCACGGGCGTGCGGGCCCCAGATGCCGATCACCGACAGTCGATCGCTCTCGTCAACCAATTCGACATCGAGCTGGAGACGATGGGCAATGCCTTGCAACCAGCCAAGATCGGAGGCAAGTGCACCCGCGCCCGTCACCATCCGGAAGCGATGTTCCGCAAGGCGCGTCACGGTGACATCCGCGATCATGCCGCCGCGATGGTCCAGCATCTGCGTGTAGATGACACTGCCGATCGCTCGATCCATCGAGGCATCGCAAGCAAATTCGACGAGCGTCTCGGCATCGGCTCCCTCAATCGAAATCTTGCCGAAGCTGGACAGATCGATGATGCCGACCGCTTCGCGCATTGCTCGATGCTCAACGCCGACGAGCTCGAAGAAGGGCGGCTTGCCCCAGCCCCAAGCGCGCTGATCGGCGCCCATGCGGCGCCACGGCTTGCCTGGATCGATGTAGTCGGCTCGCTCGAAGCCCGACTTGACACCGAACACGGTGCCAGCCTCCTGAAGACGACCGTGCAAGGCGGATAGACGCGTCGGGCGACCCCACTCGTCTTGATCGAACGGATAACGAAGGCGGTAGTAGTAGCGGTAAGCCTCTTGCGCCGCAATTGCCGCGTGCTGTGGATCGCGGTAGACCGAACCGAAACGCCACGGTCGATAGCCCGAGACGTCGAGCTCGGTCTCGCCCGTCGTAATCCACTCGGCAATCGTTTTGCCGATACCACCCGCGCCGCCAAAGCCATTCAGCGACAGCCCTGCGGCCATCCAGAAACCAGGCACTCTAGGCATCGGTCCAAGCAGCGGGTTGCCGTCGGGCGTCATCGCATCGGGATGGCAGACCAGGCTGACGACGCCGGCCTTCTCGAGGAAGGGAAAGCGCCGAATCGCGCCCTCCATCAACTGTGCGAAGCGCTCCTCACTCGGCGGCAACGAACGCGCACTGTGCTCCCACGGCACGCCATCGACCCACCGCGACGGTGCGTCGGGCTCGTAGCCACCAAAGAGAATGCCGCCCGCCTCAGACTTGCCGTAGACGAGATTGTCGGGATCGCGGAAGCACGGCATGTCGCGCGGCAACTCGAAGCCATCGACCGCGTGGAGCGCAATGTGCTGATGATCGACCGGCGTCGACGGCACCCACGTACCCACCATCGCCGCGATCCGCGGCGCCCACATGCCCGCGGCATTGACGACACATGGTGTTGCGATGCGACCCTGCTCTGTGACAACAGCGGTGATCTCGCCGTGGGCGCCCCGCTCGATCGCCGTCACGCGGCAGTGCTGCTTGATCTCGACACCGAGATCGCGGGCAGCGTTCGCGAGCGCATACGTTGCGCGGTGCGGATCAAGCCAACCGTCCTGTGGCACCCAGAGGCCACCGAAGAGGCTCTCGGGCGACGCCGCCGGCATCTTCTCGAGCGACTCTTCGGGAGACAAGAGGTCGACCTCCATCCCAATCCCGCGGGCCCGCGACGCACCGCGCTTCATCTCGGCCAGCTGCTCGGGTGACGAGGCAATCCGCAACGAACCGGTCGTCTCGAAGACCTTGAGCTCGTTGAACAATTCGATCGAATACTTCCGAAACCGCATCATCGTCTGCGAGGGATTGAACTGCGTAACCAGACCGGCGGCATGGCACGTCGACCCACTCGTCAATTCGCCCTTCTCGGTCAGCACGACCTGTCCGGCGCCTGCTTTTGCAAGGTGATAGGCGATGCTCGCGCCCGTCACTCCCCCACCAATCACAACAACGTCGGCCTGGTCCATCTGTGCTCCTAGAGCAGCACGCGGCTGCGGTTGGGGTCGTAAAACGATTTGAGTGACGCCTCGACGGCGAAGCGTTGACCATTGACTTCGACGGCGTAGGAGCCGTCGTTGATCCACGCGGCGCTGACGCCCTCTGGGTTGCGTGCATAGCCGAGAGCCACGGCACCACCAACGGCATGACCATAGGCCGCGCTCGTCGTGTAGCCGAGCGGTTCGTCGTTGCGCCAGAGTCGCTCGCCACCCCAGAGGGTGACGCCAGGCTCGGTGGCCATAAACGCCACAAGGCGCTTGGTCAGCGCATCCGGCCCGGCCTCGCGCTGCGCGAGTAGTGCCTCGCGACCGACGAAGCCAGCGGGAGTGTCCCAGGCGATCGCAAACGACAGACCAGCCTCGATCGGCGTCTCGTCGGGCGAGAGCTCGTGCCCCCAGGCGCGGTAGGCTTTCTCGAGGCGCAGCGAGTTGATTGCGTAGTGCCCCGCCAACTGTGCACCGTGGTCGGGAGCAGCTGCGAGCACTGCCTTCAGCACCGTTGTCGCGTGAGCAGCTGGGACGTGCAACTCCCAGCCAAGCTCGCCGACGTATGTCACGCGTGCAGCGTGGACACTGGCACCAGCGATGCCGAGTTCGCGCACGGCTCCAAAGGGGAAGGTCTCGTTCGAGAGGTCGCCTTGGACGAGTGGCTGGAGCAGCGCTCGGCTGCTGGGGCCCATCACGCTCAACACGGCCGATGCGGCCGTCACATCCTCGACCGCACAGTCGCAGCCGTCGGCACCACGGCGCACGTGCCAGAGATCGCGGATGCGTTGGGCAGTACCCGTAATCAGGCGAAACCGGTCCTCTGCGAGTCGCAGCACGGTCAGGTCGCTAAAGAAGCGGCCGCGCTCGTCGAGCATTGCCGTATAGACCAGCGTGCCCGGGTCGACATCCACGTCATTCGCACAGAGGCGGTTCAACACGCGCACGGCGTCGACTCCCGTCACCTCGAGCTTGCCGAAGCCCGACTGATCGAAGATCGCGGCCGACTCGCGACAGGCGAGGTGCTCCGCGCGATGCTCGGCAAACCACGATTGCCGACCGAAGGAGTAGTCGACAGTTGGCGTCGTGCCGACATCGCCAAAGAAATTCGGGCGCTCGATACCGGCTTTCTCGCCGAACCACGCTCCATGCGCCGTGATCACGTCGTGCACCGGCGAGGTGCGCAGCGGGCGACCGGTCAAAAGCTCGCGATTGGGGTAGGCCATCAGATAATGCGTGCCCAGCGCCTCCGTAACGCGCTGGCGCAGATACTCAAGATTGTTCTGCTCGGGTGCGAAACGCGCAGGGTCGACCATGCTCAGGTCGTACGGCGGATACCCGTCGACCATCCAAGCAGCCAGCGCCTCCCCGACGCCGCCACCAAAGGCCATGCCGGCGGAGTTCATCCCCGCGCAGACCCAAACACCCGGGACGTTCGGAGCTGGTCCGAGCATAAAATTCGCGTCGGGCGTAAACGATTCAGGACCATTGACGAACCGCTCGAAGCCGACCTCCTCAAGAATCGGCAGGCGGTGGAGCCCCGCTTCGAGTGGTGGCCCGAAATGGTCCCAATCGTCCTCCAGCAGTTGGAACGAGAAGGGGTGCGGCACGGGATCGACCTGCCACGCCTTCGTGACGGCCTGAAAGGCACCAAGTCGGATCTTGTCGTGCACCGTCAGGTAATACGTGCAGCCGTCGGCATCGCGCGTGCACGGGTACATGTCGATGTCCCCAGCAATGGGATTCGAGTCGGCGTAGTGATGCTCAACGGGCGCCACCGGAATGTTGATCCCAAACTTCTGACCCAAATCTCGCGACCACATACCACCGGCCAGCACGATCTCCTCTGCCTCCAGCACATCACCCGACTCGAGCAGTACCCCGGTGGCGCGACCGTTTACAACCTGGAGGCCCGTCACGCGCACGTGTTCGCAGATCGTGGCGCCACGCATCGCTGCGCCCTTGGCGAGCGCCCGGGCTACGCCTGCCGGTTCAACCTTGCCGTCGTCGGGGATGTGCAACCCCCCGACGAGGTCGTCGCCGTACTGCAACGGAAAGAGGTCGATTGCCTCTTGCTTACCAACCATGTTTACGTCAATCCCAAGGTGCTGGGCCATCGCACCGGTGCGGCGATACTGGAACATCCGCTCCTCGTTGCGCGCCACGTAGAGCGTCCCGCACTGGCGCCAGTCGACTGCCTCGCCGGTCTCGGCTTCCAGGCCGGCGTAGAGCTTGGCCGACGCGTCGCACATTTGCGCAAACGTGCTGCTGGTACGGAGACGGCCGACCATCCCGGCTGCATGCCACGTCGTGCCGCCACCAATCTCTGTCTGCTCGAGCAGCACCACGTCTTGCTCACCCGCTTTGGCAAGGTGGTACGCGATGCTGGCGCCAATCACACCACCGCCGATGATGACGATGCGTGCGCGACTCGGTACAGTTGCAGTCATGAGGACACCTGTCTGGACATGTATAACTCAAGGTCGCAGACTTGTCTAATCATGTCAACAGACAATGCGACGACGTTCTCCGCGCTGCTACCCGCCGCTTTGCTGCGCTTGACAGCGCACAGGCCGCGCACGTACGTCTCGCCGCGGCACTGCGCGAGACGATCGACGCCGGCGACCTTCGCCCCGGCGACCCACTGCCTGGCGATGCCGCTTTGAGCGACGCGACAGGCCTGGCTCGAGGCACGGTCCGCCAAGCCGTTGGCACGCTACGTGGCGAAGGTCGCGTGCAGACGCGCCAGGGCGCACGCACCACCGTCCTGACCCGCCCGCGCCTGCAGCCGTTCTCCGAGTTGCTCTCCTTCTCGGCCTGGGCGCGAACGATCGATGCGGTCCCGAGCGCACGCGTCGTCGAACTCGCACGAGGAGCCGCGACCGACACCGCCGCTGACGCGCTCCACCTTGCGCGCGAGGCAAGCGCGTGGTCGCTGCTGCGAGTCCGTCTACTCGATGGAGAGCCCACACTCGTCGAGCGAGCGACCTACCCTGAGACGATTGGCGCACTCCTCGTCGACGCCGACCTCGAGCGTGGATCCGTCTACGCGGCCCTCGCCGAACACGGCGTCGTCGTTGCCTCCGGTCACCACCGCATTAGTGCTGTCGGCGCAGATCGCCAGACGGCTCTACTGCTCAACGTCAAGACCGGTACGCCGCTCCTCCGACAAGAACGAACCGTCTATGCCGGCGATGGCACACCCATCGAACACTCGGACGACCTCTGGCGGGGCGATGCGATCGTGCTCGATGCTGCCAATTCTGCGCAGGGATCGCTGCTTTCGCGGCGCTCTCCCGACGGGGCCTAGAGCGTAATTTCCCACAGCAGGACTGTGGAGGATCCGTCGTCAGATTCGTCGGCCGGCGACGTCTTCAATAGCGATTGCGGTTATCCGGTGGCGGAGACGTTCAGCGGGCGCCGTGCTCGGCTCGCTCTTCGGGGTGCTCGGCGTCGACGACTCGTCGAGTGCCCCGGATGGGCGCGGGCCCGACCGTACGATCAGGCGAGCTGACCCGATCAACGACCCATCGGCCGTTTTCGCTCAGCCTTCGTACACTGCCGCCATGCCCGACTGTCGTTTTGAAGAGGTCTCTGCTCGCGTCGATCGCTTCACACCCGACGAGCGCACGGACCGCCCGGTGCTTGGAGCGATCCGCGGGACGGCCGGCACGCTGATCGTCGACGGTGGAGCCTCCCCCACTCATCTTGGTGCTTTCGCCGCGGAGCTCGCAGCACGGGATCGCCCACCAATCGCCGGCATCGCTCTGACGCATTGGCACTGGGACCACTCATTCGGCTCTGCAGCGCTCGACGTGCCCGTGATTGCCTGCGAGAAAACCGCTGCGGGAGTCGCCACCCAGGCCGCGTACGACTGGTCCGACGCAGCGTTGGAACAGCGCGTGCGCGATGGTCTCGAACTCGAGTTCTCCCTCCCCCACATCCGAAAGGAACTACCCGACCGCAGCGATTTGCGCATCGTCGTACCGCAGGTCACCTTCGCCGAGTCGCACCGAGTCGACCTCGGCGATACGACGGTCGAGTTGCGCTGGGTCGGAGGCGATCACGCCGACGACTCGGTCGTGATCTGGGAGCCCGAGGATCGCGCGTTGTTTCTCGGCGACGCTCTCTACCAGTGCCTCTGGGGCGACCCGGTCTTTCTGACGATCACTGGTACGCGCGCGCTGCTCGAGCGCCTCACACGGTTTGATCCCGCCTACGCCATAGAGGGACACGACGAGAACATCGCCGACGCGGCGGCCTACGCTTCGCGCCTCAGCGAATTGCATGCCGCCTGTCGCCTCGTCGAAGAACTCGGCGATGACGCGGTCGCGGCGGCGGGTCAGGATGCCGACCTCGTCGAGACCGTCGGCTACCTACTCGCTGGACGCTGAGCCTCAGCCCAATTCGCTGGTGCGCCGCGCAATGTAGGCATCGAGCTCGCGCAGGACTGTCTCGTCGATCGGCGGTGGTACGTGCACCTCGAGACGGCTGCGCCAGAGCTCCTCCGCCCGCTGCTCGGCCGTCAGTCCACCAGCGCGTGTCCAACGGTCAAAGTTGGCCGTCGAGGCGAGTTCGGCACGGTGAAAGCAGGTGCGAAATCGCGACATCGTGTGCTCGACCCCAAAGAAGTGCCCCGCCGGCCCAACCTCGCGGATCGCATCCAGGGCAAGCGTGTCGTCGTCGACGACGAAGGGCCCAAACTCCACCTGCAGCGAGGCGATCAGGTCGAGATCGGCAATCACCTTTTCGAAGCTGGTTACAAGCCCGGCATCCAGCCACCCCGCTGCGTGCATCACCACGTCGGCCTGCGCAGCAAAGGCAGCGCTCATTACCTGCATCGACTCCCAGCCCGCCTGAGCATCCACGGTTTGGCTCGTCGTCAAGCCGCCACCAAGTGCGCGCCACGGCAGGCCATAGTGGCGTGCGAGCTGGCCACCAACAAGCAGGCTCATCCCAATCTCTGGCCCGGCGAAACCGGCTGCACCCGACTGCATGTCGGTGACAGGCAGTCCGCCACCCAGCAAGACAGGTGCGCCTGGGCGCACGACCTGGATGAGGGCGATCGCTGCAAAAGCCTCAGCCAGCAGCAGTGCCAGCCCACCAGCAAGCGTGACGGGCGCCATCGCCCCGAGCATGGCTCCCGGCATCACAATCGCTGCCTGGTTGTGTTTGGCGAGCACGAGCATCGCGTCCGTCATCCGACCATCCCACCGCAGCGGAGAGTTCGAGTTGAGGATCGCCGTCATCACCGTCCGGCCGTTGAGGCCTTGAAATAAAATCTCTGCCATCTGCACGCTGTCCTCGGCGGCCTCTTTCGACGAGACGGCCGCCATGAACGGCTTGTCGGAGGCCACCGCAAGCGTGCGGACAAGCTGAAGGTGCCGATACTCGACCGGCACGTCTTGCGGTTCGCAGACCACGCCACCCGCCGAATCGAGCTCGGGTGCATCTTGGACAAGCGCCACGAGGTCGTTGAGGTCCGCAAGTGTGGCGGGCGAGCGATGGCCCGCTCGGCGCACGAACGGGGCGCCATAGGCCGGCACAAATGACATAACACCCGAGCCAATCGGAATCGATCGCTCCGCATTACGCCCTTCCCAGACAAAACTCGACGGCGCCTCAGCAACCTTTCTCGCAACCCAGTCGGCGTCGAAATAGACCGTCTCGCCCTCGACCCGCTGGCCCGCCTCGGCAAGGATCGCGAGTGCCTCAGGGTGCTCGAACTGCACGCCCATCTCGGAGACAATCTCGCGCCAAGCCGTGTCGAGACGTGCAATGTCGGTCGCGGACATAATCTCGACGGGAGGTCGAATCGGCGTAAACATCGTATGGGCATCGTAGACCGCCAGCGAGTCTGATAGTCGATGACTTACGACGCGGCGAGATACAACGCCGCTGCCGCGGGGAACGTCTCGATACGCCGCTCGCGTTGGCGTTCGGCGTGCTCCGTGCCGGCGTGCGTGAAGACCCAGCCCAACGACACCAGCCGCCGGGCCATGATAAAGGTCGGCAACTCTGCGAGGTCTTGATCCGAAAGGTCGTAGCGCGTTCGATATCCCGCCACCAGTGCATCACGCCGTGGCTCAAAATCGGGCGTGCCATCGAATGGCGTCAGCGTGACTGCGAGCTCCCATAGGTACCACGACCAGCCGCAGTCATCGAAGTCGATCAGAACAGGTACCTGCCCCGTGCGCATCAGGACGTTCTCAAAGCTGAGATCGGCGTGGACAAGCCCGTAACGTTCGGGCGCCATGCCAAAAGCTTCGAGCCGTTCGCGCACACGATCACGCACAGCGGCGAGAAGTTCGAGGAGGTCGATGCTCCACTGGCCTAGCTGGATCGGGTCGCCCCAGTGCGGCTCCGTGCCGATCATCCCGGCGCTATCCCAGCTCGGACGAACAAACCACGCTGGGCGCTCCCACTGCTGTCCATGGATACGAACCTCGGCCATCAGTCGACCGAGTTCGTGCCACTGGTCGAGATCGTCCGAGTGAGTCAAGGGCTCGCCCGGTTCCCATGTGAGAACGCTGACGTGCCGTTCGCTCGCCTCCCTCGACAGCGCCGCGACCACATCGGCTGCGATGGTTCGAACGGCAGTTGGTGTCGAGACGCCAGCACGACTAAGCGCCTCCATCCAGGCAAGTTCGCTGCGGATCATGTCAGCTGTGCGATAGCCGGGTCGATGAACTCGCAGCGCAAACGAACCCCGCGGGGAGTCGAGCCGATATGTCGAGTTCTCGCCACGACGAGCGAGCTCGAGCGTGATCGGTTGGTCGAAATCGTACTGGTCGAGCGCCTCTTCTGCGAGCACGTCGTCGTCCACGCTAGGACTTCGGCTTAGGGTGACGACTCGGCACGGGACGATCGGCCTCCTTGGCGCGTCCTAGGCCGGCTGTCAGCATCTCAAGGGAGCGGTCGACCTCGGCGTCCGTCAGCAGCAGCCCGGGCTTGAACTGCAGAACCGACTGGTCGTAGCCCGAGGCGATCGCCCAAAGTCCGAGGTTGTAGAGCTCCTGTTGCAGGTATATCGCGCCGTCAGGATGGTCGACACGTAGACCAATGACGACGCCCGACTGACGCACCTCGATCAGGAACGGCTCCGCGGCAGCAATTGCGGCAAGTCCATCCGCGTAGCGCTGCGTGAGGTGCGCGACATTCGCGGTTGTTTCGGGCCGCAACGTGATTTCAAGAACCTTCGCGGCGACCCGACACCCCAACTCGGAACCACCGTACGTCGAGACGTGCCCCCAGCCGTACTCGTGCAGCCAGCCGGCCGCCGCAGGGCTGATCAACGTAGCGGCGATCGGGTAGATACCACCCGACAGGCCCTTCCCCGTTACGAGCAGGTCTGGCTCAACGCCATAGGTCTCGACGCCCCAGAGGTGCCCGGTGCGACCGAGCCCAGCCTGGACCTCATCCGCAATGTAGAGCGCACCGTGTTGCTCGGCCAGTCGTTTGACGGCAGGCAGATAACCCTCAGGGACTACAGGAAAGCCGTAGGTCGCCGGAATCGTCTCCATGATCACCGCCGCGACGTCTCCAACGGCAAGCTCCTGTTCCATCGCCGCGAAGTCGAGGAATGGCACCGTCGAAAAATCGTCGGGAAGGTCGGAGTGGAAGAAGCGCGCGCCCGCATCGGCACCGGCTGCACCCGACAGCCCCGTCTTGCCGTGGTAGCCGGCATCGAGGCCCACTATGCGGCGCCGACCGGTGGCGTGGCGTGCGGTCTTGATCGCCACGTCGATCGCCTCCGAGCCACCGCTGGCGAAGACGCTGTACTGCAGGTTTCCCGGAGCGTGAGCGGCCAACTGCGCGGCAAGCGCAGCGCGCTCGATGCTCGCGAAGTGATGGTTGCCAATGTCGACCTCGTCGAGCGCAGCCACGAGCGTGGCGATTACCTCTGGGTTGCGATGCCCAAGGTTGAAGGTACCGCCATTGAGATGAAAGTCCATCAACTCGTGCCCGCTGAGGTCCCACATCCGATAACCCTCGCGCCGCCCCATCACCAGCTGCGTGCCGAAGGCTTCCCAGACATCGACGCGATGGGGCGCCACGTGCTCGCGCGTCTGCGCGAGCACACGATCCTTGTCGGCGCTCATTCCCAGCCGTCCGGCGGCTTAGGTACGGCGGTCTCGTAATCGAGTTCGTGCGTCGCGATCAGACGCGCACCAGTCTCGCGCTCGATCGCCTCGATCTGGTCCCACGATGCGAGCATCGCATCGCCGTTCCAGAGCACACCAGGCAGGCGTCGCCCGCGCATTGGAGCGATCAGGTACGCCGCGTCGCAGAGCAGAAACGTTGGCTGGATCGGGGTATTGACCCACAGCGACTGGTGCCCGGCAGTATGGCCCGGCGTCGAGTGCAGCACAAGCGCGCCGTCGCCGAAGATGTCGTGTCTGCCCGTCACGGGCCGCCAGCCGACGCCAGCGGAGAAGTCGTCGACAAGATAGATCTCTGCCTGGTCATGCGTGCGATCGAAGGCGTAGTCCAGCTCGGTCTGCTGGATATAAACCGGCGCGTGCGTAAGGTGTGCAAGACCACCCGCATGGTCGAAGTGCAGGTGCGACTGCACGACCACGCTGATGTCTTTCGGCGTCATCCCGATCCGCGCGAGGCAGCCAGGCACCGTGTCGTCCGGCTCCAGCAGCGCCTCGAAAACATCTGCCATGTCGCCGAGCCGTGAGCGCGGATCGGTCCGCAGTGTCGGGTGCGCACCGGTATCGAGCAGCACGTTGCCCTGCGGATGCGTGATCACATACATGTAATAGGGGTTGTAGAGCGCCTCGCCCGCCTGTGCATGCTCGAAGTCGAAGATTCCGACATCCTGGAGGTCTCCCCCGCAGTGCAATGCGTAGATCTTCATGGCAGCAACCTACTGCAGCGAGTACCGAACATCAAAAAACCCCGGTCGTATCCACGCCACACGCCCATCGCCTTCGGAGCGATCACGAGAGTCGTTCGAGGCCACGAACTTGATCAAAGCCGTGTTCGAACGATGCAATCTGCATGATGCCGTAGCGCTCCATTACTGCAACGTGGAGGGCACCCCGCGCGTCCATGTTTCGCTGCACGTTAACGACCGCATACGCACGCCTTACGTCACTACGCTCAATCGGATAGACCTCATCGACCAAGACATCCAGATGCGCAAACCCGTGAGTGATCGTCGCCTCTCGATTGATCGCACGATAACGGTGCCAAATTTCTTGATACACCTCAGCACTCGTCACGAGCCGCTTGCCACTCAGCACGAGCTGATCACAGAGGCGCTCCGCTCGCACGCGATACTCAGAATCGTTTCCGACAACGTACATCGTGACATTGGAATCGATAAAGAGCACAGGTCGGGTGTACCGTCATAGCGTGAGTTGACCTCTTGCAGCATCTGTTCGATCGCTGGTGCAGGACCACGCTCTGCATCCGGAATATCGGAAAGTCGGCGTAGGGCAGCGAGCTTTTCGTTGACTCCACGCGGCGATTGGGCCTTCTCTGCAAGCGCCATTGCCCATCGCCCCCACTCAGAAAGGTTGACGCCCTCGGCCTCGGCACAGCTTCGCGCCCGAGCCACTTCGCTCTCGGAGACGATCACTTGGAGACGCATACTCATGACATGAGTATGCGATACGTATCCGATACTCACTCCGACGGTCAGGCTAGCAATCCCCCGGGGGTAATCGCATGCGGATCGCAGACCAGATGGATCAGCGCCGTGCGCTCAGCAGCTAGCGCACGCGCGAAGGCGGCCGGAAAATCGCCATCGCGATCGACCCGCTCGGCATGGCAGCCATACGCCTCGGCGAGTTGCACGAAGTCGGGATTGACGAGCGTCGTGCCCTCGACATGGCCAGGATAGGAGCGCTCTTGATGCATCCGGATCGTGCCGAGCATGCCGTTGTCGCAAACCAGCACGACCAGACGCAACTGCTCTTGGATGGCAGTCGCCAGCTCGTGGCCCGCCATCTGAAAGCAGCCATCGCCCGCAAAGGCCACGACCGTGCGTGAGCGATCGTGCAGCGCCGCCGCAATCGCAGCGGGAATTCCGTAGCCCATCGCGCCACTGGTCGGCGCGAGCTGCGTGCCAAACGCGCGGTGCCGGTAGTAGCGGTGGATCCAGACGGTGTAGTTGCCAGCACCGTTGGTGATGACGGCGTCGTCGGGCAGGGTGTCGCGCAAGTGCGTCACGACCGAGGCGAGATCGACACCAACCAGCTCGCGCGGCGTCGGCTCGCTCCACTGAAGGTAGTCGGAGCGCAGCTCGTCGGCCCAGGCCTGGCGCGATGCGGGTGGCACCACGCCGATGCGGGCGAGGCCTTCGACGACGAGCGGTGCGGCCGCACAAATATCGAGATCGGCGCGATACACCTTGCCTAGCTCGGTCGGTTCGGGGTGCACGTGCACGAGTCGACCAGCCGTGGGCTTCGGGATTTCGAGTCGCGTATAGCCACCACTAGCAATATCACCAAACCGTCCACCAAGTAAGACGACGCAATCGCTCTCTCGCACCCGCGCGTCAAGCTTCGGGTTGCAGCCGAGGCCAAGATCGCCGACATAGGCAGCGGCCGTGTTGTCAAGCCGATCCTGGCGTCGAAACTGTGTGGCAACGGGCACGCCGGAGGTGCCCGCCCAGGCTGCCAACGTGTCGGCGGTGGCCTGATTCCACCGGGGACCACCCACGATGATCAGTGGTCGTTCGGCCTCGGCCAACCAGCCGTGCAACTCGGCGAGGACAGCGGTGTCGGGCATCCGCACCGCTGGCTCGACCCGGGGCGCATCAGTCGCAGCGGTGAAGTCGCGCTGCATGTCCTCTGGCAAGGCCAGCACAACCGGGCCCGGACGGTCGGCCAGCGCAATCTCAAAGGCCTGCGCCATCACCGCAGGAATGTCGTCGGCACTCTCGATCTGTTTTGCCCATTTGGCGAGTGGCGCAAACATCGCCTCGAAATCGACCTCTTGGAAGGCCTCGCGCCCGAGGTGATCGCGTTGCACCTGCCCGAGCAGCAGAATCATCGGCGTCGAATCCTGAAACGCCGTATGTACCCCAATCGAGGCCTGCGTCGCACCCGGCCCACGCGTCGCCAGACAGATCCCGGGACGGCCCGTCAACTTGCCCCATGCCTCGGCCATATGCGACGCCGTCGCCTCGTGGCGCGCGGTCACAAAACGAATCGTGTCGCGATGCTCCCAGAGCCCATCAAGAACCGTCAGAAACGACTCGCCTGGCACACCAAAGACAGTGTCGACACCTTGGACAACGAGCTGGTCGGCAACGACGTGCCCGCCAAGTCGCGTCATGCCAACGGCTCATCAAGAAAAACGGTGTACCGCTGACTCTTCGGCTTCTCGCGGTCCTCGTCTCGGACGTAGCGGATCGACGGCGAGCCTTGGATGGCAATCGGTAGCAGCATCACGCGCACAAAAGCGGCAGGCTCGTCGCCCCGCACCTCGGCATAAACCGGATCGGGTCCACCCTCAAACCAGACACCCCACGTGTCGATCTCCTGGCGTGCGCCCTCGGTCTCGACCGCAAACAATCCTTTGACCTGAACACGAATACCGGGTCCTTGATGCGTGTGCAGAAAGGCGACGCCGTCGGCTGGAAAATCGACGCGATCGCAGCGCATCAATTGCGTGCCACTCTCGAGCTCGACCGGAGCCGCAAACAGCGCATCGGTCGCAGCCTCGGCAACAACCGACCAGACGACGTAGCGCCCAGCAGCAGCCGCCCGCGCCGAGCCATCCGCAGCAAAGGTCGCCGTGTTCGTCGCAGCGTCATACGTAACCGTCGGTCCGGGACGCGACAGATCCTCACCCACCGCCGCGTCAATCACATGAACCTGCAGCACCGAGATCAATTAAAGAACGCTCCACCATCGACAACGAGCGATTGGCCCGTGATAAAGCTGGAGCCCGGCGCGCAGAAGAACACAACTGCTCCGACGACATCCTCTGGGTACTGATCGCGCTTGATCACACGCGCGCCCACCGAGATTTCCTGCAACGCCTGGATCTGTACCGGGTTGGCCTGCACACCATCCGACATGGTGAAGCCCGGCGCAACGCAGTTGACGAGGATCCCGTCGCCGCCAAGCTCCTTGGCCAGCGCCTTCGTCATGGCGACTACGGCGCCCTTCGACGCGACGTAGTGCAAGAGAAACGGCACTCCTTTAAAGGGCGTGCCCGAGGAGATATTGACGATGCGCCCACCGCCACCCTTGCGCATTGCGGGCACGACTGCACGCGTTGCGAGGTGCAATCCGAGCACATTGACGTCCATCACTTTGCGCCACTCGTCGATGTCGATGTCTTCCATCGGCGTCGGGACGAGCGACGTATAGATGCCCGCGTTGTTGACGAGCCCATCGATGCGGTCGAAGCGTTCAAGCGTGGCCGCAGCCATCTGCGCGCAGTCCTCCGGACTCGAGATATCCACGCGCACGCCCAGCGTGTTGCCCCCAAGTTCGGCGGCGGCCTGCTCGGCACCGGCGAGATCGGCGATCACGACCTCCGCACCATCCGCCAGGAGCCCCTCGACGATCGCGCGACCGATGCCTTGCGCACCGCCGGTCACGATGATCACACGCTTGCCGCTCATCCGCGGACGCCCGCCCAGGCGAGATACTTGTACTCGAGGAAATCATCGAGGCCATGCTGCGACCCCTCGCGACCAATGCCCGATTCCTTGATACCACCGAACGGCGCGACCTCCGTCGAGATAAAGCCCGTGTTGATCGCGATCATGCCGTATTCGAGTCCCTCCGACACACGCCAGATCCTGGCGTGGTCTTGACTAAAGAGATAGGCCGCGAGGCCAAACGGCGTCGCGTTCGCCGTGCGGATCGCGGCGGCCTCATCGTTAAAGCGATGGATCGCAGCGACTGGACCGAAGGTCTCCTCGTTCGACATTTGCCAATCCATATCGGCGCCCGTGATAATCGTTGGCGAGAAGAACGTGCGGCCCTGTTCATGAATGCCGCCGCCGACCAGCACGTCGCCACCACGCGCAACAGCATCGCCAACATGCGCCAGCACCTTGTCGAGCGCGGGCTGGTCGATCAGCGGTCCGATCTGGGCAGACGGGTCGAAGCCCGGCGCGACCGTGATCCCCGAGGCGAGCTCGACCATGCGCTCCACGAAGGCGTCGTGGATGCCGTCCTGCACGAGCACACGGTTGGCACTGATACAGGTCTGCCCCGAGTTGCGGAACTTGGCGACCATCATTGCCGCAATCACGTCATCCAGATCAGCGTCGTCGAAGACGAGGAACGGGGCATTGCCACCCAATTCGAGCGAGACCTTCTTGATCGTCTTCGCGCACTGCCCCATCAAGAGCTTGCCCACCTCGGTCGAGCCAGTAAACGAGAGCTTGCGAACAATCGGATTGCTCGTCATCTCACCACCGATCTTCGGCGCATCCTCAGCATCGCCCGTGACCACGCTGAGCACCCCTGCCGGGAGGCCAACGCGCTCTGCGAGCACCATCACAGAAAGGGCCGAGAGGGGCGTCTGCTCGGCTGGCTTGAGGACCATTGAGCAGCCTGCGGCAAGCGCCGGGGCGGCCTTACGGGTCGGCATCGCCGAGGGGAAGTTCCACGGCGTGATGCCAACCGTGACACCAATCGGCTCGCGCAGTACGACGATCCGACGATCCGCCATGGGCGCAGGGATTGTCTCGCCACTCACGCGCTTGGTCTCCTCGCCAAACCACTCGAAAAACGAGGCGGCGTAGGCGATCTCAGCCTTGGCCTCGGCATGCGGCTTGCCCTGCTCGGCGGTCAGGATTGTCGCGAGATCGTCGGCGTTCGCCAGCATCGCATCAGCGAGATCACGCAAGATCTTGGCGCGCTCCTTGGCAAGCAGTTTGCGCCAGCCAATTTGGGCACGTTCGGCTGCCTCGATTGCTCGGCGCGTCTCCGCCGCGCCCATCCGCGGCACCTGTGCGATTTCCTCGCCCGTCGCCGGATCAATGACAGCGAATGTCTCACCGTTATCGGCATCGACCCACTGGCCATCGATATAGGCCTGTGTGCGGAAGAGGTCAGGATCGGAAAGCGTCAGCGTCATGCTGAAGATACTAGTTCATTGAAATTTTTTTGGACAGACCACTTCCCGCCACGTTCGTCGGTCGCCATGGCAGTCCCTCACACAAAGCACGACTCGCCGCTCCCGCCACCTCAGCGATGTCAATCGACGAGTTTGAACCCGCGCGGGCCGGCCTGATAGATATGCACGACGGCACCCTCCAGCTCGTGATATTCGTTGAACGCAACCGAGCTGTCGAGAATCCTGCTCTCAAAACGAACGCCTGGGAGCGCCTTTGTGACGGCACTCCGCGAGACATCACCATTGGCGCGACACACCTTTAAGGCAGCCGTAAGGACAACCTGCATCGCGACGTAGGCTGGACCACCGTAAGCCTCAAACGTGCCAAAGATCGATTCATAGAGATGCAAAACCTCCCGCCCTGCAGACGTCTGTGAGGCGTCGGGAGCGTAGGTCGAGACATAGGCACCCGGAGCCGAAAATGCCTCTACAAAGAGACTGTCTCCCCCAATTAAGGCGGGGTACTTTCCAGCCGCCCGGAGCTGATTTGTGAGCCGCTGAGCATCCGTCGCAATCAGCAGCGGCATGGCAACAACATTGACCGAACCTGTCACCTTCACAACAACATCTTGATATGACGTTTGTTCGAGTTTGACCTTGACGCGCTGGCTGGGGACGCCCTGCGTCGTCAGCGTATCCACGATGCTGTCTGCAAGCCCCTTCGAGTACGGCTCATTGTCTTCAACGACCAAAACCGTCTTTGGCTTTAGGCGCTTGCCAATGAACTGCGCAATACGAGGGCCTTGTAGGGCATCGCTCGCAACTACCCGATAGAAACCTTTGAGGCTCCCATTAGTTAGCGTGGCATTCGTCGCGGACGGCGAGACGTAGACAAGACCAGCGGCGTCGAAGATCGGGCCAACTGCCTTCGTCACAACCGAAGTTTTAGGACCGACCACCGCAATCACGTTCGGGTTCGTGACGATCCGTCGCGCCTCTTTGACACCTGCTTCTGCATCAAAGTCGACATTACTCGGCTCAAACGTGAACATCGTGTTGTGATCCCGGTTGAATGTATCGAGCGAGACGCGCGCCCAATTCATCTGGATCGTATCCGTGGCGCCTAAGCGCCCATACGGAAGCATCACCGCAATTATCCCATCGCAATTGATGGTTTCAAACGCAGTGGTCGACGAGGCCTTCTGCTCCCCGCCATCACCATCTGACGAACCGCACGCGCCTGCAACGGCAGCAACGACAGCGATCACAGAGACAAGGAGGGCAGTTCTAATCACCAGAACACCGCAGTTCCAACGACGCACCCTATGACCACCGATGTGCTGACTGCGATCAATGAAATTCGTGACCTCATCGACTCGAACAGGGGTGTGAGGCCACTCGCGAGGAACGCAATCGTCAAGAGAGCCGCTAAAAACTCGAGATTATGGGCTCGACCCAATTGAAACTCAGCGAGATGCAAGTACTCGTTCGACCTGTCCAACGCCGCTTTCGCTTCGATGATCACGCCAGGCGCGTCCCACTCGGGGTTGGCAGAGACAAACGGCGAGGTTGGACGACTCTCCTCAGACTGCTCGCGCCACCACCCGATCGCCGCGCGTGTCGTCGGGTTCATCATGCCGTAAATCATCACCGAGCGATTTTTGTTGTCCGAGTCGAGAGCAGAACGAAAATCTATAAACAGTTGGCGTTCGCTCGTCATACTGCGCTCAGCCGTTTGCGAGAGTGCATTCGCGTCGGTGGTGGCTTTCGTGGAAAGCGTGAGGTTCTCCACCGCATGCCCCTGCATGACGGCGCTCTTCCACGCAGTCAAGCCTGCGAGGACGGCTGCAACGCCAAGAATCGTGACCGTGGTGACCGAAAGCCAGCGGGGGCCATGCATCTCAGAGAGACCATGGCCATGGCTAGCACCATGGCCGCCTGTCACACGTGACTCCTTACCCAAAGCATCAAACCATGATACTGCTATTCATATCTCCCGCGAAGAACGATGCTGCTCAGGGGTTTCTCGAAAGCAACGCCTCACACAAACTGCGATACGATCGTCACGCTAAATAGGATGATCGATTCCGTGTCGATTGCCAGGCACGAACGCCACGAGTCTCAATGCGCAACAGCAGTATCGCCCTACCGATTCTCGGATTGCTCCTCGTGGCCATCGTGGCTCCGGGTGCCAGCGCTGCAGCCAGTTGCCTACCGAGCACGAAGATGATGACGTGCACCTATACCGCCGTCGGCGCCGACACATTCGAGGTACCAGCGGGAGTGACTGCGCTCAGCGAGGTGGCCACCGGTGCAGGCGGTGGTGCAGGCAATGGCACACAAAATGGGGGCACAATCTCAGCTCAAGTAGCTGCTACTGGGGCAAATGGTGGAAGCGGAGCACAGGTCGCTGCCACCGTTGCCGTGACAGCAGGTGAGACACTCGCAGTCTTCGTCGGGGCGGTGGCGGTGGCGGTGGTAGTACGAATCTCGCAGCTGGCGGTGCCCAACAGGTCATCGCCGGTGGTGGTGGCGGCGCGGGCGCGATGATTTCAGAGACGGATAACCACGCTGGTGGCAATGGTGGCGTTAGCACGAACGGAGCGGGTGGTAACGGCAACATCCCCGTGACTGGTGCATGTACCGGCGGCTACCGTGGCGCAGGCTTTGAGGCAGTCGCCGCTGGCTCCCTTGGCATCGCGGCGTTGATTGGCGGAGGTGGCAACGGCAACGGCGGTGCTGGTGGTGCAGGAAGCGTGGGGACCGATGGTGCCGGTGGGACCGGTAGTGGCACGGGGACAGGTGGGACCGGCAATATTGGTGGCGGAGGTGGCGGCTATGGCGGTGGCAGCAGTGGCTGTGGTGGTGCAGGCGCGGGTGGCTCCACAGGCCCGGCCGGTACAACGTATGCAACCGCAGCGGCAGGTGGACCAGGCGCAGGTGGCGTTGGTGTCGCCGGCGCGGCTGGCGGACCAGGTCAAAACGGCCTGCTCCCCATCACCTACACCACGCAAAAGCAAACCATCACTGTCACCTCGGCGGCGGCTCCACGCGGACGAGCACGTGGTAGCACGTTCATACCGAAAGCCAAGTCCTCGGCAGGCCTACCCATCGTCTGGTCCGTTGCAACCGCCTCGAAGAAGACCTGCACGATCACGAACCGCGTCGTCAAGCTGCGGCGCGTCGGCGCCTGCCACCTGACCGCAACACAGGCTGGAACCATCGACCACCTCACCGCCAGCAAGACCCTCACCGTCGCAGTCCGACTTGCCCTACGACCCGGCAGTCGAGCCACCATTGCTGCGCTGCTTCGCGCGAACGGTGTCAAGACACCGTCTCACGCCACATTCGTCACCACCCGCTCCAAGGCATCCGACAAATACTGCGTAGTTGTTGGCACAACAACCGTTCGGGGAGTCAAGAAAGGCGTATGTCAACTCGTCGTCAAAACAACACCGCGCCCGACGAAACAGCACAAGTACCCACGTCCGACCACAACTCGGCTCACGCTGATTATCAGGTAAGCGCCGACGCGGGCGGATGACGTAGCGGGGCTACAAAACTCCCGGAACGGGTGTACCACGGTGTTTTGGCAAGCATCTTGGGGTTCTCCACAGATTCGGATTCCGACGATGTCGTCGCGCAACGAGTAATAACTCTTGCGCAGGAACGCCGCGCGACCAGTGTTGCCATGGTCACGCCCGGCGGCATGGACACGACGGTTGCACATGGACTCGGCCTCGATCTCGCCCCAGGTAAAAGTAGCCACGACGCGATCCAGCGCGCCGTCGCAATGTGTGCCACAGCAATGGCCGCTCGCCTCGAGGCGACCCCACAGGCTTCGTCTGGACCAGAGGGCGCCTTCGAGAAGTTTTCGCCGGCCTCCGTCGTCGTCGGCACGCCAAAGCACCGCCACCTACGGGATGCCGAGTCGATCAGTGTCACCAAGCACCACTGCGACGATGTCGAGGCACTCCATTCCTAGGTGGCCTCCGTCGTGCGCTGCCAATAGTAGGTTGGAGTAGGTGGGAGGGGAGATCACAAACCGGGGTTTGTGATCTCCCCTCCCACCTACTCCAAGCCCGAGCCTCCGTGGCCTGACGCCGAGGCGCTAGTCGCCGAGTTCGGTACGGCGACGCAGGACGTATTCGTCGAGCTCGTCGCGCATCGCATCCGCCATCGGCGGCTGCTCGTACTCGGCGAGGAGACCCTCGTAAATCCCTGTTGCGCGGGCTGCCGCATCGAGCCCACCATTTTTCGACCAGCGTTGAAAGTTTTCGGTCGTAGCGAGCTGTGGGCGATAGAAGCAGTCGCGAAAACGCTCCATCGTGTGCTCCGCACCGAGGAAGTGTCCGCCGTGACGCACCTCGTCATGGGCACGAAAAGCGAGCGCATCATCGTTGATGTCGAGTTGCGTGAACTCGGCTCGGAGGGTGCGCACGATATCGAGGTCGACGATCAACTTCTCGAACGACGCAACGAGCCCACCCTCGAGCCAGCCGCCGGTATGCATGACGATATTGGCGCCCGCCAGGAATGCGGCCTGCATGGTGTTCATACCCTCGAACGCCGCCTGCGCATCGGGAACCGGACTCGTCGTAAGGGACCCGCCACCCGCCCGCCACGGCAGGTTATAACGGCGCGCGAGCTGCCCCGAAACGAGCAGACCGAAATGGGATTCGGGACCGCCAAAGGATGGCGAGCCGTTCTTCATATCCGTCGTCGAAAGAAACGAGCCGAGCACGGCAGGGCACCCAGGATTGATCGCCTGCATCAGAGCAATTCCGGTCAGAGCCTCAGCAAATTGTTGGGCGAGCGCGGAGATCGTGCTGGCTGGAGCCATCGCCCCCATCAACAGGAAGGGCACGATCAAGACAGGCTGTCCGACGCGCGCATAGATCATCAACGCATCGAGCATGCGACTGTCGTACACCAGCGGCGAATTGACGTTGATGTTCGTGTAGACGCAGACCTCGCGGTCCATGCGATCACCAAAGATGATGCGCGCCATCGCCAACGCGTCCTCGGCCGCATCGACCGAAACCGCGCCGCCACCCAGCGGCTTGTCAGTGAGCATCGCGATGCTGCGGACCATGTCGAGGTGGCGCGAGTCGAGCGGAATGTCGTTTGGTTCGCACGGCAGGCTGCCGACAAGGTCGAAATCTGGCAGCGACTGGGACAGTCGACAGAAATCGTCGAAGTCGGCGAGTGTCCCGTCGCGCCGCTCGAGGCCACGCCGGACAAACGGCGGGCCCTGCACGGGCAAGAAGATCATGTTGTCTCCGCCGATGTGAATGTCATTGGCAGCGTTACGAGCACGCAGCGTAAATTCCGACGGCACCTTTGCAACCTGCTCAAGGACCCATTCGGGATCGAAGAAGACGATGTCGCCTTCGGCACGCTGACCCGCGTCAACCAGGATCTGGACAGCATCCGAATGGTCGAATCGCACACCAATTTCGGAAACGAGGCGCATCCAACCACGCTCGATGGTGGCGAGACCGTCGGGACTGACGGGCTCTAAGCGTGGAAAGGAATTACGGAACATAGAGGTGGAGCATACGGCCCAGCCGCCTCAACGGGCGGGAACGGTGTCGAGCCACCAGCGCGCAATGTTTTCGCGACGCATAAAGGCCACGCCGGGAAGCTTCGTCGCGTGGTCAAGGAAGGCACGCAGTGCAGCAGCCCGAGCCGCCTGCCCAGTCCAGCGAGCGTGGACCACAACGGTCATCATCGCGGTGCGTTGCTCGCTGATGAGTTGATCGAGCCCCATCGTCAATAACTCGAGATGGTCACGCGGGCTCGCAAAGCCGGGGTTCGCGAGGTAGCGACTGTCGTTGTAGGTCTTGGAATACGGGACGACGAGCAGCTGCCGACCATCGCAATCCGCGTAATAGGGCACGTCGTCCGAGCAGGGGTCGGAGTCGTAGAGAAAGCCACCCTCGTCAAGCAGTAGCCGTCGTGTGGCATCGCTGGCGGAGTACGGGCTGTTCCATCCGAGCGGGCGCCGACCACAGACCCGTTCGTAGGTCTCGATTGCGTGTCCGAGGTGCTCGCGCTCGGCTGTCTCGTCCATGCTCCAGGGCGGCAACCAGCGCCACCCGTGCCCAAGCAGGTCGTGTTCGCGGTCGTTCATCCAGGCGGCGACCGCGGGGTTGAGTTCGAGTGCCGTCGCGGTTGCCGAGATCGTGGCGGGCACGCCGGCCTCGTCGATGATGCGGGCGAGACGCCAGATTCCTGCCCGACTGCCGTACTCGTAGTGCCCTTCATTGCCGTGATCGCGATGTGGTGGTTGCGGCCCTTCCCCCGCATACTCCCCCCACCCCTCGTTGCGCTTGTCGCCCCAGAGCACAGAGGCCTCGGAGCCCTCCTCATAGACCACGACGAGATTGACGGCGACCGTCGCTCCACCCGGCCAGCCGCACTGCGGCGGCTCGGGTCCATACCCAACAAGGTCACGCCCACGAACGTCGTCTGGGATCGCTGGAGTCACGGCGCCATGCTACAGGCCGCGACTGAACGAGAGCCGAGCGACGGCATCTGATCTGGCAGATGCGACATTTTTGGCCCGGGCCCAAAATGTCGCATCGCGTACGATGATGTCGGTGTCTGAGCCACAGCTTCCACCCGACCAGATCGCTCGCCTCCATCGCCGTGGCGGCGAATTACTGCTGCTTGCATCGCTCATGCACGACGGCGGCGAGATGCCGGTGGCGTGGATCGAAGCGCTCGCTGCATTGGCGGATCGACTTGGAAAGTCGTACCCGTTTGCAGATGCCAAGTACCTCGGGCAGATGCTCAAGCCGCCGCATCCAGTGGCGTGGGCGGGCTATGCCATGGCAATGCTGCTCAACTCGAACAACCACGCCTTTGATGGCGGACCGGCCACCGCGCACCTCGAGCGCGAGGCTGTCGATCAGATCGCACGGATGCTGCACCAGGAGACGCACCTCTCGCATCTGACGGCGTCGGGCACAATCGCGAACCTCGAGGCATTGTGGGTCGCGCGCAGCCTGCACCCCGACAAGGTCATCGTGTCCGGCGTGCAGGCGCACTACACGCACGCACGCATCTCCGAGGTTATCGGCGCGCGACACGAGACTATCCCGGCGACGGCCCACGGCACGCTCGATCTGGCAGCACTCGAAGAGCGCCTGCAGAAGGGTGGCGTTGGAACCGTGGTCGCGACGCTTGGCTCGACGGGACTCGGCGTCCTCGATCCAATCGACCGCATCGCCGACCTCTGTGAGGAACACGGAGCGCGCCTGCACGTCGATGCAGCCTACGGCGGCTTCTTCGCACTCCTCGCCGACGGAAATACACCCGGCGTGGCCCGCGCGCCGTTCGACGCGCTCGCCCGCGCCGACTCGATTGCGATCGACCCCCACAAGCACGGTCTACAGCCCTACGGCTGTGGCTGCATTGTCTTCCGCGATCCTGCCATTGGTCATCTCTACAAACACGACTCGCCCTACACCTACTTCACGAGTGACGAACTCCACCCGGGCGAACTAAGCCTCGAATGCTCGCGCTCCGGAGCAGCTGCGGCCGCGCTCTGGGCGACACTGCGCGCCGTTCCGTTGACCCGCGACGGGCTTGGCAGTCACCTTGCCGGCGCTCGTTCGGCCGCCCTCGCGCTCGCCGACCAGATCCGCCACCTCGACGGTTGGACGCTTGTGCTCGAGCCCGACCTCGACATTGTCTGCTGGTACCCAACCCGTACTACTGCAAGCGCCGTCACCGCGGCGACCGATGTCGCCTTCCAACAGCTTGCGGAGCGCGGCTGGCATGTTGCGAAGCTCGTCGTCAACGCCATCGACCTTGGCCTCGAAGCCGACCAGCCAACCGTGACCGTGCTGCGCTCGACACTGATGAAGCCCGAGCACGCCGGCATCGTCGACGAATTCGCCGGCGTGCTCTCGGCACTCGACCTTGGTACGTGACATGCGCGTGACGTGCGCATGACACATACGTATTCGTCACGCTGAGGCGACCACTGGCCTCGCGAGGGGCGGTTCCACGATGCGAAACGTAGGCGGACATTTTGGGCCCGGGCCCAAAATGTCCGCCTACGTGTACCGGGACTATCTGCAGACCGCCTTGCGTTGTCATCGTCATGCAGATTGGCCTCTACAACTTTGGCGATTCGATGCCCGATGCCGCCACCGGCGCGCGCATCGATCAGGGCCTCCGGATTCGCAATCTGCTTGATGAGATCGAATTGGCCGACAAGGTCGGTCTTGATGTGATTGCGCTTGGTGAGCATCACCGCGCAGACTTCTCGATCTCGTCGCCTAGCACCGTGCTGGCAGCCGCCGCCGCGCGCACAGAACACATTCGCCTCTCGAGTGGCGTCACCGTGCTCGGCTCCGAAGATCCCGTCCGCGTCTTTCAACAATTTGCGACGCTCGACCAGATCTCTGAGGGACGCGCCGAGATCATGGCCGGGCGCGGCTCGTTTATCGAGTCGTTCCCTCTCTTCGGGCAAGATCTCAGCCAGTACGACAAAATCTTCACGGAGAAACTCGACCTGCTCTTAACACTCCGCGAGAGCCAGACAGTTACCTGGCAGGGCGTGCATCGTCCGTCGATCGATGGACGTGACGTCTTCCCCCGCCCCTTCCAAGACGAGCTGCCCATCTGGCTCGCAATTGGCGGCACGCCACAATCCGCCGTGCGCGCCGCGGCACTCGAATTGCCACTGGCGCTCGCGATCATCGGTGGCGAGTACGCCCAGTTCGAGCCGATGACGCGCCTCTATCGCCAAGCCTGGGGCGAGTATGGCAACGACCCCGCGACGCTGCAACTCGGCATCAACGCGCATGGCTTCGTCGCCGAAACATCCCAAGAGGCCCGCGATCTCGTCTACCCCACGTACAACGCGATGATGAACGTGATCGGCCGCGAGCGTGGTTGGGCACCGCGCGGGCGCGACGATTTTGAGCGCGAGTGCGATCCAGGCGGCGCGCTCCTGATTGGCTCGGTCGACGACGTCGTCAAGAAGCTCCTCGATTACCACGCCGTCTTCAGCAACACGCGCTTTCTGATCAAGCTGAGCGCCGCGCCAACAGACCATGAGGCAACGCTCCGCAGCATCGAGCTACTCGGCAACGAAGTAGCGCCGCGCGTCCGAGCAGAGGTCACCAAGCGCGTGGCCGCTGCTGCGACCGCAACGGTGTAACGCCCGACGCTCAGGCGCCGGTCTGTCCGTGGGCGCGCCACGAGATCAGGTGTCGCCCAAGTAGCGGTGACGAACTCGCCGCGAGCCAGGCAGCCTCGTTTTCGGCGTCCTCACCCTCCAACCCAAGCACGTCCTGCATGATCGCGAGTGCGGCGCGACGCCGCGAACTGAGCACCAGCGCCGCGCTCGCACCAGCCGGCGTCAGGTTTACCGTCTTATCCGCAACCAACCCGAGCGAACGCAACCGGCGCAGCATCTCGAGCGCAGTCGGAGCCGAGACAGCAAGGTGACGCGCGAGCCCCGCCTGCGACGTATCGCCCGTCGTGCCATCGCGCTGCATGTCGAGTAGCGCCATCAGGTACCGAGCTTCGCCGGTGGTGACGTCGGCGCACGAGCGCTCGACCGCTTCTTCGTAGGTTCCCGCGATTTCAGTGATTTTCTCCGCCATATCACCGAAGCGTAGAGTGCAGCCACCCTGCGCGCTACTGATGGCACCGATCCGAAGAGCACGGTTGCTGACTGCGCAGTCAGCATGCTAGGGTCGGACGCGTGAATCCCTTTGAAACTCCTGGCGAATGGCTGCGGTGTCAGCTGCACTGCCATACCGATAAATCTGACGGTATTCCGACGGTAGACGAGCTCGTCGCGCACTATGAGCAAGCCGGCTGTGACGTACTGGCGATCACCGATCACTGGGGACTGACCATTGGCGAATCCTCGTCGATGGTGATGATCCCTGCGAGCGAGCTCTCCGCCAAGCTCGATCGCGCGCCCTTCGAGGCAGAGGTGCTGGCACTCGGTATTGACGAGTTGCCCGAGCCGCGCGAGGAGTTTCCGTCGATCGCAGCGTGCGCCAACTGGGTCGTGGACCACGGCGGCGTCGCGTACCTTGCACACCCTCGTTGGAGCTGCCTGACGGCCGACGATTATCTGAGCGCCCCAGCGCTCTCGGGTCTCGAGGTGTTCAACGGCGGGTGTGAGGCGCAGCAGGGCAATGGCCTCTCGGAGGTCCAGTGGGACCACGTGCGCCAACTCGGCGGTTCGATCAAGGGCATTGCGACCGACGATTCGCATGAGGCAACGGCCCCCATCGGGTCTGACGCAGGGCTTGGCTGGACCATCGTCAAGGCTGCAGAGCGTTCGCGTGAGGCTGTGCTCGACGCGCTGCGCTCCGGCTCGTTCTACTCGACCACGGGACCCGAGTTGCTCGATCTCCAGACCGACGGCGACAAGACGATTGTGCGCTGCTCGCCCGCCTCAGCCGTAACGCTCCACTCCGGCGCGTGGGATGGAGGTCGTGTTAACGCCGATCCTGCAGTGTCGGATTATCTCGGCGAGATCCTCGAACGAGACAGCGTGGGCCTGATCACCGCCGCGCGCTTTGACGCACCCGAATTCTGGGAGTGGGCGCGCATCAGCGTCACCACTGCCGACGGCGGTCGCGCCTGGTCCAACCCCTTCCCCAAGCCGGGTACACGCACGCCGTTCCGGTAGCGTCCCCTCTCACGAATGAGATTGTCATGCAGTCGGATGTGATCGTTGTCGGTGGAGGCCTCGGCGGACTCTCCTGCGCCCGCGACCTGGCGCGCGCGGGAACGGACGTCGTCGTCGTCGAAGCGCGTGCGCGCGTCGGCGGCCGTGTCGAGGGCATGGAGTTCGACGACGGACGCGTACTGCAGATGGGTGGCGAGATCATTGGCACCGTCCATCACGGCTATCTAGAGCTCGCCGCCGAACTCGGGCTTGAGATCGTGCCGAGCTATACCGATGAGCCGGGAGAGAACGGCTACGACATGCTCGAGGGCGCGCACATCGGCGAAGAGTGGCTGACCGAGGCGGATCTCGCGAGCTTCGCGCGTCTCCAGGAGGAGATGCTGCGCATCGCGGCCACCGTCAACCCTGCCGATCCGTGGTCGCATCCGGACGCCGAGCGCCTTGATCACCTCTCGGTCGGGGCGTTGATTCGCTCGCTCGATCCGACGTGGATGGCGTATCGCCTATTCGAGGCGGAAGCACTCGCTTCCGCGCATGGCACGCTCGAGCGCGGTTCGGTGCTTGCTTGGGCGCGCGCGGCCGCCGGGGTCGGTGGCGTTCTCAGCTCGGACTACAGCCAGTGGGAGAACCTCAAGGTCAAGGGTGGCTCGAGCGTTCTTGTCGATGCGCTCGAGGCCGAGCTTTCGGGTCGGATCCGTTTCAGCGCGCCCGTCGCGTCAATCCACGTGGGCTCTCCGTGCGTCGTTACGCTCATCAGCGGCGAGGTCATGACGGCGGATGCAGTGGTCTGCGCGCTGCCCGTCGGCCCGCTACGCCGCGTCGGCATCACCGGACTCTCGACAGAGCGCGTGCGGTCGCTCCATCGCCAGCGTCAGGCGCTGGCGTCGAAGGGTGTGACCGTGCTCGACGAGCCCGTCTGGCGCCGCGTCGGCTGGAACGGTCTAGCGGTGTCCGAGCACGCAGTCGGTGGCTTCTGGGTACAAGGCGAGAACGCGCTGTCATCCCTGCTCGGCCCGGAGAAGCGCGGGTACATCGATGCCGCACCGCCCGGGACACTGACGCAGGGCCTGCTCGACTCGCTGGAACGACTGTGCGGTCCGGTTGAGCCGAAGGCGGTGCTGTGGCGACACTGGGGCACCGACCCGTACACGCTCGGCTATGTCTCGCTCTGGGAGCCAGGCGATCTGATCGCAGTCGGACCCCTCCATGGCACGCACGAGCCGCCTTTCTACGTGGCCGGCTCCGACCATTGGGCGGCGGGCTACATGGAGGGTGCTGTGCGCACGGGCCGCGATGCAGCGCGCGCCATCCTCCGCCAGCCGCGCCCCTCGCTCTACGTCGAGTGAACGGAGGGGTCAGCTCCCCCTGCCTACTCAGCTCTCGCGGATGACGAAGAACTTCTTGACCGTGCCGGCCTGGTGCCAGACGAGCGGGGTGCCTTTGGCAATCGAGAACGCCTCGCCGGGGCCGTACGTCTCGACGCTGCCGTCCGCGTAGCGGAACTCAATGACGCCCTCGATCAACACACAGGTCTCGTCGACGGGGTAGCCATCGGTCTCCCAGGTGAAGGCCTCGGACTCCCAAACGCCCGACGACAAGCCACCGCCCGAATCGAGGAGAACAACGGTCTTCGCCAGCGCACCCTCCTCTAAGACCGCCTCGACAGCGTCGAGGTCCGTCGCTGCGAGTCGAATTGCCTTACTCATTTGCGTCTCCAAGTGTGGTGAGGATGTCTCCGGCTGCCCGCTGACCACTACGGATCGCACCTTCGATCGTAGCCGTCCAATCGCGTGGTGCGGTGTGTTCGCCGGCAAATGCGAGGCGTCCGATCGCGTCGCCAATTGGGTGGCGATCACGATCGTCAGGAATGCCAGTGACAGCGGAGTAGCTGCCACCGGTCCACTCTCGGTCGGAGCGCCATACCGTCATGCTTGCGGCGTCGACATCGAGCGCCGGCAGCTCGGGCCAGAGCGCCCGAATCTCGCGGGCCCAGACCGTTGATCCCTCGTCGACCTCGAGCAGGTCGAGCACAGGCGAGGCGCCGGCCCACGAGCCAACGACCGTGCTACCAACTTCATCGCAGGGCGACGTGTAGGCCCAAAAGCGGCCGGGCGTCGACATGATCGCCGCAGCCGCTACCGGCTCATCAGCGGGGACTGCGAGCTTCGCGGCCTGCCCAATCGGGATTGCCGCCATCGCGGCACGGCGCTCCGAAGACAGTGGTGGATCGAACGCGATCTGGTCGGTGACAGCGAGCGGCACAGCGACGATGCAAGCATCAGCCTCGATCACGTCGTCCGCTGTGTGGACGCGCACACCGGTCGGGCCATGCTCGATCCGCAGGACGGGCGTCGAAAGGCGCACCGCAGCCCCGAGCCCTTCCGCGAGGCGCAGTGCGAGCTGCTGATTACCACCAACAACACGCCGCGTCTCGCCGTCATCAAGCAGGTGTCCGATCGTCCGAAGACGTTCGGCTGGCAACAGTTCGAGTGCCACCGACGATGCGCTCTGCGCTCGACTCGCGAGTAGCTCGCGAATGCGAGCGTCTTCAACAACTGCATCAAGAATGTCGATCGCCATCGCATCCGCACCGGCGGCGGCCGCGGCGGCCTCTACTAGCGCGGCGACACGCAGTGCCTCGGCTCGGTCGATGCCTGGATCGGGGCGTAGGGCGCGGTCGGGATAGCGAATGCCCATGCCTGCGTAGGCAAGGCCAAGTCGCTCGACCATCGCGTCGGTCGCGTCATAGCCGGCGGTGATAAATTCGGCACCCCGCTCGACCAGACCGCCACCCTCTAGCCGATCCGACCAGACCCGGCCGCCAACACGATCGCGAGCCTCGAGGACGACCACCTCGATGCCACGTTGGGCGAGACTATCCGCCGCGGTCAGTCCCGCGACCCCTGCACCGATGACGCAGCACGTTTTCATACTGCCGACCCTAGCAGTGGCTGATAGCCTGCCGCAATGAGCGAGCATGGATCCTCCATCCGGATTCTCGTCGTGCAGAACGACGTCGACAAGGGACTCGGTCGCATCGGCGACGGCTTCTACGGGACAGGTGCCGAGCTTGACACGCGTATGGCCTTCAACGACGTGCCCTCGGTGGTCGGCTACGACGGTCTGATCGTGCTGCCTGGACACGCCGATCCGGTCGATGACGATCCGGCGGTACATCGTGCGCGCGGCGCGATCGAAGAGGCGCTGGCGGAGGACCTGCCGGTGCTCGGTGTCTGCCTCGGTGGGCAGTTGCTCGCTCAAGTGCTCGGCGGCGATGTGTACAAGTGCGACAACGAGGTCGCGTTCCACGATGTCCGGACACTGCCGGCCGCGCAGACCGACCCATTGCTGCACGGCATTCCGACGACGTACTCCAGCTTCCATGCCCACGCATTCGCGTTTACTGCACCATCCAATTCGACCGTCCTGATCGAGACGGATGCCAGCATCCAGGCTCTGCGGCATGGCAAGACGTGGGCGTTTCAGTGTCATCCCGAGACCACAATCTTCTTCGCAGATGCGTTGGCTCGCGCGATTCGCGGCGACTTCGATGGCACGGTGCTGGCGGAGACGGCCGGCTTCTTCACGCGCAACGGTGTCGATCCAAATAAGCTCGAACGCGATGCGCGCGCTGCTGATGCTTCGGCGCTGACAATTGGCCATGGCATTGGTACTGGGTTTGCCGCGGTCTGCCGCGGCGGCGCGTAATGCAGACCGGCGGGATCCTCCTGCTCGGCGGTACCTCTACACGTATGGGCACGGCCAAAGCCGACCTTGAGTGGTTTGGGCGCCCGCTCGCTACACACGTCGCCGAGGTCGTGCTGGCCGCTGTTGATGGACCGGTCGTGGCCGTGGCTGCTGCCGATCAGGCAATTCCTGAACTCCCGGCCGGCGTCGAGTCCGCACACGATGCCGTGCCCGATCAGGGGCCGTTGCGTGGCCTCGAGTCGGGACTGATCGCAATTGGAGATCGCGCGGACGTCGTCTTCGTGGCGAGCGTCGATCTGCCCCTCCTCCATCCCACCTTCGTCCGCGGACTGCTTGATGCATTGACGGATGAATTCGATGCCGTCGTGCCGATTTCTGACGGACACCGCCACCCACTCGCCGCGGTCTATCGCACGTCGGTGCTGGCGACAGTTTCGGCCTTGCTGGCCGAAGGCGTGCGCGGCGCGAACGCATTGCCCGACCGGATCGCTAGCCGAATCCTTGACGAAGCCGACCTGCTGGCCTTGCCTGGCCTCGTCCCGACCGACCTGGACGCGTTATTCAACGTCAACACACCCGAAGACCTCGCCGCTGCGCGGTTACGCTTTCGCCCATGAGCGATACGACAGAACTCGTTGCCGCACTCGTCGCGGTCGTCGGCGAGGAACACGTCACCACCTCCGCGAGCGAGCTTGACCGTCACGGCCACGACGAATCGGCGCACGAGACCGTGTTGCCGGACGCCGTAGTCTTTCCCGCCACGACCGAGCAGGTCGCGGGCGTTGTCCGCGTCTGCAATCAGCGCCGCGTGCCGATGGTCCCATTTGGCGTTGGCTCGTCGCTGGAGGGCAACGTCACACCACTCCGTGGCGGCGTCTCGATCGACCTGACCCGCATGAACCGCATCATCGCCGTGCGCCCAGAGGACCTCGACGCCACGATCGAGGCCGGCGTGACACGCCGTCAACTCGAGGCGCGGCTGCGCGAGGACGGTGTCTTCTTCTCCGTCGACCCTGGTGCCGACGCAACGCTCGGCGGCATGGCTGCCACCGGGGCATCGGGCACGACCGCTGTGCGCTACGGGACGATGCGCGAGAACGTGTTGTCCCTGACAGTCGTGACGGCCGACGGCGAGATCATGCGCACGCGCTCGCGGGCCCGCAAGTCGTCCGCTGGCTACGACCTGACGCACCTCTTGATTGGTTCGGAGGGCACGCTTGGTGTGATCACGGAACTGACCGTCAAGCTGTACCCGCTGCCCGAGGCGACAGCGTCGGCCGTCGTCAATTTTCCAACCGTGCGCGATGCGGTTGAGGCCGCGATCGAGACGATCCAGATGGGGCTCCCCGTCGCGCGAATCGAGCTGCTCGACGAGGTCACGATGCATGCGATCGTGCTGCGGTCGCAGCTGCCAATGGCCGAACGCCCGACGCTGTTTATCGACCTGCACGGTTCGGCCTCCGGTGTGCAAGAACATGCGGCCGCGCTCGGCGAAGTCGTCGCCGCTCATGGCGCTGAGGGCTACGAGTGGACAACCGATCCGACCGAGGCCAAGCGTCTCTGGTCGGCCCGCCATCAAGTCTACGAGGCGACAATCGCTCTACGCCCAGGCTGCCGAGGTATGCCGACGGACGTGTGCGTGCCCGTCTCTCGGCTAGCCGAATGCATCGAAGAATCGCGCGCCGACCTCGATCGTTCTGGCGTGTTTGCACCGATCGTCGGCCACGTTGGCGATGGCAACTTTCATCTCACGATCGTGGTCGATCCGACGAGTGCCGAGGAGGTCGAGGCGGCCGAGGCGTTGCACGATCGCCTCGTACAACGCGCGATCGCGATGGAGGGCACGTGCACCGGCGAGCACGGCGTAGGGTCGGGCAAGGTTCGCTACCTCCCCATCGAGCACGATGCGGAGACGATGGCGATGATGCGCCGCATCAAGGACGCGATGGATCCGCTCGGGCTGATGAACCCCGGCAAAGTGCTCGCGACGCCTGCGCCGTAGAGCTCGCTGGAGCGACAGTTGGTAACGACTTGGTCACGACCGGGGCTGCACCCATAAGCATGCGGTAGATGAGGTCGACGCTGCACCATGGACACTCAACGCATCATCATCGGGATCGCTGTCTGCACAATTATCTTGATCAGCATCGATCTTGCCCACACCCTCGCCACAGGAGGCAACCGTGAAGCCCGACGAACGCGACGAAGACACCCTCGTCCCACTCGCTCCGGATCCGCTCGATGACGACACCGCGATTGATGCGCTGTCTGCCGAGGAGTACAACGAGTTTACGTACGGCAACGAAGACGACGACGACTTCTAGGCCTTCCGAGCACCGCTGCTAGGAATGGAGTGACCCGTCCGGCATGATCGCGCCGGTCAGGCTGGCACCGGCAAAATCTGTGTCGGTTAGATCGGCGCCCGTAAAGTTGGCGCCGTCGAGCAGCGCCTTGGCAAAGTACGCCCCCGCAAGGTTCGCTCCCGTAAAGTCGAAGCCGCGCAGGTCGCCCTCCTCGAGATCGATCTCGGACAGGTCGACACCCGCAAGGCTCGGTACGCCGCCTTCTTGGATTGCGTACTCGGCGATCGTCGGGACGGCGACGCGCCAGAACTTGTCGCGATAGTCCTCGGGCACATCGACGTCGACCCAGGCCTGCTCGAACGCCGCCGCCGGCCGCATGCCACTGCCGACAAGTTCGCCAACGAGAACCGCGATCGATTCAAACGCGTTGACGTGGTCGTTCCAAGCGAAGGGAATCCGTTCTTCATCAGCCATGAATGGAGTTTCGCAGAGGGGACACCACAACCGCGCGGATGTGGTGTCCTCCCCGGTTGATCGCGTGAATACTGATTGCGCTGCTGCAGGGAGGACATGACATCCGCGCGGTTGTGGTGTCCCCCCGTAAGCCCATTCCCACCCGCCACGACGGGACCACCGATGCACGACACTGAAATACGTAACCACCTGCACGCCGTTTTCGATGCCTCCGGCACTGGCTATGTCGATGAGGTGACGTTTGGTGATCGTCGTATCGACATGGCCGCGATGCTCGACGGTGTGCTGACGGGCATTGAGATCAAGTCGGCGCAGGATTCGCTGAAGCGCCTGCCGGGTCAGAAGCGCCGCTTTCGCAGTCGCTTCCGCCACCTCGTGATGGTGACGGAACAGAAGCATCTCGCCGGAGTGCTCGCCGGCTTGCCACCGTGGTGGGGCGTCTGGGTGGCGAGTGATCTGGCGGGCGATGTGACACTCGAGTACCTCCGTGCGCCCCAAGATTCACAGAAGGCGCAGGCGTATCTGCTGGCACAGGCGTTGTGGGTCGCCGAACTCAAGATCGAGCTCGGACTCGAGTCGGACAGTTCGCTGCGTAAGCCGGCGCTGGTCGAATTGCTCGTCGAGCAGGGACAGGAACGTGTCGAAGCAGCGCTCCTTGCGGCCGTCCAAGCACGTAAATCGTGAGAACCCCAGCGTGAGGCGTAAGCCACTCGCACGGCTGGGCGACTCGTCGGCATGAAACTCATCCGTTGGCTCGCTGGTGGGGTGCTTATCCTCGTCGGCGGTTACCTCGCACTCGTCTCACTGATCGGTGGCTGCACGGGCCAAAGCCAAGCGATGGCGGACGGCTCGGCAACGCAATGGTTCTTGTTCGCCCAGGGCCTGCCGCCGAACATTGGCACCTGGATCGTCGGTGCGGTCGGCATGCTGTTGATTGGGTTGGGCTACTCCATCGCCTCGGGCGGAAAGCAGACATGAACATTCGAACGTGGACACAGGGTGGCGGCGTCTGGCTGGCAGAGTTCGAGAGTGGCGCTGATGGCGTCGACTCGATCGAAGGCGGCTGGCTGGATGTGCAGCCCGAGTTGGCCGAGGAGGCGTGCACGGCAATTCGGTCTGGCGTCGTACCGTTTGCGCAGGAGATGCGCACCGGCGAGCTTGGCCGTGGCCTCACAACGGTGGCCCTCCTCGCCGCTGGTCAAGACCTTTCGGTGCAGGTCTTTAGTGGCCCGCTCGACGATGTCGCAGACGAACACTTTGGTGGTGTCGACTCCGGCGAATGGGGTGGCGGTGGTGCCAGCGATGCGATGGACCAGTGGGACGGCATCGACGAGGACCCTGATCAGGGACTCGACGGCATCGACGATGGCGGCCCGGGCGACCTCTTCTAGTCGGGCTACGATGGTGCTCGGATGAGCGGCCAGCCCACGACTCTGCAGGATGTCGTTGATGGTGGGCTCTGCGTGGGCTGTGGCATCTGCACCTCACTCGCGCCTGCTCAACTGACGATGGCACTCTCGCCGCGCGGCGATCTGCGACCCCAGTTCCTCGAACCACTTGCGCCCGAGCAGGACGCGTTGCTCGTCGATGTCTGCCCCGGCGCCACCACGCTTGGCCCCGACCCTGGAACACTCGAACCGGGCACCACGCTCGATCCGATTTGGGGTCCACTGCGAGGAATGCAGCGTGGCTGGGCCGCGGACCCGCAGGTGCGATTTACGGCTGCGGCCGGTGGCGTCTTGACGACACTTGGACAGTTCTTGCTCGATTCGGGCAGGGTTACTGCGGTGCTTCACGTGCGCACCTCCCCCACCCAGCCGATGCTGACGGACGCGCATATTTCGCGACCGGGTGACAGCACGCTGGTGGCAGCGCAGTCGCGCTACGGCCCGGCCGCTCCGCTGGTGCACGTACAGCAACTGCTCGATGCGGACGAGCGGTTCGCCGTGATCGGTAAGCCGTGCGATATCACTGCGATCCGCAATCTGGCGCGTCATGATCCGCGCGTCGAAACGCAGGTCCCGTATCTCCTGACGATCTTCTGCGGCGGTGTGCCCAACGTGACGACGGCCGAGAGTATCGCCAAAGCACACGGTATTGAGCCCGATGAGGTGACGCTGTTTCGATTCCGTGGTGAGGGTTGGCCGGGGCCCACACGTGTCGAGGCAGGTGATCAACGCTTTGACATCACCTACCGACAGGCCTGGTTCGATCGTGATGCACCATGGCGCTATGACGCCCAATGGCGCTGCAAGATCTGCCCCGATGCGATCGGCGAACTCGCGGACATCTCGGCTCCTGATGGTTGGGTCCTCGATGCCGATGGCAAGACGACCCACAACGAGGCCCCCGGAGTCAACATCGTCGTCGAGCGCACAACGACGGGCAGCGAACTCGTCGCTGCCGCGATCGAGGCTGGCTATCTCGAAACGACCGAGTGCTCGTATGAGGATTTCGAGCTGATGCACAACGATCACCGCAATCGTCGGCTCGGCGAACCCGCTCGTCTTGCCGCTCTCAAGCAGGCGGGTGCGGGCGAGCCCCGCGTCGAGCGCTACCGCCTCGAGGAGATGCGCGAACTCGCTCCCACGGACCTCTTGGCAACGCAATTCGAGGGTACGCTCGAGCGGATTGCTCGCGGTCAAGCGGTGCTTTAGCGACATTTTGGGCCCGGGCCCAAAATGTCGCCTCTCGGCGCACGTAACACGTCTGGGCTATCCCGAATCGACGTTTCACTGTTTTTAGATAGTCTGTGTCTATCATGCAACAGGTTCTTCTGATTGGTACAGGGTTTTCGCCCGCGCAATACTGTGTCTGTGCGGAGTGCCCCCACCGCAGAGCCCGGGAGGCGAACGTCTGATGGCAGCAGCCAGCGAAATCAAGGAGCGCACCGCGGCAATCGCCGCTGAGTACACGCACCTCGAGGGTCCGCTGTTGCCGATCCTGCACGCCATTCAGCACGCCTTCGGTTACGTTCCTGGGGAATCGGTGCAGGTGATCGCCAACGCCATCAACGTGGCGCGCGCCGAAGTCCACGGCACGTTGACGTTCTATCCCGACTTTCGCAGCGAGCCGGCCGGCAAGCACGTACTCAAGCTGTGCCGTGCCGAGGCCTGCCAGTCACTCGGTGCCGACCAAGTTGCAGCCGACATCAAGGCCAATCTCGGCATCGATTTTCATGAGACAACCGCGGATGGTGCCCTCACGCTCGAGCCAATCTTCTGTCTGGGACTGTGCTCCTGTGCGCCAGCGGCAATCCTCGATGAGTCGCGCGTGATCGGCCGCATCGACGCCGATAAGATTGCCGCTCTCGTCGCTGAGGTGACGGCATGACCGTCCGCATCTACGTCCCCCGCGATGCCGCCGCGATCGCGCTCGGCGCACACGAAGTTGCTGCTGCCGTCGCCAACGAGATCGTCTCGCGCGGCCTCGACGCCAGCGTGGTGCGCAACGGCTCGCGTGGCATGCACTGGCTCGAGCCACTCGTCGAGGTCGACACGCCGGCCGGTCGCATTGCCTATGGCCCCGTTGCGGTCGCCGACGTCGCCTCGCTCTTCGATGCCGACTTCCTCAATGGCGGCGCGCACAAGCTCGCGCTCGGCGCAACCGAGGAGATCCCCTTCTTCGCCCGCCAGACGCGCCTCACCTTCGCACGCTGCGGTATCACCGATCCCGTCTCGCTCGCCGATTATGAGGCGCACGGCGGCCTCGTCGGCCTCAAGGCCGCGATCGCGATGGCCCCTACCGATGTCGTCACGACCGTCACCGAATCGGGCCTCCGCGGCCGTGGCGGCGCAGGCTTTCCGACCGGTATCAAGTGGCGCACGGTGCTCGACACGGCGGGCGCCCAGAAGTACATCGTCTGCAACGCCGACGAGGGCGACTCTGGCACGTTCGCCGACCGCATGATCATGGAGGGCGATCCGTTCGTCCTGATCGAGGGCATGGCGATCGCCGGGCTCGCGACCGAGGCGACCAAGGGTTACATCTACATTCGCTCCGAGTACCCGCATGCAATCGCGACGATGGACGAGGCGATTGCCACCGCGCGCGCTGCGACGGTGCTTGGCGCTGACGTGCTGGGCTCGGGCAGGGCCTTCGACATCGAGGTGCGGGTTGGTGCCGGCGCCTACGTCTGTGGCGAGGAGACCTCGCTGCTCAACAGCATCGAAGGCAAGCGTGGCGTGGTGCGTGCGAAGCCGCCGCTACCTGCGCACGCGGGCCTCTTTGGCCTGCCGACTGTGATCAACAACGTCATCTCGCTCGCGTCGGTGCCCGTCATCCTCGCCGAGGGCCCAGCCCAGTATCAGGAGTACGGCGTTGGTCGCTCACGTGGCACGATCCCGATCCAGCTGGCTGGCAACATCAAGCATGGCGGCCTCTTCGAGGCTCCCTTCGGTATGACGCTCGGCGAGCTCGTTGACGACATCGGTGGCGGCACGCTCACCGGCCGACCGGTCAAGGCCGTCCAGGTCGGTGGCCCGCTCGGTGCGTACTTCCCGCAGTCGCTGTTTGACACGCCCTTCGACTACGAGGCGTTCGCCGCCAAGGATGGTCTGATCGGCCATGCCGGTGTCACCGTCTTCGACGACACCGCCGACATGCTCAAGCAGGCGCGCTTCGCGATGGAGTTCTGCGCCATCGAGAGCTGCGGCAAGTGCACGCCATGCCGCATTGGCTCGACGCGTGGCGTCGAGACGTTCGACGAGATCGCCGCTGGCGCCGATGTCGACGAGCAGATCATCCTCATCACCGACCTCTGCGAGACGATGAAGTTCGGCTCGCTGTGTGCTCTCGGTGGCTTTACGCCATATCCCGTGATGAGCGTCATTACCCATTTTCGCGCTGATCTCAAGCCCGTACCCGCTGCGCAGAAGGCCGAGTAGGAGAACCCGATGAAGAACCCGATGAGTCTGATTCGCGAGATCGATTACGGCACACCCGCCTCCACCTCGGAGACCCTCGTCACGCTCAACGTCGACGGCTTCGAGGTGACGGTGCCCGAGGGCACGTCGATCATGCGCGCCTCGATGGAGGCTGGCATTGAGATCCCGAAGCTGTGCTCGACGGACATGGTCGAGGCGTTCGGCTCGTGCCGTCTCTGCCTCGTCGAGATCGACGGCCGCAATGGCACACCCTCCTCGTGCACGACGCCTGTTACGCCCGGCATGGTCGTGCACACGCAGACGGAGAAGCTGAAGAAGCTCCGTCGTGGCGTGATGGAGCTGTACATCTCCGACCATCCGCTCGACTGCCTGACGTGCGCCGCCAACGGCGACTGCGAGCTGCAAACGCAGGCCGGCGTCGTGGGTCTACGGAGCGTCCGCTACAACGTCGACGCCAACCACTTCACCCCGCAGGTGCGTGGCGAGTCGAACTTCCGCTACATGGAGAAGGACGAGTCGAACCCCTACTTCACGTACGACCCGTCGAAGTGCATCGCCTGCTCGCGCTGTGTCCGCGCCTGCGAAGAGGTGCAGGGCACGTTTGCCCTGACGATTGAGGGTCGCGGCTTCGGGAGTCGCGTCTCGGCCGGCGCTCACGAGTCGTTTATCGATTCTGATTGCGTGTCATGCGGAGCCTGTGTCCAGGCTTGCCCGACCGCAACGCTGATGGAGAAGTCGGTGGTCGAGATCGGTATCCCCGAGCATTCCGTCGTCACGACCTGCGCCTACTGTGGCGTCGGCTGCTCGTTCAAGGCCGAGATGCGTGGCGACGAGCTGATCCGGATGGTGCCGTTCAAGGACGGCAAGGCCAACCGTGGCCACTCCTGCGTCAAGGGTCGTTTCGCCTACGGCTACGCCAATCATCCTGATCGCATTACGAAGCCGATGGTGCGCGAGTCGATTGATCAGCCGTGGCGCGAGGTCTCGTGGGACGACGCGTTCGCCTTCGTCGCGGACCGCTTCGCCTCGATCCAGAAGACGCACGGCGTCGACTCGGTCGGTGGCATCACCTCGAGTCGCTGCACGAACGAGGAGACCTACCTCGTCCAGAAGTTGGTCCGTCAGGGCTTTGGCAACAACAACGTCGATACCTGTGCCCGCGTGTGCCACTCCCCCACGGGCTATGGCCTCGGCCAGACGTACGGCACGTCGGCCGGCACCCAAGACTTCGACTCGGTCGAGCACACCGATGTGATGGTGCTGATCGGTGCGAATCCGACGGAGGCCCATCCGGTCTTCAGTTCGCGGATGAAGAAACGCCTGCGCGCTGGTGCCAAGTTGATCATTCTCGACCCCCGCCAAATCGCGCTCGTGCGCACGCCGCACGTTGAGGCGCAGTTCCACCTGCCACTGCAGCCGGGGACGAACGTCGCAGTCATCACAGCGATGGCGCATGTGATCGTCACCGAGGTCCTCTACGACGAGCCGTTTATTCGCGAGCGCTGCGATTGGGACGAGTTCGAGGAGTACATGGAGTTTGTCACGGACCTGCGCCATAGCCCCGAGGTTGTTGAGGGCCTGTCGGGCGTTCCCGCCGAGACGATCCGTGGTGCGGCCCGGCTCTACGCGACGGGTGGCAATGCTGCGATCTACTACGGCCTCGGCGTCACCGAGCACAGCCAGGGCTCGACGACGGTGATCGCGATTGCGAACCTCGCGATGCTGACGGGCAACATCGGTCGTCCTGGTGTTGGCGTCAATCCGCTGCGCGGCCAGAACAACGTGCAGGGCGCCTGCGACATGGGTTCCTTCCCGCACGAGCTGCCGGGCTACCGCCACATCTCGGGCGAAAACGTCCGCAACATCTTCGAGGAAGAATGGGGCGTCACGCTCGCGAAAGAGCCTGGCCTCCGCATTCCCAACATGCTCGATGCCGCCGTCGACGGTACCTTCAAGGGCATCTACATCGAGGGCGAGGATATTCTCCAGTCCGATCCTGATACGCACCATGTCGCCGCGGGTCTCGCCGCGATGGAGTGCGTTGTCGTCCACGACCTGTTCCTCAACGAGACGGCCAACTACGCCCACGTCTTCCTGCCCGGCTCGACCTTCCTCGAGAAGGACGGCACGTTTACGAACGCCGAGCGCCGCATCAACCGTGTGCGCAAGGTGATGGCTCCCAAGAACGGCTTCGCCGATTGGGAAGTCACGATGGGCATCGCTAACGCGATGGGCCTCAACTGGACCTATACCCATCCGTCCGAGATCATGGACGAGGTTGCGCGCACCACGCCAAGTTTTGCCGGCGTCTCGTACGACTTTCTTGACGAGGTTGGCTCGGTCCAGTGGCCGTGCAACGAAACGGCGCCGTTGGGCACACCGATCATGCACATCGAGGGCTTCGTGCGCGGTAAGGGCAGGTTCATCAACACGGAGTACGTGGCGACCGACGAGCGCTCCGGTCCGCGCTTCCCGCTGCTCCTGACGACGGGCCGTATCCTCTCGCAGTACAACGTCGGCGCACAGACGCGCCGTACGGCGAATGTCATCTGGCACGAGGAGGATGTCCTCGAAATTCATCCGCACGACGCCGAGCAGCGTGGCATCAACGATGGCGACCTCGTCAGCCTCGCCTCGCGCGCCGGCGAGACGTCTCTCCGCGCGGATGTCACCGAGCGCGTCGCCCCGGGCGTTGTCTACACGACCTTCCACCATCCCGACACGCAGGTCAACGTGATCACGACCGACTACTCCGACTGGGCCACGAACTGCCCCGAGTATAAGGTCACGGCCGTCCAGGTTGCCTTGGCGACGGGTCGCTCGAACTGGCAAGAGGAGTACAACGAGCAGGCCGAGCAGTCCCGTCGCATCGAGCATGACGGCGAGTTGATCCATGGCGACTGAGGACAAGCTGATCCGCATGGCGAACCAGATCGCCACGTTCTTTCGCTCGAAGCCTCACGACGAGGGCGTGGCCGGCATCGCCGAGCACCTCAACAAGTTTTGGGAACCGCGCATGCGGCGCCAGTTCTTCGAACTGATCGATGCCGGTGGCGAGGGCTTCGACGAGCTCGTGATCGAGGCGTCGGCAACGATCCGCCGTCCCGAACCTGTCGCGTCGTAGGGTCCTCACCACGCACGAGCGTGAACTCACTGCTCGATCCGACACCGCAGCGCGATAAAGAAATCGGCTCGATCGCGCATCGTACTGAGATCTCGCTTCGTCACCTCTTCGATGCGCGCCACGCGGTAGCGCAACGTGTTGACGTGAAGGCCAAGATTCGCGGCTGCGACATTCCAATGCCCGTTGGCGCTGAGGTATTCGTCAAGAGTCTGCATCAGGTTCGCGTCGTGACTCGCGTCGTACTCAATCAAAGGGTCAAGCAAAACCGATGTCAATCTTCGACGAGCGTCCATGTCTGTCTGCAGCATCAGTGCGGCGAGTGGAATATCCGCTCCGACAGCCGATCCCCTCGCTGTCGAATGCCGCAGCGATTCGAGGCGGAGCACTTGACGAGCCTGGGAGAACAGCCGCGCGACATCACCGATGGAGGAGGCGACTGCCGAGCTTGAGCCAATGTAGGCATTCGCGCGGTTGAGCTGATCCTCGATCAACGTTCGACAGTGCTCCAGTGGACCAGCGATCTCGTCTGGCGATCGCATCAATGCGATGCCTACCTCCGATTCTCCCTGACTAAACACACGGGGGGACGACGTTGCATCTGCAAGATCGTCGAGTGCATCAGCAAAATCAGCAAGTTGCAACTCATCGAGTTCGTCGGCTTTGATCACCACGCACGTCACCGCGCCTAACGATTCAATATTGAGCGCGTGCACCCAGGCTGCAGTCTCTTCTGGCGAGGCCTCGTCGGCCAAGATTCGGCGAATCAGTTCTGACTCGCCTCGTCGTCGTAAGGCCCGAACTTCATCGCCGTGCTGTAATTGAAGACCAAGGAACAGCGCAGCCTGTTCGAAGAGCGCGATCGTATTCGAATCCAAGTCGTCGCGCGGGCAAGCACAGACCAGCCTCGCGACATTACGGCGATCTTTAGAAAAAGACCTCTCCACCGCAAACGTCGTGACCGCGCCCGGAGCCGCCAACGGCACTTCCATCACTGAGGTTGATCGTCCGCAGGACATTCCAAGCAATCGGAGATCGTCCGAACTGAGAAGAGTCTCCCGCGAAGACGCATGCACTGCACCACGAGTAACCAAACATACCGAGTGGCAGAGATCGCGCTGGAGCAGATCCAACGTCTCTCGGACACCAGAGCCAGCCACGGCTGCAAAAACTCGTTCGCGTTGTACGGATTCCGACAGGATTGCCGTGCGACGATCAACGATCAACGAGGCCGCGGTCTCTGAAACCCGCTCACACGTTGTCGGGTGTCGAATCTCTACGAGCGGCAATCGCCACCGCTCGCACGCTTCGACGACACCCTCCAACGCGATCTGCTCACTGACCCCAATTCCTAGAGCAGCAACACCGCGCTGGGTGAGCCCACAGACAAAACTATCGGCAGCCGAGCGGTCGTTACACCAGCGGCCCGAAGAGACCACAAGCTCTCCACCTTTGAGGCGCTCAACGTCACGCAAGTCCTCGACTGTATGCACCCAGCGAATCCATGTGTCCTCAGAATTGGCACAGGCAATCAAACGCATATCAAGGGCGTTGACCTTGAGGAGTTCCTCAAGCCTGATCATCGAATTACTGGTTCACTTTGCAAATTATGTGCCTTTCGATACAAACATGGTAGAGAACAGCGATACGTTTGTCACCCCTTGCGCCCAAAGCTGAAAGTTACGTCGTCGGAGGGCGTTTTTCTGCCGGAACAATCGACGGTGGGTAGGGATCTGGATCGCACGGCGGGATTGTCATCACAACGGTGTACGAGCCATCCCCCTCAGCCACGCCGATATACGAACCATGCGTCGAATGATGGTTGTCACGCAAGACGAGAGGCCAGCCCTCGGGATTTCCGTCAAATGAGGTCTTCTTCAATGCCTCTTTGATCGTCGCCGGCGTAGGAACAGCGCACTGTCGCAGCGCTTCCGCCAGTACCCACATCGCGTTATACGCACCAACCTGGGCGACGTGTGGAACCGTCGCATCTCCGAACCGGTGCTTCAATGCCGAGACGTACGACTCATTAGCAGCATTTTCAAGCGAACCAAAATAGGTGGAGACCATGTAGTGACCTTCAACAAATTCCGGCCCAATCTCACTAACTTCAAACTCTGTGGTGACAGTCGCCGCGATCGGCAGAGTCGCGGAATCAAGACCAGCACGGTGGAATTCGCGATACAGCGATCGCAACGAGTCGACACCTACGAGATTTGAGATCACCACATCTGGCTGCAACTCGCAGATCTCTCGGACGATGTGCTCGAGCTCAGGGGTTCCGAGCGGAACATACCGATCGGCCACGATCTGGACACCAGCCTCCCCCGCCAAGGTTTGAATCATCACGCTGAGCGTCCGTGGGTAGACGTAATCCGACCCGATCACATAGACCTTCTTGCCGAGGGTCTCAAAGATCCACTGCAAGTACGTCTCGAAGTACTGGTTAGGAACGGCCCCCGTGTACATGACGTTGGGCTGTATCTCGAGTCCCTCAAAGTACGTTGGATAGATGTACGCACAATCCAGGTGCTCTGTCGCAGCGACGATTGCGACACGACTTGCAGATGTGTATCCGCCGACCAAGACGTCAACACGGTCGCGAGATAGCAAATCGACGGCGTTGCGTCCTGCCTGCGTCGAGTCGGACTGGTAGTCACTGAGCACGAGCTCAAGCTGGAATCCTAACGAGCCGCTCTGCTCATTGATTTGCTCGGCGGCAAGAATTGCACCTTGCCGAATCGAGGTCTCCTCAGCAGCGGCATAGCCCGTCGTCGAGTAGAGCAGCCCCACACGGACAACAGTCCCGTGCTCCCCAGGGATGCTGGCACCATCGGATTTTTCCAATCGGGACATATGTTTCGCCTGTCATCACGAGAAGTTCAACGGTGGTCGAGCACCCGGCTACGAAGACAGCGAGAAGTGTGCCTTCGTAGCCGGGATTCGGTATCAGAGCAGCTTGGCGCCAACCGCTATGCGCGTGCACCAGTCGGCATGCCGTTGCGCCAGAAATCAAACGATCGGCGTCGCAACATGGTGCGGAACTGCTCCGTGGTCTTCGGTAGGAGTTCGCCAGAACCCCAATCCAAAATCACGCCATACTGCCGAACAAGATCCATCTCGTTCAACTCTCGATCGCGATACTTCTGAGCGATCGATTCGGCGTCAACATCAAGCCAACCCTCTCGATCCTGAGCGATCGAAATGCGCGTGGCCTGCGTCGCTTCGTGATCGATTTCGTACTCACAGAGGTCGGCATCAATTTCTCGTACGACGACGCCGTAATCCGTCTTGGCTCGAGCAATCGAAACATACTCATCGATGACGTCTTCAAGCACATCATCAACCGAGCGAAGCAGTGGATCACCAATACCACCACCACCAGCAGACGGGCGTGTGAAGACATCTCCTTCGAAGATTGGCTCACCGGAGAAGATCGACCCGAGATAGCGCTCGTTTTCGAGTCCACGGTTGACCCATACGCCGTGAGGGATCGACGGCAAGCCGCCCCAAAGCCCCCACGTAACAGATCGCTCCCGGTCACAACAGTACGAGACAACAGCGCGTTCAGCCGAGTACAACGTGCCACCCTTTTCGGCTCCAAGGCCACCTCTCCACTTGCCTGGACCAGCAGAGTCCTGGATCAACTCATGCCCCGTGGTCAGAACTGGCGCTAGCCGTTCTTGCCCTTCAAACGGCTGCGTGCCGAGTTGGACGCCAAAGACCGGGCCTGTTGCGCCGTACCCGTCCTTACCGTTGCGGCCACCCCAGCCACCGACCATCCAGTCGTACCACATGAAGTACGGCAGACCCTCAATGCGCTTGTCGCGCCCACCAACCAAGAGATACTCAAGGTTGAAGGTGCAGGCCATGGCACGCTCCGGCATGATGCTCGCCCAGAGCTCGAACACCGAGTTCATGATCTTCTCGAATGGCCCCGAACAGAATCCTGCACAGGGCGTTGGCCAGACTGAGTTGACGACGGTTCCTTCCGGACCCCAATCGAGCGTCACCACTCGATAGAACCCAGAGTTGAGGGGTAGATCAGGGAATTGAATTTTAGTTCCAGCCACAATCGCCGCGAACGAGCCTCCGAATGCGGCGTTAAGAAAGGTTGAGATCGTCGGATGGGACCCGGACAGGTCGTAGTGGATCGAGTCACCTTCGATCTTGAGGCGAACCTTGATCGGAATCAGGCCCTCACCGAGCACTGGATCCTGATCGATGTAATCCTCGGTCTCCCACTCCCCGTCAGGCAGGTTCTTGACACGCGCACGCGTGAGCTGCTCAACGTAGTCCTGCACTTCCGAAAACGCGGTACGAATGATGTCGACCCCATACTTGTCGCAGAGGCGCTGAATCTCACGCTCTGCCAAGCGCGTGGCCTCGGCCTGTGCCTGCAGGTCGCCGATAATGTCCTTCGGCGCACGCGTGTTGCTCGCAATCAGATGAGCAACGTCGGCAAGGTAGCGATCCTTGTCCCACACGCGAACCGGCGTGATACGAAGCCCCTCACCCATGTGGTCGAGAGCCTTGATGTTGAAGGATCCAGGTACCGCGCCGCCAACATCTGCCCAGTGTCCATTGGCCTGGGAGAATCCGAGCAGCTCGCCGTGGTAGAAAATCGGGCGAACCACACGCGTGTCGTTGAAGTGCGTGCCACCAGCGAACGGATCGTTGACAACGAAGACGTCGCCAGCGTTGATGTCATCGCCAAACGCGTTGATCACGGCCTTTGCTGTGAAATGCAGTGTGCCGACGTGAGCAGCGATATCACCGGAGCCCTGCATGACGGTGTCGCCATTTGGATCGCAGAGCGCCGATGAGAAGTCACGCGAATAGATGACGAACGAGTAACACGTTCGTAGAATCTGCTCTGCCATCTGATCGACGATATTGACGAATGCGTTCTTGAGAACCTCGAACGTCACTGGGTCGAGCGTATACGCGGCTTTAGTTTCCTGATTCGCCATGTCAGACCTCCTCAATGGTGATTTGAATATTCATCCACTCGTCAACCCGTGCCCGGCAACCAGGCGGCACGACTGTCGTGGAATCGAGCTGATCGATGATGACTGGTCCGGCGATCTCAAAACCAGGCGGGAGATCATCACGTTTGAAGACCGGCGTAGAGACCCGGTCAGGTAGTTCGTCATACCGGGCGTTGCGATGTTCAAACGGCTCGGCCGTCGAACCTTCGATGACAGCACGGCGTCCCATTTCGGGCTTCGGCGTAGTGCCAATCGCACGGAGTGAAAGTCGGTAGATCTCAACCGGAGCATCCTCACGGCTGTAGTTGTGCTCTCGACCATGCTCTGCATGGAACTCCTTGATTGCCTCATCCATCGAGACAATCGACGAGCCAACGCGAACAGACATCGCACGCCACTGGCCCTGATAGCGCATGTCAATGAATCGCTGGAATGACATCTGTTCCGGCGCGACACCCTCGTGTTCAAGGCGTTCTCGTCCCGACGCCTCGAGTTCTTGAAAGGCCTCTTCCACAACAGCGGGCTCTGCCTCGTTTGCGCTCTTCAGATACATCTTGGTGATGTCGTGCTGCACGTCGACGAGCAGGCAGCCGAGTGCCGATGTGACACCAGGGTGCGGCGGAATGATCACCGTCGGAATCGCAAGCTCCTTAGCCAGCGCGACACCATGCAGCGGGCCGGCACCGCCGAACGACACCAACGCAAAGTCGCGTGGGTCGTAGCCGCGACGAATTGAGATCAGACGCACGGCATCAGCCATGTTCGCGTTGGCAACTTGAATAATCGCCAGCGCTGCATCTTCCGCATTCAATCCAAGCGGAGCGCCGATCGATGCGACAGCTGCTTCAGCTGCGGACGCATCGAGCGTCATCGCGCCGCCTACAAGTTGCGTACCGATGCGACCAAGCACTAGGTTTGCATCGCAGTTTGTGGCAAGCCCGCTGCCAGACCCATAACACGCGGGTCCGGGATTAGCACCAGCAGACTGCGGACCGTTTCGCAGCGAACCAGCGTCGTCGATCCAGGCGATCGAGCCGCCACCCGCTCCAATAGTGAGTACCTCAATCGAGGGGAAGCAGATTGGATAGCCGTACTCCACGTACCACTCCGTCGTGATGCGAAGCTCGCCACGATCGGCAAGCGATACGTCGGTAGAGGTACCACCCATGTCAAAGCCAATTGAGTTTTCAAAGCCGCACTGACTCGCGATCTCTCGACTTGCGATTGCACCGGCCGCAATGCCCGACGCTGCAAGACGAGCGGCAAACTTCTCGGCCATCTTGGCGGTCATGACGCCGCCGCCCGAGTGCAGGAGCAGCACATCGCCGGCATACCCACGATCGGCGAGCTCACGCGCTAGCCCTTCCGTATAGGGAGCGATGATCGGCGACAACACTGCATTTGCAACCGTCGTCGAGAAGCGCTCGTGCTCAAAGATCTCAGGATGCACCTCGCTCGACGTCGTCACCTGCACATCAGGCAGTTCCTCCAGCAAAATGTCCCGCATACGATTCTCGTTGTCGGGGTTGGCGTAGGAATTCGCGAAACAGACGGCCACGGTCTTGATTCCACGCTTACGAATCACATTGGCGACGGCGCGCGCCTGGACCTCGTCAACAGGCGTCAAGACCTCACCGGCGTAGTTGATCCGCTCCTTGACCACCAGACGATCGCGGCGACCAATGTACGGTGGCGCGATCTCCTTGTAGGTGTCCCAGAGGTCATCGCGGTTACCACGACGGATTTCGATGACATCTCGAAACCCTTCCGTGGTTACCATTGCTGCGCGCGGAAATTTGCGGGTGATCAATGCGTTTGTTGCGATCGTCGTGCCGTGCGAGAACAGCGTCACGTCTTTCCAGTCAACTCCGGCGGCCGCCACACCCTTAAGGACGCCGTCCATTGGGTCGGGCGTCGATGGTGTCTTCGCGACATGTGTATGCCCATCGGCATCGAGCACGAAGACGTCGGTGAATGTGCCACCGACGTCCACGGCAACACGAACTCCGTTGTCGGTTTCTTTAGTACTCATTGATCCTCCTTCAGGAACACGAGCGAGTGCGCCGTGAATGCATGCCGGCTGGTCATGCTCTCACGGCTACGTTGTTGAACATGGATTCACGCAAGCTGCGAATGTCGTCAGGCCCAGACCCATCGACGTCTTCCAAAGTCAGAAGATCGCCTTGTGAGACGTGCCGAACTGTTCGCAACCCACGAGCTAGGCCGATCGGAACTGCGCCTTCCGAACGGGCGTTTTCTGCCGGCATCAATTTGCCGAACACGGTGTAGCCGCCTTCACCATCGATCTCCATCTGTTCGGGAAGATCGCGTTTTGCGACGGCCACGACTTCAGCGCAATGAGCCTTCGGGACACCTGTCGGTCGACCGAGTAGACCAACTGAGGCAATACTCGTCATCAGCTCCATGCCGACGAGATGGTTATTCCGCCAGAGTGCAGCAAACTTGCCGGTGGTATCGGTCGTCAACCCATAGTCGCGAAAACAACGGGCGACTTCATTGTCGTCGGTCCCAACGACCACGAAGACGCCCCAGCGAAGGTCATTCGTGACGGCCTCTCCGTCGGCCTCGATGGCCGAAATGACCTCGACGATACCCGAGCGCTCCAACTGGCCTCCAGCGTGGCGAGGCCGGAGCGTGCTCGGCAATTCGCCAATCCCCACAGGCAGGAACCCAAGACCTGCTTTCGGGACGGCAAGCCCAGTCGCTGAGGCGACAACCGCCATCTCGATTGCCGACTTGGTTCCGTCGACGAACGACGTGAACATGCGCCTGTCATAGCCCGCACCGTCGGCTTGGGTTGCATCCATCCCATACCTCGTCCAGACCGTATCGGGGGATGTCCATTCGAATCCTGGCTTATGCAATGTCCCCTTGCCGGCAGAGACCACATCGAATCCGTTGACGCGCGCCCAATCAACCAGCTCGCAAATCAGTGCTGGCTGGTCGCCATAGGCCAACGAGTAGGTCAGACCTAATTGGTTGGCATCTGCCGCCAGTGCTGGCCCAACTAACGCATCGGCTTCGACCGTCACATTGACAACGTCTTTCCCGGCTGCGAACGCTAGCCGGATATGTCGAATCGCCGAAAGTGGTGATCCTGTCGCCTCAATGACGACATCAACATGCTCCACGGCGATGGCGGCTTCAGCGTCGGTCGTCACGAGAACGCTGTCAGCCCGTGTGGGCGCGCTAAATGCCAGACGTTCCTGATCGATGCCGGCATCGCGCAGTGCGGTCGCGGCACGAATAACGTCGAGGTCCGCGACTGCCACGAGTTCGATGCCGGAAACCCGCAGGCACTGACGAATCGCCATGCCCCCAAAGGTGCCGGCACCGATCAGCGCGACACGGATCGGGCGACCCTCTGCGGCCCTCTCGCAAAGATCGTCGTAAAGGCCCGCGATCATGCTTTGGTCTCCCCGCGCTCGAATAGTCGCTTGCGTATCGGCTCAATGCGAATGCCAAGCAGCCCGCCAGGTGCAACGACGACGACTAAGATCAATGCAAGCCCCATGAAGAGCTGCCAGCTCTGCTGGAGCCCGAGGTTCGACGACAAGAACTGCTGTCCCCATCGAACGACCAGCACTCCAACCAGCGGTCCGAGGACACGACCCGAGCCACCAACGGCGACCCAAATTAGTACCTCTGCACTGAACGCCACTCCTGCAATCGATGGACCCATGTAGCCGGATGTCCCGGCATAGAGGGCACCAGCAACTGCTGCTAGAGCAGCAGATGCGCCAAACGCGAGAACCCGCTGCCGTCGCACGGAATAGCCGAGCGCCTCAAGTCGAATGGCATCATCGCCAGCTCCACGCCAAATCTGCCCCTTGCGAGATCGTCGGAAGTACGCCCAACCAGCGAATGCGACAATCACAAACGCCAAGTTGAACATGTAATTATAGATCGGATCCTGTTGCGGGCCCATCTCAGCGGTAAACGACGGAATACCTCCAAGCCCATTCGACGCGCCAACATTGCTCAGGTTGTTAAACCACAGTCCACCGACCACGCCCAGGCCAAGCGTCACGAGGGGGAAATACACTTCGGGTGACGCAACGCGGAAGACGATCATTCCGATGAGTAGCCCGACGACACCACAGATCATTGCGGGCAAGATCAATGCGGGAATGGGAATACCAGCAATAGCCAAGTCGTGGAGCTGCTGCAGGACACGATCCATCAATGGCTGCTGCGTGTCTTCGCTGAGGAACGACAGTGCCGATCCGGAAACGTCGTATTGCTTGCCGATCAGTACTAAGCCGCCGATGTACCCACCGGCCGCAAAGAAGAGCCCCTGACCAAAGCTGACGAGGCGACCTTCACCCCACATCATGTCCGCGCTGAGAGCGAGAATTGCGAGCGGAAATGTGAGAGCAAAGAAACTGATGAAAAACGACGATGTCACCAACGGCGCGACGATAGCGATCGCGACCAGCACGACACCAATCGCAATCTGAACTCGAATGTCAGCAGTGCGAGCCCGCCGAATGAAGTGCAGCATCAGCTCACACCCTCGAGACCGCGACAGAGGTTCGCCGAAATGCGATCACGATCAGCGCAGCGCACCACACGACAATCGTGGCTGTGATGTCATCGCGTGTGATGGCGACGGCCGAGAAGGTCAACCCAATCAGCAAGGACCAGATGACCGTCGATCGAACGTTGCCAAGCCCGGCCAAAATCACCACCAAGAAAGCCCCAACGAGATAGGGCAGGCCCATGCCAGGAAACACCGTTCGTAGCGGTGCAACGAGTGCACCCGCGACACCTGCAAGCCCGCAGCCCAACGCGAACGTCCAGCGATTAATACTGCGCGTGGCAATACCAATACTTTCCGCCGCGTCGGAATTTGCTGTGACAGCCCGCATCTTCAATCCAAACCGGGTCCGCACCAGAATCAGTCCGATTGCGACAGCAATGAGCATCGCGACGACGAATAAGAGCATGCTCCACCAGCTCACCAATGCCCCGTAGCCAAGCGCAAACGAGCCTCCGATGGGCAGTGCTACGTAGCGCAATTGTGGCCCGAGCAAAAGGATCACCGCCTGTCGTAAGACAATCGCTAACCCCCACGTACCTAACATTGAGGCAACCGGCTTGTGGTAGAGAAATCGAATCAAGACCGTGTCGAGCACAACGCCAAAACCTGCAACCAGAACAAACGACAAAACGACGGCAACTGGAAATGACACGGTCGACACAGTGAGTGCCATCACATACGAGCCGAGCATGATGAGTTCCCCGTGAGCGAGGTTTACCACTCCCATCACGCCGTAAATGATCGTGAGCCCGAGGGCTCCAATCAGATATACGCCTCCAAGCGATAAACCTTGGGCAATGATGTTGATGAGTGTCTGCATGAATCAGTTCGGACGAAGGTTTGACCCACCCCGCCACGAGGGCGGGGTGGGAGGAGGGAAATACCCCACTGGCCTTATTGGGGCTTGAACGGGGTCGGACAGGTCGGACGCTTGTTCTCCGGCACAATCACCGACGGGAACGGATCCGCATCGGTTGGCGCAAACGTCGCCACCACGTCGTACTGACCATCCGCGTTTGTCATACCGACATACGAAGGGTGGTTGCAGTGGTGATTAGCGAGCACCGTGATCGGCTGCCCTTCGGGGTTCTCGTCGTACGTGGCCCCGACCAGCGCAGCGCTGAGCGCTTCGGTCGTAATGTCACCGTCGATCTTTGCTGCTGCATTTGCGAACAGCCACACCGCGTCGTACGTGCCGACCTGCGGCATGTGCGTGACGGTGTCCTCGCCATACTTCGCCTTCATCGCTGCGACATATGCCGTGTTGGCAGGATTGTCGAGCGACTGGAAGTACGTTGAGGTCATGTAGTTACCAGCAGCGTTTTCTGCTCCCATGGCCTGAACCTCAACCTCGGTGGTAACGGTTGCGGCGATCGGCAGCTTGTCTGGGGTATAGCCGGCTGCACGGAACTGCTTGTAGAACGCTGGCGTCGAGTCACCAACCAGGTTCGAGAAGACGACGTCGGGCTTCTTGGCCCCAATGTCGGCGATCACGGAACCAAAGTCGGTAGTGCCGAGCGGGAAGTACTGGTCACCCACGATGCTTCCGCCGTTGTCCTTGGCGAGCTTCTGGACGATGGCCGAAACGGTTCGCGGGTAGAGGTAATCCGAACCAACGATGTACATGCTCTTACCAAGGTTTTCCAGGATCCACGGGACGTAGTCGACGAGGAACTGGTTTGGAGTGGCGCCTCCGTAGAACGTGTTTGGATCGCATTCCAAGCCTTCGTAGTACGTGCCGTAGAAGAACAACGCATTGTTCTTCTGGAAGGTCGGAATCATTGCGACGCGACTAGCTGAGGTGTAGCCGCCAATGACGATGGCAACCTTGTCCTCCGTTAGTAGCTTCTGCGCCTTCTGCACAGCAATCGTAAAGTCGGAGGCGTAGTCCTCGGTGATCGGCTCAAGCATCCGCCCATTTACGCCACCAGCAGCATTGACCTGCTCAATTGCCAGCATCGAGCCGTCATAGATCGACTTCTCGGTGATGGACAACACTCCCGACAGCGCGTTCAGTAGACCAACCTTGATCGTTTCGGTCGAGCCTCCCCCACTCGCTGCCGCCGTGTCTGCAGCTGCCGACGTTGCCGGCGCTTCGCTGCTGCTACCACTGGAACTAGATCCGCAAGCAGCTAGAAGCGCGCCGCCGAGGCTGACAGCACCTGCCGCTTTTAGAAAGTTTTTCCGTGTCGCATTCTCATAATCCATCGTGCACTCTCCTTTTACACTTGTGATTTGGTGTTCTCATAGAGCTAAGTAGTGCTGATCAATTTCCTGCGGATCTGCTGGCCCCGCCCCCACGATCTCGCCGCTCCGCAGCACAAGAAACGTGTCGCAGACCGCCTCAACCACCGATCGGTGTTGCTCGGCGAGGACGATTGAGAGACCCTCGCTCGATAGAAACCGAAGAACTTCTGCGATTTCTTCGATAATTGCTGGCGCTAGTCCCTCTGTCGGCTCATCGAGAATCAAAAGAGTCGGTCGCCGAAGGAGAGCGCGAGCAATCGCAACCTGCTGTTGTTCGCCACCAGATAGCAACCCTGCTCTACGTGCCGACAGTGGTGCCAATGCCGGGAACAACTCGTTGACATCAAAAATTTTCCCGTCGCCACCTTTGTCAAAGGTCGCGAGGTTCAAATTTTCCTGCACCGTTAGGTCTGAAAACAATTGGCGCCCCTGTGGTACCAAGGCGATCCCTCCACGAGCCCGTTTCCAAGCCGAGAGGTTGACGATCTTCTGACCTTCGAACTCAACATCTCCGCTGGTCGGGAGTAGCCCCATTAGCCCCAGTAGTAGTGTCGTCTTGCCCGCACCGTTGCGCCCCAAGACCCCCAGCGCCGTCCCTGCCGGGACATCAAGCGATGCGTTGCGAACGACCTCCAGATTGCCACGGCGCACCGATAGTGCTGTCGTCCGAAGCGCGCCCCGATCACCTCCTTTGCGAACCTTTTGGCCCTTCTCGCGGGCAGTTAGTGTTGTTCCGAGATATGCCTCCTGGACCACGGGGTTCTCAGCGATTTCAGAAAATGTTCCGCAGGCGATGACTAGACCGTTTTGCATAAAGCTGACTCGGTCAGCAACCTCCGCCACAAAATCCATGTCGTGTTCGACAATCAGAAAGGTCTGATGACCAGCCTGTTCTCGTACGATCGCCGCTAGCTCTGTGCGCTCAGAGCGCGTCATCCCGGCGGTCGGCTCGTCAAGTACGGCGATCGCCGGTCCCTCACTCAGCACCATCTTCATTTCGAGGCGCTGCCGGGCGCCGTGTGCCAGCGAATCTGCTTGTGCCTCGCTGTCGCCGACGTCGATCAGGTCGGCTGCCCGCGCGTTATCGCTCATTTTTCGATTCGACGCAACAGACAAATTCTGGGCAACGGAAAGTCGTTGGAAGATGCGTGGCACTTGAAACTTGCGCCCGATCCCGTTGCGAGCTCGCCGTGAGATCGAGCCCGAGAGTGGGACACCGTCGAGTGCGATATCGCCTCCCGTAACGGCAACATGCCCTGTGATCGCGTTGGCAAACGTGGTCTTGCCGGCTCCATTTGGGCCGATAAGCACGTGGATTTCGCCGCGCCGTACTGACAGGTCGACCCCATGAAGAATCGCAGTTCCATCAATCGTCACCTCAACACCACGCGCGTCGAGAATCACGTCCGTGAGATCCGCTGCGAGTTGTGGTGTGCCTGTGGTCACCGTGCTCCTCTATTCCTTCGACAACAAAGAGGGACCTGAGAGTGGCGAGCCTATTGGCACAAAGTGTCAAAAGTAACGGATTTCTACACAGAAATACGCGTTCGTATATAGCGGTTGACACTCGTGCGAATCCCCGCAAGGCAGTACACCGAGGGCTTTGTTTGGAGAAACATCCAACAGAGATTTGATTCCCGCAGCACCTCCCGACAACACTGACCACCTCGGCATCCCCTTGGTGAGCGCATGTACCTTGGTCAGACCGATACGTATTTGGACGAAAGCATCTTCACGCGACCAGACCGGTTGTGTGGTGGGCGCAGGCTCCATCTCCAAGGAGTTCTCCGACTTGCTCATTCCGGGTGCTGAGCCGGCCTCGCCGGTTACGTCGCCGTGATGGGCTGTCGAAGTATCGATTAGTTCTCTGAGGCAGGGCGACCGCCTCGCGCGTCACGCCTTACTGTCCCGTTGCCGACGGCTAGACTCCGCTGATGTCTGCACCTGATCGATTTCAGCACTGGGACAGCGTCTATCGCACGCGCGAGTCCGCTGCCGTCAGCTGGTTTCAGGCCGAGCCCGCTGTGACGCTCGCGCTCGTTGAGCTGCTCGGGATTACCCATGACGCCGCGATTATCGATGTTGGCGGGGGCGCCTCGCGACTGGTCGATCACCTACTCGCGGCCGACTACGGAGACCTCACCGTCCTCGACCTCTCGCCGGCGGCGCTCGCGGTGAGCCAGACTCGCCTTGGCGACGCTGCGGGTGTCGAGTGGATTGCCCAGGATCTACTGACTTGGCAGCCAGCCCACCGCTACGACCTCTGGCACGACCGTGCGGTCCTGCATTTTTTGTCTGGCGAGGACGTCGCCACCTATCGAGAATTGCTGGAGCGGAGCGTGGCGCCTGGTGGCTCGGTGATCCTCGGGACCTTTGCGCAAGACGGGCCCGAGCAGTGCTCTGGTCTACCCGTCACGCGCTACAGTGCGGCCGAGTTGGCGCAGTTTCTGGCACCCACGTTCACGGTTATTGACGAACGCCACGAGCTCCACACCACGCCGAATGGCGCAACACAGTCGTTCGCGTGGGTTGCCGCACGGCGAGTGTCTCACTAAATCAACGCAGTTGGCACTAGGATCTGCGGATGACTGCTGCAGCCCCCGTCTCGCCCGCTACCTGGGTTGGCCACCTCGGCGGAGAGGACCTGTTGCAGGCGCGACCCCGACGTTGGCGCGGTGTCGGTGTCGGCATGTGGAGCTTTAGCGAGCTACCCGATCGACTCACATTGCCGGGTCTCGACATGCACTACATCTCGTTCACCGTGCGGGGCCCGCTGCGTGTCGAACGCGATACGGATGAGGGGCGCATTGAGGCCGACTTTCGTCCGGGCCACTCGCTGATCATTGCGGCTGGCCGCGAGAATACGTGGCGCTGGGATCGCCCAACGGACGAGCTGCACCTGTATATCGACCCGGCCTTTCTCACCGACGTCGCGACTGAGGCCGGCTTCGATTCGCCGGAGCTGATCGAGCGCTTCGCCTTTGAGGACCCCTTTCTACGTCAGGCCACGCGGCTGCTGGCCGAGGAGATGCGCGAGCCGCAGTCTGCTGGCGATTTGTTCGCGGAGTCGATGGGACACGCCGTGGCTCTGCACCTTCTACGCACGCACTGCGCAATGAACCCGCGCGAGCGGCGGGTGCCTGGTGGGCTGTCACCGGCGCAATTGCGCCGTGTTCGCGCGCTGATCGACGAGGACATCGCTGCTCCGATCACGCTCACCGACCTCGCCGCTGCCGCGGGTGTCAGCCGTGCGCACTTTGCTCGTGGCTTTCATAAGAGCACGGGCGTTACGCCTCACCGGTACTTGACGGTCCGCCGCATCGACCGTGCCCGCACGCTGCTTGCCGCCAGCACACTTTCGATCGGAGAGGTCGCCCACGCTGTCGGTTTTGCGTCGCAGAGCCACTTCACAGCGACCTTCACACGCCACGTCGGGGTTCCGCCGACTGCGTATCGCGACGCGCTGTAACTAAACAAGAGCGACGGGCACACGGTCGCAACCACACGGGACCACTCAGCACAGCACCTTTCTGATAGCAATTGACAGCCGCCTCCCCCAGACTCAGTAGCGGAGGTTCGCATGACGCAGTCGTTGGCACACCAGTGGGGCGAGGGTCCGTACAGCGGGCTCAATCGCGAGTGGGAGCCCGAGTGGTTTCTGACTGACGACCAACGCGCCATCCAAGCCCAACTGATCGAGGTCTGCGAACGCGTGATTCGCCCGCAGGCCATCATCGGCGATCGAACGGGCGCCTACCCACAGTCGAACATCGAGGCGCTCGCCGAACTCGGCATTCTTGGAGCGGTCGTGCCGAAGAAGTATGGTGGCCGCGGCGAGAACCACGTTGGCATTTTGATGCTGACGGAGACGCTCGCCCGCTATGGCTGCCCCTCGACGGCGGTGATCTACATGATGCACATGGTGGCATTGGCGGGCCTCGTCTTTCGCGCGCCCGGCAATGCCCACATCGAAGATCTAATCTCGCGCATCGACTCGGATTGTCTCGTTGGTACGGCCTCGTATACCGACCCCGAGACGGGCGGCCATTTCTGGTATCCGAAAACCTCGGGTGCCACGCGCGTTGAGGCTGGCTGGCACGTGCGTAAAAAGGCGGCGTGGACAACCTCGTGCGGCTATGCCACGTGGTATTTGACGCAGACGACGAGTCCAGACTTTACCGGTGACTACTCGGACCTCGCAGTCTTCCTGCTCTACCCCGATGAGGTCGATGCGAAGAAGGATCAGTGGGATGCGCTCGGCATGCACGCCAACCATTCAGGGCCCGTCGAGATCGACGCCGTGATCCCAGCCGACCGAATCGTCGGTTGGCCTGGCGACGGCGCGGCCAGTAACGACGAGGCGATCGATCCCTTGGCCTTCGTCCAATACGCGGGTGCCTATAACGGTCTGGCAATGGCGGCGCTCGACGTCGGCAAGCAGCACGCGACCCAGCGCTCGCACGCGCAATTCGGCCGCACGATCGCCGACTACGCCACGGTGCAAGACACGTTTGGCTCGTGTCTGACCGACGTGCTCGCCTCGCGCCTCTACGCGTACTCCTTCGCACAGGAGCTTGATCGTCGCACCGACAATGGCTCGTGGGAGATGTACGAGGCCGATCCCGATACTCGTCCCCGTGCGAGCATGACCCAGTGGTCGTTGCCGGCGAAGGTGCTGGCGGCGAAGGCGGCCTGGGAGACCTCGGACAAGATGCTGCAGGTCTGTGGCGGCCGTGGCTACGGCAAGGGTCTCGAGATCGAACGCATCCTCCGCGACGGCAAGGCCGGCTGGATCATGGCGCCATCCAACGAGGTGACGCGCATCCTCGTTGGTACGTGGGCACTATTCGGTGCCGATGCAGTCGACTGGTGGAATCAGCACGTCGACGAGCCCGCCCTCAATAACGAGTTGTCGAAACTGGATAATGAACAAAAGAACGCGTTGATTGCACGTCTGCAGAGCGAGACCGAGGAGACCACAGATGCCTGAAATGCCGGATCTCGCCAACATCGAGATCGACACCACCCGCATGATCGGCTGGGTGCCACCCCAGTCGGAGCACGTCCACTACGACCCACCCGTGATGGGACACCTCGGCATGAAGCCCGAGATCGTCGTACCCGAGCCAACCGACGAGCGCATCTGGGTCGAGATCGAGCCCAGCGTCTGGTTTCGCCCACTCTTCTTTGACATGAACACCGGGGGTCACGGCGAGGTTCTAAGGGTTCGCAAGGGCGGCGTGCTGTCTCGCCATCGTCATCCCGCTCCCGTGCACGGGTTCGTCTTGAAGGGCCGCTGGCGCTACCTCGAGCACACGTGGGTCGCCGAGACTGGCAGCTACGTGTTCGAGCCGCCGGGCGAGGTCCACACGCTGACGGTCGCCGACGACTGCGATGAGATGCAGACCTTCTTCGCGATCCTCGGCCCCGTCCTCTACATCGATGACGATGGCAAGGTCGAACACGTCGAGGACAACGTCGGCCTGATCGAACACTGCAAGAAGGCCTACAAAGCCAATGGTCTCGGCGAAGACTTCGTCGACCAGTTTATTCGGTAGCGCTTGGGCTACTCAGATTCGGCAACGAGCGCGCGGTAGCGCTCGTTGAACTGGTGTAGCGGGTCGTCCTTCTCGGGATAGACGCCCTGGGTAAAGGCGCGCGAGCCGATGCCCTGCTGGGCGCGTTCGGCGACGTCAGCGTCTTGTGCGATCACGATTTCCATAAACTCGACGAGGCCGTCGATGCCGTCCGCAAGCGAGGCGTCAGCGATCGTGTCGGGCGCCAGCAGATAATCCGTCACTACTACCGTGCGATCGGCGCCGCGTGGATAGAGAGTTGTGACGTTCGCGTAGGTACCGAAGACGTCGACCATCGAGTTGGGGAATAGGTAGGCCCCGTAGACGGAGCGTCCCTCTTCTTCGGTCAGGCCCGGTAGGTACGGCACGGGGCTCGTGCCCGACAACGTCAATGCCGAGGCCTCTTCCTTGAGGCTCACGCCATAGTCGGAGCGCGCGCCGTCGGCAATGCGGCCAGAGCGATATGTGGGCACCATGTCGACGAGCTCCGGGTGCACGGTCGGGCAATGCAGGCACTCACGATAGTTCTCGACAACGATCTTCCAGTTGGCTGCGACCTCGCACGTCGTCGTGCGCGCAATGCGCAGCTCGCCGAGGTTGAAGCGCTCCATCGTGCGTGGCTCGTCGTCGTGCGACGCGATGTAGTCGTCGAATGAGCCGGCCTGGCCACCAAGATCCACAAAGAGCGTGCCCTGCCACTCAGCGACCGGCATGTCGAGCAGGCCATAGGCAGAACGATCGATCTCGTCGGGCTGCACGTTCGGCGTACCGATCAGCTCGCCATTCAGCGCGTACGCCCACGAGTGATACGGGCACTTGATCGCGCGCTTCAGTGTGCCAGTGCCGGCGTTGCAGAGCAGTGAACCGCGGTGACGGCAGACATTGTGGAATGCTCGCAATGTGCCGTCGTGGTCGCGCACGATGACAATGTTTTGGCCCGCGACATCCGTCGCCCAGTACGCACCCGGCTCGGCAACGTGCTCGGCACGCCCGATACAGGCCCAGCTACGACGAAAGACGCTGTCGATCTCGTTCTCGTAGGCGGTCTGCGACCGATACAACTCGGCGGCGAGGGACACGTGTTGCGAACTCATGCCTGCAGCATACCCCAATCCTGACTGTGTAGTCAGGATTCGAGCGAATCCCCTCCCCCCGGACAGCGCTCCACCACCCGCTCTACACACGGCATGGCACGATTCCTATATGGTCGCACCCACCACCACGGAGGCACCCTCCTCTAAGGACATGGTCCGCCTCTTGGGGCTCGCCGCCGTCGTGGGAATCGTCGCCGCAATCGGCGCAACCGTATTTCTCTGGGTCGTCCACGAACTGCAGACACTCGCCTTCTCGTCGCTGCCCGATGCCATGGGCTATTCATCGGCGCCGTGGTGGTGGGCAGCGATCCTGCTGCTGATCGGCGCGACCCTGGTAGCGATCGCTCAGAGACTGCCGGGCCATACCGGCAACGGGCCACTGACTGGCTTTCACTTCAACAACCCGTTGCAGATCGTGCCGGGCATCTCGCTGGCCTCGATTGCGTCGCTTGTCTTTGGTATGGCCCTCGGCCCGGAGGCGCCGCTGATTGTGCTCGGGTCGGCTCTCGGCTTGATCCTATTGAGTCGCTCTAACAATGCTCAGGCCAAGCAGGCCGGCCCCTTCCTCGGTGGCGCGGCGGCGATCGGCGCCGTCTTTGGCAACCCTTTTATCACCGTCTTCATGATCCTCGAGTTTGCGGCGATCGGTCTGGCTCCTGGCGCACTCGTCTTGCCTGTGCTGGTCGCCCTCGGTGCGAGCTATCTCGTGCAGGTCGGGATCTGGGGCATTCCCGGCGTCGGCACGCACAATGCAAGCGTACTGTCT
>FLOH01000491.1_pt1 | contig 84520 bp, 61 predicted proteins | sample 756751 | NCBI WGS metagenome assembly FLOH01 (sample SAMEA4026879, study PRJEB14308) | marine metagenome | biome: coastal water; material: water | depth 74 m
TTATTTGCTTATAAACTATCTAATCCTGTTATTACAATAAAACTCGGTAAACTAGTAATGTTCAAATTTAGTTATTTTCAAAATTGTATTATATAAATAATTAAAGAATCCACTTTCTAAGAAGGTGGATTTCAATTGTATATCAAATATGTGATTATTTATTATTGAACAATTCTTAATTACAATAATATCAAATTCAAAATATACAGAACTCATGAAATTAGGTGCTTAATGGTAGGAATACCTTAAATGTTGTTCCTCCTCCTTGGTTACTTACAATAGATAAGTGTCCATTATTATTCTTTGTAAACTCATTTACAATTACTAACCCAAAGCCAGTCCCTTTTTCATTGTCTGTTCCCCTATGTTGTTTATCACTGTACTTTCCTGATAATATATTTTTTATTTGCACCTGGCTCATTCCTATTCCTTTATCAGAAATGGATATTTCGGCCATATCGCTACTTTTACTTATGCCTATATTAATTAAGCTTTCCCTATTTGAAAATTTGATGGCATTTGAAACAAGATTTCTTATAATAATATCAATCTGATTTTTGTCTGCATAAATGGATATCTGTTCTTCAGCAGTCACAACTAGTTGAATGGATTTACGCTGTGCCTGACCATGCAACAATTCGGCCACCATATTTATTATAAAATTTAATTGAATAACTTCAAAATTTGGTTTTAAACTGTGCTGTTGAATCCTTGCCCAGGATAAAAGATTTTCGATAAGCGAATAAGTGGAGTCCAATGATGGTTTTAACGATGTAATGAGTGTAATAATTTCTTCATGCGTTAATTCGTCAACCTGCCCTACTATTAAATCAACTATTGACTTATTTGTTCCAATGGGGCCAATAAGATCGTGTGCAATTATTGAAAACAATTTTTCCTTTGCGCTATTTGCTACCCTTAATTCATTTTGTGATTTACGGAGCTTCCTCTCACCTTTAACTCTGAAACTAATATCACGAATCACACCTGTAATTCCAATTGGTATACTATCGTTATCAAATACTATTTCAGCAGTAAATGAGCAGTAAATAATTCTTCCATCCTTGGTTTTAAACTTAATGTCATGGTCGTTTACTGAATTATTGTTTTCAAACCTTGCCGCAATTTTTTTCCAATCATTAATAAAATGATGATATTCTCTAAAGCTAACACCCAACACTTCCTCCCGGGTATAGCCAGTAATTTTAAAAACCGATGGACTTACATCAGTAATAATACCTTTGGCATCTGACTGAAAGTAAATATCGGGGAAGGCATTAAATAACTGTCGGAATCTAAGTTCACTTTTTCTGATAAGTTCCTCATTTTTTTTTCGTTGGGTAATATCCCAGAAATTTACAACTACCCCATTTATTAATGGATCGTCAAGCAAATTCTGTCCGTGCGCATATACCGAAATCCATTCACCAAATGCATTTTTCATTCGGAAATCAATATTTCTCGACTTCCTATCAAGAATAAGTTTGTTAAATTCTTGTTTAACTAATCCAATATCATCATGATGGATAAATTCAAATGCACTCTTTCCAATTCGATTTGATATATCTCTGCCTATTCTTCTTTCATAGCTCGGACTTATATATTTTGTTGATCCATCACTACCAACTACAAATATAAAATCCTCCGATCTATCGAGAAGTTTTTCATAATAAACCTTTTGCTTCCTTACCAATCGTCTTGCTCGACGATTAATAATATTAAATATAATCATTGAAATTATCAAAAATGAAATCGCAAATATTACCAGTATTAATGTTGTTCTGATATGCGATTCGCTTGTGTATTTTTTTTGAAGATTTCGTATTTCTAGCCTCTGTTTCTCATCATTATACCTAGAAGTAATCTCATAAATTTGCCTGCTCTTTTCTAAAGAAAAAACACTATCACGAATATTGTGATATTTCTCAAAGTAATAATATGCGTTTTTATAATCGCCTGATGCAGCATAAATATTATTTAGCAAATTATAACAGTTAATAATTTGTTCGTTTGATCTAACCGACTCGGCAAGCTTGAGACTTTCAAGTGCATTATCCAGAGCTAGCGTTAAGTTACCATTGGCTAAATGAAGTTCGCTTAAATTCGCCAACACAACTGAAACTATCGGATAATTATTAGCTCTTCCTACTTCCAGGGATTTTAAAAAATAACTCTTTGCTAATATTGTATCATGTAGGTCTCTGTATGTATCACCAATATTATTTAAACCAATTGCTATCCCTTCGATATCATCCAATTCTTTGTCTATTTCCAGTGAGCGGTTGAAGTATTCTAATGCTAGTTGGAATTTTTTTTGAGAACTATAAATATCACCAATATTATTTAAACAAGCTGATACTCCATACATATCATTCTGATCCTCACAAATTTCCAGCGCACGTGAAGTATAATTAAAAGCATCAACAAAATTGCTGTCGTTGGAGAAGATCATCCCCAGATTTATAAACGCTGAGCTGATTCCACTACTATCGCTTTCCACCTCAAATAAAGTTAATGCTTCAATCAGTGAAGATGTTGATTTTTCATATAAACCCATCTCATTATAACAAGAGCCAATTAATAGATACATATTGGCAGAGTTGATTTTATTTACTAATGTATCGGCAGTTGCTAAACCCAACCTGGCATATTTAATGGACTCATCAAAATTATACAACCCCATATATGAATAACTCATGTACTCATAATTATCAATAATTAATTGGGTATTATTTGATTTAAGAAAAGTGATTAAGGAATTATCGAAATAATATAATGCGCTATCGTAGGCTGAGGATTCATAGTAAATGACCCCCTTAGTATAATCAGCTTGCGCAAGGCAATAATCGCATGCTATTTTGTCTGCAAGCTCATGAGCTTTATCAACAAAATCAAAACAAATATCATAATTTGGCAAGTTGCTAATTGCCGAATCACAAAGGTTAATTACCCTCAATGAATCAGCGCGATCATTACTATTAGAAAAACTTTTAATAGTTATAAAACTGAATAGTATTAATAAAATAAAAATTGCGGTAACCCGCCTAAATGAAAATAACATTTCATTAAAAAATTTGTGCCTAGCTAGTGTACAAATTTATGAAAAATATGGTATCATTTTTTTATATTTTCAATAACACTATTAAATAACAAAGGTTAATAGACCAACGATTACAATTTATCAATTATGGCCGTTGCAATTTCTTTATCGGCATTCATATATACGTTCAAAACATTATTTTTTTTCGATAAGTCGAACACTTTTAATACGTTGCCAAGTTCTTTCATCTCTGGCAGAAGTGAGTATAACGAATTCTCATAATGCTCAAAAAACTCCTTATTAAATATTGTTGTATCATCATCGGGATAAAGAGGAAGATATTTAATATCGGCTTCAACTAAATCCTGAAAAAAATGAGTTCCAAATGAAAGGTCAGGAACATAATCACCACTCTTTTTGGCAATTTCAATTAGCATCGATGTATTGTTAATCTCTGAATAAGTAACACTTACACCAAGCTTAATATCGCCTCGGCTTCCCCACCTTCCTGGGCCCATTAAAATAAATTTATCATTCGACAGTAAATCATTAAGTTGGCCAACCGCAATACCAATATTTAAAAGAGCTTGTTGATTTGGTAATTCACCATAGGCAACAGGGTCGACATAAATAATATGAGTAATCCCCTTTATGGTACCATTTGAGATAAACTTATTCGCAGAGAATACAACGGAATCCGGTTCAATATTTTCGGGTAACTGTGCAGGTTCACTTCGCTGACCATGACTTTGAGAGCGACATTGTAGCAAATAAAAATCTTTCCCATCATGAGCAAATTCAATATCAACGGGGTTACCATAAGCCTTTTGCAGAACGGAAAGTATATCTTTTATCTCATTTAAAAAAGCCGTTCGTTTTACTAGTCCTTCAAAATTAACTACAAAACTACTATTAGAAAAATTTATACCAAGAGGTCTGGCCGGTTGAATATGATTTTCTTTTAAAACAGACACAACTCTGCTAATGGCCGGGTAATCTTTACCGTAGCGTTTAAGCAGCGAATCTATTTCAATAGTTTCAAAAGATCCTGACTCTAGATTTATTACATCAATAAATTTTGGTGAATACTTAACAACCTCATCAATTGTAACATTAACACGAAGTCCGGGCTTACCTGGTGAAAGAAGAATTGGATAATCATTGCTTAACCTATCAACTGCACGGGTTCCTAAACCAGGAACTAGTCGAACAAGCCCATCCTCAGGAAGAATTCGTGGTGACCATCGATATTCATTTCTGCTAAAAGCAACTCCGGCAAATGAAGGGAAAAAGTAAGGGCCTACTTTTGTGCCTACTACTTCCTGTATTAAAATTCCCATTTCTTCACGATAATCGAGAAGATTATTATGAAGTCGGTAGATTATTGGATCGGGGCCAAATATCGAAGCATAAACTTCGGCAATAGCATCCATTAACTCAACCAACCGTTCCTCTTTGGTTCCCTTATTTGCTATGAATAAACTCTTGTATTTACCAGCAAAAACTGCTCCAATGCGATCCTCAAGCAAACTTGAACTTCGAACCACAAGAGGAACATCGCCAAAATCTTCCAGAGCCATTAAAAGTCCTTTTACAATTTCGGGTGAAAAAGATGAATTCTTAAACACTTGCAATACATAAGGGTATTCTTGACGAACCTTACCTATTTCCTTATATTTCTGCTCAACGATTTCCTCCAGATTATTGTATGTCATAAAATTCAATAAGGCATCGGATGTTACATACCAGGTAACCGGGGTTTTTATCTTATTAAAAAAATCATATTCCTTTGCTGAGGCTGACAATATTTGCTTTGCAAGAAACAGCCCTGAACTTTTTCCTCCCAATTGTCCGTGACTATTTGTTGGGTAAATTATGCGGTGAAGCAGGTCTGTAAAGCTATCAACCTCAACAACATGTTTTGCAACATCAATAAAATCGGACTGATCTGTTAAAATTCTCCTGATAAGTGCTACTTTAATACTTCTCTCGCGTGAAGCGGTTAGCTCCAACATATTAGGAATTAGATGGTGATAACGCTCAATGGCAGAACTAATACTTGCGAGAGTTGAGCCGGAGTCTTCCATAACCTCGGTTAAAAAATCCGATTTATCCTCTTTCGTCCATCGTTGTATAGAATCTAATATCTTCTTTTCTTCAATATGTTTTCCTGCTACCTCAAATATTTCATATGATAATTCGATCATATTTACACCAACCTGACGCTGATATGGCTTATTAATTTCTGAAAAAAGTTTGCCACCTTCGCTTTTAACCAACGGACTAAACCTTTCCAATAAACCATTAGCTTCTGAAACACCTGTCCAACACAAATAGTTAACCATTTTACGTGATAGCCGTACAAGAAGTTTTGGATCGGTTTGTTTTAACATATCCAACACAGCCCACCAGTCTTTACGTTGATCAGACTTTTGGTGTTCTTCAAATATTGATTTTAATTGCTGATGAAGAATTTGAAGGCCAATTCTTTCGGCAATATTATCAATTAAACGCCGCTCTTCTTTTAAAAATGGACCTTCGTCGGCCATGGGTCTTTCATCAATATAATATACCAGAATAGTTCCAACCATTTCATCCTGAACAAATATATCTGACTTCAATACCCATTTGGTTTCCTTAAAGTTTTTTGATTGAAAACTATTTGAAAATGCTATAACCTTTACAACACAAATATCTGGAAACTGAAATCCTGGAGGGATTGATTTGATAATTCCTTCCCAAACCTCAGTATTAATAACAGAAGTTCTATTCAATAACTCTTGAATTTCATACAAACAATTAAGCTCTTTAGCTCTTTCCCTTAGCTCAACTATAATTTTATCTAAAGGTTCATTATCACTCATATCATTATAATGATTTATTGATTAACCCACGACCACTTTTCCCATCAACCTTTACGCTGATTGGATTTTTTATGCGTACATGACGAATTAAGTCTGTTTCAAATTCAGATGGTTGATTTTCCAACCATTCCCAATCAATTGGAAACTCACCTGAATAGGGTATTGAGAAATACATAACTCCAAATCCGGTAATATTATGAAAGAAGTGCGAACCCTGACTTAATTCGGAATTCATCCCTTCGAGCGGAGCTTCAACAATAACCTTTGCCCCTGAGATTTGCCCCCAATTAACAGGAATACCGGCCCATGGGTCAGAAGTTCCCCACCTACCATAACCTATCAATAAATAAGGTTTTTCATCATTAGCAAGTCTTCTGTTTACTTCCTCCAATTCCGTTGCAACTTTATAAGTTATTGCCGCATCAAATTTGTTAGTTTTTAGATAAACGATGTCACACAAGCCAGCATTAACGCCATTACCGAGCACAAAAGGTGATGAACAAAAAACCTTGTCACTTTTTAATTCGTCAGAAGTTACTTCAACTTCCACATTCGATACAACCATTGGCCTTACCTGCAAGAAACCCAAACGATGTGGTTTATCATTATTAAAAGTCATTGCAAATTCTATTTCTACCGGATCCCCCACTGAATCCTCACAAACCTTAAGAATATCTTTAACTATATCAACAAGAGGAATATCATTCAACCTAAGAATAGGTGCAAAAGTTAGTACTCGTGGACCATTTTTTCCTATGCCGGTTATAATTCTGCCAGATTTGGAATCCAGGGTTGAAGAAACATATTTTAATGTCCTATCGTTTTCGGCAATTGTTATATTTTCATTTACCAGATATTCTGCTTCACTTACCGGATCATATGTAGGTGATTTTCCCATATTTACAGCCCAAAAGGTATTTTGAGTATTTTTAAGCATATCTGAAATCCCTCCAAAAGGGGGTTCTGACTTAGGGTAGCTTGGAGAAAATGACCATGACAATCCTCCATCAACAATGGTTTTACCAAGCCCCAAAGCAAGACTAACAGTACCATCTTCCGGATCGGCATTGCCAAATGCATAATAATTATATGAACGCGCAACACCGGATAACTCTGGATAATATCTTGATTCATGACGTTGACCAATAACTTCCTGAATTATAACGGCCATCTTTTCATCTTTGGTATTGTGTTTTGTTGCGAGCATGTAATCTTTGGCCGATTTAAAATATGTAGAAGCAAAAACAAATTTTATACCTTCAACAAGCTTGTTAAATCTGGTAGTAGTATCCGGCTGGTTGTTAGGAGTCATTTTTGTTCCATAAATTCCGGCAAAAGGTTCATGTAACGAATCTTCCAGTATACTTGACGATCGTATTGCCAGTGGTGTATTTATCTGAGAAATAAGGGATCTCAAATCTCCCAGGATTTCAAATGGAAGGCTGGCTTTTTGAAAGGCATGAGCAATTCTTTCATCTGTAGAGTTTGAAAGGGCAATATTATATAAGTCATTCCTTTTCATAAAATCATCGAACACATCAGAACGAATTACTGTCATTGAAGGAATATCGAGTGTTATTCCTTTATAATTGTTCATGTCAATATTATTGCGTAGTACATCATTAATTTCAATAAGGCCGGTTGCCTTACCGCCAAATGATCCTGTACCAATACAAGTTATACGGTTTTCCGGATTTATAAAACTACTTCTTCCCAGTGCTACTATATTATTGTTATCCATTTCTTTTTGATATTAAAACTAAACCCAACCCCTATCATGACAAGCATTTGCAACTCTATCAACCGAAATTACATAAGCTGCATCTCGCATGCACAGGTCATTATCTCTTGCAAAATCACTAACTGCTATATATGCAGATGTCATTTTTATATCCAGTTTACTTAATACTTCATCTTTTTCCCAATAATAATTCATATTACTCTGTACCTGCTCAAAATAACTGCAAATAACACCACCTGCACTTGCCAAAAAATCGGGTATTAGGAATATATTTCTATTCTCAATAATTTCTGAAGCATCTGGTGTTGTAGGACCATTAGCACCTTCAGCCAGTATCTTAACCCTTGAACTTATACTTTCAACATTATCGATGGTTATTTGATTTTCAATTGCGGCAGGGATTAATATATCTACCTCTTGCTCAAGCCATGCTGCTCCATCAAGCACTTCATATCCAAGATCTATGGCTTTTTGTTTCATTATCCCTCCAAATTTATCAGTAATTGAACGGAGTTCGATAAGATCTATTCCTGCTTCTTTTTTATATGCATAGCTTTTCTGATCTGAATGATCCCAGGTTGAAACACATATCACCTTACCCCCCATTTGATTATATAACTCGAAAGCGTATTGCGCTACTCTTCCAAATCCCTGCAAACTGGCAATTGTATCCGAAGGTCTAATATTTAATTCTTTAAGAGCTTCCCTAACTGCTATAATTACTCCATAACCGGTAGCTTCTTCACGACCTAGAGAACCACCCATACCAACCGGTTTTCCGGTAAAAGCCCCCGGAGCTCTATTGCCCGAGATAACCTCATATTCATCAAGCATCCAAAGCATATGCTGAGCATTAGTCATAATATCGGGAGCAGGAATATCAACATTTGGGCCTATGATTTTATACACTTGTCGTACCCAACCACGGCACAATCTTTCTTGCTCAGTATCGCTTAAATTATGAGGGTCGCATATTACACCTCCCTTGCCTCCTCCGAGCGGAAGATCAGCAACAGCGGTTTTCCATGTCATCCACATGGATAATGCCCTAACAGCATCTACAGTTTCCTGAGGATGAAACCTAAGACCTCCCTCAACGGGACCACGGGCATCATTATGCTGTATTCGATAACCCTTGAAAACTTTTACAGAGCCATCATCAAGCTTAACAGGAATTAAAAAATGATGTTCGTGTAAGGGGTTTCTTAATAGTTCGCGGGTAGCCTGATCAAGGTCAAGCTTATCAGCTGCACGATCAAATTGTTTTTGCGCTTCAAAAAATGGATTATAGGAATTGATACTCATGTCGTCAGATAATTATAATATTCTTACATACACATACTTAAGAGAATTTAATTATCTTAAGCATAATATGTAAAATTATTAATTATCTGATTAAAAGTAAGTGTGAAAGAGTAATATTTTAATAGTTATGAACATCCACAATTACCATGGCCTTTACCACGTAATTCGGCTGGATTTCCACAACTTGGGCAATCATCTTCATATGCATGTTCATGTGTATTTTTTTCTGTTGAACAAGATTCGGAATCCGAACTCTTGCTTGCACAACCGCAGCCTGACCCACACCCTCCCGTGGGAGCTAAATCTGCTTCGGTAATCTCACGTACATTATGTACTTTTCCACTTACATATAATCCACTTCCGGCAAGTTTATGGTTAAAATCCATTTGTACATTTTCCGGATGAATATCAATTACTCTGCCCGAAACAACATTACCATTATTATCAAGCATCGAAATATCGTTTCCTAAATATAGTAAATCCTCCTTAAGCACACCATTAATCATAAATGCCTCTTTTGAAACCTCCACTAGTAGATCATCACGATATTCGCCAAATGATTCATTGGCTTTAAGTGAAAATTCAAAATTGTCGCCTGCTTGCAAACCAATCATATGGGTTTCAAAACCCGGAATAAGTGTCTTATTACCAAAAATCAATAGTCTTGGGTTACTATCATCAGCGAATTCAATCATTTCACCTTTATTATCATTAGTAAGTATCTTATATGAAACCTGTGCTGCTGAATTATTTGATATTTTCATAATTTATATTTTTGAATATTGAATCTGTTCATTTCATTGTCGTTGCAAAAATAAACATTATCTTTTATTTAGAATAAATTTAAATAATGTTTTTATTGTTTCTTTGAAAATTCAAAAATAACATTTGGCTTTATATTCAAATCATATCTTTCAATCAACCTCAAATATTGCTAATTACCAAACTATCTTTGGATTACAAAAAGATATTAAATTTTACCGTAAATAATATTAGTATGTAATTATAAAATATAGATCAAATACTACTTCTAAATTTGTTTTTTGGCTTAGTAAAAACTCAATACAATCAACCAATTCAATAGTTTTTTTTTCTATTATTGTAGGGATATTACGAGAAAACCAAATAAATTAAAAAATATATAATATGTATGAGTTAATGTCATTTAAAGTGAAATGCCCTATGTGTGGTGATTCACTGATGAATCATGATCAATTAATTGATAATGAATCAAGCATTAAATTAGATATCGAAGTTGCTAATAAAAAAGGTGCCATTAACCTTAGTTCAATATATGGAAGCTATAATTATAAAGCCAACATCGAGTTAATTCCTGATGAGGTTGTTAAGTTCTTTTGTACTCATTGTAAGGCGCAAATAATTTCAGATTCAAATTGCTTAACATGCACGGCTCCAATGATCCCGTTTTATCTTCACATGGGGGGCAAGGTAAGTATCTGCTCAAGAACAGGTTGTAAAGATCATAAAGTAGAATTTGACAACCTGTCAATTGCACTTAACAAACTTTATCAAGAGTACGGTGTTGGTGCTGAACATTCTAACTTTGAAGGAGAGCGTATTTTAAAAAAGAAAGTTATTAAGAAAAAAGATCCTGACGAAAAGAAAGAAATTATTAATTCAGGTACATTCTTACAAACTTATTGCCCACACTGCAAGAAGAGTTTAATTGAAGATGGAATGCTCAAGGTAAAAATACTCAATGGCGAAGAAGGATATCTTATGTTGAGTCCATATTTAAACGTATTCTCCTCAAAATCAACAGTATTTCTACCCGAAGATAAAACCATTAAAAATGTTACCTGTCCACATTGTGATAAAACTTTAATTTCGGAAAATAGAGAGTGTGGGAAATGTGGTTCTCCTGTTGCTAAAATTGCAGTTAGTGCACGAACCAAGTTGCTCGACTTTTATTTATGTACCAAAAAAGGGTGCAAGTGGCACGGTCTAAGTGAAGAGGATCTTTTCGACATTCGTCTCGATGACAGTGATGAATGGTAGATAATAAGTTTCAGATTTCATTAACTAATAACAAAACTAATTTTTACTTATGTTTCAAATAGTTAGAAAACAAGAAATGGCTAAAGGTACTATTATCAGATTTGATATTAGTGCACCTAAAATTGCAAAAAAAATAAAACCTGGCCAGTTTATAATTCTTAGAGTTAATGAAACTGGAGAAAGAATCCCGTTAACAGTTGCCGACAAAGACAGCTTTGCCGGGATAATTACAATCATTTTTCAGGTAGTTGGCAAAACAACTGCCTTGATGAGATCACTAAATGCTGGTGATATTATAAAAGATGTTGTTGGACCTTTAGGTAAAGCAGCTGAAATAGAGAAAACTGGTACAGTTATTATGGTTGGGGGTGGCACCGGAGTAGCAATACTTCACCACATTGCAAAAGCATATCATGAAGCCGGAAACCATGTTATTGGCATTATTGGAGCACAGAATAAGGAAATGCTTATTCTCGAAAATGAAATGCGGAATATTTGTGACGAATTAGTGATAACTACTGATGATGGGAGTCTGGGGAAACAAGGGTTTGTTACCGGACCATTGAAAACATACTTAAGCGAGAGGTACGATATAAAACTTGTATATGCTATCGGGCCAATAATTATGATGAAGAATATTACTAAACTAACCAAACAGTTTAATATACCAACAATTGTAAGTCTTAATCCGGTTATGATTGATGGTACCGGAATGTGTGGCGGATGTAGAGTAAAAGTAGGCAATGAAACCAGTTTTGCTTGTGTTGACGGACCCGACTTTGATGGACATAAAGTAGATTTCGATGAATTACAAAACCGAAATTCAATTTACCTCAAAGATGAAAAAGATTCATTATTATTTTCCATAAGATAACTTGCTCATAATAATCCATTACTTGAAATAAAATAACTAGTAAACATCAATACGCAATACTATGTTTGATCAGGATATAAAATATCTAAAATTTAAAACCTATTTAAATACTTATTGTCCTCATTGTCACAATAGTTTCAATGTTGAAAAGAAAGAGGAAAAGAGTATTGTTTTTAAAGCTCGATATGAAAATAATGATATGGAGCTTAAATTAAGTCCGTATCTTGATGTATTTGAGATAGAGACTTCTGTCCCTATCAAAAAAGGCGACATTCTGGATGATGTAATTTGTCCAAAATGTAACCAAAGTATTCTTAATTCTGAAATAAAATGTGGTGATTGTGGCTCCAATGTTGGTGAAGTAATGATATCAGCATTATCAAAACTGATGCCCTTCTACCTATGCACAAAAAGTGGGTGTGAGTGGCACGGGCTCTCAAAATCTGACGAAAGAAAACTACAGCTTAAGATACCCAGGCAAGATATGCCTGAACAAGACCAGAAATTACGTGTTAGTAATTATCAGGAGGTACCATATGGATATACTGGCGAATTGGCCTTACTTGAAGCAGGAAGGTGTTTACAATGTAAAAAGCCCCTTTGTGTTGATGGTTGTCCGGTAAATATCGATATTCCGTCTTTTATTGCTCTAATAGCTGAAGAGAAGTTTGATGAAGCTGCTAAGAAGATTAAAGAAAAAAATATTCTTCCCTCTATTTGCGGAAGAGTTTGTCCTCAAGAAGATCAATGTGAAAAACATTGCATTGTTGGTGTAAAAGATAAGCCTGTTGCAATTGGCAGGCTTGAGCGCTTTGTTGCTGATTATGAACGCAAAATGGATTTAGTTAAAGCTCCTATAATTGGTGTCGAAAATGGTAAACGCATTGCTGTAGTTGGATCAGGACCAGCAGGTCTTACTGTTGCTGCCGATATGCGGCAACACGGTTATGGAGTTACCATTTTTGAAGCATTACACGAAACGGGAGGAGTTCTTACATATGGAATTCCTGAATTTAGATTACCTAAATCCATTGTTCAGTTCGAAATTAACTACTTGCAGGAAATGGGCTGCAGGATTGAAACAAACCATGTTATAGGCCCATTGATTACGCTTGACGAACTACTCGAAAACTTTGACGCAGTATTTATTGCCGTTGGGGCAGGCTTACCTGTGTTTATGAATATCGAAGGCGAAAGTCTGGGAAATGTGTTCTCAGCAAATGAGTATCTCACCAGAATGAACCTAATGAAAGCGTACAAATTCCCGGAATATGACACACCCATGCCAGCCGGTAGTAAGGTAGCAGTTATTGGGGGGGGTAATGTTGCCATGGACTGCGCAAGAACAGCAAAAAGATCAGGGGCAGAAGAAGTAACAATTATATACAGGAGATCACGATCAGAACTTCCTGCAAGAGGTGAAGAAGTTCATCATGCTGAAGAAGAAGGTATTATTTTTAAATTATTAAATAACCCTGTAAAATATATTGGCACCGACAGTAACAAGATAAAAGCCATTGAGTGCATAAAGATGGAACTTGGTGAACCCGATGCATCGGGAAGAAGAAGGCCAATTCCAATTGAGAATTCAAATTTTACTGTGGAATGTGATCTCGCTATTGTCGCAATTGGTAACGGCCCAAACCCAATATTATTCCAATCTTCGCCCAACCTCAAGTTAAACAAATGGGGGTATATTGAAGTAAATCCAGAGACCAACGAAACTTCCATACCCAATGTTTATGCAGGAGGTGATATTGTTACCGGATCTGCAACAGTTATACTGGCGATGGGTGCTGGACGAATAGCGGCAAATGCGATGCACAAAAAGCTATCGGCAAAACCAAAAAAGAATAAAAAAGCATAAATATTATCGCTCAATAGCTATTTAACTTAGAAAACCACTTTCACAAATTATGAAGGTGGTTTTTTTATGGAAACATCTATTAAATATTACTATTTAGATACATTATAAATTTTTATTTTTCAAGCAGTAACATAACAATTTCCTATTTTTACAAACTAATTTTTTTAATCGAAATAATCAGATGCGAATAACAAGAATCAATACAAATATTGGAGAAATTGACCAGCAAAAAGTAGATCTCTCATCCATTGATTCCCTCATAGAAAAGTACAAAAATAAAAAGGGAAATATGATCCCAATCTTACAGGGAGTTCAAGAAATATATGGATATATTCCGAAAGATGCATTTTTAAAAGTATCAAAAGAAACACAACTTGAACTTAGTGACATGTACGGTGTTGCTACATTTTATGCTCAGTTTCGATTAAAACCAGCTGGTAAACATGTGGTTAAGGTTTGTCATGGAACCGCATGTCATGTTCAGAATGCAAAAGAACTTACCGTTGCTCTTCAAGATTCATTAAAAGTGAGCGATGGAGAAACAACTGATGATGGTTTATTTACTTTGGAATCGGTAGCATGCCTGGGGTGTTGTTCCTTAGCTCCTGTATTGATGATTGGTGATGAAACTTATGGAAAACTGAACGGAGATAAAGCTATTAAAATTGTTAGGGATATCAAACGACAAGAATCTAATTAATATGGAAAATACAAAAATAATAGTTGGCCTTGGAAGTTGTGGTATTGCAGCCGGAGCAAAAAAAGTATACGATAAGTTTCTAAGCATTCAAGAATCTGGCAACCTATCATTCGATCTACAAAAAACATCTTGTATTGGGATGTGCTACCGTGAACCTCTTGTTGAGGTTATTGACAGCAATGGATCGTACATGTATGGCGAAATAGACGAAAATAAAGCATCCGAAATAATAGAAGAGCACATTTTAAAAAACACACCAATAGTAGACTATGTTGTTAAAGCCGACACTTTTAAAACCGACGACAATGCTTTTATTGATGATCAGGTAAAGATTACCCTTAGAAATTGCGGTTATATTGATCCGGAAAATATTGACGAGTATGAAGCACGTGATGGTTATCGAGCAATTAAAAAAATTGCAGGGCATCAGGTTTCGCGTCTTGATGTAATTCAAACTATAATCGATTCGGGCTTACGAGGACGAGGTGGTGGTGGTTTTCCAACTGGATTAAAATGGAAATTCGCAAATAATAACAAAGCCCAGGAAAAATATATTATTTGTAATGCCGATGAAGGTGATCCGGGTGCATTTATGGACAGATCGGTGCTTGAGGGTGATCCCCATTCCGTTCTCGAAGGAATGATAATCGGAGCCTATGCCATTGAGGCAACTGGAGGTGTTATTTATTGTAGAGCTGAATATCCACTGGCAATTGTTCGTTTGCAAATCGCCATCGAGCAGGCACGTAAAAAGGGATACCTTGGTAACAATATACTTGGAATTCACGGTTTTAATTTTGATATCTATATAAAAGAAGGTGCCGGAGCATTTGTTTGTGGTGAAGAAACTGCGTTGATTGCCTCCATTGAAGGTGAACGTGGAATGCCTCGCAAACGTCCTCCATTCCCCGCCGCTTCAGGTTTATGGAAACAGCCAACAAACATCAACAACGTTGAAACATTGGCAAATATCCCATGGATAATTATAAATGGTGCTGCTGAATATGCCAAATATGGAACCGATAGAAGCAAGGGCACAAAAGTCTTTGCCCTTGTGGGTAAAATTGCACGTTCGGGACTAGCTGAAGTGCCAATGGGTATGAGCATAAGAGACGTTATATTTAAAATTGGGGGTGGAATTCAAAACAATAAGAAGTTTAAAGCTGTTCAAATGGGTGGCCCTTCCGGGGGATGTATCCCTGAACATCTACTCGATACAATTGTAGATTATGATTCGGTAAATGCTACAGGTGCCATTATGGGATCAGGCGGAATGGTTGTAATGGACGAAGATACATGTATGATCAATGTTGCTAAATTCTTCCTCGACTTTACTGAAAAAGAGTCATGCGGCAAATGTACATTCTGTCGAATTGGAACAAAACGAATGCTTGAGATCTTAACCCGAATTACCGAAGGTAAGGGCAAAGAAGGAGATATTGAAAAACTGGAAGAACTATCATACCAAATAAAAGACAGTTCACTTTGTGGGTTGGGACAAACGGCACCAAACCCGGTGCTAACAACGATTAAGTATTTCCGACATGAGTATGAGGCTCACATACACGACAAAAGATGTCCTGCCAAAGTATGTACTAGCTTACTAACTTTTGAAATAATTCCTGATAAGTGCACAGGATGTACTATTTGCGCAGTGAAGTGCCCAACAGATGCAATTGATGGAGCACGCAAAGAGGTACACTTTATACGTGAGGAAGATTGTATTCAATGTGGTACCTGCTTCGCAAAATGCAGGTTTGATGCAATTAAGGTTTTTTAATTTTTTTGAATAAAGAAAGATATTAGAAATGAGTGATACTATTAATGTAACATTAGACGGGAAAATAACTCAGGCAAACAGTGGTGAAACGATCCTTGATGTTGCCAAAAAAAATAATATAGAAATACCAACCCTTTGTCACGATCCCCGACTTAAGCCATTTACTTCATGCTATGTTTGTGTTGTTGAAGTTCAGGGGTTACGAGGATTGCAACCTTCATGTTCCACCAAGGTAACCGAAGGAATGAATATTGAAACCAATAACGATAAGGTAAGAAAAGGTCGCAAAACCGCCCTCGACCTCATGCTCAGCAATCATTATGCCGACTGTACTGCACCTTGTATACAAACCTGTCCCGCTGGAGTTGATATACAAGGATATATATCTCACATCGACAAAGGTCAATATCGTGACGCCGTTGCTTTGATTAAAGAAACAAACCCGCTTCCTGCTATTTGTGGTAGAATTTGTGTTCGTCCATGTGAAGTTGGATGTAGAAGAAATCAACTTGATGAAGGTGCTCCTGTTGGTATCGATTATTTGAAAAGATTTGCCTCGGATTGGGATCTGGAATCTGATGATAAATATGTTCCTGAAATTCAACCTTCAACAGGTAAAAAAATTGCAATTATAGGAGCAGGTCCAGGTGGATTATCTGCAGCTTTCTTTCTTCAGAAACTAGGTCATCAGGCCGATATTTTTGAAGCAGCTCCTGCAGCAGGCGGTTGGCTCAGATACGGTATACCTGAGTATCGATTACCAAATGATATTCTTCAAAAAGAAGTTGATAATATTACTGAAATTGGTGCTAATATTTTCTATAACAAGAAATTTGGAGATAATCTTAAGTACAAGGATATCAAAAATGATTACGACGCCACAATTCTAACTATCGGGTCACAAAAAGGAACTCTAATTGGTTGTGAAGGTGACGATGCTGAAAATGTGTTTTCAGGCATTGATTTCCTGAAGGATATGGAAGTATCAGGAAAACCTTTCGACTTTACAGGCAAAAAAGTAGCTGTAGTTGGTGGTGGTAATACAGCCATGGACTGCTGTAGAACTTCAATAAGGTGCGGATCAACAGAAGTTTATGTGATTTATCGACGTACTGAAAAAGAAATGCCGGCAAACCCAATTGAGATTCACGAATCTAAAATTGAGGGTGTTCAATATAAACTGCTAACAAACCCAATTCGTGTAAACAAAGATGAAGAAGGTAAAGTTAAATCCGTAACATGTTTGGAAATGGAGTTGGGTGAACCTGATGCATCAGGAAGAAGACGGCCTGTTCCAATATCAGGTTCAGAATTTGATTTAGAGGTAGATTATATTCTTGCTGCAATCGGACAAAAAACAATTGTCGACTTTCTAGCAGATATTAATGGTTCGACAGATGAAGGTGAATTAAAAATAAACCGGTGGGGTGATATCGAAGCTAATCCGGATACTCTACAAACCGGCATTAATTCTGTTTTTGCTGCCGGAGATGGCGTTACAGGCCCATCTACTGTTATAGCAGCTATTGCTCAGGCAAAAACGGCTGCCTATAGTTGTAATCAATTTCTAAATAACCATGAGATCGTTGCTCCAAAGAATGAGTTTTTAAGCAAGAAAGATAACTTCAAACTTCAAGACAGTTCGGTTTTTAAAGGTCAATATCCTGTGCAATTGAGAGAAGAAATGCCAACCCTTGATCCAGATAACAGAATCAATTTTAATGAGGTTGAACTGGGCTACACAAACGAAGAGGTCGCCATACACGAAGCTCAACGATGTTTAGAATGTGGTTGCGTTAAAGTTTTTAATTGCGATCTTAAGGACTATTCCACCGAGTATGGTGTTGAGCAAAATAAATATGCCGGTGAATATAATGAGTACAAAGTTGATTTTCGTCATCCATTTATAGAAATCGACAACAACAAATGCATTCTTTGTTCCAGATGTATAAGGATTTGCAAAGAAGTAGTTGGGGCAGATGCCCTTGGGTTAGTAAATAGAGGTTTCCATACCTACGTTGCTCCCAGTATGGCCGACAGACTTCAGGACTCTACCTGTGAATCATGTGGGTTATGTATCTCAACTTGTCCAACAGGCGCACTTAGCGAAAATGTATTGTTTAAACCTGGCCCTATAAAAACAGATAAAGTAGTAACAATTTGTAATTACTGTTCAGTTGGTTGTGAAATCGTTCTTAATCACAAGAGTGGTTTCGTAATGAAAGTGTCGGGAGGTGAGGGTATTGTAAATCCAGATGGAAATATTTGCAAATACCCAAAATTTGGCTTTAATTATCTTAACGATAATGTGCGTATTACCAAGCCCTTACTTAAAGTAAAAGGTGGATTTAAAGAAATCAGCTTTAAAAAAGCATATGATATAATTACCGAGAAGATTACACAGGTTAAACCTGATGACAATGCATTTTTTGCCGGAGCCAGGCTCACTAATGAGGAAATGTACCTTATCCAGAAACTAGCCAGAGCAGGCGCAAAGACTAATAATGTTACCAGCCTGCATTATATAAATCGTGGTGATGGATATACATTCAACTCCAGAAGCAATGTTCCATTCGATCAAATTGAAGGTGCAAGTAAAATTTATCTCCTGGGATCAGAAATTAATGAAGATAATGCAGTTGCTGGCTTCATGATAAACAATGCACAATTCAATAATAATATCCCGGTTGAATTAATTACTATCCACGAAAATAGTTCGATGGAACGCAAAGTTGACAATATACTTAAAGTTAGCTCATATTATCACTTTATAAAAGCAGTAAACTATTACCTGGTTGCTAACAATTTTCACAATGCTATGTATATTGGTGATAATTGCGAGGCTTACGAAGAATATCGGAATAGTGTAATGCAAGAAAATTTCGGCGAACTTGTTGAATTAAGTGGCGTTCCTACTATGGATACCGTTGTTGAATTTGCTAAATCGTACAATAATGAAATGAACGCAGTTATTGTATTTTCAGAAAAAGAAATATCGGCAAATGCAAGTTACGAGCTTTTCAATTTAAGTATGATTACTGGCAAACTTGGTAAAACTTCAAACGGACTTATTGCGCTTAAGGATAAAAACAACTCTCAAGGGTTATTCGATATGGGAATTTGCCCGAAACTTGGTGTAGGGACTCAGCCAATTGATGACCCTAAATTGATAAAATTGATGAAGAAAAAATGGAAAGTTGATGAATTACCATCAACCATAAATGAAAGTCAATTTATTAATTTAGAAGAAGGGAAGCTAAAAAATCTATTTATCTTTGGTGAAGATCCAATGGGAACAGCAAAGAATCCTGTTAGAATTGCAGGTTGGATTTCAGTATCAGACTTTGTAATGGTTCAAGATTCATTTATGACCAAAACAGCCAAAAGAGCCGATATTATTCTACCGGCTTCTTTCCCAATTGAATCGGGAGGCAGTTTTACAAATACTCAAAAAGTGATTCAGGAATTTGAGCCCAAATTCAATTCTAAAGTTAATAGGCTATCATACCAGCAACTTATCGATCTGCTCAAAAAACTGGGCGTAAAACAAAAGATCAATATTGAAGATATAAGGATGGAGGCTATGTCGTTGTTATCAACTGCAAAGGAAAACAAGTTGAAATTTGTTTATACCAACACTGATAATCAACATCGCATTTTCGAATACGGATGTGATTCAATTGACAAATATTTTGAAGATGCATTTGAAAGTGCATTTGAAGAATAGAAACCGCAAATGATAATCACTAAAGGAAATATAATATTCAGAAGACTGGTTCATGCCGACATTGAACTTGTTCGCAAACACAGGAATTCATCCGACGTAAGTCAATTTATGGAATACCGTCAACATATTTCTCGCGAAATGCAGGAGAAGTGGTTCGAGTCTATAAACAATAACAACAACTTATTTTTTGTGATTGAATACAAGGGAGAAAAGATTGGCCTTATAAATGGTAAAGAAATCAATTGGGAAGAACATTCAATGGAAACAGGAATATTCATCTGGGACAAGAAATATCTAAACACGCATATTCCACTTCTGGCAGTACTTATTTTTGGCGAACTGGGTATAATGACTTTTGGTTTAACCGCATACGCTCACATACTATCAACCAACAATAGAGCCAAGCGATATAACAAATTATTGGGTTTTCGGTTATGCGAAGGACAGGAAGGTGTTGAAAACCAGCTTTATGTAATGACAAAAGAATCGTACTTTAAAAAAGCCAAATTTATTAGGGGTGCATTTCTCAAATTAACGGGTAACGATGATACTATTCTTCAATTTGAAGAACACGATTATAAAAGCGACTTTGCTGATTTTCTTACCAAAAAATTAGACACCGGAAATATTGCCCGAATTGAAGAAAATAATGGTCTTAAAACATTATATTTTAAGGCGCTGAGTTAAGCTGACATTTTCTATAACTCCTTACCTTTTTTAACGCTTTTTTCAAGATCCTCAATAGCTTTTTCTTTTTTTGGCATTAGTTTGTTCTTTCTCCCCCTCTTATTATTCTTGGGACTTATCCCCGTATTCTGTGCATATGTGTTTGAAAAAATAAGTGGTAACACAATAATCAATACAAAAGTGGATAATTATTGAACAATACGTTTTTCCTAAAACAAGCAAAAAATAATTAATTTTGCAACCTAAGGTTTTTTAATCCATTTTATCAAGTGAAGATACCATTCAACAAACCCTGGTTTACGGGGAAAGAGATACAAAATATTACAAGTGCAGCATCATTTGGGCACATTTCAGGAAATGGATTATATACTAAAAAGTGTCATGAGTATTTTGAACGTACTTATGGGTTTAAGAAAACATTTTTAACGAGCTCATGCACCGATGCTATAGAAATGGCAACCATACTAATGGGATTAAAAGAGGGTGATGAAGTAATTATGCCTTCATATACATTTGTTTCTACAACAAGTCCTTTTATACTTCGTGGTGCAAAAATTAAGTTTGCTGATAGTCTTGATAATCACCCAAATATTGATCTTGATCATGCTGAAAAACTGATTACTGAAAATACAAAAGTTTTAGTAGTTATGCATTATGGTGGTGTTGCTGTTGATATGGACAAAGCTGTACGCATCTGCAAAAAACATAGCATAATTTTACTGGAAGATACGGCGCACTCTATCGACTCATACTTCAAAGGGAAACCACTTGGGAGCTTTGGCGAGTTTGCAACTTTTTCGTTCCATGAAACTAAAAACATCAGTAGTGGCGAAGGAGGACTATTAGTAATTAATGACGAAAAGTATATTAATCGGGCTGAAATTGTTTGGGAAAAAGGAACTAATCGTTCAGCATTTTCACGTGGTGATATCGATAAATATGAATGGGTAGATGTTGGCGCTTCCTATTCACCATCGGATATGATTGCTGCTTTTCTTTTTGCCCAACTTTCACACATCAATGACATACAACAAACGAGAATTAATATATGGAATAGATACTATTCAAATTTGATTCCTTTAGCGAAAATAGGATTCTTTGAATTGATAGATATTCCTGACTTTGCCACCAATAATGGTCATGTTTTTTATCTCTTGACAAAGAATAAAGAACAACGTGATGAATTACTTGACCATCTGAATAATAATATGGTTCAGGCAGTATTCCATTATTTACCTCTGCACAACAGCCCCTATTACAAAAAACTACATACGGGAGAAGAACTAAAAAATACCGACAAATTTGCTGAAACGCTTATCAGACTACCATTGTTTTACGAACTCCCACTTGAAGTTGTTGATATGATTTGTGAAAAGGTTAAGGAATTTTACATGATTTAAACTACAGCCACAAACGCCCAAGGCTGAAACTGTTTACTCTGTTATTTACTTTTCATAAAAATGCATTTCAAGAATATATTCGTAAACCTTGGCAGGCATCCAGTAATCCATTCCTTTTTTTTGCTTTATTGCCTTACGGATAAAACTTGATGATATTTCCATTAAAGGTGCATTATATAATTTGACTGAAGTATGATTAATATATTTATCCAAACCGTATCCCGGTCGTGGATAAACATAAAGCTTATACTGATTTAATATTTCATTATAATTTTTCCATTTATGAAATGACCCAAATATATCAGTTCCACAAATAACAATAAACTCTCGGTTCGGATATTCTTCATCAAGCCATGTTAAAGTATCAATGGTGTATGAGGGCTTGGGCATATTAAACTCAATATTAGATACTTTGAGTTTGTGATGATCTTCAACTGCCAGTCTGGCCAAAGCAAGACGATGATAATCGGCAAGCAGGCTATTTTTGTTTTTTAATGGATTTTGAGGAGAAACAACAAACCAAACTTCATCCAGGTCGGTGAACTCAGCCATAAAATTAGCCAGAATCAAGTGTCCGTTGTGGATCGGATTAAATGACCCAAATAGCAAACCAGTTTTTTTCTTTTGTGCTTCCATTACAAATCTTATACTCAGCTTAATGCTTAATCAATAACTTCCCCAAACTCATATCCGAAATATAGCTTCTTAATCCCTTCACAATATCATCCAAAGATGAAAACCCTCTAATATTTGTATGATACTTTCCCGATATAAATCCGTCCTGAAGTTCTTCGGAGATCCTTTCAAATTCATCTTGTTCTATTTCTGCTTTCCAATCCATCAGGTTAAATCCTGAGATAATTTTATTATTGAAAATCAAATCCATTATATCCACTTCAGCTATCGGTTTACCCGAAAGCCCACCATAAATCACCAACTCCGAGTCAGTTGATAAAGCATTAAACATCAACCCCGACAAACTTCCGCCAACTGCATCATAGGCAACTGTTGCTCCTAAACTTTTCGATAAATTTCCAAGTTGTTCAACAAAATCCTCATCCGTTTCAACTAGTACATGCTTTGCACCTTCATTAATAAGCTTATTGGCATTTTCTTTTTTTCTAACAATATCTATTACCTCAATTCCATTAACTAATGCCATTTTCCGAATAAACGAAGCAACCTGACTTCCAGCAGCATTCTGAATTATTGCCTTACTTTCATATTGTAATGCGATTTCAAACATTCCATATGCAGTAAACGGATTCACCGTAAAACAGGCTGCTTGATCCATATCCATTTCATCCTTCAAAGGAATAATGTCCTCAATATTTGCTATGATTGTGTCCGACCATGTACCGCTCCTATCGTCCTGCACAAAGCAACTTACTTTTCGTCCGATAAAATTTATTGCATTTTTTCCAGCATCGATTACTACTCCCGATCCTTCAAAACCGGGCACAGCGGGTAGGGATTTAACAACATTGTAGATACCCTGAATAAAAGCAATATCTGATGGATTTACCGATGAAGCATGAACTTTAATAATTACATCGTTTTCGCCTGGGATAGGATTATCAAGCTCTTCAGTCTTGAGCCCTAACATTGCTCTGATAATGTTTCTGTTATATGAAGGTAGTATTACTGATTTCATAATTACTCAATTGTATGTAATAAAATTTCCCACTATTTCAAGTGATTCTTTTTTAGCTTGTTCAAGATTATCATTAATAATGATCACATCAAACTTATTAGAGTATGTTAGTTCATATTCTGCCTTGTCAAGACGAGTTTGTATGTCGTCAGTATTATCAGTTCCTCTTCCAAGAAGTCTTTGTTTTAGAGCATCTAATGATGGTGGCATCACAAAAATGCTCAACGCTACATCGCCATAAAGTTTTTTTATATTTACCCCACCAACTACATCAACATCAAACACTACATGCAAGCCCTGATTTCTAATTCTCTCAACTTCTGATTTTAGTGAACCGTAGAATCTATCTTTGTAAACTTCCTCCCATTCAACGAATTCATTATTGGCAATCTTTTTTTTGAAATCTTCAACTGATAAAAAATAATAATCCTTTCCATTAACTTCGTTACTTCTTATCTTACGACTGGTTGCCGATATCGAAAACGACAATGTATCAATCTGACTCATTATATACTTAACCAATGTGGTTTTACCTGAGCCCGAAGGAGCCGAAAATATCAACAATTTTCCTTTCTGAATATTATCAAGCATTATTAAAGAATATTGAATAGTTGTTCTTTCATTTTTTCCAATTCATCTTTCATAAGAACAACAATACGTTGTAAGTTTGAATCATTTGCCTTTGATCCAAGAGTATTAATCTCCCTGCCAATTTCCTGAGCTATGAACCCTAGTTTTTTACCCGAAGACTCTTCATTGTTTAAATTCTCAAGGAAATAATTACAATTGTTTTCCAATCTAACCTGCTCTTCAGTTATATCAAGTTTCTCAATATAATATATCATCTCCTGCTCAAGCCGATTCTTATCTGTATCAGGATCACCCAAAAATTTACTAATATTCCCAAGTATTCTTTCCCGAATTTTTATTGTTCTCTCTTCCTCATAATTACTAACATCTAGTAAAAGTTTGAGAATATTATTATTTCTGATTATAAATTCCTTTTCAAGATCAGCTCCCTCTAATATTCTAAAATTATCAACAGCATCCAAAGCTTGTTTAATACAATCGGTTACCATATCCAGCTCTTCTTCATTAACTTCCACCTCTTTCTGAATAAAAACTTCAGGCATTTTAACAATAACCGACAGGTAATCACTAAAATTTTCCTGATCAACAGACTTCGCAAGTAGCTTCAACTCAGAATAATAGTGTTTTGCTAATTCAATATCTATTTGGGATGCCGATTCAACAGTATTTTGTTCAATAAAAATTGATACATCTATTTTACCTCGCTGCAGTATATTCGCCAAAGATTTTCTGATCTCAATTTCCCGATCTTTCAGATATTGGGGAACTCTGAGGTTTAAGTCCAGTTGCTTACTATTAAGAGTTCTAATTTCTACTGTGACTTTTTTATTATCTTTATTGACTACGTGTTTACCGTAGCCGGTCATCGACTTTATCATTTTTTTTCTATTGAATATTATACAAATATAGCAACAAATTATAGCCTCAGGTTTGAATTGGAAAAAATGCAGTTGTTTATGTAGAATCAAAACTAATTTCACATCAATAATCACATATTTGGATTTTAATAATGTACCAATTCTTTTAGTAAATTTGCAAGTATGAGGATATTGCTTGCTGCCATATTATTACTTAGTGCGACATATAGTGTTAACTCATCACCTTTGGAAAAAATTGATAGTTTGCAGGCTCAGCTATTGATTACACAAGCTGATGAAAAAGTAAAAACACTAATAACTCTTTCGGAAGCATACCGAAATATAGTTTTTAACGATTGTATGAAATATGGTATCCAGGCACTTGAGTTATCCGACAAATTAAATAACAAAAGTTTAAAAGCAGCAACACTTAAATCGCTGGGAATAAGTAGTTATTATTCTGGCGACATGGATATCGCGCTCAGTTACTACAGCAAAAGTTTTGAGATATACAAAGAGCTAAATGATAAAAAAGGGCAAGCTAATTGCCTCAATAATATTGGTATTATTTATGAAGAATGGGCAAACTTCGACAAGGCAATTGAATATTATACACAATCATTTAATATTGAAGAAGAGCTTGATAACAAAGAAGGAATGGCTATTTCATTAATCCAAATTGGGAATATCAGCTTCTATCGCAATAGTTATCAGGAGGCAATTGACAATTATTATCAGGCTCTATTAATTTCTACTGAAATTGATGATAAGGAAGGAATAGGCTATGCTTATAATAGCATTGGTATTATTTATGGCAAATGGAAGAAGTTTGATAAAGCTCTTGATTATTATCAAAAAGCTGTAGCAATATTTCAGGAAACCAATAATAAACGAGCTTTGTCTCAGGCGCTAACAAATATGGGCGAAATATATAATTTTGAATTGAAAGATTATAAAAAAGCTCTTAAAATCTATAACGAAGCCCTCCATCTCAAAAAAAGTCAGGAAGATAAAGTTGGGATAGCTTTGCTATATAATAACCTTGGTACCCTTTACGGGAATATGGAGGACGGACAAAAGGCTCTTGTTTTTTTTGAAAAAAGTTTAGATTTATACAAGTATACAGGATCTTTAACAGGGGTAGTGATGGTTAACTACAATATAGGTGAACTGTATAGAGAATCGAATGAAATTAGTACAGCTATTGAATATTTTAACAATAGCCTTACAATGGCAAAATCAACCGGACAGGTTGATTTTATTGGCAGTAACTATGAGGCACTTATTCATTGTTATGCTAGTACATGTGATTATGAAAATTTTGAAAATTGCTTTCGTATGTTTACAATTGGAAAGGATTCTTTAATTGAAAAACTCAATGAATTTGAGATGACTGAGATTGAGATCAAGTACAAAGTAGAAGAAAGCATCCACGAAAGTATCCAATTACAAAAAGAAAACACCGAAAAGGAGTATCAACTCAGGAAATATAAATTCCTTCTTACCGGCCTCGCAGCTATCGCGATAATACTCTTGTTTATTTATCTACTGTTTCTTAAAATTAGAAAGAAATAATGAATATTAATAAACCATATCACCTTTTTAATGATCCGTTGAGATACTATAACGAGATGATTGAGGATATCGAAAAAGCACAAAAATACGTCTATATAGAAACTTTTAGAGTTGGTAAGGATGAAATTGGCGAACGTTTCAGACGAGTTCTTTCAAAAAAGGCAAAAGAAGGTGTGGAGGTTAAAATACTTATCGATTATTGGGGTGCCGGACCAATCGACCATGACTATTTCAAGAAACTAATAAAATACAAAGGAGAGGTAAGGTTTTTTGAAAAGATTAAGTTCAATTCCGATATGTTCACGCGTAGTCATCGGAGGAATCACCGTAAACTTCTTTTAATTGACGATGAAATAACTTATATAGGATCTTCAAATCTTACTGGTTACAATATGAACTGGCGTGAATCGATGTTGAGGATGGAAAGCGATATTACTACAACTTTTGTAAAACTCTTCAATCAGGATTTTAAAGGATACAATAAGTATAGCTTTAATAGTCCTTATAAAACCAAAAGAGTAGTTCATGGTAATTTTGAAATTATTAGAGATGTTCCATCAATAACTAAAAAACTGATTAACAACAAGTTTATCAAGCTAATTAAAATGGCACAATCACAAGTAACAATCGAAACGCCATATTTTTTACCAGGATTTTTTCTCAGAAAAGCATTGATGGATGCTGCTCAGAGAGGTGTGAATATTAACGTTGTATTACCACGACATTCTGATGTAACACTTATTGATATTCTTCGAAATAAATATTTTGGTATGATGTACAAAGCCGGCGTAAACTTCCTTTTTTATGAGCTTAACAACCTTCATGCAAAAATGATGTTAGTTGATAAAAAAATCTTTGCCATTGGTTCATCAAATTTCGATTACCGAAGCTTTAGATATATGTATGAAATAATGCTAATCGGTAATAATATGGAAATAGCAAATCAGGTTAATATCCATATGAAAAAAACAATTTCTGATTCTATTAAATTCAACTATGCTCATTGGAAAAACCGACCACTGATCAATAAATTCTTCGAGTGGATATTATTACCATTCCGGCATTTACTATAATTCTACGAAGTGTTTATTTACAATCTCTAGAATAGTATTTGAATTATCTAACAATGCAAATACAATTTATTAACCCTAATTTTTCCTAAAGGTTATCATAAAAAGACTAATTTTGAAGCCTCAATTTATAATCTTTTTTATATTTTTTTAATTTTTAAATTTCGTTCAAATGGCAGAGATATTAACATCTAAAACTGCAATGGAATTGGAAGATAAATATGGCGCACATAACTATCATCCACTTCCAGTAGTACTTTCAAAAGGAAAAGGAGCTAAAGTATGGGATATTGAAGGTAAAGAATACTTCGACTTTCTATCTGCATATTCAGCTGTAAATCAAGGACATTGTCACCCGAAGATTATTGGAGCAATGATTGATCAGGCTCAAACTTTAACACTTACATCAAGAGCATTTTATAGTGATGCATTGGGTGTTTATGAAAAGTATATTGCGGAGTTTTTTGGCTATGATAAAGTATTACCAATGAATACCGGTGCTGAAGCTGATGAAACTGCTCTTAAATTATGCAGACGATGGGCATATGATGTAAAAGGTATTGAAACTAATATGGCTAAAATAGTTGTTTGTGCCGATAATTTCCACGGACGTACAATCTCAATTATATCAATGTCAACGGATCCTGAATCGAGAGTAGGATTTGGTCCTTATACACCTGGTTTTGTTGTTATACCATATAACGATTTGGATGCACTTAAAGATGCACTATTAGATCCAAATGTTGCCGGTTTTCTGGTTGAGCCAATTCAAGGAGAAGCCGGGGTGGTTGTTCCTGATGAAGGATATCTAAAAACTGCTTATAACATGTGCCATGAGAAGAACGTACTTTTTATTGCTGATGAAGTACAAACCGGAATTGCACGTACTGGAAAAATGCTAGCCTGTGACCATGAAGGTGTGCATCCTGACATCCTAATACTAGGAAAAGCTTTGTCAGGAGGAACATATCCGGTATCAGCTGTACTGGCTGATGATGAGATTATGCTCACAATTAAACCTGGTCAGCACGGATCAACTTTTGGTGGAAACCCGGTTGCTGCAAGGATTGCTACAGCAGCTTTACAAGTTATTGTAGATGAAAACCTTGAAGAAAAAGCTGAAACTTTGGGTAAACTATTTAGAGCCGAAATGAAAAATATCAAATCGGATATGGTAGAACTTGTACGAGGTAAAGGTTTACTGAACGCAGTTGTGATTAAACCTAAAAATGGCAAAACTGCCATGGATGTATGTATAAAGATGGCTGAAAACGGAGTATTGGCAAAACCAACTCACGACCATATTATTAGATTTGCACCTCCATTGGTAATTACCGAAAAAGAACTTATGATAGCAATTGGAATTATCAGAGATTCCATACTATCTTTCGAATAATAAGATAACAGATCATAAAAAAAGCTGTATCGCCTAATGCGATACAGCTTTTTTTATCCTATTATATTTCTCTATTATTGAAGAGTAAATTTTACCGGTAAGTTATATGAAACCCTAACAGGTTTACCACGCTGCATACCTGGTTTCCATTTTGGCATACTATTAACTACTCTTATTGCTTCCTCATCACAGCCTCCGCCAATACCACGAAGAACTTTTACATTTGAAATACTTCCATCTGGTTCAACAACGAAATTGATAAATACACGCCCCTGAATATTTGTTTCTTTTGCAAACGGAGGGTATTTAATATTATTCCCCAAATAGCCCATAAGTTTTGCCATTCCTCCCGGAAATTCTGGCATAGCTTCAACCACAGTAAAAATCTCGGCCTCAACTATTTCCTCATCATCATCTTCTGGTGGAATATATTCTTCCATTTCAGTTTCATCATCCGCATCCACATCAATGTCGATTTCATCATCAACCTCAACATCATCCTCTACAATGGTAATTTTAGTAACCTGCTTTGGTGGTGGTGGTGGTGGTGGTTTAACTTTTTGCTCGGTTATTGGAATAATTTCCTCCGGAGTATCATCAACAGCGCGAGCAGTTAGGTCAACAGTTATCTTATCATAACTTTTGTACTCAAAAGCAGCAAAAACTACTAATAAAGCTATAATCAGACCTATTTCAAAAAAGTAACCTTTTCTTCCTTCGAGGTCTGCTTTTTTTGTTTTTCTGGCTTCCATTTCTAGTTAATTTATGATTAATAGTATAATTTGGCTAAAGTAATAAAATCTTTAATTGATTAGTTATTCACAATCTTCTTTTTATAATTAAGCAAATAGTATGCCAAGAACCCGATCAAAACACCAACAGCATCAGCGATAAAATCCCATAAGTTACCATGCCTTCCCACAAAAACATATTTTTGAAGAACTTCTGTTAATAATGCAAATAATACTGTTACAACAATTATTACCGCACTACCTATATAACGTTGTTTATCAGTTGTGTATTGCCCACGAAAAGCATACAATATTAATATGCACTGTACTCCAAAAATAAATATATGAATTACTTTGTCAGGAGATAGCCAATCCCAAAATGAGACAACTTTGGGGAAATAGACTCCGGGGACACCCGTGAGAATTAATATTAATATTGCCCAAACCAGCGATGGCCATAATCTTCTGATCATCATCTTGACTAAGCGTCGATATTTTCTGAATATGCTACTTTATCTAATAATTCATCAAGTTCAGATTTATTGGCAAGTTTTATTTTAACAATCCAACCTTCACCATAAGGATCCTTATTAATAGATTCAGGATCCGACTCCAGATTTTCATTAAACTCAATAACTATTCCACTCACAGGCATGAACATATCGCTTACTGTTTTAACTGCTTCAATTGTACCAAATGAGTCTCCTTTATCAAGTTCTTCATCAATTGATTCAACTTCAACAAAAACAATATCACCTAACTCTTTTTGAGCATAATCGGTAACACCAACAAAAGCGTAATCGCCCTCAATTCTAACCCATTCATGGTCTTCTGTGTAAAGTAAATTTTCAGGAATATTCATCGTTATATATTAATTAAAAACAGCTTCAAATTTAATTTATTTTTAGCTTAACCTGTTTGGTTATTGCATTTTTTTTCAACGATTTTATAACAATTATTGATAGGCTCCACAGGGCAATAATTACATTAAAAAAAATCTGCATCATGATGTGACTATAAATTGCATTGCAACTAAAATTGGACTTATGACTATTGTGCTAAATTAAACCGCAAACTAAATCCCCCACTTGTAGTGGAATTAGGCATTTGTGAAGAAACATATGGATTACTACTTGTCCAGTTATAATACAGTTTTAATTGTATACTCTGGCTTAACATATAATCGCCGGCAAAGTTAAGTGTGTATTGTTTGGTACCGGCAGATATTTGGTTATTAACTTCATCAATTCTTCGCAGTGTAGTTTTATTATCTCTGATACCGAAATCTAATTTGAGGTTTAAATCACTTTTAAAATTAGAATTTTTTGGTCCTCCGCTCAACGAACCAATTGTAAATTTGAGATTTTTTATTCTATATCCCATGCCTACAATTACTTCTGATCCAACTACTTCAGTTAGTTGATTATTTACAAAACTCAAATCAAGTTTTCTGGATTTCTTATACTCCACTTTTGCCGACAAGCTATTATGCATTGTAACATCAACTCCAATTAATGGACTGTATTGTTCCATAATTGAAACAATACCAACATCGTATTGAGTAATGTAATTTTCAGAATTTTGAAATGTTTGATTTGCATTTTCCGGGTCGAAATTAACATTGGTACTCCAACTCGAAATACTTAACATTGAACGATAACCATGAGTAATATTAACAGTACGGAAAAGCTTTCCAATGGATTTGATATTTGTTAATCCATTAAATGTTATACGCCAGTTTGGTATTGGTATTTTTGGAAATGGGCTACTAGTATTAACAGAAGAGGTTCCCTGTCCAGAATATGCAGCCAAAAACGAATAGTATAATACCGACTGAGATGTTGACGTATAGCCTCGAGGAAATATACCTCCAGCAAGGCTGTCATAAACTTCCACACCATCCCATGAGCTATTTTCATTTGCCAATCGATATGCCACATCCTTTCTAGATCCTAGGAAATCAACAAATGTATTTGAAACATCAGCACTGTTAGTTTTATCAAATGAAGTCCGGATAATGGAGTATGATATACTAAAATTACCACCGTCCATGGGAGTAAACTCTGCAAATATTGGGTCATCAAATGAATTACTATTTCTAAAATATGATCGATAATTACTAGCATAAATCCTGTCGCCATCAATATCAATCTTAACTGCACCTAGTATATCACCACTTATCTTATACGATATTGATTCCGTAGACTTCCTCATGTATGGATTATTCAAAATTGTATCTTTGGTAATCCATCCATTTTCGGCAGCATCCCATTTTATATCTCTCTGATCTCCAAAAACAAAACCAAGTCCTGGAGCTGAAGAACCGAGGTTAACCCCCATTAATTCGGGAGACTGATTAAATCCTGGCAACACCATACCATATCCTGAACTATAGGTAACAGAGGCATTCTTTATTGACATAATTGTTTTTAGAAAACCTTCACCTATTATTTTACCATAATTAACTTTTGGTTTTTCAATTGTATCATTAACATCTTCAGGCGGTTCAGGTGCTCCTCCTCTTACCCTTGAAGTTGGTCGCGTGGAGCGTTTTTTAGAACTATTTATCTTTTTGAAATAAGGAATCTTATCGTAAAACTTATCCAGATCAAGTTTACCATTAAGTTGCTTTTGGTTCGAATTTTCGATGGTATTTCCCATCCTTTCCTGAATTGAAAAGGGTGATGCTGCCCATTTATAAAGAGCTTGATAACTCATCGCTACTGTAACCCAATCAATAATAGGTATTTTCTTAAGTGGAACGTTGTATGTTGCCTTAAATGATTGGTTATACTGCTGCATTGTTCCTCCAGCATATATATCTTTCCAAACATCTTGTTTATACTCATCCCATTCCTGTGTATTCTTATCCGGATAAATTATTGGTTCTCTAATATAAGCATTTGCCCCTGCAGTAAATTCGAAGGTTAATGCTTTTGAAAAATCATATTTAAAATTATAATCCCTAGTCCATGCCCACTGCCTATCAATAGTTGGCTTAATTATAATATCACCTAAACTCTTATCACGATACAACATCTTTCTGATTGATCGATCCATGTCAGTTCTGAAACTAAAAGTTTTTGGCATTAAATAAAAGTTAAAATCCTTTATTAGTTTTAGATTTTTATTGGAGAATATCTTAGCCTTATTCAGCGGTTTAAAGTTTTTGGGTTTTGGATTAAAATTATAACCTATCCCTCCTCGATATTGATCCTGATTATCGTACTCGAAATCAATATCACGATGATCATTCTGCGAATAAGCAAACGACACATTGAAGTTCTCAATATCGTATATCCTTTGCTTTTTATTGGTTCCCACCCTATCTTTTCTAACGTTCATTAGGTTTATATTCTGCCTTACCGTTCTATCGATAACAAGACTACGAACGGAATCACGTTTACTCTTATCATCATATGTATCAAGCTCTTCATCCAGCAGTACATCCGGATCGAGGGGGTTATACTCGGGAGTTATTGTTGTTAAGGCATAATCGTAATGCACAGGTATTCTAACACCTGCTTTCTCACCTAAAAATTTACCCATCTCCATATCGGTTGCAACCATGAAATTAGTTACGTGTTCCAACGGTATCTGACTGATTTTCTTTTCAAGGCTTGCAAATCCAGCAGAGCTATGTGAGCTGGTTACGACAACCCTACCCAAATCAGCTAAAGTTGCCTCTACCCTTCCTGTGGCAGCCCAACCAGCATGGTCATTAAAATCGGTAAGTCGTAATTCATCTACCCAAATAATAGCACTGCGTGGTGTTCCGTCATCATCTAAGCTTGATTGTTGTTTTGGATTACGGACTCCGATTAAAATTCCCTTAACATCACTAATACTTGGGCTACCCATGATAGTAACCTTATTTGTCCCAATATATTCAGTATATGGTTTATCCAAACGTAAATCACTTTTTGGATCACGCATCGCCACATTTCGATTTTGCTTAATACGCACTAACTCCTGAAGGTCGATGTCAAAATTATTGACTTCGGGCCAAATGGAATCTACCGATGTGGCAATAGTCCCCCATTTGGTAAACTCAAGCGGGACTTCATACTCATAATAGTTATCAGTAAAATCGGAACCTACCCTTATAAATGCTGTTAAATCACCCTTTTCCAAATCTTCACTTTCCACCAATTTCTCAGCGTGCACATACATTTTTAATCGCTTGTATTGTCTGAAATCAAAGTCGGTGGTTTTAAACACACCTCTGGCATCACCATCATAAAGTTTAGAAACATTTAATTCGATCGACTGCTCGTTTTGAAGGACATAGCTGGTGGTTCCAAAATTTGATTCACGCTCTATACCCGGAGGAATAACATATGGTACAGGCTCACGCTTTCCATTTTCCTCAATATTTACTGTTGCTACCGTAAAATTTGTTTCATTGCCATAGTCACCAGTTGGATAATCACCAGGTTCCAGTATCTGGTGATCATATCTTCTCCACTCACCACGCACTAGTTCAAAGGTGGCAAAACGAGCAACAATTGGGCGTTCAAAGTCTTTCATGAACATCCTCATAAAACGGATTGATCTGAAGTCGCTTATATTTCCAATTATGTTATCAGGATTTTGAACTGGGATTTTAAACTGGTACCAATGAACGCTTGTAAGATCACCATTTGCTAACTTTATATCTTTTGATTCAAAAACATCTGTAATATAGTTTTGCCCCACTTCCATTTTAGTTGGATCAAGTTCAACTTTATATTGGAAGTAACGTTCCGATTCACTTAGTGTATTATCGCGATTGATATCCTCAATATTAGGTAAATTAGTTGCTGCCGTTGGATATGCTTCCGGGTTTTGTGCATCAGTAGGTGAATTACCCTCTGAATTATTAAATTTCTTATATCTCTCTGTTACACTTGAATATTTTGCTTCCTGATCATAATCGCCCCCCCTAAAATAGTGGTAATTATCTGAAGATGGATCAACTTCTGCATCTATAAATGCCTTGGAATTAGCCCCATACTTTGCTCTAATCACATCAAGATAAGTATTGTCGTACCATATTTTTTCATCCTCCGACATAAGTCCATCATATCCAACATCCTGAAATTCGCGTGACCCACCTGCACTGCTAAACGACTCAACCAAAGCTTGCAATGATGGAATACGTCCCCAAATAGTAGTATCAACATTTTCTACTACTGCTGAAGTTGGTAATCCGTTTTCGTAACTTTTCCTGCCATCCTTAAGAATGTCCTCAGAAATTTCACCTAGGTTTATGTATAGTTCACCCTTATTATCAATATCATCAGTAAAAGGATCCATCATCCAAAACTCGATATATTCAATATTTGCAGCTTCAAAATCCGATGACTCAATTTCACGCATCATACCTCCCCACCTTGATTCAGGATTAACCAAATCACCATTTTCATCAATTCCATCTGAATAAGCATTTTGATCCACATCATAGTTGTATGATCCTTTTTCGGATGGAAAATATGCAAGGTTTAGTACAGCGATGTTAGTAGGAATATTATTAAGATTATTGTCCTTATTGGGGAAAACCTCTTTTTGTAGTACCTGACGTACAGAGTTTTTGGAAATCTCGTTTTTATCAACATTCGACGGTCTATAACCACCCCTTACATCATAAAAGAGCGGATCTATAATATACCATGCAAGTTTCGCCCTGTTTTTTCCATAAGCATATACATTAGTGGCTGATGGATCATTTATCTGGGCCTCAGGGAACATATTTGGCTGACCTTGTGGTGTACTTGCCAGAAACCACATATTTGTGTTTTTTAAATCAATTGACGAAGAAGCACCCTCAAAATCATCGATATAGGAGGTTCCTGTTTCGCCAATTGCTTTACTATGCCCGGGTATAAATTGAGCAAACTCACCATCAACATTAATTTTTGAAATTTCTTTGGTTGATATTCCGGGTAATTTATCGATCATCTTTGTCATCCACCTCGATTCGGTACGATAACTCATATCGATACCCCACATTGTATTCGAAATGGGGTCATCCCCATAATTAACCTTTTGTGTAAGTGGCCTTTCATGTAAATTCAACAACGTACCACCAATATGAAAATCCTTAGTTACCTCATGATCAACATGTACACCCATCATCCGCTTTTGTTGGATATTAAACATTGAGTTACTTTCGAGAGAAACATTGATGGGTACTCCTGAGTTCATAACACCATCGTTAATGATTTTTACTCGGCCAAGTGTATAATCAACAGTATAGTCAACATTCTCAACCAATGGCACTCCACCGGCAGTTACTTTTACCGACCCTTGTGGAACATTAAGTGCATTAAGGCTAATGTCGGAACCGCCTGAGGAACTATACATACCTTCGAGAAGGAATTTATTTTTATCAGGAAACTGCTCAGCACCTGATTTTGTCATGGTGTAGAGAGAGTCGTAAGCATACATTTTCGCATACTCAGGATTATTCGGAAATATCGAATCTCTGATATAGCTACCAAAGGGTTCAAGATTAGTAAAAAATATCCGTCCATTTGAAGATTGAATGGTTCCCCCATTTAGTGTTGCTCCATCAATATAATCGAACATACCATCACCACCTGGGATGGGATTTAATTGATTATCTAAATAATCAAGACCAAAAAGATGAATAAGAGGTATTCCGGTCACACTCTCTGGGCCTTCTGTAAAATATCCAGTTGGCACTCCCTGCTGATTGCCCGAATAGAGGATATTAAACATGAAATTTTGTTTCTGAACCTGATAAGCGCCAATGGCGTATACGTTTTTCATCATCAAATCCCACATGGGCATATTAGTGCTAAGCGTATTACTTTTTAATAACTTAACAACAAGGTTGTCGGGAGAAACAATTCCCTGATCCGAAAATTCACCAACCTGATAAATACTATCACTTCCTATAACCGTATATTGATAGGCAATTGCCAGAACCTGATCGGATGACAAGGTTGTGTTTAATGAAATAAATCCAAGCTTTTTGTTAAGTGAATACTCCGATTGACGAAGTTTACGTGCATTTTCAAGTTTCACATAATCCTCACCGGCTACAAAATAGTTTGTTTTACCAATATGAAATGGGTCACCACTTAAATAATTGGTAACGGTATTAATTCTTCTTACCTGATTTGTATCCAAGCTTCCCATTAAACTATTTGAATAGTTAGATGGTTTTATTCCACCAGGTAAAGCATAAATATAGGGGCTATATATATCCTTTTGATTTCCTTCGCCAAGATCGGTAAAAGCAACAATATTTCTATTTTCTTCAGTGGCAGCACCAATGTTTGTAACCCATAGTTCCACCTTTGTTATATTAACATCGGAAGCAACAATTGGCAAACTCCTTAATGCTTTTGGATATAAGTCTCTGAACGAATGGGCAAAGAAGAAGTGTTTGTTTTGCTCATAATCGAGAGCAGTCATTGTAAACCTATTGGTTTGTGCTCCACCCTCAACAGTTATATTTTTAGTTTCACTTTGCTGTTGCGAAAAAATTGCAGTAACATGGGTTTTACCAAACTGCAATTCAGTTTTAACTCCAAATAAACTCTGGCTTCCACTGATTAATGTTGATCGCAAAGGGAGGCTAACATTACCAGCTTCTATCAGTTTTATAATTTCATCTTCCTTACCTTCGTATTTTAGTTTAAGAGTATTCTCGAAATCAAATGAAGATTCGGTATTATAGTTTGCCTTAAATTCAATCTTATCACCAATCTTAGCAACAACATTCATTTGAATCTTCATGTCGAAGTCGAAATTGGTAGTTTTTCGTTGCCTTACATCCAATGCAGGATCGTCACGTTTGGTGGAGAGAATTCCAAAGCTTACTTCAGCAGAACCCTGAGGTCGAATATCGATTGTATTGCTTCCAAATATCCTGTCGAAGGCTTCACCACCTATATAAATTTTAGGGATTAAACGCTCACCATCCGAAGTACCAACAGTTTGCGTTCGCTCATTCCAGTAATCAGAAACATCTCTATTGAGTTCATATTGTTGATATTCATCAAAATCCATTTGTGTGGGTGCACGATAATAAAAGTCACCAATTTTATCAACAAATTCATAACTATTAGTTTCGGGATTGTAAATGATTTCACGCTCAATATTTGATGGCTGACTCATAAACAAAGGGCTCGAATTTTGATTATCGATGTATGGATTTCCAGTGAAGTCATTAAAGGGGAAAATCAAATCGATTTTAGATGTGTCAGGGCTTGGGGTTGAATCAGGATAACTTACATTCTGTGATAATACCCCAACCGGAATTAATAGAAGTACAATGAATACGCCTAAAAAAAGAAATTGTATAGCTTTAGTATATATATTCTCCCTGTTCAATGTATTTTATTTTATCGCTTAAGTTTAGCAGTAAACTACTATAACATCTTCAATGATTCTTTAATTAATCCCTCAATACTAATGGCCTTGTTAGATTTAAGTACACTATTTAATGCTTTTTCTACAGCAGGTTTATTGAAGCCCAATATCAGTAACCCTGATAACGCTTCTTCTCTGATTGTATTGTGGGTATTGTCTATTTTTTCGTGCTCAATTCCTGATTTCATCAATTTATCTTTTAAATCAATAATTATTCGTTGAGCTGTTTTACCACCGATCCCCTTAACTGCTTGTAGTACATCTGCTTTTGACTGAACAATTGCATCGAATGCTTCCTCTGTTGATAATGAGGACAAGATTAATCGTGCCGTATTGGTTCCTACTCCGGAAACGGTTATTAGATGTCCGAATAAAATCCGTTCAGTAATATCTGCAAAGCCATATAATAATTGAGCATCTTCACGAACCACAAAATGAATGTAGATTTTGATGTTTTCCAGATCCTTAATTTTAGAATATGTTGTTAGTGAGATATTTACCATATAACCAATTCCTCCAACATCTAGAATTATATGGGTTGGGTTTTTCTCAACCAAACTACCCTTCAAATAATCGTACATTCTGCTTTATTAATTATGACAGGCTATTGCCAAATCTTAACTGGCAAAAATACAATTTATCATAAGATATGCAATGTGAAAATAAGCTATTGTATTCCTATTAGCATTGCTACAATTCCATCCGCATCATATCCGCAAACTTTATGGAGAGTCTCAACTTTACCATGACTTATAAACCGATCGGGGATTCCCAATAGTTCAAGTTTATTATGATAATTGTATTTGTTTTTAAATCTTAATACACTCGCTCCTAAACCACCAGCAATAACACCATCTTCAACTGTTAAAACACTATCGTAATTATTAAAAACGTAATGAAGTATTTCCTCATCAATTGGAGTTAGGAAACGCATATCATAGTGTCCGGGATATATATTTTGTTTTGCCACTCTTGTAATTGCATCTTTAACAAAGTTGCCAGCATGGCCCAATGATAATATTGCAGTTCCTTTACCATCGGTTATCCGTTCACCTTTGCCAATTTCCATTTTCTTAAAAGGGACATCCCAGTGATCTAAAACGCCTCTGCTTCTGGGATACCTGATTGAAAATGGGCCTTCAAAATAAGTTGATGAGGTAAACAATAGGTTTCTTAATTCTACTTCGTTCATGGGTGCGCTGATAACCATTCCCGGAATGCTATTCATAAATGCAAGATCGAATGCACCATGGTGAGTTGCTCCATCCTCTCCAACCAGCCCTGCCCTATCAACACAAAAAACAACCGGTAGTTTTTGGAGAGCAACATCATGAATAACCTGATCGTAGGCACGCTGAAGGAATGTTGAGTAGATTGTACACATAGGTTTAAACCCTTGGGTGGCGAGTCCTGCGGCGAAAGTTACAGCATGTTGCTCGGCAATTCCAACATCAAAAACTCTTTCAGGAAATTTTTCCTTCATAAATGTAAGAGCCGATCCGGTAGGCATGGCGGGTGTTATTGCAACAATTCTATTATCATTTTCTGCAAGTTCAAGTAGTGTTTTTCCAAAAACTTCCTGATAAGTATCTGGTAGTTTTTCAGAATCAACCACTAACAACTCTCCTGTACTTCTGTTAAATTTGCCGGGAGCATGATAAACAGTTTGTTCTTCTTCAGCCTTTTTAAATCCCTTACCTTTAGTTGTTATTACATGAAGTATTTTTGGTCCGTTAATGTTTTTAATTTTCGACAGAACCCTAACAAGGCTAGGAACATCATGACCATCAATTGGACCAAAATAATTGAAATTCATTGCTTGAAACAAGTTGCTTTGTCGTTGAAACTTGCCCTTTATTGATGTATTTTCACTTGAAATCGAATTAGCATATTTATTATCAATCCCAAGTGACTTCCATGTTTTCCTTCCGGCTTTTGATGCAGTTGCTATTTGAGAAAAGTAACCTTTTAAAGAGCCAATATTTTCGTCGATTGAAATACCATTATCATTAAGTACAACTAATATATCGGCATTGGTGGCACCAGCATTATTCAATCCCTCAATGGCAATTCCTCCTGTAAGTGCACCGTCTCCTATTACTGCAATATGTTTTCGATTAATTTCTCCCTTAAGATTTGATGCCTCAGCCATACCTAACGCTGCGGATATGGAAGTTGATGCATGCCCTGTTCCAAAAGCATCATATTCACTTTCTTCACGAACAGGAAAACCACAAATACCGCCATACTGACGGTTTGTAAAAAAATTATCCCGCCTCCCCGTTAAAATTTTATGACCATAAGCCTGATGGCCAACATCCCAAATTAAACGATCAAATGGTGTATTAAAAACATAGTGCAATGCAACCGTTAGTTCAACAACTCCCAAGCTTGAACCCAAATGACCAGGGTGAACACTTACCACATCCAATATAAAACTTCTCAATTCGCCGGATAACTGAATTAATTCAGATTCAGACAGTTTCCTTATATCAGCAGGAGAATCAACTTTTGATAATATTGTGTCTGGTTTTGGTGTCATTAATATTTTATCTTTCAGAAATGAAGTAGATACTTTAGATTGTCATTTTGAGTAACACAAACAATTATAACATATTCTGTTTCTGTAATTCATAATTCACTCAAAACGACAAAACCAAAGAGTGTGCAAATTTATGAGTTTTAAACCAACTAAAGTAGTTTTGGAAAAATTGCTTTTCTATTTTTTGGATAGTCGGTAAACCGATGATAATACCAACGATGATGATCAACGGCACGAGGAATTAGATTGGCCATTGTCCATATGGCAAATGAGAAACTAGGCAAACACCAGCTCATTAATGCCCACCCTGTCCATTCTATTATTTCACCAAATAAATTAGGTGAAGAAATATACTTAAACAATCCACCATAAGGAATATAGTATCCTTTCTTATCTCCGTTTCTTAAATTGAAAAGGATATTATCAGATGAAATGTTAATATACATCCCAACAAAAAAAAGTATTAACCCGATAATAAATCTCGGGTCATACAACCATGATAAGTTGTATGCCGGACTAAGTGTTCCAAACCAGTATCCATTAAAGAAGCCATTGAAAAAATTAAAGAAAACAGCCATTATAATTATTGACCATGGCATTTGTTTGGACTGCGATCTCATCTTAAATGGGAAAACAAATATTCTGTTCGCATAATGAAGCATAAAAAGTCCATAGAAAATATAAACCGGAATTGATTTAGGGGCATCTCCTGTAAAAAAAAACCACGAAAACACTATTACCACAGGAACTTCCATTAATATCCAACCAAGTCGATTATTTATTTTAGGGCCCCACGAACTTGAGGTATGTCTTCCATATGGGACAATTATCTTCAGAAGAATGGGGAAAATAACAATGGCCAGGGCTATCCAAATATAAAGGAAAGTGGAAAAAAGTTGTTCAGAAATCATGGTTAAAAGTAATTGTTTTCTTTGAACCAACTATAAGTATCTGATAAAGTTTCCTTTAACGGTCTGGAGTAAAAACCCAATTCCATTTGCGCCTTATTGGAAGAAATTAACCTATTACCAGATTGCAGAATTGACAAAGATTCGCGGGTATATATGGGTTTTGTATTTGTAACCTTTGCATATATATGCAAAAATGGAATTCCTATTCTGGCCAGCCATAGCGGTAATACAGGTATCTTTCTTTTCTTATTACCCACACTAATTAAAGTATCAGCAAAATCCTTAATGCTTAACCAACTTCCCGATAATAAATAGCGCTCACCTCCTCTTCCCTTATCGATTGCCGCAATCGAAGCATCCACAATATCACGAACATCAACCCAATCGTAACCTCCGGGAACTATACCGGGAAGTCTACCTTTATATACCATGCAAATAAACTCACCCATTAAGGAAGGACCATTATCTTCAGGTCCGATAATCGAAGTAGGATTCATTATAACAACATCAAAATCATCACTTTGTTGCTGTAATACCCATTGGTCGGCAATTGCTTTTGTTCGCTCGTAAGTAATATTGGAATTGACAGCGATAGCTCTTGACTCATCCATCTCAATATCAAATGGTTCATGTATGAGGGCGTGGATCGAACTAAAATGTATTAGTTTTTTAACGCCTGCTTTTTTTGCAGCAGTAACAAGATTTTTAGTTCCATCTACATTGGTTGAATAAACATTTTTTTCTGAATCATTTCCGATCGAAATTAGGGCTGCAAGATGAAAAACAATTTCAACACCCTCACATAAACTAAACAATGATTCAATATTACGAAGATCGCCTTTTATTTTTTCAACAGGTAAATCCTTTAATAACTTAGTATCATTATATACTAGCACTTTAACATCATGACCCAGGTTCACCAACTTCTTAACCAGATTAATACCAACATGCCCACTGGCTCCTGTAACAGCAATTTTCATTTGTAAAAAAATTTAGTTGCCAAAGATATTAAAGTAGGGATGGCTTTTTTGATATTAGTGATTTAATGTTGGAGTGAAAGTCTGAATTTTTATTGGTATTAGTTTAAATATCTTTAATCAGAATTATCTTCTTTAGAATAATTCGAAATGTTGTACCCTTACCAATGGTTGAGTTTTTTACAAAGAGTTTCCCTTTGTGGTAATCACAAATAATTCTTCTTGAAAGAGAGAGTCCTAATCCCCAGCCACGCTTTTTACTTGTATATCCAGGATTAAATATTGCTTTTTGTTCAGTTGCAGAAATACCTTTACCTGTATCACTAATATCAATTATAACACTTTTGTTTTCTTCATGCAGGTCGATTGTAATCAGTCCATTTCCTGACATTGCGTCAATTGCATTTTTACACAAGTTCTCAATAACCCAACTGAAAAGAGAAGGATTAACAGGAATATGAAGTTCATTATTTTCGTTGAAGTTGAGTTGATACTTAACTTTTTTTGAGGTTCTGGGTCTTAAATACGTAATGCTATCCTTAAGTATCTTAATTATATCTTCGTTTTCGAGTGTTGGAGTTGAGCCAATTTTTGAAAATCGTTCAGTAATCATTTCCAAGCGTTGTACATCCTTTTCAATTTCAGTTGTTGCTTGCCTAACATTACCTTCATCAATTTTAATTAATTCGAGCCATGCCATTATGGATGAAAGTGGCGTTCCAATCTGATGTGCTGTTTCACGTGCCATACCAGCCCAAACCCTATTTTGTTCCGATTTACGTGCAAAGCTGAAAAGCAAGTATGCTATGGCTGCAAAAACAGCAATAATCAATATCTGCGTAAGCGGAAAATATTTAATTATTGTAAGGAGTTCTGAATCCTGATAATAAATATATGATGTACCCTGGTCACCAAAATTTACTTTGATTGGTCTATTCTCATCAGCCATTTCTTCAAGTTTACTCTCAACATATATCGGATCATTCATTTTAATATCATCCAGATTCCCGAACTTTAGTACCTTATTATGAGTGCTGTCGGTAATTATTACAGGAACGCTTGATGAATTTAAGGCAACTTCCGACATAAACGATGCAACATAATTACTAAGTACGTCTTTCAACTCAGTAAAAAACCTTGAGTCCTTGTAATATAAATATCGATTGCGATTTGGTAAATATTGATAAACTATTGGCTCATAAACTGTAAACTCTGCCTTAATTTTACCAGATAAACGCAGTACTGTGTCAAGTTTAAAATCAAGATTCTTCGAATCCAGTATCCAGCCTTTGTCATCTGTTATTATAAGAGGTATAGTATTATTATCGCGAATTATATCCAGAAAGAAGTCATATTCCAATTGGTCTTCATCAAGAAGTTGGGTGTAAACATTGGCTAACAATTCAACACGTTTACGTTCCTGTTCCTGTAATTGTCCGAAAAAGGACTCAGTATATCGCACAAGTCTAGCTTTTCGCTGAACAGCGTCTGCCCACAAACGTACATTTTTACGCTCTCCGGCTGCGAACTTCCCAACGATTAGGTTTGTATAGAATAATGACAAACCTATGATCAGCAGGCCAAGTATTGAGAGAGTTATCTTCCAAATTCTTTTTCTTGTATATATATCCATCTACAAAAGATAACGGTTTGTTTAACTTAACAAATGTATAACTTATTATCAATTACATTATTGCATGGTGAATAAAAATAGAAATCTATCGTTATCACAAAGTGCAAGAGTTAACATTCAGTAATTTGGTTTTGGAATTTATAAGAAAATAGACTACAATTTTAACTAAAATGATCGTTTTCGCACACAATATGTAGTATGCCCGAACACCTTTTTCCGAACTGATTTTTGCTATAGACACATAATCAATCACATACACACAATGGCATAATTATGGCTAGATGCGCATAGTTATATCGATAAACCTACTGCAACAATGATTAGTCTTGAAAACATAAATAAAACCTATTACACAGGCAAAACAAGCTTACACGTTCTTAAAGGCATTGACCTAAATATAAATCAGGGCGAACTGGTTTCCATTATGGGTTCATCTGGTTCTGGTAAATCAACATTACTTAATATAATAGGTATGTTGGATAACTACGATCAGGGTACTTTCAAGTTAAACGGTGAATTAATTAAAAACCTTAATGAAAAGAAAGCCGCCTTCTATAGGAACAAATTCATTGGATTTGTATTTCAGTCATTTAATCTTATCTCATTCAAAAATGCAATGGAAAATGTTGCTCTTCCTCTATATTATCAAAAAGTAAATAGGAAAAAGAGGAATCAATTGGCAATGGAATATTTGGATAGAATGGGATTAGCCGACTGGGCTCACCATCTACCAAATGAATTATCCGGAGGGCAAAAACAACGGCTGGCAATTGCCCGAGCACTTATATCTAAACCAAAGGTAATCTTAGCAGATGAACCAACAGGAGCACTTGATTCAGCAACATCCATTGAGGTAATGAAATTGTTTAAAGAAATAAACAAAACTGGAATTACAATTCTTATTGTAACCCACGAACGAGAAATTGCTGCTGAAACCGACAGAATCATCCGATTAAAAGATGGACTTATTGATACTATTATTGAAAATGGCCAGAGAAAAGAATGGCTGGCTGCCCAACATATGGCATAAAAATACTGAGTATGTTCGATATCGATAAATGGCAAGAAATATTTAACACCATAAGTAAGAATAAATTACGTACCTTACTTACGGGCTTTAGTGTAGCATGGGGAATTTTTATGCTTGTTATACTGCTTGGTTCGGGTTATGGTCTTGAAAATGGTGTAAAAAAAGAATTCGAAGGTGATGCTGTAAATTATATTACAATAAACTCAGGAGTAACATCAAAGGCCTACAAAGGCATGAAACCAGGAAGGAATGTTAGATTTAGCAACCAAGATTATGATATGTTAAGCGATATGGAAAATGTTGATCATACTTCCACCCGAACCGGACTCTTTCAGAACAACGTGCTTTCTTATAAAAACGAATACGGAACATTCGACATATTCGCAATAACACCTGATTATAAATATGTTGAGTCACTTGAGATGACCACAGGAAGATTTCTTAACAAGAATGACATGGATTATTTCAGAAAAGTGGTAGTTCTTGGAAGACTGGTTTATGAAGCATTATTTAAAGGGGGAGAAGAAAGTGTTGATAGTTATGTTAAAGTTAGTGGAGTACCCTTTAAAGTAATTGGTGTTTTTGACGATCCCGGTTCCGACCGCGACCTGTTACGAGTTTATATTCCCATCTCAACAGCCCAAAAGGTTTTTAACATGGGTGACTATATCCGGTCTATACACTTTAATCTTGAAGGTGGGTCAGTTGCTGAAAGTATGGCAGTAATTGAAGAAGCTAAAACAAAATTATCAGACAAGCATAAGTTCGACCCCGAAGATCGAAGAGCAATTTTCATCTTCAATAGTATTGAAAATTTTCAGCAGTTTATGAGTCTTTTTGCTAGTATCAGGCTATTTATTTGGGTAATTGGTATAGGGACAATAATTTCAGGAATAGTGGGTGTAAGCAATATTATGATGATTGTTGTTAAGGAGCGAACCAAGGAAATTGGTATTCGGAAAGCACTTGGTGCAACACCTTTTTCAATAGTAAGTCTTATTCTTCAAGAATCAATTTTAATAACAGCAGTTGCAGGTTATATCGGACTAGTTATAGGTGTTGGGTTGCTCGAACTGGTTTCAAAATCACTACCTTCTGTCGACTATTTCGCCAATCCGGAGATAAATATGAATGTTGCTTTAACAGCCACCGCCTTGTTGGTGTTGGCTGGAGCAATTGCTGGTTACGTTCCTGCTAAAAAAGCAGCTTCCGTAAAACCGGTTATTGCATTACGTGATGAATAAATTAAAACACTAAAGAAAAACTAAAGTAAAAAGCGAGCTAAGTTATTTAAAATGGAAAACATCAAAAAGAAAATAGAATATGCCAACTTACACCTTCTCATAACTAGTGTTACTCAAGGTACTCAAAATTAATATTATGTATTTGTTTGATAAAGATAAATGGACCGAAATAATGAGTGCTCTTAGTAAGAATAAACTAAGAACATTCTTTACAGCATTTGGTGTTTTTTGGGGAATATTTATGCTCGTTATAATGTTGGGTTCCGGAAAAGGGTTAAAAAACGGTGTTAACCAAGGAATGGGTGATATGGCTAACAACGCATTGTTTATGTGGACTATGCCAACCACACAGCCTTATAAAGGATTCCCCAGGGGAAGGAGATATAACTTCAGAAATGACGACACAAAGGCTCTACGAGAAAATCTGCCCGAATTAGAATATATTGCTCCCCGATTACAAGTTTTTAGTGCTCAGGGCGACAACAATGTTGTAAGAGGAGAACGTACCGCTGCTTATTCAATCCAAGGCGATTATCCTGACATGAATAAAATTGACCCAATGAATATTCATGAAGGAAGATTTATTAATTATAAAGATATTGAAAATAAGCGAAAAGTAATCGTAATTGGCACAAGAGTAAAAGATGAGATGTTCGATGCCGATGAAGATCCAATTGGTGATTATCTAAGGATTCGAGGAGTATACTTTCGTGTTGTGGGAATTTTCTCATCAAAGAAAAACGATCAGCAGGCTGAACGAGAAAACCAGCAAATATTTATGCCATTTACAACACTTCAGCAAACTTATAATATGGGTGACATTGTTGGGTGGTACTCAATGACTTCATATAAAGATGTTCCGGCATCAGTTGCTCTTGAAAAAGCGAAAAAAATTGTAAGAGAACGCCATTCAATAGCTCCTGATGATGATAGGGCTGTTGGGTCGTTTAATGTTGAAACCGAATTCCAAAAAATGGAAAACCTTTTTGCCGGGATAAATGGATTAATCTGGATAGTTGGGATTGGAACATTATTAGCCGGTGTAATAGGAGTTAGTAATATTATGCTAATTGTAGTTAAGGAACGAACAAAAGAAATAGGGATACAAAGAGCTATAGGAGCAACACCTATGGCAATACAAAGTCAAATTGTACTCGAATCAGTTTTTTTAACTGCAATGGCAGGATATATTGGATTGGTTCTAGGGGTCGGAATACTTGAGCTCATAAACTATCTACTTATTGAGTTTGGCGCTTCTACAGATATGTTTGCACGACCGGAAGTTGACTTCGACAAGGCAATAGTTGCTTTAATAATATTAATAATATCAGGTGCGTTAGCAGGTTTAATTCCTGCCCGACGTGCCACACAAATAAAACCAATTGATGCTCTCAGAGATGAGTAAGTTAATGATTAAATCAAAAAACATGGGTAGTTCCATGTGACTAAAAAAATTAAATAATAACACATGAAAACATTTTTCAAAGTATTAGTAGGATTGATAATAGTAGGAGCTATTGGCTATACTATGTATTTTCTTTATCAGAAATCACAAGATGAACCTATTGTTTACGAAACAGATTCACCAGTAGTTATTGATATTGTAAAAAAGACGACAGCTACCGGATCGGTAGTTCCTCGTAAGGAAATAGAAATTAAACCTATTGTTTCAGGTATTATTGAAGAAATTTATGTGGCAGAAGGAGAAATGGTGAAAAAAGGTGATCTGATTGCAAGGATACGCATTATTCCTAATATGATTAATGTTAACAATGCCAAGTCGAGAATTGAAGTTGCCAAGATTAACCTTAAAGAAACAAAAACAAATTACGATCGGCAACTTAGCTTACTTGAAAAAGGGGTTATAGCCAGAGCCGATTTTGAATCGTACGAAACCGGTTACAAAAGTGCTTTGGAAGAGCTTGAAACTGCGCAGGAAACACTTGATCTTATTCAGGAAGGTCAAACCAAAAACTCAGGAGGCAAAACCAATACTCTTGTTAGATCCCAAATTGATGGAATGATACTGGACATCCCTGTGGAAATTGGGTATCAGGTTATTGAAGCCAACAATTTTAATGCAGGTACAACAATTGCAAATATTGCCGATATGGGTAAAATGGTTTTCGAAGGCAACATTGATGAAACCGAAGTTGGTAAAATTAAAGAAGGAATGCCTCTTATTCTCGTTATCGGAGCCATTGAAGATATTCAGTTTGAAGCACTGCTTGAACATATTAGCCCTAAAGGTGTTGAAGTAAATGGTGCGGTACAATTTGAGATAAAAGCTGATGTAGTACTTCGGGATGACCAGTTTATAAGATCTGGCTACAGTGCCAATGCAAATATTGTCCTCGACAAGGCCGATAGTGTACTCGCAATCTCAGAAAGCCTACTGCTGTTCGAAAATGATACTGTTTACGTTGAAGTTGAAACATCACCTCAGGTATTTGAAAAAAGATATATAAAAACTGGTCTTTCCGATGGTATAAACATAGAAGTTTTGGATGGGCTATCGAAAGAGGACAAAATCAAAAAGCAACAATAGCATACTTTGGGTAACAACCAAAGCGATTAATTTCATCTGGTTATTTTCTTTTAAAAGTAAACCTGTCAATCATGCAATGTGAGGGGCAGGTTTTCATGTTTATAAATCTTTGTTATCAAAAATATCTACATTTGTATCTTAATTCAAACCAACATAAAATTAATAATATGAAGAAGATCAACTTACTAATAATTATTCTTGGTGTCATTATCACCTTTGCAGGATGTGAGCAAAAGAAGGAAGCCACAGAAAAACCATATGAAATGAGAAAATATACTAAGGTTAAGCTTACTGCCGATATTAACCACCTGAGTGATAATCAAAAGGAAATGCTTAAATTACTTTTTGATGCTGCCAAACTTATGGACGAAATTTTTTGGGTAGAAAACGTTGAAGAAAAAGATGCTTTTCTATTAGGTATCGACAACGAAAAAGATAAACAATATGCCATCATTAATTATGGCCCATGGGATGAGTTAAATAACCTTGAACCTTTTATTAAAGGATATGGTGCTAAGCCTGCCGGTGCACAGTTCTATCCTGAAAATATGACTGTTGAAGAATTTGAAAAATTTGAAGACCCCAATAAAACCAGTCTTTACACTTTGATTAGAAGAAATAATAAGTCCGGTAAACTCGAAACTGTTTGGTATCACGAAGGATTTAAAGACAGAACACAGAAAGCTGCAGCATTACTTGAAAAAGCTTCTCAATTAGCGGAAGACGAAGGATTTAAAAATTATCTTAATCTAAGGGCTCAGGCACTTCTAACAGATGATTATTTTGCCAGCGATATGGCATGGCTCGACATGAAAGACAACTTAATTGATATGGTTGTTGGTCCTATTGAAAATTACACTGACGGACTATTTGGCTACAAAGCAGCTCATGAGGCTTTTATATTAATCAAAGATGTTGAATGGAGTGATAAGTTGGCAAAATATGCTCAATATCTTCCTGAACTTCAAAAAGAACTACCTGTTGATCAGGCATACAAAAATGAAGTGCCCGGTTCGGATGCACAATTAAATGCCTATGATGTAATTTATTATGCAGGAGATTGCAATATGGCTACTAAAACTATTGCCATAAATCTTCCCAACGACGAGCGTGTACAGCTTGAAAAAGGTACACGCAAACTCCAGTTAAAGAATGCAATGCAAGCCAAATTCGATAAAATATTAGTTCCCATAGCTGATGTATTAATTAGTGAAGATCAGCGTAAGCATATCACATTTGATGCTTTTTTCTCGAATACTATGTTCCATGAAGTTGCACATGGAATGGGAATTAAGAATACTATCAACGGAGTTGGTCCGGTTCGTAAAGCACTTAAAGAAAAGTATTCAGCAATCGAAGAAGGAAAAGCTGATATTCTCGGTTTGTTCCTAGTTACAAAATTAAATGAAATGGGGGTTTTCACAGAAACCGACCTAATGGATAATTACGTAACATTTATGGCCGGTATTTTCCGGTCTGTACGATTTGGGGCATCAAGTGCTCACGGTATGGCCAATATGCTTCGATTCAAATTCTTCCTCGAGAAAGGTGCTTTCACTCGTAACGAAAATGGTACTTACTACGTAGATTTTGATAAGATGAAGGAAGCTTCAAATGAACTAACTGAAAAAATACTTGTTCTTCAGGGCGATGGAAATTATGAATTGGCAAAATCGTGGATTGAGAAAGATGGAAATATTAGCCCACAACTTCAGCAAGATCTTGACAGAGTAAATGCTCTGGGTATTCCTTCTGACATATATTTTGAGCAAGGGCCAAGCGTTGTTGGTTTGTAGTTCTGGAGGGAAGGTTCGAAGGTTGGATGGATGGAAACAATGGAATTGTAAGAATCGAATTAGACAAAAATAAAAATATTAAAGGGGTTTCCGAGGACTGCAGGTTTGGCAGGAATCGGTTACTCTTTATGTTTTTGTATCCAAAGTTTTATTAGATTGTCCTTTCGAATTAAAAAAATCAGTATCAAATGCATTATAGTGTTGAAAATAAACTTATTAATTTGATCAAATCACTACAAAAAAAGAAAAGAGATGATTGGTCAGATAACTTCAATGACGATAACAATAAATGAAAGATGATGCAATTTTACTACAATCCTACTATTCATCCAACCTTCCAGTCTTCCAGTCTTCCAACCCCACATATGTCCGAAACAAACAAATACATGTTCGATTATGAACACTCGAATGAAATGAACATTGACTCCCAAATTATATACAATTAATTACCATGATGTTATTATAACTGGTATAATTTATGATGATGTCCACTTTTAATATTTTACCAACATAAACTAAGTAGTTAACTCTGTCAGAGTCTTTAATTAGAATAAGGCAGAAAAAAAATCAAAACGAATGAAAAAATTATCTTATTTATTTGCTTTCATTATACTGTTTGGCGGTATAAAAGTAAAAGCCGATGAAGGCATGTGGCTTCCCATTTTTCTTGAGAGATTGAATTATGTGGATATGGAAAAAATGGGTCTAAAGTTAACCCCGGAAGAAATTTACAGTGTTAATAATGGCAGCTTAAAAGATGCTATTGTAGGTTTGTCCGATGGTCCAACTCCTCAGGGTTTCTTTTGTACTGGCGAAATAGTATCAAACGAAGGTTTGATGTTTACCAATCACCATTGTGGTTTTGGAAATATCCAAGAGCATAGTAGTGTTGACCACGATTATCTTGCTGATGGATTTTGGGCAATGAGTCGTGATGAGGAATTACCCAATGAAGGTCTTTCAGCTTCAATACTATATCGTATGGAAGATATTACTGATAGCATTATCCCAAATATAAGCGATACTCTAAAAGGACAAGATCGTAGTGCAGCAATTAAAGAAATTACAACTCGTATTAAAAAGAACGCATCAGAAGATGGGAAATACAATGTAGTCTTAAAGAGTTTCTTTAGTGGAAATGAGTATTATATGTTTGTTTATGAAGTATATACAGATGTTCGTTTAGTAGGTGCTCCTCCTTCATCAATTGGAAAATTTGGTGGCGATACCGATAACTGGATGTGGCCACGCCATACCGGTGACTTTAGTATTTTCAGAATCTACACAGCTCCTGATGGGAGTCCTGCTGAATATTCTGAAGAAAACATTCCTTTAGTACCGAAACATTTTCTTCCTGTAAATCTAGATCCTATTAAAGCAAATGATTTTTCGATGATTTGGGGATTCCCGGGAGGAACAGAACGTAATTTAACATCTTCAGGTATTGAGTTTAAAATAAACAACTTTTACCCACCCATTATTGAAGGTTTTGGTAAAAAGCTTGAAGTATGGAAAGATCATATGAGTAATGATCAGGAAGTTAAAATTAAATATGCTTCAAAATATGCAGGAACTGCAAATGGTTGGAAACTGTTTATTGGTCAGATGAAAGGAATTAAAGACCTTGATTTATATAATGAAAAGAAGGCATTTGAAGATAGTTTCCAAACTTGGGTTGAAGAAGATCAGGCAAGAAAAGAAAAATATGGAGATGTACTTGAGGTTTTATACCAATCAAATAAAGATAAAGCTGATGGCTTCTCCACTATGATATTAGCCAGTCTTACCGGAATTGGAGGTACGGAATTATTGGGTTATGCAAGTGATTTTTCTGCATTAAAATCATTCATGGAAGGATACAAAGAGGAGAAGGACAAAAAGAAGAAAGAGAAAAAACTTGAGCAAATTGATAAAGAGGTTGCAAAACTAAAAGAAGGAATAACAGGTCAATTTGAGAATTATGATATGGCAACAGATGAAGATGTATTTGCTGCTTTAACAGAATTATATTTTACTAAAGTTCCCAAAGAAATGCAACCTGAACTGCTTGTTGATCTGGTTAAAAAGTTCAAAGGAAATTATAATGAAATAGCAGCCTATGTTTTTGAAAAATCAAATTTCTCAACTGAAGCAAAAGTTCAAGCGTTTCTTGAGAAGCCATCATTAAAAACATTAGATAAAGATCCTGCCTTTGTTCTTGCTTCAGAGTTTAGGACTTCAATAATGGCAGCTTCGGGCAATATTAAAAGAGGTGGTGATGAAGTAGAAACTGCCAACAGACTTTTTGTTGAAGGTATTAGAGAAATGCAGCCAGACAAAAAGTTTTATCCTGATGCTAATTCAACACTAAGATTTTCTTATGGCAAAGTATTGGATTATTATCCTAAGGATGCTGTACATTTTGATTACGTTACTCACCTTAGCGGAGTAATTGCCAAAGAAGACCCTGAAAATGATGAGTTTATTGTTCCAGCAAAGCTTGTTGAATTGTACAATGATAAAGATTATGGAAGATACGGGCAGGATGATAAAATGATAGTTTGCTATCTTTCTAATAACGATATCACCGGAGGTAATTCCGGATCACCCGTTATGAATGGTAATGGTGAGCTCAAGGGAATTGCATTTGATGGTAACTGGGAAGCCATGAGCAGCGACATTGCTTTTTCCCCGAAACTCCAGCGAACAATTGTTGTAGACATTAATTATGTGCTTTTCATTATTGACAAATTTGCCGGAGCAAAACATCTTATTGATGAGCTATCAATTGTTGTAACACCACCTACTCCAGTATCTGTGCCATTGGAAGAAGAGGTTGAGGTAATAATGAACTAACATTGATTTTTTAATAGAAAAAGCCGTTTTGAACATTATCAAGACGGCTTTTTTATTACCCTTATTAATAAAGAAACTATTTCATATTGAGAGTATTTTGCATAACTTTTTTAATTTGCCATTCACCGGAATTGTAATTCACCTGAGAATTAATGGCCTCTAGAGAAAAATCTTCTTGTAGTATTATTTCATTGGCCCTATCCAAATTCGAAATATATGACTCTTTTGTTTCATCAGCATTTTCACCTACAACCAGAATGTGATACCCTGGATTATAAGAACTGGCAAAGGCCCCTGACTCACAAACAATCGGAGAGTTTTCTGGAATCAACTTTCTAAGTACGTTGTATATTAAAGGAAGGTCATTATCGGTACACCGAACAAAGTAAACTGAAGAAGCTCCGGCAACTAACATTCGCGAACTGTCCTTTCCTGATCTTGTATCAAGTTCACGATAAATACTAAATCTGTGATCTTCATAAACAAGCACCTGTTTATTTTCGGTTATGTGAAAATGAGGTGAAATCTTCAATCCAGTTACCTGACCCATCTTTGCCAACTGACTTATAATATGACAGGCTACAGTAGTTTTCCCGCAATTACGACCAGAACCGGATATCAAAATAATGTCGTTATAATTAATTTTCTCCATATCTACAAAATCCAAAACAATTTAATACTTGCTAATAATAATACAAAAGCGAGTACATACCTCAACCTAACCAATGAAAACTTGTAGCTGCCGCTATAGGCTCCTAATATGCCGCCAACCAGGGCAACAATTACCCAGGTCAACAATTGAGGGCTGAAACTTATATCAGTTGTTAATAGTCCAAAAATTCCGGCAGCAGAGTTTAAGAAAATAAAAATAGCAGAAATTGCGGCTGTTTCTTTAACATTTGCCCATCCCATTAAAAGCAATATTGGACTCAAAATAATACCTCCGCCAATTCCTATCAATCCAGAGAGAAATCCCAATAACGCTCCAATTATTAGAGCTATAATGAAGTTGAATGGTATAATTTGCTGCTGATTTTTATTAGGTGGATAGACCATCCTGGCAACAGCAACAATTAAAAATACTCCTAGTATATACTTAAATAACTGAGGATCTATGAAAATACGAGCGCCAATAAACGCCATTGGTATTGATCCTATAATAAAGGGAAGTAATAATTTTATCTTAAAATATCCACTTTTATAATATGCATAAAACGAAACTCCGGCTACAAAAAGGTTTAATGTTAGCGCTGAAGCTCTCATGAAAATTGTGGAAACACCAAACAAAGCCATCAAGGCCAGATACCCACTGGCTCCTCCGTGTCCAACAGAAGCATACATGAAAGCCACTATGAATAATGCAAACAAAAACAATATGTTGAATTCCATAAATACAAGCATTACAAAACTCCGCCTACAATGGAAATGGGTGAAACAATCCCATGGATTGTTAACATACCTCCTTTCCAAGTCATTCTGCAATAGCAGAAATCGGGAGGATGATTGGTTTCCCTGACATCCCATCGGCACTATTTCCATGTGTAGCTACATTTAGGAAAAGCACTCGGAGTTTTTAATATTATAAATAATGTGCTTAATAAAGCACTGACAAAAGTAGTTCTTTTTTAAGTTGTACCCAATTATCCCAAACTGCATTTTACCCATTCATATTCAATCAAAAACATTAAAATTTTAAAATAAATGCAAAAATGTTTTCATATATCTAAACGATTGTTTAGTTTTGTCGTTTATAAAAGCATAATGGCAAGAAAAAAGGAATATATAGAAGAAGAAGTAATTGAGAAAGCAATGAATTTATTCTGGCGAAATGGCTATGAATCAACATCTATGCAAATGCTTGAAAAAGAAATGGGCATAAACAAGTTTTCTATATACGCTAGTTTTGGAAATAAAAATGGCATATTTCTTAAAAGTTTAAATTGCTATAAGCTGAAGTTAAACGCACTTATAGATAAGTTGAAAGCTTCTGAAAATGGAATCGAAGGCATAAAGCAATACTTCTTCGACTTTATTGAGTTCTCAAAAGAAACAGAATTTGGTAAAGGCTGTTTAGTAACCAACACTGCGAATGAAATTGGAGAAGATGCAGACGACAAGATAAAAGAGGCATTGTCAGTATTCACAAACGAAGTAAAACAAGTATTTACAAACAATTTAAAACAAAATAAAACCAAGGACACAATAACAATTGAGCAACAAGCAGATTTTTTAATTATTTCTATGTTTGGTTTGTCTTCCGCGACAAGATTATTTAGTAACACACAACTTAATAATTACATAGAGAATATATTTAAAAAATTATAATATTTTTTTAGCTTAAAACTAAATGATTGTTTAGTTAATTAATAATTCGTAACGCAATAGTAATTATGAACAAAGTATTATTTTTTCGATATTAAATCTAATTATTATAAAAAAACAAAGTGATAATTCAATAAATAATAAAAATCAACAATATGCAATCAATTAAATTTTTATCCTTAAGTTTTTTGCTTTTAATGGCTTATTCCTGCCACAATAAAGGCTCGCAAAAAAACAATCAACAATCAACAAAAGAAGTAAATACAATGGAAATAACTGAAAAAGCAACACTTAAATCGATGCTTGACGAAAAGAAGAAAAATTTTGAATTAAACGCTGACGATTATAAAAAGAAAATATATAAGGAAGGAATTGAATCGGTTGAGAACAGCGGAATATTGGACAAAGCTTTGAAAGTAGGTGACCTTGCCCCTAACTTTAAACTAAACAATGCACTTGGGAAACCAGTAGAATTGTATCAGTATTTGAAAAAGGGAAAAGTAGTTTTAACATGGTACAGAGGCGGTTGGTGTCCTTATTGTAATTTAACGCTTCATCAACTACAACTGGAATTACCGCAATTCGAAGCAAATGGTGCTAACCTTATTGCATTAACTCCGGAATTACCCGATAAATCATTAAGTACATCAGAGAAACACGATTTAAAATTTGAAGTACTTAGTGATATAGGAAATGAAATCGCAAAAGAATATGGTATTGTGTTTAAGTTAACCAATGATGTTGCTAGTGCCTACAATAAGTCTTTTGGTATGAATGAGTATAACGGTGATGAATCAAACGAATTACCCTTGGCAGCAACATATATTATTGATGAAGATGGAAAGATAGTTTATGCATTTTTGGATGCAGACTATCGTAATAGAGCAGAACCTGACGAACTAACTGGATTTTTAAAATTAAATAAATAACTGGGGACCACATTTTGTATAAGTAATGACAGGTAAAGTGATAACTATCTACGTTTATATTCCGCTCAAACTGCGTATCGGTTTGGCAGGAAATTGCAACGCAATCTGCCACTACTCTTAAAATTTAACATTGAAACTCAGAGTATCTTGAAGGACTATTTTATTGTCAATCCGAGAATAAAAATGGCAGGGGGAATATCTAAATCTCTTATTTCTTCTTCTTGCTTGATCTGGCAAAGGGATTATTATCAAGACACAATTGTATCCAATATTCAAGGTCTTCGTCCATATCAACACTTATAGGTTCAACAAAAACCCATCCTTTCATTGGTCTGCCTGTGAAATCCATTTCATTACAACCATCCAATTTTAGGGCATCTTCATAAACATCAGGTCCAATACGCGCCATTAGGTTATTCTTTACAATTCCTATACACATCTTTCCATCAACCATATAAGTCAGACCGCCCATCATTTTTTTGGCCTCAAAGTTCACTCGTTTATCGTTTAGGATTTTGACAATACGTTCGGCAAGAAATTCATCGTAAGCCATCGTTTGTTATAAGTTAATTGTAATATGTTAACCTTTATGATGTATCGTGTGTTTCAATTAGACGATTATTGCAATAAATCAACTTATCCTATAAACCAAATATAATAGACAATTCGTTATTTAACAATTGTACTATTCGTTCAATTCCAGGAAAAGGCACTATGAAGAAGCTACAACAACAGGAGTAAGTTTGTGGCGCTTTTCAATTTCCATATAGAGAATATGCAAGGCTTGTTTACTTGCTTCAAGATCACTCATTATCTTTGATTTTGTATCCTCAAACTTATCCTTCATCTCATCAAACAAACCTGAATAATAGCTTACGCCTTCTTTTAAATTATTTGCAAAAGTTAGCAAATACTTCTCCTGTTTGTTAGTCCTTGATATTTTGGTTTCTTCAATCTTATTTTTAAGATATTCGATATATATACTAAGTTCTTTAATGAACATATTTGGGCGATCATTTCTCGTGATGATATTCGACCTGCCATAAATATGATCTACCATTTCTCTCAAACTTTTAATTTTTGAAAAATATGCCAAATTAGGACCTGGACAAACTGATACTCCTTCACCTTCTACTTTTGTATCAAGCTTATTAATTAGCAAAGTTGCTGTACTTAATCCAACACAGATACATGATTTATCAATTATTTTATCATAACTCTTTTGATGTTCATTGGATGATAATCCTTTGCCAACCAATTCTTTTATCTTCAATCGTTGATAACGATGAGATGCAGTACAAATAGGTTTTTCGGTAAATTCTGTATTAGATGAGAGGAATTTTTTTGGACATAAACTTCCTGGTCTTCCTGACTCGGCTAATGCTAATTTTTCGATATCTTTAGAATTACCCCTGAGGCTGTTAAAAGGTACTCCCAACGGCGAAATATTGCTTAAATAAAGATCATCTTCTGTTGCTTCAGCCAACTCATTTAGAGTATAATCATCAACATTTGTTACTTCAGGAACCAATAAGAAAGGACTTCCCCAACCTACCGAATCCATTCCATAATGATCCAACAGGAACTCATGTTCTTCGGCAGTACCAACACCACCTTGGGCAGTAATTTTAAGTGGAAGAACCTCTGTGGGAACGGTACGGTTTTTACCAGTCAAAGCATTTACTAATATTTCATGTATGGAAGATGTGAGGTCACTCCTGTTCTGTTTAAACTCAGATAAAATTGGCCCCAGCAGGTAACCATCGGTGGCAAAAGCATGACCTCCACAATTAAGACCTGATTCAATTCGATATTCACTAACCCACAATCCTTTTTTGGCAAAAAATTTACCCTGAATTAATGCTGAACGATAGTCGCTAACTTTCAGAATAATTTTCTTTTTAATGAAGCCTTCCACATCTGGAAAGAAATCATCAAAACTTTCCATGTAGCTGTATAATCTTGGGCTCATACCTGCCGATATTACAACAGACGAGTTTAGATCACTTGTTGCAAAACCTCTGATAGCTGCATGTGCATCATTATATTCAATTGGTAATTTCTCACCATTAACGTAGTTATCCTTATCAATTTTGGTCATGATATTAACATCAATACTACCCATTGATAAGTTTTCTTTAAGCCAATTCTTTATTTCATTAACATTAAAGTACTTTTCAGTTAAACTATCAAACTCCTTTTTAATTTCTGAGGTATCGGGCAACATACTGAAATACTCTTTTATCTCATGACTTTTTTCAAGTGTAGCGTTTTTGAATTCTTCAAATTTCTTTTCAGCCTGCTCATTAAGCAGGTTTAAATATGATGTAATACGTTTTGCGCGGAAATCTTCAAATTTTTCTGTAATCTCATGATATGGTACTTCGAATTTTTCGCTATACATTTTTCTTAATTTCTCAAGAAGAACATCATCTACTAAGGATATAACTGAATCTATACCAAATTGACTCACTTTCAATGGAGTATCTACGGTAAAACCAATTCCCATTACAGGTATATGAAACGAATGCTTTTTATTCATCTTTCATTAAATTTTTAATGAAACTCCTCATCATAGGCTAATAAACAAGCCATTGAATAATTCAAGAAACTTCACTTTTTCGTAATTACTGATCTGCAAAGATACAATAAAACCGAGCCATTGGTTGTTATAAAAACATAAATAATTATGTATTACGATTCTTCAAAATGTAATTATCCCTAGATATTTGTTTATTTAATGCTCGTAAGAAACTCATTAACAGCAATCCAATACTCTTCCCCACCTGGTTGTGATTTCCAAAGCGCTCGGGAACCATGATGACCCTCACCTGTGGGTTCGAACAATATTTGATTTTCGTTCATGTCAACTTTCTGAAGAAGTGACTTAACACCTTCAGCCTCCCTTTTGGAGGATGTAACAAACATTGGTTTATTAAATCCGTACAATACATCTAATAGTGAACCTTTGTATTCGGATAAGTAATTACCCGGACTAAATGCAACAACTGCCGCTACATTGTCATTTTCTGCTGCTATATACAATGCCAGAGTTGAAGAATATGAACTGCCCCAAAGGATAATTGGGTTTCCGTATCTGGCAACAGCGTAGTTAATTGCAGCTATAATATCAGGTTCAGCATCAATATAATCGGTAGCTTTCCCCTCTTCAAAAGCTCGAATTGAAGTTTCGTTAATTTTATTACCAATAGGTCCTCCCGACCTCTGATCAATTGCTATACAATTAAATCCCAGCTCATTTAATTTCTGGGCAATCCCATCGTATTCAAATTTATTAAACCGTGCTTGATGACACAATACAATTACTGGTGAATCCTTACTAATTTCATAAATAATGGCACTTATCATTAAACTATCCAGAGAAGGAAACTCGACGGGTATTGGGTTATTAACTTCCTGCAAACCAATTTTATTATCTTGCACCGAAGAACTTTTATGGTTATTACAACCCATTAGTACGGTGCTTAAAAATGCTGTGATTAAAAATAAATTTTTCATAGATTAGGTTTTGGAATAATCTGATATATTAATTTTTGTTTTATACAAAAATAACAAAATACTTACCCCCGACAAATTTCAAATGCAGCTCATTGATTTATCCTTTTGAAATTACATCAAACCACAACTGGGGTTGATAAATCCCGTACTTAAATATATAGATGATTAGTTTACTGTTTTATTTTCCGACTTTCCTCTTCCAATTGGAATATTTACCTTTATAAAAAGGGAACTATTATTCGTCCCTTTAATGTTTTTTACAACATCAATAAAACCGTAGTAATATTTAATACCAATTGTCATTCCTGTACCTTTTCTAATAATATAACCTATCCCACTCATTGCTCCTACATCTATTTTATTTATTTCATTGCGGTTAAACTCACGGATACGTACCTCTTTATTATCCAGACTGGAATTATACTCAATTAAGGACTGGCACATTTTAATTTCAAGTTTTGCTCTCTTAAAAAAAGAGACCTACATTTGCAACAACCTAACAGAGGTTGATCTTGTCATAAGATTATCAACAAAAAATGTATTATGAAAATAATTTTTACGATTTGTTTAGCAGTTATTACTGCAACATTAAGTGCACAGGTAATTGGTGATACAATAGTTATCTCAACTTTTAACTATTCACAAACCTCAGGAAGTGGTAATCGAGATACATTAATTGCCTTTCCTGATGATCCTACTCAATCTTATGAGAAGATTATTATGCTGTATAATATGCGATGTAAAGATGGATTAATATCCATACCCGGAAATACTAACAGAGGTTGTGGTGAGTGGGACTATTCATGCAATACATATATAATCGACTCGTCAAGGGTTGATTCAGTACTTAGCTATACCAGCTCGCATACAATATCCGCATTTTCAGGTTCATCATTTGATTATCTTGAAACACCCTTGGTCGACTATTATCAATATCGTCAAAAGGAAGTCCAAATAAATAATACCATAAGTGAAACATTATCCACAGTTGGATCTGGCAATTTACCCCTATCCCATACATTGGCAACCGATAATAACTCAGGAAAATCACAATATTTATACTTGCAATCTGAATTATCATCAAGTGGAATTATTGCAGGAGGCATAGAAGGTATCCTGTTAAATGTAATTGGCACTAATGCCAACGCCAACTACTTACGTGTTAAAATTAAACACACCGACAAAACAAATTTAGACGGTAACAACCCTGATAATGATGATTTTACTGAAGTTTATTTTCATGACTACCCATTGGTTAACGGGTTGAATAGAATTCAATTTTATTCTCCATTTATGTGGAACGGAATCTCAAATATCCTGATAGAATTTTCATTTACAAACAACATAATGAATAATGCACTTAATATTGAAGGTGAAAATACAGGCATAGTTTCGGGTATTTATGCTGTAAATGGTTATTGCCTAAATTCTGTGAATGGTAAAATTGACATACCAACTGCCCCTTTCTCAAGCATATCTGATGAAATAACAATTTCATTCTGGTGTTATGGAAACGAGGCGGTTCAACCAATTCATAACAGTATACTTCATGGTGTTGACAATAACAATAACCGACAAATAAACCTCCATTTACCATGGGGAAACTCAAGCATTTATTATGATTGTGGAAATGATGGAACAGGTTATGACAGAATCGATAAGGCCGCCACTCCTGATGAGATTAAAGGAAGTTGGAGTCATTGGGCAATCACAAAGAATGCAACAACCGGCGACATGAAAATTTATCATGATGGCGAATTATGGCATTCAGGTACAGGCAAAACCAGACTTATTGACATTCAGGAATTTATTATCGCAACAAGTGGAACTGCCGATCGCTCATACTATGGAAAATTTGATGAGTTTAGAATTTGGGATGTTGAACTTAATCAGGAGACCATTCAAAACTGGATGTATAAACCTGTTGTTTCGTCTCACCCAAATTACAGTAACATGGTGGCATACTACAATATGGATGAAGGTAGCGGAAATACTGTGGCTGATGTAACTCCCAATGCTGAGATTGGGACAATATCTGATTTTCTATATTGGTTGTACGAGCGTGGTAATAGCCTGAAACGTGGATTTATGGAAACAAATGAAAGGCCTAACATTACTTTTGCACAAGGTGAATACACCCTTACAATTACTGATCAGATTGTTACCGATTCTATTTTATTAACACCGAATATTGTAAGAGAATATGAGATTATTCCCAGATATGGAACCATGTTGCACGATAGCATTAATCAAGTTTCAGTAGTTGAACTCTGGGAAGCTCAATATCAACACATCTATAACCCGGAAGGAGTTGCCATCGATTCAACATTTGCTACAGCAACCGGAACCATTGAAATAACCGAACTAACTTATTATACCAGATATCCATCTCAAAATGAAATAATGTCGTTTGTAACACCTTATGGAATTTATCTTGATCTGGGAATGGAAGGAGAAACATGGGGATTCGATGTAACCGATTATGCACCAATCCTCAAAGGATCGAAACGCATGGTAATTGGCAGGGGTGGACAGCGTCAGGAAGATATGGATATCAAATTTCTATTTATACTTGGAACACCACCACATGATGTATTGGATATTAATCAAATATGGAGACCTGACTATATGGGTTACCAAAGTATAATCGACAATAGATCTTTCGAGCCCCGTAATTTCTTTTTCAATCCTGATGGTGATATGTTCAAGCTTCGCTCGGTTATAACGGGTCATGGTCAACAGGGAGAATTCCAGGGACGATACCATAATTTCAATATTAACGAAGGTGATATTGAATACGAATGGAAAGTTTGGACCGAGTGCGCCGAGAATGCTATTTACCCCCAGGGAGGAACCTGGATTTATGATAGAGCAGGATGGTGTCCGGGTGCCCCAAGTACTTTATATGAATGGGATATTACCGAGCATGTTACAGCCGGACAAAGTCACATTATCGACTACGGACTCGATTATGCAAGCGGAACATCAAACTACATTGTAAATAATCAACTAGTTACTTACGGTGAGCCTAATTTTAATTTGGATGCTGCAATTGTAAAAATATTAAAACCAAATAGTGATGAGGCAAGTGTAAAGCGGTTTAACCCTGCTTGCTCATATCCTGAAATAGTAATTCAAAATACCGGTTCAACAACGATTACTAAGTTGGAAATTGAATACTTTGTAGATGGTGGTGAAACAGATACTCACACATGGAATGGGTCATTGGATTTCCTTCAGAAAGATACCATTATACTTCCCATTGATGACCTTACTTTTTGGATTAGTGGATCGAACATATTTACTGCCAGCATAATGAAAGCCAATGAGCTGGAAGACGATTATGAATATAATAACACATATTCCACATCCTTCGAAGACATTCATGTTTATCAGGAAGGAAACACCTATACGGTACAATTAAAGACCAATAATTTTGGATATCAAACTTCGTACACACTTAAAAATGGTGCTGGAACACAGTTATATGAACGTCATAACTGTGATGACAATACAATATATGAAGATGAATTTTACCTATTGCCCGGTTGCTATGAATTGCAAATTGATGACACTGGAGATAACGGTTTAGAATTTTGGGCACAACCAAATCAGGGTGTGGGATATTTTAAGATACTCAATGCCGATGGAATTCCTCTTTATACATTTGAGCCTGACTTTGGTGGCTTCGCTAGTTTTGAGTTTGGAATAGGTAATATTACTGAAATTGATGAAGTTAACAATCCATTTAATTACAGTGTTTATCCTAACCCCGTAATGGATGAATTAAATATTAACATCCATGGCAGTGGAGATGAAGTAGTAGTTGCTAAACTTACAAATTTGGCAAGTGCTGTTATTACTACAATAAAATGGAATGCTGTTACTAAAGAAACTGCTACTACAATTGATATGAAAAGTTTGCCTGCAGGAGTATATTTCTTAGCGATTAAATATGGAAATCATACCAGGACAGAAAAAGTGATTAAGTATTAGTTTCTATTATATCCTATATTTGCATGCACGAATTTGCAAATAACATGGCAATACCAAAAAAAAAATTACTACTAATAAATCCTCTAAACTCTAGTACCAAAGGACTAATAATACACAAACAAGTAATTTACCCGCCTTTGGGTCTTGGCATAATTGCAACTCTAACTCCCGATAATTGGGAAGTGGAATTGCTTGATGAGAATTTTGATGAATTTGAATATCGCAAAGCTGATCTGGTAGCATTAACCGCTCTTACATCCAGTGTAACAAGAGCATACGAAATAGCAGCGACATATCGTGAAAAGGGAATACCCACAGTACTTGGTGGAATTCATGCTTCGATGATGCCTGAAGAGGCAAAGAACCTTGTTGACACTGTTGTTATTGGTGAAGTAGAAAGTGTGTGGAAATCACTAATTGAAGACTTTGAAAAAGGGGAGTTAAAAAAACAGTATATGGGCAAATTATTGTCGATGGAAAATGCTGTCCGTCCCACAAGAAGTCTGTTCCATAAAGATTACAATTTTGCCAGTGTACAAACAACCCGTGGTTGCCCAATGAGTTGTGATTTTTGTTCAGTACACACTTTTAATGGCAATTGCTATCGACTTCGACCTATTGATGAAGTTCTGGATGAGCTTGAAACAATAGAACACAACATGGTTTATTTTGTTGATGATAACCTAATTGGCTATGGTAAAAAATCACAGCAAAGAGCCATTGAATTATTTAAAGGAATTATTGATCGTGGAATAAAAATTGAATGGTTCTGTTCAGCATCCATGAACTTTGCTGACAATGAAGAAGTATTGGAATATGCATCCAAAAGTGGCTGCAGAATGGTGCTTCTTGGCATTGAATCGGAGCGTATTGACCAGCTGCAAGACATGAATAAAAAGCTAAATGCGAAAATGGGCATCGATAGCTACGACAAGGTATTTAGTACAATACACAAATATGGTATTGCAGTACTAGGTGCTTTTATTTATGGTTTACCTACTGACACTCCTGAAACGATGGCAGCACGTACCGAGTATATAAATAATGCTTCGATAGATGCTGTACAGGCAACCATATTAACGCCACTTCCGGGAACGGGTTTATTTAATCGTATGATTGAAGACAACAAAATTACACTCAATAATTACCCCGAAGATTGGCAACATTATCATTTTGGCAAAGTAGTTTTTAAACATGAACTGATGGATCATGATACCATTAGTAATGAAATTGCATTAAACTGGGATAAGCTTTATAACGAAAATACACTAAAAAAGAAATTCATCCGAACTCTAAAACAAACAAAAAGCCCAATTGCAGGTATCTGGTCCTATGGATCAAATCTTCAATATTATAATCTGGTTTTTGAACATGATGATAGTAGGCCACATCTTGATTTAGTCGATATTTTTGGATTAAAGGAAATTGGCGAGAACCCCTTTATCAAGCAACAATAGCAACATGTCGGCAAAGAAACATAAGCTACTGCTCATCAACCCTCTTAGCACAAAACGATCTGGTTTAATTTTGGATCAAAAATCCATTTATCCACCAATGAGCCTGGCTATTATAGCTGCATTAACACCTGATAACTGGGATATAGAACTACTCGATGAAAACTTTGACAGATTTCAGTATAAAGTAGCTGACCTTGTTGGCCTAACGGCATTAACCTCGCAGGTTACACGTGCTTATGAAATTGCCCAAATCTACAAAAAGAAAAATATCCCGACGGTTATCGGAGGAATTCATGCTTCTGTAATGCCCCAGGAAGCAAAGAAGTTTGCTAATACAGTAGTTATTGGTGAAGCTGAAAGCGTTTGGAAAGATGTTATAACTGACTTTGAAAATAACAGGCTAAAGGAAATCTATAATGGAAACCTGCAACCTATGGTAAACTCTCCCCAACCACGCATCGACCTTTATAATCCGGGTTATGCATTTGGGAGCGTTCAAACCACGAGAGGATGCCCGATGAGTTGTGATTTTTGTTCTGTCCATACTTTTAACGGAAAGCAATACCGTCCGCGCGAAGTAGTAGATGTTGTTGACGAATTTGAAAAGATCCCTCAGGATAAAGTCTATTTTGTGGACGATAATTTTATCGGTTATTCAAAAAAATCAACCGAAAGAGTAAAAGATATATGTAAAGAAATTATCCGGAGGGGCATTAAAAAAGACTGGTTTTGTGCTGCTTCAATGAATATTGCCGACCATGATGAAGTATTACAACTGGCAGCCGAAGCGGGGTGCAGGATGATATTTCTGGGTATCGAATCGGAACTAATCGATCAGCTTGAATCGGCAAATAAAAAAATGAACATTAAAATCGGTATTGATAACTTCTCAAAGGTTTACGATAAAATCCATAAGTATGGTATTGCAGTACTTGGTGCATTTATCTACGGACTCGATACAGATACCCCGGAAACAATAGAAAACAGGACGAAATATATTATTGATTCTGATATAGATGCGATGCAGGCAACAATACTCACACCTTTGCCGGGAACCCCTCTGTTCGACCGTATGTTAGCGGAAGGGAGGTTGATTTATAATGATTTCCCAAAGGATTGGTCACGTTACGATTTTGTTGAAGTTGTTTTTAATCCAAAGCTAATGTCAGCTGAGGTATTAACAAGCTCAATTGATAAGGCATGGAAAATGCTTTATGATAATAAAAGGTTAAAAAGGAAATTCATAAACGCATTAAAATCAACCAGAAATCCTGTTTCAGCATCGTGGTCTTACAACTCAAACCTTCATTACCATAATATAGTATTTGAAAAGCAAAGCAACAAGATTAATTTTGAAGATACCTAAAAAGATTTAAATATTATGAGCAGTTCATTTTCCAGAACAGAATACAAATTAATGTCGGTTGAAACTGGGGCAACTTTTAACGACAAAGGCTGGACTCTCGATGCACCGGGTAAATCCAAACCATCATTGATTAGAGCAATATATAATGATAAGCAACTAATTCAAAAAGATGATTCGTTAGGAATTTACAAGTTTGCCGACTGGTTGCCAATCCACAAAATGCTTAATGGATCATATGCACCCCTTACCTACAAAAGTGCAGGATTAGCTGGGAAATTGGGGCTTTCAAATCTATACATAACCTTTAGTGGATATTGGCCCGAACGTGGTATTGAAATGAAAACCTGCTCGTTTAAAGAAACTGAAGCATATAGTGTTTGTGCACGAATGGATAGCGAAGAGAAGAAGATCCTTGTTGTAGCCAGTGCAGGAAATACGGCACGTGCTTTCGCCCAGGTATGCTCCGACAATAATATAAATCTGCTATTAAGTGTTCCTGAGGATAATTTGAATGCCCTTTGGTTTGATGCCCCACTTAACGATTGTGTTAAACTAATTGCCAGTAAAAGTGGAGGCGACTATTTCGATGCGATTCATCTATCAAATATAGTATGCGAGCTTGATAATTATTTTGCAGAAGGTGGGGCTAAAAATGTTGCACGCCGTGATGGCATGGGAACAACAATGCTATCCGCAACTACATCAATTGGAGAGATTCCTGAATACTATTTTCAGGCTATCGGCAGTGGTACCGGTGCAATAGCGGCATGGGAAGCAAATATGAGATTAATTGAGGACGGCAGATTTGGAAATCGTAAAATGAAACTCATGGTTAGCCAAAATTACCCGTTCCACCCAATTTATGATGCATGGAAAGCTGACTCAAGATCATTACTTCCATTTGATGATTTAGAGGCCCGAAAACAGGTTGAAATAATTGATGCAAAAGTATTATCAAACAGAAAGCCTCCTTATTCAATTACCGGTGGTTTATTTGATGCAATGAAAGATGCCGGTGGTGATGTATTACTAGCAAACAATAAAGAAGCAAGAGAAGCTGCACAGCTATTCCTCCAAACAGAAGGTATTGATATCCATCCTGCGGCAGCAGTGGCAACAGCAACACTAATTGATGCTGTAAAGAATAGCACTATTGCATCAAACAGTTTGATAATGCTAAATATTACCGGTGGAGGTGAAAAGAGATTTGAAAAAGAACACAAGCTACACTATTTGAAACCACTACTTGTATTTGATGTTAATCCTGATGAGGATGAAGTAAAAGAGCATGTAGGAAAACTGAAATGGTAGTTGTTTGTTGAAAGACTATCATTATGAAGAACTCTGCTTTTCCTTAAAAAATTGTAGCCATCTATCGGCCATAGCCAGTGGTAACAGTAACGACCTTACCGGATGTTTGATAATTTCTTTTGATTTGGGTAATAAGGAAATCATTTCAGGCAACGCACTAAATGCCAGTCCTATTGACTGATAAAACTTTCCCATACCTACTTTCATCAAAAATAATTTTACTTTGCTATTTCTTAATTCAACACTAATGGCAGAAAAACCAACAACCACAAACAAAGCTCTTACCATCATTTCAATGCCGGCATACATACCTTCCAACTGAAATAGCACAACCTCATCTTTATCATTTTTCCAAAATAATGCTGACAGGGCAACAATCAATAACAACTGAACCCAAAAAACAGGCTTTCGAAGTCTGCGTAAGGCTAAACGATATCGGTATCCAATTACAAAAATATAGGCTGTTACAAATAAAAAGCCATAGTTCCCATTACTTACATTTAGCAGAAATAGACCCAAAGGAATTGCAATAATGTGCACAAAAAGCATTGGAATTGATGTATGTTGGTTGTCTCCTATCTTAAAAAAATCGTTTTTTGGAATGTGGTTTTCCTTGATGCCAACACCACTGTATTCTTGACCGATTAAAACTGCTTTTCGTCCGGCATAATAACCCAAAGTAGCAGCTATTGTGCCCATTAATGTATAAAACACAAGTAAAACCGCAAGAACCTGAACAGGTTCAGCCTCAGCAATTCTTAATTGTTTTAAACCAAAATTTATGACGTTAATATAAACCTGTATCAAATCGTAACCGTAAAAAACAATCATGCTGAATATCTTATAAAATAAAGCACTCGACACACTAAAAATGCCGGCAATCAGATATCCAATAAAATTACGCCCCAAGATCAAGATAACAAGTTCAATTAGTATTGCTTCTAGCATTATTCCCATCATAGGACCCAAAATTATTGCTGACGGGGATACCGATTTCATAATTGCAGTAATTAATCCAGCCCTGATAATTAGCCCCCTTTGAGGCCATAGTTGATAATAACCAATAAGCAATATAGTGCCAAAAAATGCAAGGGTGGATCCTGCCATTGGCAATCGGGCATTATGTAAAAAGCTACCTATTATTATTTCTAAAGATGCCCATAATCCGCCAACAACAGCAGCTTTAAGCCACAGGTCGCTTTCCTTATTATTTTGTGATTTGGCCGATTCCATTAAGTAAGATCTTCCGGTGAATTCAGATTCTTAAACTGTGAAGATGAGCCGGGTAATTCATCAACACTTATGGCTTTAAAATTAACCTTTGAAAAGAGATTAATAAGCTTGTAATCGTTAGCTTTAATTGACTCCTTTAATGCAGGAAGTATATTAGAAGAATAATAGGACGCAAGTGGTTCGTAATAAGAATTTGCATGTTGTGGGACTACAATATCCCAATCCTGCCCAACCATCAAAACATGTTTTAATAATGATGAATTAAGAAATGGAGTGTCGCATGATACAATAAGATTGTGGATAGACTTTGATTGTTTAAGACAACTAAATATTCCGCCTATGGGACCAATACCGCGAAATTCATCTTCGATAATTTTGTAGCCAAATTTTTTATATCCTTCAGGATTATTAGTACTTATCAGAATTGTATCGCAAATAGGTAGTAGTATATCTATTGAATACCTAACCAACTCCTTACTGTTGTAAATACACAATCCCTTATCTTTCCCCATCCGCCGGCTAGCTCCTCCCGCAAGAATAATTCCGGTAACTGTTTGCTTTTTCATAGGAGAAAAACGATAATAATTATCGTGGTGAACTATAGCTTACATCATCCATTAACGACTGAATAACATATTTCATACTTCCCAATTCAAGAGCAACAAGATTACCATATCCTACTCTATCATTAAAATATACTCCATTATCCAAATCGATGAATTTGTATGAAGAACTATTAACTGCCAGTTCAATAAATTCCAAATTTACGGGAACATGTCCGTGAATAATTTTTTTATTTGGAATTTTATCCTGATCTACCTTAAAGTCTCTAATCCAAATCATTGCTCGCTTGTCAGAAAATGGATCTTCCACTTTAAAATTCAAACCAGCATGAACTATAATAAAATCATCAACTTCAATAAAATATGGAAGTTTACGCATCCAATTAATATACCTTTCATCTATATCTTTTGGTGATTCTGCATTAAAGCTTTCCATAGTTTGTAAGCCCCCATGCATCTCCCATTCTTTTTGAACCTTTGTTTTAGATCTAAATCCTAGAAATCCCTTATGTTTACTATCCTCTTCGTAGGCCTTAATACAATAATCCTCATGGTTACCCAACAATGCGGTTACATTGTATTCATTATTTTCAAGATCCATAATATAATCAATAACTCCCTTACTATCAGGGCCACGATCGATATAGTCACCTAAAAATATTAAGTGATCATTCTTATTTGGTACTATCTGATTCTCAATAAGAGTTGACAATGTGCGAACACATCCATGTATATCAGGGATTACCCACTTTTTTACCATATTAACTATTTAGCTTTTGCCTGATTTGCAACTTTGTCCATTAATGCTTTTATCTCGTCCGGATCACCTAGAAAATAATCTTTTACAAAATTAAGATCATCATCAAATTCAAATACATAGGGTACACCGGTTGGGATATTAAACCCAAGAATTTCTTCACGACTCATATTTTTCAGATGCATTACTAATGCTCTTAAACTATTGCCATGTGCTGTTACAAGCAGGTCATCATTTTCATGAAGAGCGGGCATAATTTCAGTTTCCCAATATGGCATTAGTCGCTCGATAACTTCTTTAAGCGATTCTGTCATTGGAAGCTCAGCGGCAGTCAAATCTGCATATCTGGCTTCAAATCTTGGATTTCTTTCATCGTCGGCGGTTAATGGTTCCGGAGGTGTATCAAAACTTCTTCTCCAAAGCTGAACCATTTCAGCGCCATATTTATCCGCAGTTTCTATTTTATTAAGTCCCTGTAGAGTTCCGTAATGCTTTTCATTCAAACGCCAGCTTTTTCTAACTTCAATCCACATGGAGTCCATTTCTTCCAACATTAGCCAAAGTGTTTTTATTGCTCTGGTTAAATATGAAGTATATGCTAATTTAAAGTTGAAACCTTCATCCTTTAAAATTTTCCCAGCCTTAATGGCTTCACTAATTCCCTGATCAGAAAGAGTTACATCTTTCCATCCTGTAAACCGATTTTCCTTATTCCAAACACTCTGTCCGTGACGTACAAGCACTAATCTTTTCATTCGCTATTATTTTTTATAGGTTACATGGAATACACCCTGTTTAACAACACTATCACCTCCTGTTGGTGATTATTCATTCATGGCTATTTCATATATCTTCATATATCGGGATTATAAATTTTTAACAAAACTAACAAATAGTTGCCTATAATTCAGTCACTATAGTATTTTTGTTTAATAATGAATGTAAAATCTCCCTACATATTGAAGAAATTGTTTCCCGGATTGATTTGGGAGATTGTAACACCAAAAAAAGAGGTATTCCTAACATTTGATGATGGTCCCCACCCTGAGGTAACACCCTGGATATTAAAATGCCTGGACGATTATGATGCAAAAGCAACTTTTTTTTGTGTGGGCGAAAACGTTTGCAAATATCCTGACATATATAATACAATAATTAACAAGGGGCATATGGTTGGTAACCACAGCTACAACCACTTAAGTGGATGGAAAACTACTAATTATGAATATTTTGAAAATATTGAAAAGGCGGGAGAATTAATTGAATCCAGACTGTTTCGCCCCCCCTATGGCCGTATTACACCATCACAAATAAAAATACTTAAGCATGATTTTAGGATAATAATGTGGTCGATTCTAACCTATGATTATGATGTGATGGTAAGTAAGGAACAGTGTTTAAAAAACTCAATTAAATCAACAAAATCAGGGTCAATTGTGGTATTTCATGATAGTGCCAAGTCATATAAAAACTTATATTACACGCTACCATTGTTTCTTGAGCACTTTACAAAACTAGGGTTTAGGTTTAATCCAATGCAATATTGATCACCAAATCACCTACAACTATTCACAATATTTCGCATCTTTGTATCCAATAAAAACAAATTGTGTGAGAAGGTTTTACTGGTATATTCTTATAGTTGTAATTGCGTTTACTACTTCCCAATGTGCAAATTCAATTAGTTCCCCGCAAGGAGGCCCGAAAGATGTTCGACCACCGGAAGTTATTGAAACCATCCCAAAAAATGGAAGTCCTAATTTTAAAGGTAATAAATTCACGGTGAGGTTTGATGAATTTGTGAAACTTGATAATGTTGAACAATCAGCATTGATTTCACCACCCATGAAAAAAGCACCTGACTATAGGGTTAAGGGCAAAGCGGTTCAGGTTAAGTTTAATGAAGAACTTAAACCCAATACAACTTATTCAGTATACTTTGGAGATGCAATAGTAGATATTACGGAGAATAATCCAATAAGTAATTATACATACATTTTCTCAACCGGCGAATATGTTGACTCATTAAGTCTTTATGGAAATGTGAAAAATGCTTTTAACCTAACTCCTGTTGAAGGGGCATTTGTGATGTTATACAAGGATAATAATGATACAATTGCATTTGATTCGTTGCCATATAAGGTGGTTCCATACTATTTAAGCAAGACAAATGTTGAAGGAAAGTTTCAGTTTACAGGTTTATCAAATGATGACTTTCTATTATTTTCATTATTGGATCAAAACAGCAATTTTATTTTTGATCAGCCAGGTGAACAAATTGCATTCCTGGATTCACTTATCCACCCATCATTTATTTCGATGCCCGTTAAGGATTCGATTACCGCTGATAGTATTGTAAATATAGAAATAGAATCTGACTCAATTTTAATAATCAAGGATTCAATAGCAAAAAGTATAGAAGATAAAATTATAGAAAAAAACAGTGTTGATTTATTTATGTTTTTAAGTCCTGATACCATCCAGAGAATATTAAAAGCTGAAGTTCTCGCAAAAAATAACATTAGGTTTTCCTTTTCACAATCTGCAAAAAATGTGAATTTTGAAATTCTTAGCTATCCTTTAAACGATTCATTGTTTATTGAAGAATATTCAATTGATGAAGACACCCTGATATGGCATTTAAACAACCCTCCAATTGACTCCCTTGAGCTTCTGCTCACACAATATAATGATACTTTGGGAACAATATATTTAAAACTCGACCCTGAAAAGAAAAGTGCCAGATTAAGGAAAAAAGACAAGGAAGATGAAAAGAAAGAATTTCTATCATGGACATCAAATGTTACGGCAAATAAGCTTGATATAAATAAACATCTGGAAATAATTTTTAGCCAACCACGGGTAAATTTTAATGATATCGATTCGTCATTTCTAATAGCCGGAACTGATACAATTTGGAATCCTGAATTTTACTTTTCCGATAGCTTAAATATGAAAATTGATTTTCCATTTGATTTACTTGAAGAAACTAAATATCAGGTATATTTCCCTGACTCAGCATTTACAAGTTGGAATAATATACATACGGAAGCTATTGATATTAAATTTAGCACCTTACCTCTTAAGGATTATGGAATTTTGACCTTTAATCTACAACCCAACAAAAAGCAAAATTATATTTTCCAATTAATGAATGATAAGGAGAAAGAAATTAAGAAAGTATTATTTTATAATGACACAACTATTACTTTTGAGTATTTGAAACCAGCAAATTATCTATTCAAAATTATTTATGACAATAATAATAACGGTGTTTGGAATCCGGGAAATTATGGATTAAAAATTCAGCCAGAAGAGGTGATATACTATCCTAAAGAGGTTAAAGTAAGGGCAAATTGGGAAATTGAAGAAGATTGGAAATACTAAAATACTGATAAGCTAAAATTCATTACATCTATTCACACAATCAATTATTTCGGTTAGTATTAAACTACGTAGAGCATAATATATCTTTTTGCCGTCGCGTTTCGAAACAAGTACACCTTTGTTTTTCAATATACTGAGGTGATGAGATGCTGTAGCTTGCTCAATATCAAGGGTTTTATAGATATCTGTTACACTTAACTTTTCGCCTTTTGATAGCAAGTCAATAATAGCGATGCGCATAGGATGTGAAATGGCACGCAATTTACTTGCTGCAGTTTCGAGCTTATTTATGTCAATATCAATTCTATTCATCCTTGTTTTTTTTGCAAAATTAGAAAATATGATGCATGCAGAACAAACAAATATGTACATATATTGCTATATCTAAGATTTATATTAAATCTAAATAAGGACTATACTACAAATAAATCCGTAAAACTAAATTTTATGCCATCAAAAAGCCCCTTATCACTTAACTTCAATTCTGGTATAACGAGTAGTGCCATAAAAGATAATGTCATATAAGGAGCGCGTAATTTTGAACCCATTTTGTGAACCTCATCATCTATAATTTGGTAACTGGTTGCTACTCTATATCCGTCACAGGTCGACATAAGTCCGGCAACCGGTAGTGGGATTACTTTTTTATCGGCATTATTAATCATCGAAATTCCACCTTCTTCTTTAATTACCAGATTAATTGCTTGAGTTATAGCCTCATCACTTGTGCCAACAGCAACAATATTATGGCTATCGTGGGCAACACTTGATGCGATGGCTCCACTTTTAAGATTAAAATTCTTAATAAATGCTATAGCCGGCTCAGCTTTTTCATATCTATTAAGAACTACTAATTTTAATATGTCGTTATCCACATCGCTAACTACATTATTATTTTCAACTTTAAAATCTTCCAACAAGAAACCTGTAATTAGCTGTCCATCTAAGGCTTCAATTACCTTTAACTTATTACCAATTGGTTCAATCTTTAACTGATCGGTAGTGATAGGTGCAGCATGAAAATTATTTGGTTGGTCCTCAGGAACCGAGTCAATATAAGTTGTTCCATTTTCAGCAACCAAAACTCCATCAACATAAGTTTGCAATATCTTAAATTCATCAAGATTATTTACAACTATCATGTCAGCTGGATCGTTAACCTGCAGTGTCCCTACCTCAAGACCATAATGTTCGATGGGATTTAATATCACACTTCGGAGTACTTTCATTGGTTCATAACCTTTTTTTATTGCTCTAATTATCATTTCATTAATATGCCCCTTTACTAAATCGTTTGGGTGTTTATCGTCTGAACAAAACAAAATTTTATCCGAATGATCTTGCATCAAATCAATTAGTTCCTCAAAGTTTTTAGCTGCGCTGCCTTCACGAATCTGTATTTTCATCCCAAAGGAAATTTTGTCTAGAGCTTCCTTCATTGTAAAACACTCGTGATCGGTAGTAACACCGGCTTCTGCGTATTTTTGGGCATCTTCACCGGTAACGCCAGGAGCATGACCATCAACAGGTTTATTGAGTTTTTTGGCAATCTCGATTTTTCTCATTTCCCATGCATCACGGTTTATTACCCCTGGGAAATTCATCATTTCACTTAGGTATTTTATCTCTTTCATACCAAGTAATTCCTCCATCTCCTTTTCATGAAATTGAAATCCAGATGTTTCAAAGGGTGTAGCCGGCACACATGCTGATGCCCCGAAATAAAACTTAAAAGGCACTTTATTACCATTGGCAATCATATATTTAATACCGTCAATTCCCAATACGTTGGCAATTTCGTGAGGGTCGGATACAGTTGCTACTGTACCATGAACAACTGCGAGTTTAGCAAATTCGGATGGGATAAGCATGGAGCTTTCGATGTGAATATGCGAATCAATTAACCCCGGAAGTATATATTGTTCTTCCGCAACTTTTTCTTCAACAATTTTGGAAATGATGCCATCGACAACATGAACTGTTCCTTTAAATATTTTCTCTGCTCTAAGATCAATTATATTGCCTGAGAGTTTATATGTGTTTTTTGATTTCATTGTTTGAGATTTAGATTTTGCAAAGTTAGTAATTTACATTCTACACTCAAATTTATATCATCCAACAAGCTTGTTTCCGTTTGATACTTAATTACGGCTAAAATTAACATAGATGAAACATGGATTATTTTACTATTAAAATGTAGTGAACTTGTCCTCTTGAGCAAAGCGAAAGATCTAAATTTTGAGCACTAAGATGCTTCACAACATTGCTAATAACAACTTGTGTGAACATATTGTATATTAGATTATTATCTGGTGTATCTTTAAAATAGAATTGTACATAAAAAAATATGAGAGAATCATCATCGGATTTAACGGATTTAGCAGATTAGTTTTTCGCAATGCGAAAAAAGAAAATTCGTTTAATTCGTTAAATCCGATGATAAAAATAAAATTCATGATTTTTGAGAATGGGGATTTTTTGTCATCTCAGTATGTGCGTTCTTTTCCCAGGGTCTCTTTTCTCAACATGACAAAAATGCGCCTATAGGTTTTTGTTTTTTTTGATATTTACTAAAAATTTATACCTTCACCCTCTAATTAACTTAAACATTTTAATTCTAATACCATTTGTCATGACAGAAGCATCAACAGAAGCATTAAAAGGAATAAGAGACTTTAGTATGCTAAAGTGGTATGTAATACCATTACTTGCAATTGTACTCTATATCTATGTGAAAGAAATAAAGGAAGGAAAAAAAACCGGGAATTTCGATGCTGTATTTGCCGGGCTAACTGTATTTGGGTTAGACTTTTTTAATGAAACATGGAATGGCTGGGTTCTCATTATCACAAATCGCTCAGCCTTCTGGACAGCACCCGGAGATACGGCCCTTCGTACAATGGTTGGTTGGAATATTGAGATTATGTTTATGTTTCTCATAGCAGGAATTATCTGGTATCATACACTTGAAGAAGACAAAAAGAAGAAAATACTGGGGCTTCCAAATCCACTTTTCTGGGCAATCGGGTACTCAGTATTTAGTGTTTTTGTAGAATGGTTTTTAAACGATGGCAACCTCCTTATCTGGGAATACCCAATGTGGACAAATACCTTTTCAGGGATGATTCTTATTTTCCTTTTTGGATATCTTTATTTTTACCTTGGAGCATGGTTTGTTATTTCACGAAAAACTATTAAAGATAAGATTATAACTATTCTGATAATCTATTCTGTTCCGGTTATAATGAATATTATTGGGTTTGGAATAATGGGCTGGAAATATTGATTGGAGTAACGAATCAGTATCATTTTACAAGAAACCGTGTGGTTTTGCCTCACAAAAAAACGCGGCCATCAGAATAAACCGATAACCGCGCTGACCAAAAACCCTACCTTCTGGTTAGTATCATAAAATCATTTTCTTTCCAAATTTTCTATTTTATCAAATATTATAGCAATTTGCTCTTGTGTATTCTTCTTCTCTTTTAAAAGTCCATCGATCAATGCCTGCTGCTCCTTAACTGCATTAATCAGCGGTATCACAAACTCAACATATGATAAGTTAAGGGTTTGCATGGAATCCTGATCTATAATTAGCCCGCTGAATTCTACCCCTAAATCCTCCATGACTCTCTGAACATCTTGCGCAATAAGGCCATCCCTTCGGTTTTTGTTTTCATCGGTTTTGTAATTGTAGGAAGCTGTTTTGAGTTGAGAAATGAAATCAAGCCCAAGTTCGTTTGTGTAAATAATGTTTTCTTTTAGCCTTCTGTCAGAATAGTTTGACCAGCTTGCATAACCGCCAATTGTTGTTACATCTGAGTTGCCTATTACTACTTTATTACTTGAGTTGACTTCAGCATAATAACCAAGGGCCATGGAATTCGACAGGTAAGATCCAGTTGCGTCCGCACCACTTCCCAAGAATGTATTGTTATTACCCTCAGTAATTGTATTTCCAGCTTCAAAGCCAACAGTAGTATTATCATCGCCGGATGTATTTTGATCAAGCGAGGAACTGCCAATTGCAGTATTGAATCTGCCTGTATTATCAGCAGGTGTCGAACTGCCTCTCAAAGCCCAAAATCCAACTGCAGTATTATAGGTTTGTGTTCCTATTGCCCTGTCATCTGCGAAATTCATAGCGCCAACCCCAACTGCCGTACTGCCACTATTTGCAACATTTTTAGATAAAGCCCAGTTTCCAATTGCCGTGTTGTTAGTGCCAATTGTATTGTACTGTAAAGAACTAATTCCTAAAGCAGTGTTTTTTTCTCCTGTTGTATTAGAATTGAGGGATAAGTAACCATTTGCTGTGTTATTGCTGCCCGATGTATTGTTTGTAAGAGCATCACTCCCCACAGCAGTATTGTACCTGCCACTATTATCGACAGCTGTGGTGCTACCCATTAAAGCTTGATATCCAACAGCAGTATTGTGGGTTTCCCTTCCCGTTGACCTGTTATCAGCATAATTCATGGCACTTTTACCTATTGCTGTACTTCCACTATTTGCAATATTACTAGTTAATGCACCGTTGCCAAAAGCTGTGTTATCAAAGCCGATTGTGTTGTAATATAAAGAATTGCTTCCAAATGCCGTATTTTCATTTCCGGTTGTATTACTACAGAGTGAATAAACTCCAATTGCCGTATTATTATCGCCTGATGTATTCACTAAAAGAGCATAACTTCCCAAGGCTGTATTATACCTGCCTGTATTATTAATAGCTATGTTGCTGCCCATTAAAGCCTGATACCCTATAGCAGTATTATAGGTTGTCCTTCCAGTTGTCGTATTATCTGCATAGTACATTGATTGATAACCGACTGCAGTACTAGCATCGTTTGCCTGGTTTGAATATAGGGCACTAATACCAATTGCTGTATTTTTATGTCCCGATGTATTATCAGTTAGAGCAAAAAGCCCAAGGGCAGTATTTTCATTGTTCCCATCATCATTGTCACCGGCACCAGCACCGAGAAAAACACTTGTTGGATCAGTTTTTGCATCTGATAAATCATCAATTTCCGTAACACCCGAGCTTGTTTGCCACGATCCCAAACCGTCAGCATCTGAAGTCAATACTTTTCCTGTTCCGGGAGTTCCCCCTGTAACTTTAATATCACCATTAATTGTTACAACATCAGTACTAAAATCTCCATGAATCAATGGTGTAGCTGTATTTGAATTGTCGATATAAAGTTTGTCTGAGCCCGTTTCGTTATAACCTGCCTGATAACCCAAAAACACATTGCCAACTCCGGTTTGGTTTAAATAACCGCTTTTCATACCCAGCGCAGTATTGTTTCCTCCTGTTGTTGTATTATAAAGGGTGGCCGTTCCCAATGCCACATTGTTGTTTGCAGTACTGTTCTTATACAAGGAATATGCTCCCGAAGCTGTATTATATGCCCCGCTAGAAAGTGAATTCAGAGTTCCACCACCGAATCCGGCATTATAGCTAGCCTCGGAACTACTGCCGGCCATTGTAAAGTTGCCGGAATTATATCCCATAAATGTATTTACACCATCAGTCCCCGATTCGGTGTAGTCGTGGATAAACCTGTTTGACCCTTTATAAATTACACCTGTGGTCGAGGAGGTTGTGGCAGGGAGGCTCATGGCTCCTGTAATTTCGAGCTGCTGACCGGGCATACTTGTTCCTATACCTACATTACCCGAATTATCTATTGTAACAACCTCACTACCCGCAACATCAAACCTGATGTAATCTTCGTCGGCACCTGCTTCAACCTGCACCCTGGTGTCCCCATCAGAATCTGTTATTTCATCGGGGATACCTCCACCGCCAGATGGTGTTTGCCACGAGGCATTGCCATAGGCATCGGAAGTAAGCACCTTGCCATAGCCAGGTGAGGTACTGGTGATTTTCATGTTTGCATAAATTTCCAGTTGTCCGGTTGATGTAAGATACATCTGGCTGGTTTCTGAGACTTTAAAGTCTATCTCACCATAGGTTACATCTACACTGGTAAAACCATTTTCGCTCATAATTTTACTAACTGCCGATGGAAGGCTATCCCAGTTGGGGATATCCGATGTGCCTGCATTAAAATAGAAGCCGGGTACACTATCGGTTTGGAAAATAAGAAGTCCTGTGGCAGGGGTTGTTACCAGCTCGCGCTGAGCAAAGGTTAGCCGTGGGACCAACATCCCTTTGTTGGTGGAACTAATATCAAGCATTGCCGATGAATTTGGGCTTGCCCCATTTGAATTTATGGCAACCTGGGCATTGAGGGTTACCAACAATAAAATAAAACTGGTTAGTAAAGTAACTTTTTGCATGATTATGGGTTTTTGTTTACTATATCTGATTCTGATTTTTTAACTTGATCAAATCATATTGTAAAGATAGATTGATAGCCGAACACAAAAAAGTGGTAATGAGTGAAATGGGAGGATGTGGTTGTGAAAAGCAGGATTTATTTATTGGAAGGAGGGAGATGAGTCGATTATTAAATTGATCGATTCTTTAATTGAGCGATTGTTCGATAGCATCACCATCTAATTGCTAATATTTTTATAGGCTTATTGCAAGTCCATATTGCGGGTCTGTCATTCTGAGCGTAGCGACTAAACTGATTACCCCACAGATAGTGATTCTTCTTCGCCTCTGTAACTAAGCGAAGTATCTTTTTGTGTAACTCGTTGAAATAGTTCCTTCACTGCGTTCAGGAGGACAAGGACTCGGAAAATAGAAGCGAGTTATGATATTAATAACATTAGTTATTTACACCAGAAAGCGAAGTCAGGAGACTACGCTTTGTTAGGAATCATCATCGGATTAAGCGGATTAGTTTTTCGCAATGCGAAAAACGAAAATTCGTTTAATTCGTTAAATCCGATGATAAAAACAAAGTCATGATTATTTTAGTTTTTGGCTTAGCATGTCCATTTCGTCTTTATGCAGGTTTTTTGGCGAACAAATAAGAAAAAACGGCACAAGCTTAACAATGAGAACTACCAATAGTCAACTATGTTAGCAATCTTAAAAGCTCCATTTTTTTGCTCCGTGAAACACGAACCTCGTGGCCATTGCTCATAACCAAATCGCCGCCTTCGCCACGCACATACTCTTTGATATGGTTGAGGTTAACAAGAAATGAATTTTGAACCCTGAAAAAATCAGGATGATCAATTAACTTCTCAATTTCTTTCAGGGTTTTACTAAGCAATACTTTTTTTTTGTTCTCAAGATGGATGTAAGTATAATTGCTTTCCGATTCGCAATAAATAATGTTTGTATAACATATTAATTGAATTTTTCCATCGATTGGTAATGCTACCTTTTCCTTTTTTAATGTCGGTTTTTGGTAACCACCCAAGCAACTACAATCATCTCAGCATAACTTTTTTCGCTATAGTTCTAAATTTTGCGGGAATAGTTGGTATAGCTTATTGACTTTATGATCTGCTATTTGGTTTAGGACTAATACCAACCATTTTTCGGGATTTATTCCGTTGAGTTTACATGTTCCCAAGAAACTATAAAACATTGCTGTTCGCTGTGCTCCTTCATGTGATCCTGCAAAGAGATAATTTTTTCTACCAAGGGCATTTGGCCTGATGCTGTTTTCAACTAGATTATTGTCAATATGTAAATCTCCGTTGTAAAGGTAGGACTGCAAACTATCCCAAAGGTTATTTGTGTAGTTTATTGCTTTGCCAATAGAACTCTTGGGGAGTACATTTTTTGATTCTTTAAACAGCCACTTTCCTAATTCGTTGATTATAGGTAAGGATTTTTCCAGACGTTGTTTTTTACGCTCTTCGCTCGTGGTCTCCTTAAGTTCTCTTTCGATGGCATATAACTTCTGTATTTCCAACAAAACATGTTCGGCCCTAACTTTGTCATGATCCAGTGCCTGTTCAAAATACCGTCGTGCATGCGCCCAGCAAGCTAAATGCACAACCGATTCATCGGTAACATAATGATTGTAAACTGCATATCCATCACTTTGAAGATATCCTTTATAATTTTCCAGTATTTTACGAGGAGCATCCTTATTTCTGCTTTTTTGATAATCAAAAACAACCATCCGCTTAAGTGGTGAATGGTACACCCAATAATATCCCCGGTGAGATTTACCTTTTTTGTTCTTATCGAGAACTCTTGTTGGTGTTTCATCGGCCTGTATGTATGATGAGTGCTTGACTGATTCGACCATCGCATTGTAAAGAGGCTCAAGTAAAAAACCTAATTTGGACACCCAACTGTCGATGGTTGATGGTGCTATTTGAATGCCCCTTCTTTTAAATATTTGCTGTTGGCGATAAAGAGGTAAGTGATCAACATATTTATTGATTAAAATTGATGCTAACAAAAAGTTGCCCGCCAAACATTTTTCAATGGGTCGGGAAGGCATATCAGCAATTAGTATTCCGCTGTTTCCTGCTTTAGCATACTTGGGCCGTATGATTACTATTTTGTAAAAGTCGGCAGGCGTATGTTCCAGGATCTCTGTTCTTTCTTCCCCAATTTTTGTTAAACCTTCGGTTGACTCTTTTGGCTCAATTACAATTTCTTTAACAGCAAGATCTTCGGGTAATTTATTACGTCCGTTGTGTTTCTTTTTAGTTCTTTGGTATGTAATTAATTCTTTTACCGGTTTATCTCCATCTGGGTCTTCATCGGCTTTTTGAGCCAAATTCTCAAAGGGTAGGTTAAGTTGATTGGGATCGATTATTTGTTTTAAAAAACGCTCACTTTGCGTTCCAAACTTCATCCGTTTAAGCATAGCCACCAGAACCTTCAAACGAATTACTTCTTCTTCTTTTTCAGAAACTATTTTTTCTTGTGAAGTAATTTGCTTTTCCTTGGAGACAATTTGTTTTTCTTGTGAAGCAAGTTTTCTTTCGCTATAAACAAGTTGTTTTTTCTTGGAGACGAGTTGTTTTTCTTGAGTTAAAAATAACTCAATCAACTGTTCTTTACTAAGATTCTCCAAGGATTGTTTCATGCCGCAAATATATGGGCAAAACCCCTTGTAATGCCTGTGTCTACAAGGAGTTAATTAACATTCTTTTTTGATAAATAACGCTTCCTTTTCTTGCTTTTGTCAATATTTATTCCCTCAATCAGCATCACTAAATCTGCCTATAAAATCTCCTTGTCTTCGCCTTCAAAATACTCAAAAGTTCCTTGTTCAAGTCGTTTGTAATAAAGGACAAAACCGCCTTGTTGCCATTGCAGCAATTTCATGCGATTGCGTGGTCGGTTGATGAAAATAAAAACATCGCCCGAGAGAATATCCTTTTGCATAGATATGGAAACGATGCCACTCAAACCATCAAATCCTTTTCTCATGTCGCAAACTTCCGGGTACAAAAAGAAGCGATGCTGAGAATTTAATCCAAACATCTGATGAGTTTTGCCAATTCATATTTATCAATGTCCGAAGACAGGCTTATACATACTCCATTGGGATAGGTGATTTTGTAATTGTATTCTTTTCTCGGCAATAATTTAATTGGCTTGAATGTCTTAACGGTGCTTTCTGGTTTTTCTTTTCTAAGATATTTAGTTCGCCAGTAACCAAATGTTCCCAAGCTAATGTCATTCTTTTTACAAAAATTAACTTGACTTAAATTGCTATTCTCCCAGTCATTAATATAACCAAACATCTTGTCTCTTCTTGTCATCATCGTTTTTCTTGCAAAAATAGATGTGAGAAGTTTTATAGGCAATATGGGTTAGTCAGGTGGTTACAGCGAATCAGGTTTTTCCTTTTTCGGTCTGGTTTCTTCCAGTTATGCCATATGCAATACCGAAGCCTGTTACGCAGCCAACCGTCCAGTTCATTAAGTTTGTTGTAAATACTCGCCATACGGAAATTATTTACCCATCCTCTCTGAACTTCGTTTAGTTTATGGATGC
>FLOH01000492.1_pt1 | contig 84485 bp, 79 predicted proteins | sample 756751 | NCBI WGS metagenome assembly FLOH01 (sample SAMEA4026879, study PRJEB14308) | marine metagenome | biome: coastal water; material: water | depth 74 m
AATTGTTGCTTTTATCAACATTTGGGTAACTTGCTATCGTATGAAAAAACTAAATATTAACAGAAATCTTTGGGCTAAATACCTTTGGAAGTCTTAAACAGAGACCCAGTTATTTTGACACTCCCGCATTTTCTATTTTTCAATCCCCTTGCTTTTTTCACCACTCCTATTCCCCAACTTTTTAGCATTCTTAGTAGAAATTACAGGCTTTCCCGTTTGCTTTTCAATTTCTAATCGTGCTTTTTTTGCTACACCTCCGCCTTTACGAGCTGTATCTTTATTTTCGTCTAGTCCTTGTGGCTTTTTCTCTTTTGATATTTCAGTTGTAGAGGCTTCTGCTAGCATGTTTAGAACCAATTCCAAATTGGTCATATTATCCCTTAGATTTTCTTTTGTAAGACCTTTTAATTTTTTATAGGCTTTAATGTCTTTATCGGCCCAAGCATTTGTTATTTCATTTGATAAAATAGCATACTCCAACCCTGTTTTCATTCCTCGCTCTTGCCATTCATCCGTAAGGTCTTTTCGTACTTCTATACTTTTGAGTCTTTGATTAATCCAGTTTTTGGAATAGCCTTTTTTGAGATAGGTTTCCATTGCTCTATCAAAGGCTTTTTCGGGGTCTTCGGTTTCTTCAATTCTTTCATAACCAACTTTAGCTAACCACATTTTAAAAGGTTCTGCCTTTGGGGAAGGAATTGACTGAATTAATCGCAAGAGCTGTTCAGTATCTGCTACATCCGTCTTATAAAACTTACCATCAGTAGATTCCATTTTCAGTTGGTTACAATTTGTAACCAACTCACTTCCTTCTTTTTTGAGACGACTTTTTAGTACTTTCCAATAGTTATTTGGATTGACACTTTCAGTCAGAATAGCAACGATATCAACGATGGAGAAAAACCACTTTTCTTGTTCTTCATCCCACTGGACTCGCACGCGTTGGTCTTGGAATAGTCGTATTGCATTTTCTTTTGTCATAGCAGTCCTTGATTCAATAATATTCTTCGTAATGATATAATTTGAACGTAGACGTTATACACAAGTATTCTCAAGTGTATTGAATTCTTCGCACAATTTCTTGTTTCAAATTAGCCTTCTTATCATAGCAATTTTGCTTCAAGCTAACTTGGTTTTTTGGAGGGAGAAAAACAAGTTAAATTTTATGCATAAAAAATCCTACCCGATTAGGTCGTCATTTTTACATCAATCTAGCTTGTACACATTGGGTCAACGAGACGCTATAACTCTGAGATGGATGACAATCATTGAGCAATCATCATCCATCTATTTTCCAGTTTTAACTTTAAACTTTTAATTCATCTCTTTTAAAGCTTGTGCAATATTTAAAGAATGATCGCCAATATGCTCTAAATATTTCGAAATATCCAAATAGAATAATTCGCCACGGACATACGCACCTTGTTTGAGACGATGGCGCACATTTTTATTCAATCGGTTTCTAAATTGGTTGACATCTTCTTCTAAATTGTAGGCTTGTTTTAAGTCTTCTTTGCTAAAATTATTTCCCAGATGGTTAATACAGAAATCCACGAATGAGGCGACCAAAACTGTAAAATCCTTGATTTCGTTCATGGCTTCATCGGTGAATTTAATTTTTTTCTCATATTTTTTACGTGTGATAAAGACAAGTTTGTAACTCGCATCGCCAATATTTTCAAGTTCATGAGCAATTCGCATCATGGCAGTAATATCATTAATATTTCTTTGTGAGAGGTCTTCTTTAAAGCATTCGACCAAATAATCGGATATTTCTTCCTGCATTTTGTCTGTCAAATTTTCAAGTTCTTTTGCTTTAACAACGTAGCCACCCATTTTTTTTTCAGGATTTGAAAATATTTCAGTAAAAATACTAATCATTTCTCGGGTCACTTTGGCCATTTTAGCGACTTCCGCTTTTGCATTAATCACATGGACTTGTGGCGTTTCCTGGAAAGCAGTAGAGACGAATTTAAATTTATATTCTTTGCTTATGTCCTCGTCGCTCTCTTTAATGAGTTTCGTAACAACGATGGCAAAGTAGGATAAAAGTGGCATACTAATTAAGGTGTTGGACACGTTAAATACAGTATGGAAAAGGGACAAATTCAACGGCAAATTTTCCTGCAATGATGAATCCCATGGCGCAATAGCCAATATAAAATCGACAAAATAGCTAAATATAAAAGTCACCCATATGACACCAAAAATATTGAAAAGGAGATGCGCTCGAGCCGCTCTTCTGGCATTAACAGACGTCCCAATAGCAGCTAAATATGCTGTAACGGTTGTTCCAATATTTTCGCCTAGAACAATGGCGGCAGAAGTTTTAAAATCGATCCACCCCATAAATGCCATGGTTACTGTAATGGCCATTGCAGCAGAAGAAGATTGAACAACGATGGTCAGAATTGTTCCAGCGGCGAGAAAAATGAGATAGGATAAAAATCCCATCTCCGTATAGTTTTTGAGGAACTCTAAAAATTCAGGATGACTCTTAATATCCGGGACGGCATTTTTGAGAAACATGAGCCCTAAAAAAAGAAGCCCAAATCCAATAAAGACTTCGCTCAGTTCTTTATATCGTGTCTTTTTAGAAAACATCAGCGGTAAGCCAATTGCAATAATAGGTAAAGCGAATGCGGCGATTTTGAATTTGAAACCAATAATAGAAACAATCCATGTTGTTACAGTTGTGCCGATATTTGCACCCATAATCACACCGATTGATTGTGTTAAATTAAGAAGACCAGCATTGACAAAGCTAACAATCATCACCGTTGTTGCTGATGAAGATTGTACGATTGCCGTAATCATAAATCCAGAGAATACAGCAATAACACGATTTTTAGTCATGAAATTTAAAACACTTTGGAGGCGATCTCCAGCGACTTTTTGGATTCCATCGCTCATCACTCTCATGCCGTAAAGAAAAACGCCCAAAGCACCAACTATTTCAAAAATACTACCAATCATGGAAATCTTCCTCTATTCGTTGTGACGCAATTTAATTAAAAAAATTCTGCAACATGCATCACGATACGGTTGAAGGCTATAAAACCACATTTTACTTCTTTGATTATTCAACTCGCAAAGACTCTGTAGAATTGGTTCCAAAAACGCCTAACACTTTACTTGCCATGGAACATTATACAATCTTGCTTAGAAAGTGCAATTGTATTTTGATTTTTTGTTGATTTTAGTTTTCATGACTTAACTTTCTATATAGATTGGCGTCATGGAAATGAATGATCTTATCGAAATAAAAATAGAGAATATTTTCTATTATAAACCCCTTCAAGGTTACGCGCTTCTCATAAAGTCCAAAACGCCTGATCCACGTCAGATGACACTCGTTATTGGACATCAAGAGGCACAGTCCATTGCCCTAAGTATGGAGGGTCTGCAACTGCCCCGTCCCAATACTCATGACCTTGTCAATACTGTTATTCGAGATTTATCACCCGGTTTAAAATCCGTTGTCATCTACAATTTGCGAAACAATACATTCTACGCAAAACTCCAAATCGAACGTAGTCAGGGATTGCACGAAATTGATTGTCGCCCTAGTGATGCAATTGCCGTTGCGTTGCGTTCCAGCACGCCTCTATTTATTAAACGATGGATTTTTGACAAAAAGGCCGCATTCGTCTCCCTAGAAGAAAGCACTGTTGAAGAAGATACTAGCATTGATGACATGAAGCGATTTGCAATGGAGGCCGAGAAGAAAATCGAACTGGAAAAAGAGCTGGAAGAAGCCGTAAAAAATGAAAATTACGAAAAAGCTGCGGAGATTCGTGATATCCTTGAAGCTTTTGATCTCTCGAATTAATACTTTCGTTTTATTTAAACTAAACTCTCAATTATTCATAAATAGGAGCCCCTTATGAAATATTGGCTCATGAAATCAGAACCCAATACCTTTAGTATCGACGATTTGGAAACGATGAAAAATCAGACAGAACATTGGGACGGGATTCGTAATTATCAAGCGCGTAATTATATGCGAGACGATATGAGAATCGGGGATAAAGCTTTCTTTTATCATTCAAATTGCGACGTGATTGGCATTGTCGGTATTATGGAAATTGTTCGAGAATCGTATCCAGATTTCACTGCTTTCGACAGTATGTCAAATTATTTTGATCCAAAATCTAAAATTGAAACGCCGCGCTGGATGATGGTAGATGTTAAATTTGTGGAAAAATTTAAACGAACAATTTCCCTGAATGAATTAAAAGAATACCCTCAGCTCAAAGACATGCTCGTCATCAAACGCGGTCAACGATTATCCATTCAACCTGTGCAGAAGAATGAGTGGGATTTTATAATAGGTTTATTAAAGCCTTAATCTTCGAGAGCTTTGAGCTCGTCTTCAACTCTAGAATCAATAGGTATATTTGTAGCTTTTGGAGTGCTATTGGAATTTGGTTTTCTCAATCGTTTAATCATAATCCAAAGAAGCGCTAAGCCAACAATGCTAAAGGCAACGACCATCCAATACGAAACTTGACCCACCATTTCATCTGATTTTGGAGCAGCAAGAATACGATTGCCATAAGGTTGGCCAGTACGAGGGTCGATTTGATTGCGAAAATAATCCAAAATCTGAGATTCGGTTCTGCCTGCCAGAATCATTTTACGAATATCAATTTTAGCCGCTTCCGTATATTGGTTTTGGCCATGACTATGAACGGGACCCCCAAAACAACAAACTGCCATAATATTTTTTTCAAAATAAACAGCTTGTTTACGTTGATCATCTGTAAGTTTTTTCTCTAAATTAGAGAGTTCATCACCGAACAAAGGTAAGGTGATTAAAATAAGTATAATAGTTGTAATTAAATTTTTCATAGGGAGAATCTAGACCGTTCGTATGGCTCTCCAATAAAAAAATAAAATTTTATGTGTATCACGCAAATATGATGATGATGAGCAACACTAATAAAAGCGAAACTAAAGCGGTTATGATGATGATGCCTATAAACTTGAGATTTGCCCATAGCGCTTTTTTGAGGCTAATATCATAATATTTGATAAAGACGTAATTCCAATAAACGACAATAAACAGAAATGAAATCAATGAATAAATATTAGAATTTAACTCCAGTAAATGCAGAAATATGAGTTGCAATAACAGCGAAACATATCCTATAAGCGATTGGATATAAGATTGAAAAACCAAATGTTCGGCGTAATTATTCCCTAATTTTTTGAATGTTAAATAGGCAAAAAGCGCAATAATCGGAATTGAAAGAATAATGTAAAAATTGTAATATTCGTAGAATTGTGCATCCAAATTATTTAGAAAATTTAAAGCAGCAATTTTTCCACCACCGTCATCCGAAATATTAATTTTAATTGGATTTGGCATAGGGAAAAACTTGAAAAAAAACAAGGCCAGCGATGCATAACCGATCAGAAAAGAAAAAGGTTTGAAATACTTTTTACGTGCGCCGCTGATATAAGCATCTAAAACCGCTTTGGGCTGTGTAAATAAATGCAAAAATGTTTTCATAAATACGTTGTCCCAGTCAAAAAAAGACTCAACTAATTCTTCTTTAATGCCGCCGATTGTGAGCCTTTTATTCATAATGCGACTGCCGCAACTTGAGCAAAAGCCATCACTTGATTTTATTTTTTGGTCGCAGGATTTGCAGTTCATCTCAGACATCCTTCATCTTTTTCATGATGCTGCAATCTAAATCCAAATCTGTATAAAGGCACAAATAATAATCGACATCATTATTCTTGATGATGAAACACTCGCACCATTTTACAGTTTGTATCATATAAATCAGTGCCCCTTTTCCATCGAAATCAGTTTTATCTTTTAGTATTTACGGACGAGATTTTTATATTCATCAAGAAATGACGAGGCATCAATGAGTATACAGATTTTAATTACAGGCGGTACATTTGATAAAGAATATAATGAGCTCACCGGCGAACTTTTCTTTAAAGATTCACATTTACAAGATATGCTCAAACGCGGTCGGTCGTCATTAAATATCCAAGTCCGCACACTCATGATGCAGGATAGCCTTGATATTACTGATAATGACCGAGAAATAATTTTGAATAGTTGCAAAGCTGCCAAAGGTGACAAAATTCTGATAACTCATGGCACAGATTCAATGGATCAAACGGCACGTTATTTAAACCAACATATCAAAGACAAAACGATTATTCTGACAGGCGCCATGATTCCATACGTTTTTGGTAGTTCCGACGGTCTTTTCAATCTCGGCGCTAGTTTAGCCTATGTGCAAATGCTCCCTTATGGCGTTTACATTGCGATGAATGGCCGGGTCTATAATGCCGAAAACGTACGAAAAAATAAAGACAAAGGCTTTTTTGAGGAGATTAATCCATGAAAATGAAACTATTTTTAGCTCTCATTACATCTGTTTTATTGATGGCTTGTGTCCCGGCAAGCAACAATTTTATCGGACCTGAAAACACTGCTGGCTTTTTTATGGGCGTATGGCATGGTTGGATTGCCCCCATCAGTTTGATTCTTGGTTTTTTTAATGATACGTCTCGGATTTACGAAACAAACAACGTTGGCTGGCTCTATGATTTAGGATTTTATATGGCTATTATTAGTGGTTTCGGTGGCTTTTCCCTGAGTCGCAGAAAAAGGGATCAGATTTGATTGATAACGCTATTCCCAAAATAAATCCTAACACTTTATTCGATTCGATAACGACATCACATCGAGATTGATTCATCTCTAATAAAGGAAACTCATTTGTCTAATTCATTTCTCCAAAATATAAAAACAGCAGGTGTCGTAGGCGCCGGTGGGGCGGGTTTCCCAAGCTATAAAAAACTTGATGCAAAAGTGGAAATTATTATTGCAAATGGTGCCGAATGTGAACCCCTTTTTACCAAAGACATGACGCTGATAAATCATTACGCTGATGAGATTATTAAAGGACTGCTTTTGGCTAAAGAACAGGTCGGCGCAAAGCGAGCTATTTTTGGCATCAAAGCAAAGCACGTTGATGAAATTGAAAAACTGACGCCCCTTTTGAAAAAAGCCAACATTGAGCTTCACACCATGGATGATGTCTATCCCGCTGGCGATGAATATGAACTGGTGTATTCCGCAACAGACCGACTCATTCCCACAGGCGGCATTCCCCTTCATATTGGCGTTGTTGTCAATAATGTCGAATCTTTATACAATATGTATCAAGCCAGCCAGGGTATTCCCGTTACACATTCGTTGATTTGCATATTAGGTGGCGTTAAGCAGCCAAAAACGTTTTGGGCTCCTATCGGGATGTCTATTGAAGAGGCTTTGGAAGTCTGCGGTGGTGCCGTTTTTAAAGAATTTTCGGTGATTGATGGCGGCGCAATGATGGGAAATATCGTGACGGATCTTTCTGCTGCCGTAACTAAAACAAGTTCTGGATATATTGTTTTAGACGATGAACATGACCTTATTCTAAAAAAACGTCAATCTGAAAGAACGTATAAGGCGATTGGGAAATCGACCTGCGACCAATGCAGTATATGTACAGAAATGTGCCCACGATATTTATTAGGTCAACCGGTGCAACCTCATTTAGTCATGCGTGCTTTAGAATTTACAGGCCCCGATAATCGTCTCCTCAACAAATGGGCGCAAGCCTGTTGCGAATGCAATATTTGCTCGCTTTACGCATGCCCAGAAGGCCTGGATCCGCGAAATATGTGCGTTTCAGCAAAAGAGGGGAATCGGCAAGATGATATCGCTTGGTCACCTGACGAAGCGAAAGTTTTGACAAAAGAAGAGCATCCCTTGAGAGAATATCGTAAAGTACCAACAGATCGCCTTATGAAGCAATTGGGTCTTTATAAATACAAGTCGGACAGGGTTGTTTTCGACACAAATAAGCCATCACCTAAGACCGTAAATATACTTTTAAAACAACACATCGGACAAAGCTGTGACGCGAGTGTTAAAGTTGGCGATACTGTAAAAGTGGGGCAACTAATCGCAAAAATTTCTGCAGATACCCTCGGTGTTCCGATTCATGCATCTATAAATGGTACTGTAAAAAATATTACCCGTAAACACATTACCCTTGAAAGAAAATAGGGATTTTATATGAAAATTAACGCAATAGGCTGTATCGAAACGACGAGCATTTCACGCGGCTTTCAGGTGGCGGATACCATGTTAAAAGCCGCCGACGTAGAACTCCTTATTAATCGAACGATTTGCCCAGGGAAATACATGATTGTCATTGCTGGCGACACGGATGCCGTAAAAGCGAGCGTAAAAGCTGGCAGCGAAGTCGCAGATGCAACAGAAGTGGACCAATTTATTATACCGAATGTCCATCCACAGATTTTTCCGGCCATTACGGGCAATGTTCAAGTAACAAACTTGCAAGCCTTAGGCATTATAGAGACTTTTAGCGTCGCCTCACTCATCGAAGCTGCAGATGCGGCCGTCAAAGCGGCAGATGTCGAACTTATTCAAGTGCATCTCGCCATGGCCATTGGCGGAAAAGCCTATTTTACACTCACAGGAGATGTCGCCGCCGTCGAAGCCGCTATTGATGCCGCCGTCGCCGAAGTAAAGAAAAAAGGTCTTCTCGTGGGTAAAGTCGTTATTCCTCAGCCCGATCCAGCGATATTACAAGATAGAATCTAGTATTTAAAAACGTCATTTGTTGGGCGTCAATACTGTGATGTTTATTCCATTTATAACTTATTTAAAATAACGCCACCTACACGCATCGTAAAATCAAAGAAATAATTACTTTTCAGATGAAAATTTGCATCGGAACGTGTAACGGTTTCTCTGTCTGTTTTCGGAAAAACGAGGAGTATAATGAGCTTATCTTTTTTAAACTCTACGCCGCTTTTCGAGAATGGTTCTATTCCGCCGCGAATTTCAAAACCGTATTTTGTCTCAACAAGCCTAATGTCTTTCATATCATAATCATCAAATTTAACCGAAACTTGGCCGTCTTGAAAAATATCTACAATGATTGAAACATCGCCGACTTTATCACGAATATTTGTATCTAGGAATGCCCCTGAACCAGACCATTGCCCCATTAAAAATGGATTATCTTTCACTAAAGTCTCGTTTTGACCAAAGCTTTCGGTATTGAGTAATCCCATCACCACAATGGCGATTAAACCTGACTTAATAATCGAACTTGGTTTAAAAAAAGATCTAAATTTCATAGGGGCTCCCTTTCATTTTAGTATCATTTTCTTTTCGGTGTCAGAGTATAAAGTGAAACATCAAATTATTCAATCGATTTTATGCATTGTGCAAAACACCCTCATTCCTTTATCACTAAAAGAGATGCATTTCTTGTTTTTATTGCGCCCATCGCATTTTTTCTTAAATGCATTATATGATGCATCAATTAGAAGGTAGGAAATTATAAATGAATATTAGCTTTCAATCCGTCAGTCTATACGGCCCCACAATACATTCAAATTTCAAAATATTACCATTCCCCCAATCATCGCCAATGTCTTCTGAACCATGTCTAATCGACAAGCCATTGCTTTGTTTACAAACAGCGTCTTGCATGAAAATTGTTGGGAATATACATCTCTTTGAAATTGGACAAGAAACAGGCGTGTTAAGCAAGCCAGCGTTTATCATCAATGACATTGAAAAAACCGTTGACCTCATAAAAACGGTGGCTGAATTCTATTCGCCACTCAATCTTATTGAAGAAGCTCGTTTAGTTTTAATTGCGCAACAATTAGGATATAGTCCTGCACAGCTCGCAATCGAAATCCTTCCTGTGCTGAACTATCCACCTCAAAAGAAATTCGTTGAAAAACTTTTGGAGCTCAACAAACTTCCGGAAGCACTCCAACTTTTTATTGTGGAGAAAAATATCAGCCTTAAACGGACGCAAGTGTTGCAACGTATCGAAAATCATAGCGATTGGGCAAAATATTTTCTCGAAACCTATACTCCAGGTTTAAACGTATTTTTAGAAATCATTCAAAATCTTTGGGAAATTTCTAAACGCGATGATATCGCCATCCATGAACTTCTTCAAAAATATATTCCGTTACACGCTATTCCAGATTCGACACATATCAAAATCGAATTACAGACGATTCGTCAGCGTATTCATGAAAATCGTTATCCCTTGTTATCAGACTCTCGCCGAAAATTAGAAACCGCTATTAAAGACATCCAAAAATATTACCCGATTAAAATTGATTATGATCCAAACTTCGAAGTACAAGGCGTTAATATTTTGACACATATTAATGATAATGACGCATTAAAATCATTCATCAACTGCTTAGAACATGATGATTTTCGCAAACTTTTTGAAATGATTTAGACTCATGAAAGAACCCATAATTTCCAAAATTTACATTGATGAGAAAATGCAAAATAAGGCACTCGCAAAAAATTATCAATCCCATAATCCAGATGCAGACATTAGCATTATCGAAGTGAATCAAGCCGTAAAAGACGAGCTTTTCAATCATACAATCCATGAGGGGAAGCGCGAACTGTTGCTTACGGAAAAAGAGGGACATACGGTCAAACAATGCCCTGGCACAGATCGAATTTATCGATGTTGTAATTATCATGTCATTAATCAAACAACGAATTGTCCCATCGATTGCACTTATTGCATTTTACAATTTTATCTTAATAATCCTGTAACGACGGTTTACGCTGATTCCAAAAAAATTTTCAAAGAGGTCTCTGAGAAAATTGCAACTCAGCCTAGACGCTTTTTTCGCATCGGCACAGGTGAACTTTCGGATAGTTTGGCCTTTGATTCATCCAGCGAATTTTCGAAAGAAATCATTGAGGCATTTGCCCATTTGCCTAATGTCCTTTTAGAGCTCAAAACGAAGTCTAATAAAATAGATAATGTCATTGGTCTTGACCATAAGGGGCATACTGTTATTTCATGGTCTGTCAATCCTCAATCCATCATCACAAAAGAAGAACATAAAGCCGCCACGTTGAAGGAGCGCTTAGAAGCAGCCTCAAAAGTTCAGGCTGATGGCTATAAAATTGGGCTGCATTTTGACCCCATTCTCTATCATGAACATTGGGAAATAAATTATACGGAACTTATTCAACAGATATTTGACGTCATCCATCCCAAAAATATCGCCTGGATTTCCATGGGCTCCCTTCGTTTTCCACCGGATATGAAGGAAAAAGTATTGGAGAAATTTCCCAAATCAAAAATTATGTTCGCTGAACTTATTCATGGCATGGATGGAAAAATGCGTTATCCCAAGCCCTTGCGTTTAGAGATGTATCATCACATTTATAGCGAATTAAAAAAATACGGAAGTGATGATCTTTTTATTTACTTTTGTATGGAATCCGAAGAAATATGGAATCGCGTAATGGGATGGAGTCCTGATTCAAACGAAGATTTGGACTATTTATTTGCTCGCAATCTCTATAAACAATTCCCAGGGCTTATGGACAAACCTGAAAAGCAGATTTATGAAAACGGCATTCCTTTGCATCATGAAAAAGCGAGCTTCGACAAACCAGCATTTTAACATTTTTTTAACCAATACTAAAAAAAAGCCCAGTAAAACTGAGCTTTTTCAAATGTAATTTAACTGTTCTATCGACTATCAGATAAGCGGAATTTAACAGGAATCGAAATGCGAACGGGAACGGCTTTATCTCTTTGATAGGCTGGCTTGAATGTCGTTTTTTGAATAGCTTCCATAGCGGCTTCGTTCAAGCCAGTTTTGGGGATACCCTTTAATATTTTGACTTCACGAACACTACCATCTTTCCAAATAAGGGCTTGAACAATAACAGTCCCTTCGATACCAGCTTCTCGTGCGATATCTGGATAAACAACATTACGTTGGATAGCTTCGTAGCCACCCAATGGCTCCGGTGCTTCATCATAGGCAACAAAAATAACATTGCTTTCTGGCGGAGGAGGTGGTTCGTCCCAATCTTCGAAATCGTCAAGATCCGTTTCATCGATGGTCATATCATCATCAATATCTTCATCCTCCGATTCAATAGGAATAGATGGACGTGCAGGTGGAGGCGGTTTCTCAAATTGTTGAATCTCAGGTGGAATATCAATATTTTCGATAGGGGGTAAGTACGCTTCTTGTTGAATTTCTTGTATTTCAAATTTAGGAAAAGCATAAAGAACAACCGTGAAAGTCGCCAATGTAAAGATAGTCGCGATTTCAATGTATTTTCTAAATTTCAATGCTAAGGATACATCAGGATTTTGTTTTTCAATCATACTTAAATCCCTCCTGCTTTTGAAGAATAGTTAATCTTTAATGCATCCGCTTCTCGCAACTCTTGATGGATGTCTGAAATAAGTTCCATCTCAACTTGACGATCGGCTTTCAAGGAAACCACGAGTTGTGGATCAGCCACGCGTTTGTCATACATTATATTCCGAATTTCGGAAACCTTGACAATTTGGTCATCCACTGAAATGATGCCTTCTTTAGTAGCCCAAATATTTGAGACGTGTCGTTTACCTTCGAGTTTCGCTATTTTTTTGGCTTCAGGCAATAGAACTTTGAGACCTGTGAATTCTCTTAATACCGAAACAACGATAAAGAAAATTAAAAGCATAAAAATAATATCAGGTAATGATGAAGTTGGGATACCGCCTTCGGGCTTTACTTTTTTATTTAAACGCATTATTAACCCTCCGTATCTGCAATTGAAATACGTCGAGCATTAGCTTGTTTTAGCTTATCCATAACGTTAACATAGGTTTGATATTTAGTTCGACTGTCTGTCTTTACGGAGAAAATCATCTTGTCATTTGCAACGAGTCTTTTTTGAATCTCTTGTTTCAAATCTCGAATTTCGATGAGAGTAATATCATCACCTGAACCTACAGCAAGTTTTCCTGTAGCATTCACGAAAATATTCGTAATATTATTTTTAGAGACTTCCGTTTCCTGACCTTTTGCGGGTAAAACAAGACCAATTCCTTTATCCACATCAAGTGTCGTTGTTACCAAAAAGAAGATGAGTAACATAAACACAATATCAGGTAGAGAAGCTGTTGGAATCTCTCCTTGTGGACGCTTTTTCTTTTTAATTAGCATAAGGCTGTCTTTTTTTAGGTTTATTAATTATTAGCTGCTCATTGATTCTAAAGTATCAACTAACTCAATTGATGTTTCTTCCATTTTTACAATGACGCCATCAATAATCCACATGAAAAAGTTTTGGGATGTTTGGATAATCATAGCCACAACAAGTCCAAATAATGTCGTTAAAAGAGCTTGAGAAATACCACCGGCAACAACCGCAGGTGAAATATCATTGGCTGCGGCGATCGCATCAAAAGCGGAAACCATACCTGCAACCGTACCCGTAAAACCAAGCATCGGCGCTAAAGTTGAAACAGTTGAAAGCCAAACCATGTTTTTTTCAAGAAATGACATCTCAATAGAACCAGCACTTTCTACAGCCTTTTCAACCGCTTCAGAGCCCTTGTCGACTCTTGAAAGTCCCGCGAGATAAATCTGAGAAATTGAACCAGGAGTTGTGCGACATACTTCTTTTGCTGCTTCTACACCTTCATCTTTAAGTGTTGAGCCAATATTTTTCAAGAATAAAGTTGTTGCAGTTTTTGTTTTAATAAGGCTAATAAAACGCTCAATTGCGATTATTACACCAAAAATTCCAACAATTAAAATTGGCCACATAAAAGGACCGCCGTTATTAAACCAAGCTACCATTAGGATTACCCTTCCTTAACATTTAGAATTAAATAATTATTCATTTTCATTGTCTTCTATCATATCAGGACTGACTAGGAAAGTCAATCCATTTTCAGATTGTTTTTTTAACAAATTCATTATTGACTAGCCAATGCATAGCCACCTTCAAGGGCAATTGCTCTTGCTTTGTCAAAATACTGCATTGCCTCAATAACTTGACTGTCTTGAGCTATGCGGACGTGATATTCTTCCTGCCGACCCCAAAGTTTGGACGCGAGTTCACTTTTTAGAAAAAGGCGGACGTATTTTTCATCATCATGCAATTTCTCGATACTGACATCAATCGAATCAAGACTCGCGTAAAATTCATCCATTTCGGATTGAGAAAAAGAGAAGTCTTTTCTAAAAGTTTCCCATTCATGACTTAATTCTGGGTGTTTCAATGCATATTCCGAAGCATACTTAAAAAATGGACGCTTCGAGTTCCCTCTCACAACCGCTAAATCTCGTGTAAATGTTTCGGGTTTATGTAGTACTACATCCGGCGTTACACCACCCCCACCATAGACATTACGTCCCGATTTCGTTTTAAATACTGGCAAATCAGCGAGTTTAGACGAATCGATATGACCGTATTCTTCATCATAAATATCAACGTAATAATCATGAGAATTGCCTTCTTCATAAGGGCGTTGAATCAGCCGTCCACTTGGCGTAAAGTATCGTGCAACCGTTACGCGAATAGCAGAACCGTCTCTTAAATCATATTGTCGTTGGACTAAACCTTTGCCAAAACTTGTCTCGCCAACAACCAATCCCCTATCTAAATCTTGCAATGCGCCGGACAAAATCTCGCTGGCACTTGCGGAACCACGATTAATCATCATGGTAACTGGGAAATCGTAATAATGTTTTTTATTCCGCGAATAAACAATTTCGTTGGCATTTTTCAATCGACCTTTTGTCGAGACGATAACTTCGCCTCCTGGAAGAAAAGAATCGACTACTTTGATGACTTCATCCAAATAGCCGCCACTATTATTTCTTAAATCAATGATGAGTTGACTCATATTTTGAGCTAATAATTCATCAATAGCAGTAAATATTTCGTTGGATGTCGTGGCCGAGAATCGATTTAGTAAAATATATCCCGTTTTTTCATCTAGCATAAATTTCGCGATGACGGAATAAATCGGGATTTTGTCTCGAATAATTGTCACTTTTAAAAGCTCTTTGTGGCCAGGTCGAGCGATTTCAAGATCAACCGGCGCGCCTTTCTCACCTCTCAAGGTTGTAAAAACCTCTTCCCGTGTAATCTTAAAAGCAGAATTTCCATCAATGGAAACAATTTTGTCCCCTGAATACAAAACGCCGTCAGAGGGGCTGCTAGCAATAGGCGTAATCACCGTAATGTAATTATCGAGGATATCGAATTCGATGCCTATTCCCTCAAAATTTCCTCTGAAATTCTCGTTAATTTTGTCCAATTTATCGGCACTAATAAAAACAGAATGGGGATCCAGCGCTTCCATGAGTCCACGTTGCGCCCCTTCCATTGTTTTGTCCCAATCAACATCTTCAACATAATTTTCGTTCAGTAGGTTAATCATGTCATTAAGAACACGAAACTTCTGAGAAACTGAACTCGCCGATGCGAAAAGAGTTTGACCTAATGGTGTAAATGAAAAAACACCTATTATAATCGCTACAATGATAAGTAATTTGCTAATATTTTTCATATAATAAATCCTATTTTAGGAATGTTTCGTCCTTCCCTTTTGGGCCGATAACTTAATCGAAAGTATCCCTTTATAAAAGAGCAGGCTTTTCTTCTTTTTAAAAATATTCTATAAAATAAAAAGTATGAGATTGACAAGAATAACAATATCTTGGACCGTGAGTTGGCCGTCGGAATTCATGTCCGATCGAAAGAATTCAGTCTCGCTCGGTACGACCTCACCCAATAAAAAATCAATCATGATAACAAGATCTAAAATATTCTTGTTCCCATCAAGATTAATATCACCAATATTTGCAGAAAAATCTTCAAAATGCGCAATAATATGATTCTCTTGAATCGAATGTCCCGAAATGGGATTTAAATAATGAAGCGATATGACATAATCACCTTCAAGATGAGCCCCCAATGCTAATTGATAACGCTCTCCTGGAAAGACATCAAAATAGCCCGTTAACTCAATGGGTGCTAGCAATTCATTCGCATCCGAAGATTTTAGCGTCGCCGTAAGTTCATTAAATTCATATCGATGTACTAAATATCCCATATTCACAAGTTCTATATCCAAGGACATGCCAAATGAATTCAGAGGGTTTTGAATAATAGAATCCGCATCTAATACTTCATGATTTACAAAAAACAAGTCAGGATTATAATGATAGGTGTCGATTTCGTTCCCAAGATGCCAGGCGCTGTCCATTTCATAACTTAAAACAATTTTTGGTACGATTTGATTCGCTTCAACAATACTGATGATACCAAAAAGACCGCTCTCAATGCTGATGGCTCCTTGTGTCGTGACGGTGTAAATCCAAGTCCCGACTTGATTGCTTGGCATATTTATAACCGTGCTGGACAAAGGCGCTATCCCTCCATTTCCAATTGGCCAACCGTTATTTTCGGGTAAAATGTCGAGACCCAAAATATTAAAATGTTGTTCCTGATTCGTTAAATTGTTGACTTCTATCGTAAGCGAACTACCTAAATTACCTACTATGTGAGGACCTGGAATTTGAGGAACGTCTGTATTAGAAAAACTTGTTACACTTAGGGACACACCATTAAATTCCATCGAGTTTTCAATAATATTTATTGAAAAGTCCTGTCCAAAACCCAATACGGAAATGGCGAAAATAGTCAATAATTTCCTCATGGATTGATAACCTTTAAATTAAAAAGGAGACCGTCGGTTTCATTATTCCAGAGTCTCATACTTGTCATAATTTGGTCATGGATGGGATATTCGCCTGTATTGAGTTGAGGTAATAAAAACTCTTTTTGCGACTGGCTATACAATCCTATAATCGATTTTGTATAGCTTTCATATTCAACTTGAAAGCCATGAAATCGCAATGCGTGAGGTAACATACCAAGATTTAGTGCAGCGACATGCCTATTGGTCGAGGCTATCACCTGAAAATCTGAGAAAGACTCTGTGTAGGTTTCAGGAGCGTTTTTTCCGTTAATATAATATTGACTCGCTTGATAGCTTACCGGATTATTTGCAGAATTTTCAATAGCTCTAAGCCATGTCGTATCTATTTCAGAAATAGCCCAAACAAGAGGAATATCATTGAGATTATTATTAACAACAACGACACCAATCAATCCAGTTGCTTTACCTGCGAAACTTGTATCATAATAGCTATACACGCCTGGTTCAGGCGTAAAAAAACCGGTAATAGCGCTATCGTTGGGTTCAATATGTATGAGAGGAGCCGAAAAATGAGAAAATGTCCAGTTTTGAGGCAGATTTGTCTTATTCACAATTTTAACTTGAATATTTGAATTTGCGGGGAAAAAAAGTCGTGATGAGAATGAGCTTGTGTCATTTTGAGTTTGAAAAACATGCGTCACAAAGCTATCACCATTAAGAAAAATATTCTTTTCCTTAATATGTAAAATAATGTTTGTTGAATCAGAATACCCCCAACCTGCGATGGTTTGGCACGCTGAATACAGATTTAACCGACCACCCGAAACAGTTGTATTCACAAGGGATTGCAAGGTGTCAACAGTCGTCAAAATCATGTTCTTGAGTTCAAGAGACGCCATTGCCGGTTCATTTATATAATACGCAGCAAAATCTGCATTAGCATTTGCATGCATCAATGATATGGCACCTGCTACATGAGGAGCTGCCATGCTTGTACCCGATTTATTGCTCGAACCATGATTCAAATCTGTCGATAAAATAATAGTCCCTGGCGCACCAAGATCAATGGTGGTTAATCCGTACCCGGCTGAATTTGATTTTGTATCATATTTAGTCGTATTCGTCACCGAAATAAGAAAAGGACTCGAACAAGAAGTCGGAACGTCGCCAACAACATCAACATTATAATTGGCATTTGCAGTCGCTGCTACCGAAAGAATTCCCGCCTCTCCCATCGCATTGTACATTTCGTTCCATAAGGGATAATTGCCGTCTTCACAAAACGCCTCGTCAATACCAAAGCTCGAATTTTCTGCGACAATAAATGCGCCTGAATCTCCATTTGTTTCAATCCATCTCATTTTTTGGTCAAGGATATAGCCATACGATTCAAGAACCGTGGATGTTACGGTGGATTCGCCAGCAACATTCAAAAGTTTGACATGCCAATTTACGCCGGAAACCAAGTTCCCATTATTGCCCATCGCGCCAATGATGCCGTTTACATGCGTGCCATGTGAATTAAGAGAAATGTTACCTGAATGGACATAAGAATTCCATCCAAATACATCATCGATGTAGCCATTATTATCATCGTCAATATTATTAGACGGTATTTCAAATTCATTCCGCCAAATATTATCGATTAAATCATTGTGATCAAGTTGAACACCGCCGTCCACTACTGCACAAACGATTTGGATGCCCGCATCCGTTACGCCACCCGTCCCTAAATTCCATGCTTCAATCGCATCAATATCGGCATCGTCGGTTCCGCCAGTTTGTCCGGTATTGTTGAGACCCCATTGGTTTGGAAAAGAAGGATCGTTGGGTATTTCGCGCAAACTTATAAAATGATCAAATTGGACATTTCTTACAAAACTCCAGAATTTCATATCTTCTGCGGCGGTTTCTAAAGACGTTTTTGAAATATCCACATCAAGCTTCCATATATTCATTCGCTTGACGAGTTTTTGATTCAGCGAAGCAGACATCCCATTTAAAAGCAATTGAATATCCGATTTTTTTAATGATTCATCAAATTGGACAAGGAGCGTTCCCTCATCATAGGGCGCTTGTCCTGAGAAAATATTTTCAGGAAAAACGGCAAAAAATATCAGAACCCAAAGCAACGATAAAGTCCCTGACTGATAAAACTTAAGACGATGCTCATTGCTAAATTGTTTTATGTTGTGTTTGATACTTTTCATGAGAGAATCTAAATTGAAAAAAGATAAATGCTGTGGTTTAAAACAAATTACCAAAAAATGCGACTGATGCCTGCTTGGGTCACAGTCCCCATTGACGCATAACTTTTTAATCCCCAGTGAATACTCGTTTTCTTTAGTGCGTAGCTAAACCCGAGTGATGCGCCTGCGAACACATCTTGCCTGGCAACGCCGGTTTGGTAATCAAATCGATAGGATGTCATCCCCACGTGAATTAGAAATGATTTTGTTATTTCAATATTTCCACCTATTTCAAAATGATAATCTCCCGATTCTTCGATGACGCCATCAATGCTGATACGTAACGGCAAATGAGCCAAGGTATTTGAAAAGCCAAGCCGCATGGAAAAGGGCGATGGTTCAGAGAGTTCTGTTAAGGGATAGTGATCTAATGACATTCCAATTGTTAATGAATCTTCCGGGCTTCGATATATTGCGCCAACCGTTATAAATGTCTCATTGTTGATGTCACCATTGGCGCGTCGTTGGTAGGACGTTAGAACAGAACCAAGACCCAAACTATTCGTCAGCTTGTAGGCATATCCAGCATTTACTGCAAGTTCATAGAAACTAAAACGTCCATTGATATTTCCATATTGATCCGTAAGATCAAAGTTGCCATAATTCAAAAATAAAAGTTCACCAAAGAGAAAATGATTTTCGATGGGAAGAATTGCTTTTCCTGAGAATCCTGATATGCCTGCTAAATGTCGTATTCCGTTGGTGGAAATTAAAATATTATTTGCATAGATAGACAATGCAGGATTGATACCTACATCCCCTACTAAAGTTGGGTTCGATGATTTTACACCTCCCGTAGAAAAAGATTGCGTTCCCATGGGATATTTGAGCAAAGCATAGCTTTCGCCGAACGCAGCCGAAATCAGCAATAATAATGATAGAAGTTTAGTCGTTTGTCGTAAAAATAATTTCATAAAAAATCGTTTTTTATTTCAGGGGTCCATTGTTTTTCCAAAAGAATCATGATTCTTTCTATTCATCAAATCTTATAGTATAAAAATATCGAACTAGTCATCAAATAGAAGGCTGTGCTTGATCAAAAGTTCTTTTATAGTATGTTCATAAATCGGTTTCGTAATAAGGCTATCGAATCCAGCCTGTTTCGCTCTATTTTTCTCTTCTTCAGTCGAAAAACCAGTTTGAGCGATTACTATAAGTTTCGGCCTGCTTTTCTTAATTATTTTTAGTGCATCGTAGCCATTCAGTTTGGGCATCTTAATATCCATAAAAACAACAGAAATTTTTGGATTCTTCACTACCATTTCAACGGCCATTAAACCGTTTCTAGCATGTAAAACTGTAAATTCTGGGTTAAGCTCATGAAATAGTGATTCTAAATATAGATAATTAATCACTTCATCTTCTGCAATTAAAATTGTAGCGGGGTGCGATTTCATGGGTCTTTTTTTTGTCGATTCTTTAATTGGAGCTGGATTTTGTATCAAATCAATTTGTTTGTAAGGAACTGTAAAAATAAAATTAGAGCCAACATTCTCTTCTGATTTTAATATTATTTTACCACCTAGTATCTCTACGTTTTCTTTTACGATTGACAGGCCCAAGCCTAAGCCGCCATACATCGACGCTATTTTTTCATTTGCCTGTGAAAAGCGATCAAAGATTTTGTCTTGTAATGCAGGCAACACACCAATACCTGTATCTTTTACATAAAATTCAAGGAAATTATCTTTTAAAATATAACCTATTTCAATAAAACCGTCACTCGTAAATTTTAAAGCATTTTCGATGAGATTACTGAGAATTTTTTGGAGCTTTGAAGAATCAGTTTTAATACGGCTTTCATCATCATTTAATCCCTTTTTTAGAAATATTTGGACATCTCTTTTTTGTGATGCATCCGTAAAAATATTGAGCTGTTCAACGAGAACGTCATTAATGCAAACTTCCGTTTCAATAAGGGACAGCTGATTTGTCTCCAGACGTGAAACTTCCAATATATCATCAATAATTCGAAGTAGTTGTGTACTACTATTAACAATAATATCGATATAATTGTTCTTTTTTGTTTCGTCGATATTATCCTTTTTTAATAGTTGAGAAAATCCGACAATGCCGTTCATCGGCGTGCGAATTTCGTGAGACATATTAGCCAAGAACTGTGATTTTAGGATATCCGATTCTTCGGCTCTATCTTTTGCTATTTTGAGAGCCTCAATCATTTCTTCTCGTTCTGAGATATCACGGATTATACCAAAATTGCCAATCCATTCTCCCTCGGCATTATATAGTTTGGTCCCAAATGTTTCCCCTAAAAATGTTCGACCCGATTTAGTTTTGTAATCCATCTTAAAAAGTAAGTTTTTCGTTTCGGAATTTTCGTTATAAACCTGTATTCCCGCTTTGTTGAAGCATTTTAGATCTGCATATACTACAGCTGCACTTTTCCCAGTCAGTTCAGATTGAGAATATCCAAAGATTTTTTCAAATGCTCGGTTTACAAGTAAAATATTTCGATCGCAATCTGCAAATATAATTCCATCCTGAATAGCATTAAACATGGTTTCGAAAAGAAGTTTTTGGCCACTCATTTCGGTTTCTTTTCTTTTTTGTTCGCTAAGATCTCGAATCGCTACAGCTCTATAATTTATGCCATCCTTTATAAATTCTTTGGCTTCAATTTCAGCAGGAAAACGCGTACCATCTTTCTTTAAACCTTCCACTTCATAAGGCAAATATTCGCTACTTCGCATGCGGGAATACACATATTCTCTATATTCTTCAGGAGCTAGAAGTTCGATCATGTTTACACCAATACATTCTTCTCTTGTATATCCAAACATTTTGAGAAGTGTCTTATTCACATCCTTGGCGAAACCGTTTTCATGTATAATGATACCTTCGCTTGTCAAATTGGAAAGACTTTCAAGTCGTTTCTCACTTTGAATAAGCGCTTCTTGTCGCTCAGAATGTATTAATAGATCCTCGGTTACGAGTACAACACGTATTTTTTCATTATTTTCTAAATATTTTTCCTGAGAAATTAATTTTACGGGGATAATTGATCCGTCTTTTTTTATACCATTTACAAAATAGGGTTTAGGATTTATTCTTTTTTCACGCTCCGTTGTGAGGTCAATACTTTTTGGTTCAACTAAAAGTTGAATGAGATTTTGCCCGATGAGTTCCTCTTCCGAATAACCAAATAATCTACAAAATGCAGGGTTTACTTTTTTAGCGACACCTTCAACATGAATGACGATACCTTCAGAGGCTAAATTAGAAAATAACTCATCATCTTTCATTGTATTTATTCTATTTTTAATCATTCGTCATATTAGGGATTACTTTTCTTCTGTCAAGCAGCAGAATCGGTTAAATGATAATTATTTTGTTTAATTCATGGCCGTTTGATTCTTATTGAATCAATGATAATTCCAAATAATACTCGAGGTTCTGCTCCTACAATGACTAATTGTATCGTTTAATTCGATTCTATCGTTATTCAAATCTTAAGGATTCGATAGGATCAAGACTGGCGGCTTTATAAGCGGGATAAATACCAAAAATGACACCGATTGCCGAACAAACGCCGAGTCCGATAAATACCCAGTCCATTGGTACAACTGGTTTTACTGTCATGATTAAAGAGATACCATTCCCTGCTAACACGCCAAGTATAACACCGATTATGCCGCCTAATAGGCTCAAAAAAACAGCTTCTAATAAAAATTGAAAAAGAATGTTATTGCGTGTGGCGCCGATGGCTTTTCGAATGCCGATTTCTTTTATCCGTTCAGTGACGGAAACGAGCATAATATTCATGATGCCTATTCCTGCAACAATGAGAGCAATAATTGATACGGCAAAGGCGAACATCTTAATCCCGGCTGTAAAAGCACCAAACGTTTCGATGAGGGAATCATTGGTAATCATTTCAAAATTATTTTCTTCGTTGGGTTGCAAAGCCCTTACAATGCGCATTTGATCCGATGCTTCTTCCTTCACGGCATCAAAATCTTCCGCCGAAGGTGCTTTGACTGAAATTCCCAAACTTGTGTGTGAATGCGAAAAGTATTGTAAATAGCTCGTAATTGGAATAATGACAACATTGTCTTGATCATTTCCAAAGAGTTCGCCTTTAGGCTCTATGATGCCTACTACACGGTATGAAATTCCATTAATCAGAATTTTTTTATCAATCGGATCGCTATAGGGAAATACTTTGTTGAGCACCGTTTTCCCAATCAATACGACCCTTCGACCATAGGCAACGTCTTCGTGAATAATATTCCGACCTGCTGATAAACTGCCGTTTGAAACTTCCAATCCAAATTCATCTACCCCCGAAACGACAACATTTGGATTCGTTTTATATTTTCCTGCTTTAACAACAATTCCGCCTCGGTCGTCGCCAATACTGACCCATTCCGCACTCACCATCCTTGATTTTAATTCCTCACCCATATCGTAGGTAATGTTGGGTCGTCGCCAATATTTACGTCTGGAAGCATGGTCTCCCATTTGAATCGCCGGTGATTTTTGGATGTAAATAACATTTGATCCAAAAATATTTAATCCTGAATTAATGGATGTCTCCAAGGTTCGTATCGCCGTCATCACCGCAATAATTGCAAACACGCCGACGATCATACCAAACAGTGTAAGAATTGATCTGAGACGATTGTCTTGAATCGCTTCAATCGCCATCGAAAAGGCATCACGAATACTTTGTACAATTTGTTTCATAGAAGTCTCTTTCTATTCATAGCGTAGTGCCTCAATGGGGTCAAGATCAGCCGCTTTTCGAGCAGGCGTCCATCCAGCAACAACACCCACAAAAGTCGAAAGTGCAATCGCCATAAAACCGACGGCAAAAGACATCTGAGCTGGAAATACAAAAGCATTAATGACATAGCTTAAAATGGAGGCAATCAACAGGCCACCCACTCCGCCTGCGCCTGTAATCATAACAGATTCCATTAAAAATTGGCCAAGAATAATATTCCGCCTTGCACCTAAAGCTTTACGGACACCTATTTCTCGCGTGCGTTCTTTTACCGTTACAAACATGATATTCGCAATACCAATGCCACCAACGATAAGCGACATAATTGTTATCACGAGCCCTGTGCCGCCGATGGCCATTTTTATCATTGAATATTGTTGTTCAAATGCTTTTTGTTGATTGATGGCAAAATTTGTTTTTTCGCTGGGTTTCAGACCTCTCAATACGCGAATAACGCCTGTTAATTCTTCGATAGCGTTATCCATTTCAGATTCAGGTACTTTAATCGAAATCCGTCTCATTCCCCATTGGGTTCGAAATATTTTTTCATAAGAATCAACGGGTAAAATAACTTGCGTATCGAGGGAAAATGCCCCCATAAGCTTCCCCATTTTCTTTAATATTCCAATCACTCTAAATCGATGGGATCGTAGGAAAACCTCTTTACCAATTGGGTTTTCATTAGGAAATAAATTCTCAGCGACCTCATAGCCCAAAACTAAAACCTGAGAACGAGCGCGATTTTCAGATTCCGTAAAAAATCGTCCATCCGCAATTTCGATAGGCGACACCAGAGGATAATTCGTAGAAACGCCATGCACAAAAATGCTTTCAGCAGATTGTTTCCCATAAGTAACATCACCGTTTCGCCCTCTTTCTTTTGCGACGACAAGGGCGTAATTGGATTGCGCTTTTATTTTTGAAGCCATCTCAAGATCAATTTGAGGACGATTGCGCATAAGCCAATAATCGTCTCCCATTATCCAAGGATATTTTTCCACATAAACGACGTCTCGCCCGAGGAAGGACATGCTTTTATCAAATAAATTATCGACACCTGTAATCAATGTTGACATAAGTGTTACGGCAACGATACCGATGACAATACCAATCGCTGTTAAAAAAGATCGGGTTTTATTACCCCAAAGCTCTGTTATAGAAATTCTTAGATTTTCGAGAAAGAAATACATTATTTAATATTTTCATCCTTTGATATTTTGCCATCAACAAGATGAATGGTACGGTGGGCATGTTTGGCGATTTCATCTTCGTGTGTCACAAGAATAATTGTATGCCCGATTTTATGGAGCTCGTCAAATAAAGACATAATTTCGACACCTGTTTTCGAATCAAGGTTTCCCGTTGGCTCATCTGCAAGAATAATAGCGGGATTATTAACCAAGGCTCGAGCAATCGCCACCCGTTGTCTCTGTCCACCAGACAGTTCATTGGGCTTATGATGCATTCTGTCGCCAAGTCCCACTTTTTCTATTGCAATGAGGGCCATTTTCATGCGCTCTTCTTTAGAATAGATCCCCGAATAAATAAGCGGGAGTTCAACATTGCGCAAAGCCGATGACTTTGGAAGGAGATTGAATGTCTGGAATACAAAGCCAATTTGTTTATTGCGAATCATCGCCAATTCGTCATCCGACATGAGTGCCACATTGACGCCATCTAAATAATAATCGCCACTCGTAGGCGTGTCGAGGCACCCAATAAGATTCATTAATGTTGATTTACCTGAACCCGATTGTCCCATGATGGCGAGGTATTCGTTTTCCTGAATTTCCATGGTGACGCCATTAAGCGCTCGGACTTCTGTAAGCCCCATTTGATATATTTTGTAAAAGTCTTTAACTTTTATTAATGTCATTAAAAAACGCTCCTTAACCTATTTTTCTTCTAGCGTAAAACGTTTTTTCTCGCCAACTTTCACGTCCATATCGGGCTTTAATTCACGACTAATCATACGATAAGGACCGCTCACAACGTCTTCTCCTTCTTCGAGTCCAGAGATAATCTCGAAATCGCTTTCTCCTGTAATGCCAGTCTTTACGATACGCATTTCAACTTTTTTACTGTCCGTTTTTTCACCATCCACAACCACAAAAACGACTTCTTCAAGTTTTTCTTTGAAAGACTCAGGCACAGGTTCGTTCTCTTTCGTTGAGCTCGTATCTTTTAAGGCGTCTCTTTTCTTTTTACGACTTTCCTTGCGGTCTTCTTCACTTTTCATTTTGTTCATATCACGAATCGTAACACACTGAATCGGTACAAAAGTTACATCTGTTTTGGTTTTCGTAATAATGTCGAGAGCAGCAGACATCCCAGGTCTAATTTCTTTTGGTACATTGTCTAAACGAATTTTAACTTCAAAATTGGTGACTTGATCCAAAGAGCCTGTATTGGACAATCGGGCACTATGAGCAATTTCTGTCACAACTCCGTAAAATACTGTATCGGGCATGGCGTCGATTTCAATTTCCGCTTTATTATTTAATGCGATGTCGATGACATCATTTTCATTTACTTCCACCAGGACTTCCATGACACGTAAGTCAGCAACGGTCATGATAATGTCGCGTTGAAAAGCTGACCCGAGTGCAATTTCACCTTCTTCTTTGTTTAATCGCGTAATGATGCCGGACATAGGCGCTAGTATTCTCGTTTTGTCATAATTGTCTTTGGCTTGAATCAAACTTGCTTTCGCCTGACGCATCTGAGACAATGATTGCTCATATCGAGCTTTGGCTGAGCGATAGACTAACTCTGAAACCAGCTTCTTTTGCCACAATTCTTCTTGTTGATTTTTTTCCAATTCGGAAAATTCAAGAGTCGCCTGAGCGGACATTAATAATTGTTCAGCGCGTTCAACGTCAGCGAGATATCGTGTTGCATCTAGTTGAGCGAGAAATTGACCTTTTTCCACCCATTCGCCTTCTTTGACATCCATTTTTACAACGCGACCCGCGACATCAGCACTCACATCAACTTCCATCATTGGCTGAATCTTTCCTGTCGATGCGACTTTGTGAATCACTTCACCTTTTTTTACTTTCGATATTTGAATTTCAGGCAGGTCTTTATTATTCTTTTTGATGGCTAAAGTTCCAAGCCCCGCAACAATAATGATGCCTATTACAATGATGATGATTTTCTTTTTAGTTGTCATATTTTCCTCAATATTTCAAAATCTGTTTATTCTAATGATTGAATTTTTACGATCTAATTTTAGCACGTGATTAAAAATCAGTTCTTCCAATAATTTGTTCCAAAGCAGCCTCTGCAATTTTTAGTGTATATTTTGCTTGGACAAGTTTTGTTTTGGCGTCTTTTAAATCCGTGGCGATTTTTAACACATCCAAAATACTCGCCGAACCCAGTTGATATTCCTCTGTAACAAGCAAATGATCCAACTCAGCAGCTCTTAAAATAACGTTGGAAATGCGAATATTTTCTGTGAGCTGTGCAATATTTTCAATGGCCGTCGATATTTCACTCTCAATTGTTTTCTCTAAATAAGAAACATTTTCCTCAGAAATTTTTATAGCAATTCGTTTTTGCTCAACAGATTGCTTTGCGGCACCTCCATCCCATAGGCTCCATGATAAACTTGCGCCTGCAGAGAGGGATGCATTCCCTTCGCCAAAAAGTTTGCCAACCTCTCTGCTTGATTGACTATATCCAAGATTTATACCCACTTTTGGTAAAAAATCACTTTTAGAAATTTTTAATCCATATTCGGCTGATTCTTTTCCATACTTCAAATTTTGGACTCTTGGATTTATACGCAACGCTTCTACCATTGCCCTGTTAAAATCTGTAACAGGCATCATTTTCCATTCGGGTTCAATGATGCTTAAGGCAGCTTGGACATCATTGCCCAAAAGAATATTGAGTACTTTTCGTTTGGAATTTTCGTCTTGAGTTCCGCTAATCACTGTTAATTTTGTCCGTTCGACATTTACAAGTGTTCGCAAAGTATCACTAATCGATGAGGCACCCAGATTGAATCTTTCGATGGCTTGTTTATGTTGCTCTTGCGCAAGATTTAAACTCTCTTTATAGACATCCAATAATCGCACGGCAATTAAATATTGATAGAATGCCTGTTTGACGCTGAAAACGGTATTAATTCTAGCCTGTTGAAAATCGAGCTTTGCTTGTTCTTGCGCGACATCGGCACTTTTCAACATATTTTGCCATTTTCCACCGTCATACACATTTTGGTTGATATTGAGGGAAAGATCATAGTAGCCGTTCCATTCCATATTGCCATAATTTCCCGTCTCGGAAAACGACGGAAAAGTGATGGCATCATTACCCGATAAAGTCGGTATAACACTATACGTAGTGTCATATTCTGCTAGCTTACCACCCGAATGCGATGTCGATAAGGATGCGCTGACATGGGGCATAATAATAGATTTTGTACTTTTAGCTTGGGAAATTCGACTGTCTTTCTCGTAGGATTTTACCGAAAGAAGTTGATTATTTTTTAATGCGAGATTTACACATTGTTCGAGGCTTAAAATTGAAGAGGCCATTGTCGAGTTTGCCCCAACAAACGCAAATAGTAAAACAACCACTATAATAGGATGTCTTGCGTTTGAGATTCCTACTCGAAAAAGGTTCGGAAAGATGCTAATTTTCATATTTATATTCCTGTATTTATCATATTGAATTCACGGAATTCCCCATATCAACTTGGGATATATTTATATTAAAATTGAGTCTATTGATGGAATAATCCGTAGGGTCCTGCATTTACATTAGCCTGTCATTCCAGTAATTAAAGTGGTAATTCCAGCACCAATAGCCATAAGTATGAGCCATGATATTCCCACAGCCATAATTCCTGAAACAGGTGTTTTTTTGTATAATTGGGCAAAACCAATCCCAACAATGGCAATACTCCACATTCTGAGAACGTCTAATTTCATGAGGAAGTAATACAAGAAGCTATCGGATTTATCCATTAAAAGACCGATTCCTAATGAGACATCGGTGCCCTCTTTAGCTAAGATGAGAGGTAATTTTACGAATAATTCAATGATGCCGACACCTTCGCGCATACCGAGTAGAGAGCCATCTCCAGCAATGATATAGGAGAGTATCACTAGCGACAACAATTGCGTAAACTTTAATTTTCCTCCCAGTCCGAAGTTACCAATCATCATTAATATTAAGGCAAAAAGTGATGCGGAAATGAGAAGCATGACGGGGACAAGGAAATAGCCCCAGCTTGTTTCGAGGGCAAATGGATTATCTCGAGAATTATCAACTTGATCCAATGCTTTTTCCATTCTTGCTGAAATAGCCGCCATTTGTTCGTCAGAGATATCTGTCCGAGCTTCAATTTTATCTATTTGAGCATAAAGTTGATCTTCAGCTTCATTGAGTCGGATGTCACGATACGTAAAGGGTAGAGAAATTATGATAACAGTAAAAATAAGTAGGGGATAAAGCCAATCCTTCCAGCTTGCTTTTTCGATGAGATGTGTAAAAGCTTGACCTGGAGAGAGAATAATATTTAAGAATATTTGTAGTAAGGCTGGCATGATTCCTCCTTTTTATTGGACCATATTACGTTAATTATCTCTACGTTCATGATGGTGAAAATTTAGATAATTCATTCAATTTCTATTTAGTTGTTCATCCTTTTTGAATAAGGCCTTTTTTTAACATTGGCCATTATTGGACCCTTATTTGAAATGGCAAAATGAAATAATGTTTTTCGTCTGACATAACGCTTATTACGTCGGAAAATTGATTTAGTTCTGGTGCAATTCTTTGAACAAGTTCTGTTTCAAGAACTGTTTTGTTAAATGGATTATTTTTTTTCATAAACTTATCTCTGTTTGGATATTCAATGATTTGAACATCACAGTCTACTGGAATTTGAGCCAGTTCCTTTGCTACTTGGATGGCTTTTGTCAAGCCCCCAACTTCATCGACTAAATTCAATGTTTTTGCACGCTCTCCACTCCAAACGCGACCGAGTCCAACGGCATCAACTCCCAGGGAGTCCAATCCGTCTCGACCTTGCGCTACTCGATTCAAAAATACGCCATAGATAGACACGATTTGATCGCGCATTTGACTCCGCTCTTCAGTTGTCCAAAGGCGTCCATTAGAATACATGTCTGAATGTTTTCCAAACGTGAGTCGATCATTGCTGATACCTATTTTCCTTTTTAATCCACTGAAATTAATACGACCTCCCAGCACACCAATTGAGCCCGTTATAGTACCTGGATCAGCGACAATTTTGTCAGCTTGACATGCGATATAATAGCCGCCTGACGCGGCAACATCTGACATAGAAGCAATCAACGGCTTATGATTCGTATTGCTTGAGTCGGTGGTATTTAAAACTTCTTTCCACATCAAATCAGACGCAAGCGCTGAACCACCACCACTATCAATGCGAAGGACAATCGCTTTCACGGCGTCGTTCTCCCGTGCTTGTTTAATCGCGTTTCGGATTGTTCTATCGCCCATCGTTTTTGAGCCTGTAGCACCACGCTTGCTGTTGCCACTTACAATACTCCCAACGGCATAAATAACAGCAATCGCTGTATTATTTTCACTTGGCTTCCAATCGTCAACAAAACTTTCCTCGACGTCTTGGTTTGAGAAATGCATCATTTTCGAAAATGGTTTCCCGGTCAATGAATCTATGAATGTCGTAAATTCATCAGGATATTTAAATCCGCTGATTAATCCAGCCTGCAATGCATCCGTCGCCAAGTAGGGACCGTCGTTAATAATGGCATTTGTTTTTTCGAATGACCATCCCCTGCCCTCTGCAATCGTTGACGCAAATTGTTTATAGATGTCCCCAAATAAAGTACTGTAATTTTCTTTCACTTCATCAGACATATCTTGTCTTAAAAATTGATCTGCCGCTGATTTATAAGGCGAAATTTGTTCAAACTCTCCAATAATGCCCAATGAATCCATGAGCGTTTTGTAATAGTCAATCTCGATGGCTAAGCCTCGTAAATCAACGTTTGCCATTGATGGCATATAAATTTCGTCGGCAAAAGCGTAAAACATGTAATCAATATTACCGATTCCCGTCGTCGTATAAACGATTATTTTTTTCCCCGCATTTTTGAACTTTTTAAAGGCATCTATCATTTCCTGGCGTTTGCCAAATCCGGCTTGCAGATTTCCTGGCCGAATAATGATTCCAGTAATCGAAGGGTCGTTTGCCAGAGTTTCCATTCGAGCAATCCATGTTCGAAGTTGAATAACATGAGGTGTTTGGGAAAATAATCCGCCGAAAGAAGGCATCAACTCATCTGTAAAATCCTCAAATATTTCTCGCTTTTTAACGGGTTCCTCAATTACGAGTCCTTCTAATGAAAGAAAAACCCATTGATTTGGATCCGATTTTTTGCCAAAATTAAAGTCATTCTTTTGACGAGGGGCTTTGGAAACATAGGTGAGTCCCGCGACAAAATTTGTATGAGAAGGTTTACGGATTTGATACACTGAAGGTTTCATTTTTCCAAATGAAAACTGTACGCCAGCGCTGATAGTCTCTTTTTTTGAGTCGTAGGCGATATTCAGATTTAATTTATCATTGAACGAAACATCCATCACAATTGGCATTGCTAAAACAGTTGCATTATGAATATCATATTGGACGTCACCTGCAATCGTGAGAAAACTTGATCCAAAGGGTCGTACACCGAGTCCCGCTGAAGCAAAAGTCTGTCCCTTTGTGCCATAGTTCATTTTTCCTGTCAATCCCAGTGAAAAATAGGACGATGGACGGAATAAATATCCGAATTGAATGTCTTTCGTATTTTCCCAACTAAAGCCGGTGTAATGGCCATTCCCGACATAAGTTCCATTGGCCACACCAAAAATTTTATTTTGATTCAATAAGTTCTTTTGAAAATATGCGCCACTACCGTTTCCTCTAAATCCAATGACAGAATATTCCAACTCGTTGAGGCTATCACCTATAAAATTGACAGAAATTTCTGTTCCTCTATCAACACCAAGCCCCGCTGGGTTTAAAAAACTTGCTGAAAAATGCTCTGATAGCGCTACCGATTCAGTAGGCCATGAAATTTGTGCATCGAGATTCAACACCAATCCAACTATTAACAAAACTCTATACAACATCCAGTTCTTCCTTTCTCTTTCCGCATAACTTTACACAATCTGTATGCCAATATTTCTTCATCATTTTCTGCTTCACACACATTTTTATCATTTGACCTCTATTCAACTACATCTAATAAATAACAAATCGATATTATTTGCATTATTTCAGGCTTATCTGCTTAATTATCAGCTCTTTATCCATATTTACAATTCGATTTTCTTAATATCATTTTGTTATATATTTATTACCCATAAAGACATGATCCCCTAATCCTCTCCAATTTTGCACTGATTCAAAATTATAGCTTCGCAAATATGAGGTCAATTTGATATAGACTATATGAGTTTGATATAGTTAGAAAGCTTACTATTTCTTGACAAAAGATACTCAATAGCCCAGATTTTCAGGCAAGCTTTTGAATACGTCTGAGGTTCCACTCTTCTTTTCAGCCATTAAAACTTCATAAGAAAAAGTGACTATCTCGTCTCCGTCTGAATCAAAAAACTTTATATCGCTTTTAATTAAAATGCCGCTACTTTTTACAGAGAAGGATTCAATTTTCTTCATAAACTCATCTTCTAAGACGCTTAAAAATTCGAGAGGAGAAATGAGACCTGAATCCTTTCTAAACTCGTGTAATTTATTAAGATTTTTTACTTTTTTCGAATAAGATTCACGTAGTTCTGCAATCAGTTCGTCGCCATCAAAAACTTTTGTCAAATATACATCACATTGAAAATCGTTCACATCTGTCCTTTTTGAGACTCTTTCTTTCTCGATCCTTAATTTTGATAAATCATCATCCATATTGATATCTTTATCATGATCGAGTGAATCATACGATATGGTTTCATACCGCTCATCCGTTTCATTCCATTCGTATTTAACACGATTACAATTATCAAATACTTGTGAATAATGGGCTGAAATATCGATAATAAGCAGCGTCTTGGCATCTAATTGAATATCGTCGGATAAGTAGCAATTATTTAAAATTGAGTTTTGCTTAACTTCGATTTTGCCAATTACAGGCACTTTGAACTTGTAAAGTTCACTGACATGAATTTCGTCATTGGCGAATGTAAAACTTGAGATTCCTACAAATAATATTAGCATAGATTTTAACATATTTGCTCCTTTTTCTTGCTGACAGGGACTGTTGTCATGAACAGCGTGTCGTTTTCATAATTTATACTGAATGGTGTCAACGAGGCCATCTTTTTATTCCTCAAATGATTCTAGCTTGTTGGTATATTTTTACGATAGAAGGATACAATACCGTAATAAAATGCGCCTGACACGAGGAGCGAAATCGCCGATCGTAACGAAAAGAGATATTTCGTAAAATCCCCTAAAAGCTCAACATCATTCGAAAATCCAAACATCCCTGGTTTTGCCGTCCACTCACCTTGAATGACCTGCGCTATTTCGCTCGCAACTTTGAATATTGGCTTAATTAGCGTCGTATCGCCTACAATAATTTGCCAAGCAATCATGAATAAGATGGGGGCTCCTGTGGCGATAAACAATGGGCGACTTTTTACGACAGATGAAATGAGCATAAAAAATAATGCAACGGGTAGAAGCCACACTAACATCAATAGTTCGATAGTCGCTAAATCCACAAAGAAATCAAGGTGTGCAAAGCGATTTAATACGTCTTGGGCTAGGGATGAGAGTGGCGCTCCTATCATAAAAATAGTCAATTGAGTAAATACAAAATAGATAAAGCCAAGGCCTAGGCTTACGATCAAGACACCCAAAGCTCCTGATAGAATTTTTGATAAAATAATGACATGGTCATTCACAGGTAAACTTCGATAAAATAACGTCGAATTATCACTTCTTTCCTTATAAATCGAATCAGAAAAATAGAACATCCCAATAAACATAGATAGTCCAAAGAATAGAGAGAAACCAATAAGTAGCATAATCCCATAAGCAATTGCCAAACCTTCAATGCCACGCTCAAGTCCGTCTATTTCACCCTCGTTTTTAAATTCTATGCTATAATTTTCATCATCAATATGAATTTCAACGCCATCCATGTTAAAATCATTAAAATTAAAACCATCTAAGTCGATAGATTTCCTGTCTCCAAATTTTTCATTTAAATGGGCAATACCTCGGTTTATTTGAAGCAATCCTAGGGAAAACAGAAAAATAGCGACAAGCATGGCACCTAAAACAAGACGCCTCCACTCCATCCATTCCCTTTTAATAAAAACGCCTAATGTTCTCATGATGCACCTCCATAAGACCCAGAATATTGTCCATCCATAAGCGCAACAAAAACGTCTGCAACGCTTGGCGTGTTGACCTCTCCTAGCTTTTCAAGTTCGTCTTTTTGTGAAGCCTTTTCGAGTTGAACTAGGAATAAATATCGACCCAGAATCTTCATTTCCCCCATTGTTTTGTACTTCAGCACGGTGTCTCGATCATTCGGCCCAACCATAATATGAATAAACGTATCTTTTAAATTTTCCATCGTTGAGTTAAGAAGAATTTTCCCGTGTTTAATAAAAATGACATCTGTTAAAATATGCTCTACCTCTTCAATTTGATGTGTTGAGATAATAATCGATTTCTCGCTTTCAAAATAGTCTTCCAAAATTGAATTATAGAATTGTTTTCTAAATAGAATATCTAGCCCATGTGTTGGTTCATCGAGGACAAGGAAGCTGGTATCAGTGACTAAAACCGTCGCCAAATGGAGTTGTGTTTTCATCCCTTTAGATAAGTTTTTAATTTTTTGATTGAGTTTTACATCCGTTTTTTCGAGATATTTCTTGGCAATTTCAATATTAAACGCAGGGTGTGCTTTTGACAAAAAATTCAAAACTTCTTTCACTAGCATCCATGGTGGTAGAACAGGTATATCATGTATAATCCCTGTTTTCTCCATGACATTTTCTCTGTGGGTAACAGGCGAAAATCCAAGGACAGAGACATCACCTTCAAACGCAATTTGTCCCGTGATGGCTTTTAAGAAAGTTGTTTTCCCTGCACCGTTTGGCCCAATAAGTCCTACAATTCGCCCTGGTTTCACATCAAGATTTATGTTCTCAAGTGCTCTCAATGTACCGTAATTTTTACTTAGATTTCTAACTTGAAGAATAGTTTCCATCATTCCCCCTTCAATAATTGGTCGATTTCTTTATTAAGCTCACTTCTCGTGAATCCTAAAACCTTTGCGATTTTTATCAGTTCGGGTAATCGTTTTTTTAAAAATTCATTTTTTTGTTGTTCTCGCAGCACTTTAACGGCTCCTTTTTTTACAAACATTCCTAATCCGCGTCTTTTTTCTATTAGCTCTTCAAGAATTAAATCTTGTGTCGCTTTTAAAACGGTTTGTGGATTCACACCATATTCGACGGATAAGTGCCGTACGCTTGGGATTGCTTCTTCTTCCCGAATATCTTCCGCTAGAATGGCATGACGCATCATATCGGAGAGCTGCTGGTAAATAGGTGAGTTGTTGTTAAATGAAAAGCTCATATCTTTTCCCTTTTAGTGTTCTGGTTAAGTAACACACCAATAGGGTTAGATGCAAGAACTTTTTCAAATTTACTTGTGACAAGTTTTTACTTTCGCAACCATCTACTTGTTTAATCAACTATACTTTTGATATTATTTAACTTATGTGCATCCGACACCTTGACAAGGGCGGAGTCAATAGTGTTTATTAGAGATATAGCAAGCGACGTCACTTGCACATAATTTTAAATAAGGAATCATATAATGATTAAAGAAAATGAAATTGAAAAGACATCAACACAAAAAAAAGCTGTCGAAAGTAAGATTAAAAGGGAATTAGATGAATTGGCGAAAAATATACAAATAGTATCTATCGATAAAGAAGCTAGTCCCGCAGGATTCATCATGGATATGAAGTGCATTATTAAAATGCAATCGGTACAACGAAGCAGAGAAAACTAACTCTTCTTAATAAAAGAAATTGCAGAAGACAAATTTACTTGTGACAAGTTTTTACTTTCGTAAAAAATTGTCACAAGTGATTTCTTGATTCCTAATTTTCATTTGCTATCAAAAAGCATGTCTGTAAACTTTTCATCAGCCATCCAATTAATATATTCTTGTATCGAATTTTCATATTCTTTGCCTGTGTCAAAATACTCAATGAGCAAACTAGGATTAAAAAGCGATCCCCTTCGTTTTCCAATCCATTCACTGTAATTGGAATACTTCCAATCTTCTAATTTGGATACAAGGTTCGCTTTTAAGGGATTTAAATGAATATATCGACTTACGTTAATAAGATACTCATTATTTTCAATATACTTGCTCTGCAATGGACCACCCATTAGGCTTCCACGTCGCTTATATTTTTTATTATACCTTTGGACATACGAAGAGAGCAATGCATTAAATAGTCGAAAAACGGGCAAGCCCTGACCTTGTTGAATTAAAAAATGAAAATGATTTGGCATAAGACAGTATGTATAGAGTTTTACGGGCATTGCCTTTAAAGCTTTTTTTAAAATACGTAAAAATAATAGGTAATCCTGATCTTCCCGAAAAAGAAGTTCGTTTTCTACTGTACGATTATAAAAATGAAAAATAGCGCCATCAATATATTCTTCTTTTTTAACTTTCATGATTGGGTTCTAGCCATCACTCCTATTCAATTGCATTACAGCGAGACAAATATATAAGCCTCAGATAGTATTTCAAGGAGTCTATTTAGTTAGTGACAAATATTAATTCATTAATGAAATCAGAAACTGAATTGCTGTTTTCAGTGTTTTTTTTCGACATAAAAACATTTTCCCTTCTTTGAATCTTACCCCATTTCAGATATTTTGCATGTAATATCAAGGAGGCTATAATGGCTAAAAAGAATCTAACAATTAAAACCGAATTATATAAAGCAACGCAATCAAGCCCTGAAATTGTACAGAATCACATCAAGGAATTGCAGACACAAATTGAAAATCTCGCCGAAATTGGTTACAACCTCGGTGCGACAAAAGAGCTCCCAAAACTACTCAATACCATTATGATGGAGTCCATGCGACTCACAAATTGTGATGCTGGAACACTTTATTTACGTTCGGAAGACGATCGTCTCAGATTTGAAATTATGAAGACAAATTCTATGGGAGTGGATTGGGGTGGAATATCAGATAAACCGATGCCTGACTTTATTTACCCCGTAAAACTTTATTTACCAGACGGTACACCTAACCATCACATGATTGCCGCCTATGTAGGATTGACTGGCGAAACCGTCAATTTAGAAGATGCTTATGAATCAAAAGAATTTGATTTTTCCGGAACCAAAGCTTTTGATGAAAAAAATGGATATCGTTCGAAATCGTTTTTAACCATTCCAATGCGGAATCATGAAAATGACATCATCGGCGTTTTACAGCTACTCAATGCGCAAAAACCCCATAGTCATGAAATCATTTCTTTTGATTTTGAAAAGCAAAAAATCATTGAGTCTTTGGCTTCACAAGCAGCAGTAGCCATCACTAATATGCGCTTGGTGGCAGACCTTGAAAATTTATTGGAATCATTTATTCAATTGATAGCGGATGCGATTGATAAAAAGTCTGAATATACAGGTGGTCATTGTGCACGAGTTCCTACGATAGCGAAAATGCTAGCTGTAGAAGTTCACAAGTCAAAAGATAAGCCTTTTGAAAATATTGAATTTTCTGATGAGGACATGCGAGAGTTACATATCGCTTCTTGGCTACACGATATTGGAAAGATTACAACACCCGAATATGTCGTTGACAAATCCACAAAGCTGGAAACGATTTATGATCGTATCAACGAAGCACAAATGCGCTTTGAAGTCTTAAAGCGTGATTTGGAAATCGAATTTCTGAAGAAGAAGCTTGTTCTAAAAGATAAGCCCTCAAGTCAACTCCAAGCATTAGAAAAATGGTACAAAACAGCGTTAGCTGCGATAGAAGATGATTGGGATTTCATTAAAATTACAAATACGGGTGGCGAATTTATGAGTGTTGATAAGCAGCAGCGCGTTGATACGATAGCACTACGACAAATCATTTGGGATGGGAAAACGCGTTCAATCTTAGATGAAGAATGGGTATCGAATTTAAAAATTGCGAAGGGTACTCTCAATCCTGTAGAACGCAAAAAAATCGAAGAGCATATTTCTGTAACAATTGACATGCTCGAGAAATTACCTTTCCCTAAAAATTTAAGACGTGTTCCCGAATTTGCTGGCGGACATCATGAGACAATGATTGGTACAGGATATCCAAGAGGGTTGAAGAAAGAAGACATGTCGATTCAAGCTAGAATTATGGGAATTGCCGATATTTTTGAAGCTTTAACAGCGGCGGATCGTCCTTATAAAAAAGGTAAGACACTTTCCGAAGCCATTCGCATCATGGGCTTTTTCCAAAAAGATCAACACATCGACGATGAGCTTTTCAAAGTTTTTCTAAAATCAGGAATCCATGAACAATACGCGAACGAATATTTAGCTGAGAACCAAATTGACACAGTCGATATAGCGCCGTATTTAAATTAACGCAATAATTTTCTACTCGATAAAAAGTGAGTTTTTGTTTAACCTTCGACGGAGTTATTCTTTTTAAAGCGTGAAATAAAGTTTTTAAACGACCAAACGCGACGTTCGCGACTGGCGTGATACGAAATCCAAACACCGATAAGACCAAAGACAAGGTTCGGCATCCACATGGCCATGATGGGCGTCATTAATAAGCGATCCGCTAATTCTTCACCGGCGATAAGAGACGCCCAATAAATAAAAAACATACCGATAGCAACACCAATCGATCCCGAGTTTTTACGCGTCATGATACCTAAAGGTACGCCCATGATGACAAACACAAAACATGCAATGGGCATGGCGTATTTCTTGTGAATCTCGACACCATATTTATTAATTTGTTTTCGATAGGAAATCGTCAGTCTTTCTTGAGAATCCAGCTTATCAATGGTTCGATTCCAGCCCTTCCAGTCGAAGCCTTGGGGGACTTTGTCTTTTGCTGTAAATCGGGTAACAGTGTCTAATAAAGCCGAGAGATTTTGCAACGAATCACCTTTAAATATGGGACTTTCCCAATATATTTTTTCCATTCGTGATCTAATACCTGCAAGCTTTTTCTCTGTTTCTTTAATTTTTTCAAACATCATCGCGCTTGACATTTCGCGGTCACCTCGCGTGGCAGAATCGCGGCGCTTTAATTCCAGATTATCAACTGTCATAGCAATGCGCGTTGAGTCAAAAAATTCCCGCTGGTAATCGCCAGATTTGGAAAATTCTATACTATGTTTCTCGCCATTATAGAGCGTTATAAGAATTTGGCTTCCGTCAACTTTAAGATTGCCCTCTTCCGCAAAAATGGCGATTTGTCGATCTTTCGAATTTTTAGAAAAAATGACGACTTTCTTTAATCCTGTTTCGCTTACTTCATCCACACGGAGATTATATTCGGGCAAATCGCTTATAAAATAACCAGGTGTGATGTCTAAATCGGGTCGCTTGCGATAAATCGATGAGCCAAGTAATCGAGCCTTATGATTGACATCAGGGAGAATTTCGTTGTTAAAGTAAATCGTAAAAGACGCAATCATTCCTGCAAATACCAATGCAGGGAGCATAATGCGTGGCATGGAAATTCCGCTGGATCGCATGGCCGTAATTTCATGGTCAGAAGCCATCCGACCATAGGACAATAAAACTGCAATGAGGACAGACATGGGCAATGCTAAAGCTAACATCCACGCCAAATTTAAGACGATTAGCTCAAGAATGACCCAAATGCTTAAGCCTTTGCCCAGGAAGCGATCCATGGTTTTAATAAGAAAATTGACGACAAAAATGACAATCAGCGTAAAAAGCGAATAGGAAAATGGAACCAGAAGCGCTTTAAATATGTAACTATCGAGTTTTTTCATTTACCTATTTCACACGGAACGAATAAAATTTATAAGGGTGCTTCGATGAAAATAATAGTTCGAATAATTAAGTTTTTGGAGATGTCGGCTTCCCTTTGATGCCTGATACGGCTCGTTCTCTGAATTGTTCGCCGACCCAATCCCAAACAAAATAGGGTAAATTTCGCATAATCGCGCCGACAATAGCCATTTGCCATGGGAAGGTGAAGCGTCTTTTTCGTTGAATTATGGCATTAAACATGAGATGACCCGCATATTGAACAGAAATTATGAAAGGCATGGGATGGTTATTTTTAGCCGTGAGTGGCGTATAAACAAATCCGGGACGAATGTCTGTTACATAGACGCGGCGAGGTTTTGTGGAGAAACGCAAGGCTTCTAAATAGGTCGTAAAGCCCGCTTTTGAAGCGCTATAAATGGCGCTCCCAGGCAATCCTCTAAAGCCAGCAACACTTGAAACACCCACAAGATGACCGCGTTTCCGTTCAACCATTCCCTTAGCCAATGTCTCGAGTGTAATGATAGCGGCTTTAAAATTTAAATCCGCTATCGTCTTGGCGACATCAATATTTGTTTCGGATGGATAGGATAATTTCCCTGCCCAGCCTGCATTGGCAATAGCCAAATCGACGGGATCTTTCTCATCAATGCTTTTAAGAAGGGCGACGAATTCATCCGTCTGTGTAATGTCTATTGGATACGCGAAGGCCTTGCCGCCTTGATTCTCGATTTCTGAAACCAGTTGATTTAAGGCATCTTTGGAACGTGCGATAAGATGTAAAGTCCCGCCTGTTTTTGCAAACTCCAATGCTAATTGACGACCCAACCCGGTACTGGCCCCTGTTATTACGATACTTTTATATTTCATGAATTTATAACTCCCATATAGGAAAGAATTTCAACAAATACCTTGGGAGAGCAAGGGATAAATAAATCTATAAGTTTAAAACAAGAGTCGCATTATACGCAACATAGCTCTCACCATTATCTTGGAAAAAACTTTCGTAGCTAACGCTAATGATATCTTTGAGTGATAGACTTCCTTTAATTTTAACTCCAGAGGTAATTTCATTAATATCGTATTGGATTTGATTATTTATAAGATTGACAGAAGTCATACTATTTGCCATTAGATAACCAAATTGGGCTTGCACCCGTATTGGTTTGAATATTATAATTGGCGGTGTTGATATAAAGGGGAAAAGAGTCGTTGAGTTTCCACGTCCTGTGCTATAGTAATTATAGTCTTCATATTTCTCATAAATCTTGGTTTTACTCAAAGATTGCTTGACAAGTAGTCCGAATAAGAGTGGTATTCCTGGTCGAGACTCTGTTAAATAGAGCACCGAAAAGTCAATATATCCAAATTCCCCTCCCTCATCATTATTTAATTCGTCTATTTTGGAATCAGGGGGGAGATTAAATCTTCCAAAATAATTATGATTTTCAAAACCTAAATTAAGGTTCGTGTTAAGTTGATAGTTGACAAAAAATGATATCCAACCTTCAAAATCATTGTTAACACCACGTGTTGTGTCAGCAAAAGGGAAAAATATTTTGTCTTTTTTTAGAACAGGAACTGCTTCTTGTACCATACCACCCAATTCAATTGAGTTTTGCTTTCGCCCCGCTATAATATTGCGACCCGTATTTGTCGATAACGGTAAAACTAATTGATAGGTATAACACCCTTCCAAACCACCTAAAACGATACCCAATAATAATATTTTTAATAATCGCATATTTTTCCTCAAAATTTTTAATAATAAATTCAGCTTATAAGTTTAAAACAAGAGTAGCATTTAACCCAACATAAATCTCGCCATTATTTTGGATAAAACCTTCCCAGCTAACGCTCATTATATCTTTGAGTGATAGACTTCCTTTAACTTTTCCTCCAGAATGAGCTTCAGTAATATCGTATTGGATTTGATTATTCATAAGATTTACAGAAGTCATACTATTTGCCATTAGATAACCAAATTGGCCTTGCACTTGTATTGGTTTGAATACTGTAAGTGACGGCGTTGATATAAAAGTGAAAAAAGTAGTTGAGTTTCCACGTCCTGTGCCATAGTAATTGATGTCTTCATATTTCTCATAAATCTTAGTTTTACTCAAAGATTGCTTGACAAGTATTCCAAATGAGAACGGCATTTCTGGTTTAGGTTCTGTTAAATAGAGCAGCGAAAAGTCAATATATCCAAACTCCCTTCCATTATTATTATTTACTTCGTCTATGTGGCTATCACCGCTGAAATATTCAAGACCCATATTAAAGTTAGGGTTAAGCTGATAATTCACAAAAACCGATGAAAAACCATCAAAATCATTGTTAACACTCTGTGTTGTGTCAGCAAAAGGGAAAAATATTTTGTCATTTTTTAAAACAGGAACCATTCTTTGCGCCGCAACACCTAATTCAATTGAGTTTTTCTTTCGCCCCGCTATAATATTGCGACCCGTATTTGTCGATAACGGTAAAACTAATTGATAGGTATAACACCCTTCCAAACCAACTAAAACAATACCCAATAGAAATACTTTTAACAATCGCATGTTTTTACCTTAATTTTTTCGTAGATAATCTATTTAAACAATTATTTAATGCTAGCTATTATAGCTTTCAAAAAAACAGTACTTCTTCTATTATTTATGGTATTTGAGGTATATTTCCATAGATTATACCGCAAAATCTAGAGAAGGCAGAATGTATGAAAATTGATGATCTCGATATACAAATCTTAAACGAACTCCAAGACAATGGTCGCATCACCAATAGGGAGCTTGCTCAAAAACTGGGAATCTCTGCATCTCCTACTTTAGAACGCGTTAAAAAGCTTGAACAGAATGGTGTTATTAAAAAATATGCCACGCTTGTTGATCCCGCTTCTGTTGGTATCGGAATTTTTACATTTGTTCAAGTCACACTCGCACGTCATGGAAAAGCCAGTGTCGAAAATTTTATGGACAATGTCAAAGACGTTGATGCCATTCTAGAATGCTATCACACAACAGGACATGCGGATTTTTTGCTCAAAGTTGGTGTCAAAGACATCCAAGCCTATGAACATTTTATTTTGCATACTTTAACTGAATTGCCGGATGTGCAATATTTGGAAACAATGGTTGTCATGTCTACTATTAAAAACAATTCAAAATTGCCCATTTCCCGAAAGGATTAATCAATGAGTCATACAAAAGCAGGATTCAACACCTTATCAATTCACGCAGGAGAATGCCATCCAGGCTCTGAATATGCACATGTCAATCCAATCTTCCAATCTTCTACATACTCTTTTCCTAATATTGAGAATGGTGGAAAAGTATTTAAAGGCGAGGAATTCGGATATATCTATTCGCGCGTTGGCAACCCCAACATGACGGTTTTAGAAAATAAAATTGCAGCATTAGAGGGATCTGGCATCACCGAAAAAAGGCATGCTGAAGGTGATAAGGATTTCCAAGTTGTAGGTCTTTCATTTTCCAGCGGGATGGCTGCTATCTCATCAACGCTTATGGGACTCCTTGAACCCGGCGATACTTTTATTGCGCAGACATCCCTTTATGGTGGCACCATTGATTTATTTAATAATACGTTTACTAAATATAAGCTTACGGCCATTTGGGTAAATGATGGCGATGTCGCATCTTTCGAAAAAGCCGTCCAAGACAATCCTAAAGCAAAACTTATCTATATCGAAACGCCTGGAAATCCTATGCTGACAATTGTTGATATTGAAGCCATCGCGAAATTGGCCCATGACCATAACATGGTTTTAATCGTCGATAATACATTTGCGACGCCTTATTTGCAGCGACCTCTTGAATTAGGCGCTGATTACGTCATTCATTCCATGACCAAATATATTGGTGGCCACGGAACGTCTGTTGGCGGCATGGTGGTATCGCCTCATTCAGAAATAATGTATACTGAAATCATTGAAAATAGACATCACATTGGTGGCAATCCTGGGCCAATGGACAGTTGGCTCATCAATATGGGCGTTAAAACCCTTCCCTTGCGTATGGACAAACATTGCGACAATACTGAAGTTTTAGTCGATTATTTATTGAACCATCCAAAAGTCGGCCTCGTTCTTTTTCCAGGGCTCAAAAATCATCCCAATTATGAAATTGCGAAGAAGCAAATGAGTCGATACGGCGGAATGATTTCTTTCGAACTCAAAGGCGGGCTAAAAGCCGGCGCTATATTAATGGATAGTGTGAAATTAATGACCCTTGCCGTGAGTTTAGGAGCGATTGACACGCTTATTCAACATCCTGCGTCGTTGACACATAGCAACATTCCGAAAGAGCATCGTGAAAAAGCAGGTATCACAGATGGACTTGTTCGTCTGTCTGTAGGGCTCGAAAATATAGAAGACCTCATAGCAGATTTTGATCAAGCACTCGCAAAGGTGTAATGATGCCTCTCGTCCCTCGAAATATTCACGAATTACAAGCCTATAAGGCAGGGAAACCCATTGAGGAAGTTAGGCGGGAAAAGAATCTTGATCGCATTGTAAAATTGGCCTCTAATGAAAACCCCTTAGGTCTATCAAAAGAAGCGCGTGATGCAGCTATAAATAGTTTGGAGCATGCATCACGATATCCCGATCCAGCAGGATTTGCGCTTCGTTTACGACTGACGCAAATCTTTAAATTGCACGTCAATAATGTCATCTTGGGCGCTGGTTCAGAAGGCATCATGTCAACTATTATGCGGACTTTTCTTCTTGATGATGATGAAATCATTTCTGCGAAAGGCTCATTTATAGGATTTAGAGTTCTCGCACAAGCCTCGGGAAATACGGTTTATTGGGTTCCCATGAAAAATTTCCATTACGACCTTGAGGGAATGGCCAAAAAAATTAATGATTATACAAAACTGATATATATCGCGAATCCTGATAATCCAACGGGAACTTACGTTACAAAGGCTGAATTTGATGCCTTCATGAAACATGTGCCTTCGCGTGTTTTAATTATTTTAGATGAAGCCTATTTCGAATATGCTCAAAACACGCCTGATTATCCCGACTCCATGCACTATCGCTATGATAATGTTATAACATTGCGAACTTTCTCTAAAGTTTACGGTTTAGCAGGATTACGTGTTGGATATGGTTTTGCCCATGATTTGCTTATTTCGAACCTTCTAAAAGTAAAGTTACCCTTCGAAGTATCAGTGCCCGCAACAGCCGCAGCACTGGCCGTTTTAGACGATGAGGAATATTTGCACGAAAGCTTAAAAATAAACAACGAAGGCAAATCTTTACTCATGAAGAAAATGGATGCTTTGAATATTCGCTACATTCCATCCGTGACTAATTTTTTAACGCTCGTTTTTAAATCAGAAAATGAAGCTATGGAATTTGCCATGAAACTCCTCGATTTTGGTGTTATTGTCCGACCCCTAGGTCCTTTTGATCAACCCTTATGTGTCCGCATCACAATTGGTACATCGGATGAAATGGATTTTCTTTTTACAGCACTAAATTCAATTTATACATAATTTACACTTCTATTAATAGGAATAATTACTATCTTAAAATGATATTTAACAATTAAAGGAGTTTTAAAATGCCAACAGTAAATAGATATGTAGATATTTCAAGCGTCGAAAAAGAAGCCAAAAAAGACTATATCGATAGACATTCACCCTTTGTACATTGTGACAGTTCCGCTACAATGAACAAAGCTTTTACGGTTAAAGTAAAAGTTGGAAATGAATACGTCCACCCTGATGATTTTGATCATTACATTGCCTATGTTCAACTCTGGAATGGCGAGACTTTATTGGGCCAAGCTAATTTCACTCCAGGTACATTGGGTAATATGGGCGGCCAAGTTGAAGTTGATTTCAAAATCGTACCAACAAAAAAGAAATTAAAATTGACAGCAATGGCCTATTGTACCAAGCATGGCCTTTGGGAATCAACGCTCGTAGAAGTCGCTGTTTCAGAATAATTAACAAATACTTTTTTACTTTAAAAAGAAGGGGCTGAAAATTCAGCCCCTTCTTTTTATCATTATTATTTTCCCGTTACACAATATTTAATAAATAGGAATCGAAGTGTCTATTTGCATACTCCATGCATGAATCCCGCCTAAAAAATTCAAAACTGAATAGCCGTGTTGCGATAAAAAATCACACACAACGAGAGAACGGACGCCAGTGTGGCACATAATCACCCAGGTTTTGCTCTTGTCTAATTTTTCCAATTGATTGGGAATATCGCCCATAGGTATATGAACTGTTGAATCAATTGATGCTAATTCCAATTCAAAAGATTCACGAATATCAAGAATAGTTAAAGACGGATCATTCATTCTTTCATTCATTTGATAGACATTTATATGAGACCAGGATTGCATCGTAGGTGCTAAATGACGACTCTAATCTTCGGTTTTACGTGTAAGAGCAATCGAGGGAACTGCAAAAGAAGCAAGTATTGTGAAAACGGCGACAAAAAGCATAATAAAGGCGAGTCTTAGCCAGGTTCCTCCGAAGGACAATCTTTCCATCACTAAAAAATAGCCTGCCCGTAACCACTCAATACCGCCGAGCAAAAGAGCATATTGAGCAATTTTTGTGGCAATTGGATTTCTAAAGTACGGTAGTGTCATCAAGGCCAGGGTTAAAAACATCATTAGACCATTGCCCGCTCTAGAGAAGTGAGCCGCTAAGACTAAAAATGCAAGTCCTACAAATAGTCGTTTGAAAAATATTTTAAGTGCTGATTGTTGTTGAGTCATTGTGTCCCCTTCCTCTCATTTGCGAAGCAATGATAGTTTTATTCTCTGCTATGTCATTAGTTTTTTAAAGAATAATCTTTTTTGATAATCGCTTTGATGCCATCAGCATAGGATGTAGGATTTATATTAAATCGTTTCTCATATTTGCTACTGTCAAAAATATAGTCTCTATCATATTGATACATCATTTCGACTAATTCTCGCATTATCGGCATAAATAATCCCAATATCCGCACCATAAATTTGTTAGCTACTTGCACTTTTGTAGCGACACCTAATTCCTTCGCGATGGTTTCAATCCATTCTTGACCGGTCAATGGATTTGCAGCTGTTGGTAAATGCCAGACCTGACTATAGGCATCGTCTGTATTCCCGAGTAAAGCCGTGGCTTTACCAGCATCTGGCGTGTAAGTAAATGAATGTTTGTACGTGAGAGCACTCATCCAATTGGCTTTTTTCCCTTTGGATAAAGGCGTAAAAACGGTTTCTGTCAACATACTCGTATTTTTTATAGAGGGACCGTAGAAATCGGCAGAGCGTGCGATGAGAGCGGTTAAATCTCCCGTTTTAATTTCATCCAAAATCATTTGCGCAATTTGTGTTCTTATCATTCCTTTTTTGCTTGATGGATTAATCGGTGTTTCTTCCGTCATAAAATTCAAATAATTTGGATCATACATATAGATATTATCAAAGAAAACCAATTTGCATTTATATTTTTTACATGCTTCAATCACATTCGTCATTAGAAGAGGCCAACTTTTTGCCCATACTTTTGCGTTATATTCAAAACCAACTGTCACATAAACAACGTCTGAACCTTCTACAGCTTTAAATACGTCGTCGATATTCAGCAAATCGGCTGACATAAGAATGTCAGTTTCATTTATTTTTTTAGGATGACGACTGACGAGTCGAATATCCCTCGTAAATTCTTTCAGCGCTTTTGCGAGTTCATTTCCGATAGTTCCACCGGAGCCTAATATTGTTTGCATATATTAACCTCTTTTCGAAGGTTTATTTTTTAACTAGTTGCCTCTGTCACAATAGGACATGCAATAAAATGACCATCACCCATATCTTTCAATTCGGGAATGGATTGGGCACATTCTGGTTTTGCAATGGGACAGCGTGTTCTAAATCCACAACCACTTGGCTTTGCAAGAGGTGACGGGACATCGCCAGTCAGCACAACGCGGGTCTTATTTCTCGCAGCAGGGTTTGGTACAGGAACCGAGGACAAAAGAGCTTTACTGTAGGGATGTTTTGGATTGTAATAAATATCATCGGACTTTCCGACTTCAACAATTGAGCCTAAATACATGACTATTATTCGGTCAGAAATATGCTCAACGACAGACAAGTCATGGGCGATGAAAATATTCGTCAAATCGAATTCTTGCTGCAAATCCATCATTAAATTAATGACTTGCGCTTGAATCGAAACATCTAAAGCTGAGACGGGTTCATCGGCGATAATCATGCGTGGATTCGTTGCCAATGCCCGTGCAATGCCAATTCGCTGACGCTGCCCGCCGGAAAATTCATGAGGATAGCGCGTCGCCTGTTCGGGAGAAAGACCGACTTTATCTAGCAGCCAAGCAACTTTTTCTTTTTTCTCATCCGTTGTAAGTTTTGTATGTAAATCCAACGGTTCTTTAATGATGTCTTGTACAATCATGCGCGGATTCAACGACGAGAAGGGATCCTGAAATATCATTTGAATATCAGCACGAAATGGCATGATGTCTTTTTTAGATAATGTATTCAAATCCGTATATTCGCCGTCTTTTTCAATGCTTATTTCGCCTGCAACATGTACATCGGGAGCCGTAATTCTCAACACATTTAGGATGGCTTTTCCCAGCGTTGATTTTCCGCATCCCGACTCACCCACAACACCAACGGTTTCACCGGGAAAGACATCAAACGACACACCATCGACGGCTTTTACTTCCGCAACTTTGCGCTGAAGAATACCGCCAAATATTGGGAAATGAACATGGAGCTCACGTACTTTTAACAAGGGTTTTATATCTAATTTTTCATTCATATTCAATCACATTCTCTTACGCGTTTGCAAAATTTGCATCGCTATACTTATGGCAACGGACAAAATGATCCTTGCCCATATTTATCAATTCGGGCTGCTCCGTTTCGCATTTATCTTTGGCTTCGTCGCAACGTGTACAAAATTTGCATCCTACTGGCATTTCTATAATAGGCGGCACCATTCCTTTGATGGCTTTCAATCGCTCAATCTTTTCGCCGTCTTGACTGGGTCGGGGGATTGAAGCCATAAGTCCAATCGTGTATGGATGCAATGGATTGGCGAAAAGCTCTTCAATTTCAGCAATCTCTTGAATTTTTCCACCGTACATCACGATGACGCGATCGCATGTTTCGGCAACTACGGCTAAATCGTGTGTAATGAGCAAAATCGCGGCTTCTTCGCGCAACTCTTTGACTTTCATCATTAAGTCAAGAATTTGAGCTTGAATCGTCACATCAAGGGCTGTCGTTGGTTCATCGGCAATGAGCAATGCAGGATTAGCAATCAATGCCATTGCAATCATTACGCGTTGGCGCATGCCACCTGAGAATTGGTGCGGATATTCTCGCATGCGTTTTTCAGGATCTGGCATTCCAACGGCTCGAAGCATTTCAACGCTTCGTTTGTTCGATTCGTCCCATGAAAGATTTTCGTGTTTCATGAGGACTTCGTTCATTTGGACATCAATGCGAAAAACGGGATTGAGGGACGTCATAGGCTCTTGAAATATCATGGCAATTTCTTTGCCTCGATAGTTCCGAATCTCTTCGAACGTCATCGCCAATAAATTTTTCCCGTTGTACAATATTTCGCCACCAACGATTTCACCCGGCGGCATGGGAATAAGTCGATTGATGCTTAAAGCCGTCACGGATTTGCCCGAACCCGACTCGCCGACAACGCCTAAAACCTCCCCTTGATAGATATCAAACGAAACGCCATCCACCGCTTTTGCTGTACCCGCTTCTGTATAAAAATGGGTCTTTAAATTCTTAACTTCGATTAATTTTTTTCGTAATTCCGTCATGAGATACCTCTAGCGTAACCGTGAATAAACACGTGGGTCGAAAGCTTCTCTAACGCCTTCACCAATAAAAGTTATGAGTAATAAGGTGGTAAATGATGCACCGAGTGGCGACACAATGAGCCACCAATAACGGATGTCACTAATGCCTTGGTTCACTAATTCTCCCCAACTCGGTGTGGGTGGCGCGAGTCCAAATCCTAAGAAATCAAGTGAAACGAGAGACGTTATGTAACCGATAACAGCAAAGGGCATGAAGGTAATAATAGGCGTTAATGCATTTGGCAAAATATGCTTAAACATAACGCGAGCATTACTTGCACCCATAGAAACAGCGGCGGAAACATAGTCCTTGGCTTTTTCACGATAGAATTCGCCGCGAATGTAGTAGGTCATTCCCACCCATCCGAACATCGTAAGAACGCCCACAAGTAGAAAAAATTGCGGTTGAAGCAATGAGCTGACAATAATCATAAGATAAAGAAACGGCACAGACGCAAATATTTCGATAAATCGCTGTCCAAAAATATCAATTTTGCCACCGTAATATCCCAAAACGGCTCCAATAGAAACACCGATAAGGTAGGAAAATAATGTTACAATAAGCGCAAATGAAATTGACAGATTGAATCCGTAAATCAAGCGCGCGAAAACATCACGACCTCTATTATCTGTGCCAAACCAATGCAAAGATGACGGTGGTGTCGGTGGTTGTCCATCAATTTCGCTTAAAAGAGATTCATTGGGGTGATAGGGGTAGAAGGGCATTAATACCCAATTGCCTGTATTTTCTTCTGCGCACATTTTTTTAAGCGAACGATAATTGGCCTCGCCATAGTGCGTTTGCCCAAAGGTTTTGGCTTCGTGAAATTGCAATATGGGAAAATACCAATCGTCCTCATAACTCACCATCAATGCTTTGCTATTAATGAAAAGTGGGTTGAGAAAAGACAATGCATAGAGCGTCGTGAGGATAATAAATGAATAATATCCACGCTTCATGCCCTTAAATTTTTTCAGTCGTTTCTGAAATATGGATTGTGAGGTTGTTTTTTTCTTAATCATTAATGATGTCTATTCCTTTGATAATTTATAGGTCTAATCCTTCAACCAATCGACAACTTTGAAATTACAGTCATAGTAGAGATTAATTTCGTATTATTTAAATCGAATTCTTGGGTCAATGGCGGCGTAAGCCATATCAGAAATAAGATTTCCAAGCAAACGAATCAATGTCGCAATCACAAGAAATCCCATAACAATTGGATAGTCTCGCTTAATGACAGCCATGTAACTTAACATACCAATGCCATCGATATTAAATACGCGCTCAATCAAATAAGAACCCGCAAGCCAAACGCCTAACAATCCACCAATACCTGTTGCGATTGGAATAAGACTATTACGAACCGTATGAAAAAAGATAACGCGACGCTCTGACAGGCCTTTCGCAAAAGCCGTCCTGACATAATCTTGACTTAAATTAGCCAATAATGAGTTTTTCATAAGCACGGTCAATGTGGCAAAAGCGCCTACCATATAGGCGATTACAGGAAGCACTGTATGCTGCAACTGGTCGATTATTTTTTCGCCAAGTGTGAAATATTCAAAATCTTCGGATCTAAATTCACCGAGAGGAAAGACATCCCAGAAACTACCGCCACCGAAATAAACGAGTAAAACAGCGCCAAGAATAAAACCAGGAATCGAGTAGCCCACGAACACGATAACACTTGTAACCGTGTCAAAAGTAGAGCCATGTTTGATGGCTTTAAAAATACCGAGGGGAATACAAATAATATAGGAAAGTAGAAAACTGATGATGCCGAAATAGGCAGAAATATGAAGTCGTGCTTTGATAAGATTCCATACGGACTCGGAATACGTATAAGAAACGCCCAAATCGCCTGTTAAAATCCCACCAAATTTTTTCTGGTAAACCTTGCCTTTTATAAGGCCTGTCCCTTCTTCAACTTCTATAATGGTACCGAGCCATTTCTTGCCATCACCCGAAGAGACTTCAATATTATCACCATTCTTAGTAATATTTAGAACATCGCCGGTGCTAAACTCTTTTGTCGTTGCCAGCTCTCCCAAGGGGATAGAAAACTCGTAATTATTGATTTCCTTGGGCCAAACACCGAGCCAAATTAAATATCGGATGACACCTGGTTGATCTAAACCGTAATACTGTTTTAGGCGATTGAGTGCTTCTTCAGGAATCTCAATAATGACCCCGCTGCCACCGCTACCGCCGCCAGCTTCGCCACCCGTCATCATGGCAGAGCGAATGCGTAACAGTTCTTGTTCTAATGGGCCACCTGGTACAATTTGTAATATTGAAAAGACGAGTATTGTGATGCCGAAAAATGTCGGAATCATCAACAGTAATCTTCTGATGATATATTGAAACATAATTTATCCTTGGTTACTTTTCAGCTGTAACAATATGTTTGTTATATGGAAAAGTCATGGATGGATCTTTCATTGCTTTATCGACTTGAACAGCCATGTCTGGCTTAATATACCAAAGACTAAATAAAGATTTCCAATCGCCAGAATAACCAAATGGATTTGCAGGAATCCCGAATTTATTCCAATATCCGTAGCGTTGCGTATAAGGCGCGAACCATCCTAATGCATAAGGTTCTATATCAGCGATGATGCCATCCATTTCCCGAATTATGTCAACACGACGTTTTGCGTCTGTACTTTCGTTATATTCGTCGCATAGGGCATCAACACGTGGATCTTTAAGTCCCGTAATATTCGTTGTGCCACCAACATCCGCCATATTGGAATGGAATGAACTTTCTGGGTTCGGGAACATCAAACCCGTCCAACCTTGATAATGGATGTCAAAATCACGTTCATTCATAACATTTTTAAACATCGTTTGGGATGTCACATAGCGAAGATTGAGTTTAATCCCTGCTTTTGCAAGTTCTTCTTGATACGGCGTAAAAATACGTTCGAGAGACTGATCAATTCCCATTTCCAGTTCAAAGATTTTACCATCCTTTACCAGCCATCCTTCGTTATCTCGATCTTTCCAACCGGCTTCAGCCAAAAGGGCAATCGCTTCTTCAGGATCGTATTCAATCATTGGGTTATTTTGATTCTGATAGATTCCACCAGGGAAATATGAATTTAACTTACCATATTCATTGAAAAATAATTTATCAATGAGTAAATCTCTATTCCATAAACGCGCAAACGCTTTTCGAATTTTGATGTCATTAAAAGGAGCACGACGCATATTAAATGCAAGCCCTGAGATGCCCTTCCAATGAAAGTTGAATGTTTTTTGTTTTTGAATAAGTCCACGATGGAGTGCGTCAAAATCTGTTCTTGTTTCATCAAATTCTTCAACCCACCATTGTGCACGTGTCACAAAGTTAATGTCAATTTCGCCTTTTTTGAATTTTTCAAGTGTCAAACGATCATCGGAAACGACAATAAATTTGATTTCATCAAAATTATAAGCGCCTTTACTTTCTGCTAAATTAGCTCCCCACCAGTCGTTACGTCTTACGAGAGTCAATGATTTCCCTTTTTTAACTTTGGCCGAATCCACAACGTAAGGACCTGAACCGGGCATCATATCGAATTGATATTTTTTGAGATATTCAGCACCGGTTACATCATTTAAATGATGAGCGGGCATAATACCCATTGAAACAGAAAAGTAGAAAAACAAACGCCAGTTGTCTTCCGTAACAGATGTTTCAACAATATATTTGCTAATGGCTTTAGGCTCTGAATATTTTGAATACAGCATATTTGAATAGGGCTCAAGGATGCCTTCATCGACATTCAGTTTCCAGGATGCAACAACATCTTCTGCTGTTACGGGTTTTCCATCGGACCAGCGTGCATCAGGATTAATGCGATAACGAAATGTTTTCTGATCTTCTGAAATATACCAATGCGTCGCAAGCCCACGCGTAAAGCTGCTTGTTTTATATTCATAACTCATCAATCGTTCATACACTAAACCATCTATGGAGGATAGAACGTCATAGTTACTATCCTTCCCAACGGTTCTTAAAGATGCAGGGAATTCTGTTATGCGCGTTGTAATACGACCACCTTTTTTAGCGGCAGGGTCTGCTTCGTTTTCGCCAATATAAGTTTCATATCCTAGTTTATCTGCAAGGGCTTCGAAACCTTTTCCACCCATCTCTGCTGATACAGCAGGATCCGCTCCTTTTGGAGTATCATATATTTTTACTGAAACTGGTTTCGTCCGAAGTGAAATCGGTACGGATTCACCACCACCGCAACTGACTAAATTGATAATAAGAGCTAGAACTAAAACACTCAAAAGGCTTCTTTTCATGATCGTATCCTTAATTTGGTTAATTATTTCTTTAAACAACTTCATATTTTTTGTGCGCAGAACTTACAACAATTACGATGAAATGCTAGTAGTGAGCACACGGAAGTTATTTCGATTATGTAACATTAACTTTGATGAACAATATTCACTCATTATTAGAACCATAACATCTTTATTATCATTATGATACATCATAAATTCCAGGAGTTTTTTACTTCGTTTTGAGCCATATATCAATGCGATATTATCTGATTTATTGTCTGAAATTCATAGCCTATTTTGCTAAAAACCAGCGATTATTGGAGCGCTATTTTAGTGCTTAATAGGATTGTCCACGGTGATCAACACCATGGCAAGATAAAGTGCAATTTCCATGGCCAGGCTCGCGCGCCTCTACTGATTTTTCGCCATTAACCGCTAGTATCCAAGGTAAATCGATGTCAACCAAGCCTGGCTCGTTGACTCGTCCATGAGGATTATGACAGGCGGCGCAGGCGAAATTGCCTTGATTGATATGCAAACTATGGAATTTAAATCCCACATCCGATTTTAGGCGTCTCAAATTATGACAACTCATACATAAATCGTCAGAACCAGGTGATGCAAAAGGATTTTCCGAATAATCAAATTTTAAAATATGCGCCACGTCGGAACCATGAGGTCCAGCGGCGCCTGCTTTGTCATTATTACCATGGCAATCGCTACACGTAATCAATGATTGTTCAGATAAATCTTTTTTTAATGAGGGAACATTCGGATTATTTCCAGGCGCTTTGACAGGATGGAAACTTTGATTCATAGGCGAGAAAAGTCGGTCAATATTTTCTGCCAACATTTTTTCCGAGTTACCATTATGACATTTTGCGCAAATTTCGTATTCGAAATGACTGGCGCTCAATTCGTTTCCGTCTTCGTCCACGCCATCAACACCTTTTAAAGCACCATTTAACATGGGTTCATTGAAATGCGTTATTTCATGAGGATTATGACAATCACTGCACAAAACTCCGCGTTCATGATTTAAGCCATCGTCACCTTTTCCAGATTCAAAAAATATTGGATGGGCGTATGGTTTTTCAAAAACTTCTTTAAGATTCTGTTTCGCGGTTATTTCGTCATCATTATTTATAGATGCATCATGACACGCTAAACACAGCTCCGCTTCATTTTTGGCTAATAATGATGTTGTTCCCGGCGTTCCATGGATGTCATGACATTGAAGGCAGCCGTCTTTCATAAAATGATTGCCGTAACGTTCATCTAGCGGCGAAACATGGCTGGATATTTCCCAATTAGGCATGACGTGACATCCTAAACACAATGCGCCATCTTGCGTCGAAATTCTTAGAAACGAGCCATTGTCATTGTTATGAGGATTATGACATGATCCACAAGAAACACGACTGTTATACACATGAAGCGCCGAATCGATATTACTTGACGTCATATTAAAAAGGTGTGTATAGAGATGCGAATTGACGTCCTTTTCCAATGAAACTTGGCTTTCGACATCACGTTTGGGAAAGCCTTTCGCCATAACACCATCATGACATGCCAAACATCGACGACTTCCGCCATCCGTGGGCAAGCCCTCACTTAAATCTTTTTTATGTTTATCAACATGAAAATTTGTGCCAGGATTTTGACGATCCCAAAGAGGCTCTAAACCGGGTTTTAAACTCGGTGCATGACATTGGCGACACACGGTGATATTGCTTAGCTTTTCTTCGCCTGATGCAATGCGCAATGAATCCAAATATGACGTGAAATCATGAGGTGAATTTGCCAACTTTGAAATTGTTTCCGTTGAGTCTTGTGACCAAACAGATGAAATTGAAAGCAATCCGATACCGATTAAGAGTATGCTTCGTTTAATGGGCGTAAACATTTTTATAAATCTCATAGACGCCTCGTAAAACGGAACCAGAGTTGCGATTCCTTGGGTTGATCAAGGGCAGGATATCCAAAATACAGCCATTCTGCCGCCCATGTCCATCGTGGATAAGAGAAGCGAAACAAGGCAGATGCCTGACCTAAGTCATCATATATTGACGAACCAAAACGATAGCCGCCCCAAAAACGCAAGGATGTTGTGGAGCTGGTTTTAAGATAAAGTCGCGAATCCACTCGGAAACTAACGTCTGAGGAATCCATGTCCATTATCGTTGAAAAGCTGGAAAAACTTTGAAGCGATTGTCCTGTCATTTTAAATGCGAGTTGATCCGTTACATGATTTCTCAACGTGTCATAAGAAAAATTTAAGTCAGAGCCGAAATGATTTTGCACGAAAATTCTATTTTGAATCGAGAATTTTTGTTGAGGACGAAACTCTGTAACGAATTCTAGATGATGATCCATGTCGTACATCATTGATTGATTCGGAATATCCATTCGTGAAAACAGTTCGGCAAAGAATACATCTTTCAGACTCATTTTCATGGATTTCGATTGCATGATGTTCCATTTCGCATCTTCATTATAGGTGATATCAAGCCCGTGTCCATAGGAGGCCGATTGCTTATATCCCATAATAAATTCGCCATTGAACTGATTTACTTTTCCAATATTCCATGCCAAGCCTATGGCATATTTTCGCCAATGAATTCGATCCAAGCTATCTTGTTCTGTAACGCGGTCACGAGCGAGGAGCGTTATGGCCGTTATATTTTTAGACACGGTCATACGGTTGGTCCAATTCATTGATAGACGATGAAAAAAAACCGATTTTTGTTCGAAATCGTAAAGATTGATTTCGCCACGAGATTTAATTTTAGGTGTTAAATCTTTTTCTAAAAAATGAGAACTCTGAACAAAATGTTTTCCTGAATAGGTATAATTCCCATGTCGAGAGCTCCATTTTACACCATAAATTTCACCGCGACCATCAAGACCCCAACGACTTGGCATCACAACATTGCTGTCCACAATATCTGAGATATTATGCATCCAAAAACGTAGCGTATTTTTAGCAAAGTGCTTGCTCAACGCAATATCATTGGCGAGACCTGCGTACTTTTGATACTCTCCTGTCGTCGTCCGATATCCTAAGCCCAAAGACACATGGATATTCCACGGCAGAGTTGTATTTACTTTAAATCCGCTGATGCGTTGGCGACCCACTAATTCATCTGGCTTAATTGTGAGAGGATTCAATACATGCCAATCACTATACACATCGATGTTGACATTTTTCCAAAATTTGTAACGCGTCGCAATATTATATTCAGGAAAAATATTAAATGTTTCTTGTGCGCCGTTGCCATGCATGACACCGCCAAGTTGCAGACGATATGCTCCCCATAAAGCACTATTGCCTCGCCATGATAGCTGCAATTGTTCGACATGGGTTAGGGCATTTTTTACAGACGATGTATCACTTAAATCCATCCCAACTCGGCCTTGAAAATTGCCTGTCATTTGGGAAAACAATGTGGAGGTCATTATCAATAATAGGAAAGCAATCAGCATTGAAATGCGGGAACAAGAGCGAGTTGAGTTTTTGTTTAAGATGCGAACACTCATGGTTAAGGCTCCATCACTTCGTAATGATACACATTGACAGTATTGAGGCCTCTATCCAAAACGATAAGATGGCTATCGGCGGTAAATGCACAAGCCGATGGCATGGATAAATGCTCGCCTAGAGATTCGACAATGAGTAGAGCGCCATTTTCATTAAATAATTGAATCGTTCCACTTACTTCGTCGGTGATAAATACGATACCATCCGATGCAATTTCGATCCCTTTGGGAAATGTAAATGAGCCAGGAACGGTGTCGTAAGAGCCAAATATTGTTTTAATTTTTCCATCTTTCGACGAGACGACAATTTCCCGCATCAAGGCATCAACAAGGTAAGTTTCACCTGCATTGTCTTTTGTAATAGCAACAGGTAAATAGAGAGGCGTGTTGATTGGATATATTGCGAAAGTTGTCTTTTGAATATCATAGGCGTAAATTTTTTGAACATGGGGAAATGTCATCAATATTTGGTTATTTTCAACATCCCAATACATATCTGAGCAGCTTTTATTGACAGGAAGTTGCAGCTTATTGAGTTCTTTAAAATTGGATTTATCCAACATAATGAGTGCGTGGGAAGTATTGTCAATTAGAAAAATGGATTCTTTTGTTACGGCAAGAATTGACGGTGAATACTCATTGAACCCATGGGAGGCTTTTAGTACCAATGCGTCATTTTTTAAAACGGATTGATATAAAATATTTTCATCTAAAATATAGACATCGTTCTCAATTGTGGCGATATCTGATAAATTCGAAAACCTAATAAATTGATTGTGCCCCAGAAGTTTACCCAAAAATACATTTTTTGAAGCCTTGAACTGAATGCCTTGATTCGTCCACGAAAAATAAGATTGAGATTTATTGTTTGTTTCTATAGGCGTCGTTTTTTTGCCATTATTGGCACAATTGTAGAGAGATATACTCAGCAGACAAATGAGAATAATAGAAGTCGATTTACGCATTAATATCGCCCTCTTTTATCGGGATCGTGGAAATAATTATACTTCCAAAGTGTCGCCTTTCCATGACAATCGGCACAATAAGTATCGCTACTTTTTTGCCGTAAGAATGATGTCTTCACCTGAGGATTATCGGCTTTCGTCATTGCGGAATATGAGGACCATTCGTGTGGATTATGACAGGTATAGCAATTGATTGCGCCAATGTTGTCGCCATGTTCGCCATCAAAATACAATGGGAATACTTTGTCTTTGTCGCCACGAGATTTTGCACTTTGTAATAAATATTGTTTTGGATGTTTCCAAGCTTGGGGGATGGCTTTTTCACCGGCTCCACCCTGTGAATGACAGTCTAAACATTGATTTTCGTGTGGTATTTCTGACACGTCTGTTTTCCAAGGATTGATAAGAGCTGTATTGTCCGCTGGTTGATGTATGGCGTGACAGGTGGCACAAGTGCTTACTTCGTCGGTACCCAAATCGTGAGGCGACCCAAAAACAGCTGCCTTAGATTCGTGACAGTCCATACAAAGGTTCGATTTTGTATTAGCAATTCTTAAAAATGAGTTGGATTCATCGCCGTCCAAATTTGACGTTAAATCAGTGACTGGACTTCCCCAGGCATGGGGATTATGGCATGTTACACAACCAATGCGATCCCGCGTATCGCCGACAACAGGTAATCCTGTTTTTGATTTAAATGTCACCGATAAAGGATGTCCACCATTTGCGTAAGATTTATGCGAATCACTCTCCGTATGACAGTCTAGGCAAATTGGATCGGATGCATATTTCCAATTCTCATCATTATGCATATTGTGGCAAGAGTTACATGTTGAGACGGTTTTATTGTTTGATTTTAAATGATCGGCAAAATCGGATCGAGCGACACTGTGGTCTGAATATTTGATGTCAGCTTCATTTTCGTGACAGGTTGTACAAAGTGCTCCGTCAAAATCATTGGCTATTTTCAAAAATGCATAAAAAGGTTCTTCTGGTGCTGGCGGATACGTTGGTTTCCCAGGTTGATGGGCATCATGGCAAGACAAACATGAAATTTTGTTGCCGGCTTTAATACGAAGACCCGCGATGTCTTTCTTAAAAACTTTTCCCGTCACCGGATGCCCTTTATGGACAAACGATTTCTCTGCTGCGAGTCCATTTGCATTATGACAATCGAGACAATATTCATTTTGTTCTTTTTTATCAGATTTCCCCATCGCCCATAAATATTTGCCTTTCCCGCCATGAGGTAAATGGCAAACAGCGCAGGCATTATTGGGGCTCAAATCAGGCATCTTACGCAAATCATGGGGTGAATTATAGATATTTTTCTTTTCAGCGTGACAGGTGGTACAAAGCTCGCTATAATCGCCATTTTGAGATAAAAGCGTTGGCTCTGGCCCGTGCATTTGATGGCAGGTAAGGCACTCCAGCGTCTCATTTTCCAGATGTGCTTTCGGCGGTAATTTGAATTTTTTATCGGCTAAACTGATACCGTAAGGATGATTCCCAACGATATTTTGCTGACCCGTATGGCACGCAATACAAAGTTTGGAATTCGAAACGGCCTCGCGAATAAAAGGCGCTGGACCAACAGCTTTGTCGCCTTTAATAGCGTGAAGCGTGTGGCAGGTACCACAATAGATATCGCCTGTTTCTGTTAATGGAAAACCCAATACGTCCATGTGTTTTTCATCAAAATGCTGATGATTGTCGCTAAAGAATATTTCTCTGGAATCCATGACGTAGCCATCATGACAGGATAAACACATTCTTCTATCCGCAACCAAGGATGGTTTGCCGTCAATAATGACATTGGTATTGGACGATACGATATATTTTTGTGCTTTTTGGTTTTCAGGATGCCAATTGATGTGGCAAACGGTACATTCCTGATTTGGGCTGGCTTTCAATTCTTTTTTCTTGGCAAAAAGCATCTGCGTCGAAAGCATCATTATAACGAGAATCAAACTACAACTCGATAGCCTTTTCAGACGCGCACATTTTGAAATCTGCGATTTTGGTATGCTCGTTTTAGTACTAATATGATTATTCAAAATCGAACTCACCGTATTTCAATATCCAAATGACGTAGTGTTGCATTGAAACTTTCCAGCACAAATATCGACTCGCCTAAAACGGCAACACCCAGAGGATTATCAAACGTCATATTATTATAACTCGAGCCATGGAGTATTTGACCGACGCCTTTGGCATCATAGCAAATAACCCTATTTAAATAACTGTCGCTCACGTAAACATAGCCTTGATCCGAGACGCAAATTCCTTTAGGCCTGTACAATTTATTCTCCGTGACACCATAGCTTCCTAAGCGACCCAAGTACTTTCCATTCACATCAAAAATAACGACGCGTGCATTCATAACATCGGTGATATACAGTAGACTTTGGGAATCTTTTGCAATCATGGCGGGGTATGACATTTGACCACGACCGTCGCCTTTGCTTCCAAACTGAGAAACAATTTCGCCAGCCAAGTTTACTTTGAGGATGGAATGGCTTGAATTATCAACGACGAAAAGGAAATTCTGGTCATAGAGTACGTCTGTCGGATTAATGTCTGGTGAAAGATAAAGCATTTTGACCAATTGAAGATTGGCATCAATATGAAAGAGTGCTGGAATTTCTGTATCCGTTATCCAAGCACCGCCCGCATCGTCTGAGCAAATTCCCAGAGGTCGCTTAAATGCGGGAAATTGCACATATTTGGGCGTTTGATTTCCCATCGTCACAAGGACCAAACGACTGTTTACGCCATCAGCAATTAAAACTTTATTGTCAGAAATGATGGCAATATCGCTAGGGAGTTTCATTGATTCGTCTTTGAAGGTTTCCAAAAGCGAGACACGGCTGCCTTGAGCTATTACGCTGCTAATGCTTAACAGAAGTAAAAGAAGGTACGGGAATATTTGTTTTATGAAATTATGCATTTTATAATTCGGGTAAGAAAAATTCCTGATACGATTCAAAAACAGAAGGAATACTTAAGCTTTCAAGGGTTTTTTCCCTCTCGGCATCATAGCCCAGACTTTTTAAATCGAGGTAGGTTTGTTCGCTTTTATGACAAGTGAGACAGTCCAATGGATTGGTGAGAATATTGCCTTCCACCGCTTTTCGGGTCTCCGTATTATTGCGACGATCAGCAAAATTTTTCGTTTGCGCTAATTCTTGAAATTGGGTGTTGGATTGCTTTTGAAATTGGACTTCACCATTTACCAAAGGTACAATGAGAAATCGGCGCATTTTAGATTTGACAGGTGGTTTGCCCGAAAGTTTTTTCATCGATTCCATATCCATCCATGAAAACTCGCTATACTCGTAATGGCAACTTTCGCAAGCGAGATAGCTTGTATGCATATTTAAAAATGCCCGATGTTTGATTTCTCTATTGTGAGGCATTGGTGTATGACAAAATAGACAAGCTGAGCGATTTTTTGCATCCACCATTTCGACAGAAGGGAAATAATGAAAATTGTCATGTGCTGCGTTATAATCACTACCAAATTGCTTAAGAACATCACCTGGGTTGGTATTTAATAATTCTTGCGTTATGGATGACTCTGGAATGAGATTATCAGACGAACGGGTTGCTTTGCCAACTAAACCTCTCGCAAAACTATAAATCATAATAACCGATGTGATAGTGATAAGTCCGAAAAATAAGTAGCCTAAACCACGATATCTTTTTTTCATGATTCCTCTCCTTCTTTTTCGAGTTCTTCCCAACGAGCCAAGTGTTCCTCTTTCATTTCATCTTCTGAAATGACACCTGTAATCCAAGCGTTACTCATGGGCCATTTTCCCGGTTTCCAATGGACGAGATAAAAATGCCATACCACAATCGCCAAGACGGCTAATATTGCCTCAAGGGAATGAATAAGTCGCGAGACATCAACCCAAAATTTTGGGCCCAGATTTTCGAACCAAAGAATAATACCTGTACCGCCCATTACAAATGAGCCCCAGGCAAAGGCCCAGTATTCCATCTTTTCGGAATAATTGAAGTGACCGAATTTTGGCGGTGTACTTCTAAGTCTAAAGAGAAACATCATATTTTGCATAAATGTCGTTGCATCGATGAGTTTAGGGAACATTTGAAAGAGCAAGAATCGTCCGCGTTTTGTAAATATGGCATAGCCAATATGATAAAAAGATACGAGGAACATGCCGATGGCTGCGATACGATGGATCCAATTTCGTAGTTCATTTTGGAAAAACCATTGCGGCAACCAAAGCATTCTTTCTCGTGGTAACCACAGCATCGCACCCGATATTGCCAATAGTGTGAAGGTTACGAACATAATGATATGGCTAACGCGCTCTGCTTTAGTCAGTCGAAGATAGGCTTTTCCTGCACGAGCTGCTTTTGGATAACCATGTTTTTTAATATGCTCTCTACTTCGAAAGAAATCGGCGAAATTATGCAAAATCATAAATCCTATGACACCGATAATAAGAGACGTCCAAATTAATCGAATATATTTTAAGATTTTCGCTTGATAGCCCGTATAGCGAAAATGCATCGAACCCGAAATAAAACTATCGGAAGCGCCTTCATGACATCCGCTACTTGTACATGTTTTGCTTAACTGTAATGGATGAATTTTTGAGCGAACGTCGGATTGCGGAAAAACATTATGATACGAATGACAATCTGAACATACAGGCACTGCTTCGTCGCCAAACGAATATCCAACGCCATGAAAGGTTTTTAGAAAGGACGCAACTTCGTCAATTTCACCAACTTCTTGTGTTTTTCTTTGGATGTCGGCATTCGCGTGACAGTTTACACATATCGATATTTTATTTTTTTGATTCCAATAGGAAAGATCACCGCCGAAAACCTCAATATGACGTAAGGCTACTGAAAATTGTTCTCCTTCATGGCAAGCCATACAATTTTCGGCTTTTTGGGCAACGATATTTTCATGATATTCTTTAAAGACGTGATTAACATGACAACTTTTGCAAACAGGCTTGTCTTTGTCATTATCGTTACCTTTTTTGCCATGGATTGAATTATTAATCGATTTAGCAATACCGCTATGACTGAAAGGTTTTTGACTAAAAGGCTCTTCTAAATGGCAGGCTTGTCCGCAATCAACAGGGACAGGTTTTGGATTATGGGGAATATTGGTTATGTCACCATGACAAGCGGTACAGGTTAATGTACCATGAATTGAATTTTGAAATTTCTCTGCATCGATATAATAATTGTGGAAGACGCCATTTTCATCAATGCGCCCAAAATTCTCATATTGATGACAGCTCATGCATTTGGCATCATCTTCTGCAAAAATGGGTGATGTTACAAACAAGAGAATGAAACATAGAACCAATAATCGAAACGAGGAAATCATACGATTATTTTGCATTATTGGATTATTTGCTGAGTTTTTTGTCTGGATAAAGTAATTTTTTCTCATAACTCAATTCTCACGTAATCTTTGCATTAATAGCCATGACAAGCTTTGCACAATTGTGCTTTCGGTAATTGTAAAAAATGTTGATTTACTTTGGGTTGATGCTTTGTATCGTCTGCTTTTATCAAAACATTCCTATTATGAACATTATGACAGCTTGTACACGAAAGTGTTTTTTCATCTGTTAAAGGCAAAGAAATACCTGTTTTCTTAGCCTGCGTTTCAAATACCATTTTAATATTTTTAAAATTGTTGATGGCTTTGCCCATGTGATTGACTTCATGATTGGGCATGGCGTGGCATTTATTGCATGTTTCAACGATACTCATTTGGAGCATTTCGGTTTCTTCTTTATGAATATCTGGTACTACTTTATGGCAATTTAAACAGGTCGATTCAATAATTTTGCCTGATTTATTAATCTGTTGATGTGGATTGACTCTCACGAAAGATTTCTCGTTATGGCAAGCGTAACAAAAATCCAATTCTGATGCATAAGGCGCACCTCGAAGATATGACGAGTTCGACCGCTGAGGTTTGCATGATGCCTGATGACACGTCGAACAACTTAAACTGTCATTACTCTCAAGTGGGAATAACTTTGGAATTGAAACGCCCCTCTTTTTACTATCAAGATTTACTGGGGATAAAATATGAATTTGTTGATTGATACTTTTAGTGGAATGGCATTTGGCGCAAGCATTGGGTATTAAATTTTTCGTCGATGGCTCACCCTCACCCCTATGACAAACCAGACAATTGTCACCGCCTAAATGAGGATTTTCAACGCGTGGCAACGTTACCTGTGCCCATAATCCAGATGTCATAACAAACGTTATGGTAGACAATTGGATTATTATGTGGCGTAGAAACAAACGATTCATAAAAATTGCGGTACGTTTAGCCTTTACTGCTTTTCATTATAAAAGAAATGATGCTTACATCACTATTCAGTTGATTAAAAAATATGAATCGTTGTAATTTCAAGTCTGGATTAATGCTAATGATCATCTGCGTGACAACTACTCGAAGAGCTACAACCACTTGTTGGAACATAGAGCATCGTACTTTGATTTGCTGTAATTTCGTCAGATAAATCTTCGCCAGTGGCATCACTCGTAAAATCTTGAAGTAACAAATATAGACCTTTATTTACAGGATTAGAATAAGCCCCACCTGAATGGAAGTGACAACTCTGTGAACAGGTTTCAGTTGTGTAAGCGATTGTATCCGATTCTGCCCAATTGGACTGCACTAGCGTTCGGTCTGTCCAGCGTTGGAGGGAGTGAGAGCTCGAATATTTCCAGGTTTCCAGACTGTCAAATGCTGACAATTCGGCTATCCCCCAGGGTTCATTGCTAAACATATCGCGAGAAGCAGGTACGTGTCGAACCGTAATAAACCGAGAATCTGTATGGGGATGATTGGCTTCTTTATAATGAGGGTTCATGCCAATTTTAAACTGAGGATAGACGCGGTAATCGCCTGTGTTATTGGCTGCATATTCATCTTGCCAAGATCCTGCATGGCAGGTATTGCAATTGGTATATTCTTGAGAATGACAGACGAAACAACTCAAATCAGCACCGTCCGTTTTGTCACCATTGGGCCAATGCTGTGCATGATATAAATTGTCGTCGCGGTCGTTTACATGGCAAAACTCAGTACATTTTGGAATGCTTTGAACTTGAGAACGCGACGTGTAAGTGGCTTCTTCGCCGCCTTCACCATGTAAATCTTCGATATGGCAATCTAAGCAGGTCATGCCAGCATTATTATGTAAATCGGGAAAATTGCCGGGAACGCGCTCTTGATTTGCATTCCATTCATCACCGATTCGAGAACGATGGCAAGCCGTACATACATTTGCTTCGTCGGGGGTTTTGATAAACTTATGACTCATTCCAGGGTTTTGATTGATAAATCCACCTTTTGCAGCATTAGGGAGACTAACGTGACATTGCCCGCATGTCGCATGGCAGCTGGCACAATCTTTTGTAAAGCCATCCTTAATTTCAGAAGGACATTCTTCAAACGTTTCGTATCCGGCTCTTAACGCGACCTGCGCTTTTTGTCCCCACAAATTACTATGCATACTTGTTTGATGCTTTTGGACAATACTTTCGTGGCAAAGCGCTCCGCCGCAACTTTGTTCTGGATCTGCTGATGGATCTCGTCTCAATCCTTCATGGGCAAGACGAAAGGTTGATGCATCGTCTGCCGCATCAACAGGCGAGGCACCGCCATGGCAACCTGAGCACGCAATACGCGCATGAATCGAGTCAATATCTGAGAACATGTGAATATTATTATCTGGGTCGAGTCGAATTAAAATTTTCTCAACAAGCGCTAAAGATGTCGCAGCCGAACCATCGCCAGGGACATGCACCGCGCTGCTATCATCGTCGAGTTGAAGTTCTGAGATGATGCCTTCTAGCACTTGCCTTGACGTATGGCATCCTTGACATGTATTTTCTGAAAGGTCGTTTGGATCAACGGGTGGGTCAATGGGGTCACAATTCCAAAAAAACATGGAAGTGGCCACAAGCATAATTATAGTTATTTTATATCTTAACACGTTTTCCTCGAGTATTTCATCTTTAGTAATCAAATGATAATTTTGTTTCAATCTCTTGATTTTCATAATCCCTATAATTGGGTGGAACTCTATTTTGCATTGGGTTGAGACAACACATCAAAATCGTTTTTCCGTATGCGGTTTTCATGTTCGTACAGTCTAAGGAGTTCGGTTGAAACATCAAGAAAATTCAAGAAAGCACGGACAGAAAATAAGGCTCTTGCGTCGTTTAAAATCTGTTTCACTGTCGTAAGTTAAAATGCGTTTCTCCACTTCTCTTTTTCAAGGCGGTGATTTTGCAAGTTGCATGCCAATAACATTCCTTGCGATTATTGAGTAATGATTTTTAAGCATCGGCGCTAGTACGATATTTTTATGAACAGTATGTTGCAGTGAAGTAAAATTTTTCCCTTGTGGTAATAATGCAAAATAATCAAGTAATTTATATTACTATTTAATTCTAGAATTGATACGGCTACTGTATTTTCCGTACTATACCATCCTCTTAAAACCAGTAATATTCCCATTGATACAATTTATATTTGCGTAGGGTACGGAAACCCTTCCCTTCAGCATGGTGCAGAATGACAGATTGTACGTCTTAGAAAATGAAAGGGTCTTAAACGATATGAATATTTTCCGCAGCGAGTCCCAATGACGCAAGATAAGCTCCTACTCTAGCCAATAATTTTTTACGAACACTTATAATCAAATTTATATCCTGCTGATCCGATATTAAAAATTGTATGAATGAGTGAAAACCATTCCCCTCCAGCTCCAGGAATCCGACTTCATCAAGTATATAGTATAAGCAGTCATCTGAGATACTATGTCGCGAGTCAAAAGCCCAATCAAAGCATGATGCATCAAAATAATATTTGCCAATATGCAAAGCGCTTTCAATTTCGTCACTCGTACTTAGAAAATGAGACTCGCCATTTTTAATTCGAACCAGCTCTTGAGCCCATCTATCCTGGCGAAATGCTTTTTGCTCTGAAATAAAACCATCAACCGCGATTTTTCGATTGTTCGCCTCAGTAATAAATGCTTTTATCCATGTCGTTTTGCCTTGGGCTTCATGCCCTGACACTAAAAATATGCGACGCCTTGAGCTGGCGTCAATTGCATCAAAAATGGATTGAGGAGACATCATGGATTGTGCACTTTCGTCGCGCGTTAAGTCATCTGCAAAAGCAATAAAATCGACCATAATATCTGTAAAATATTCGATTATGAGGTGTAGCGATTTTTCCTCTGCCCAAGCTCTTGAAAATATTGATTTTCGCGCAATAAAAATACTTTTAACAGCGGGTGAGGCCTTTTGCGCCATTTCTAAAATCACTGCCAAATAGGGCAAATTAATTCGCTGTATAAATGTCTCTATCGTTGACCGGGGAAGATTAAATGTCATCACTTGAAACAAGGCGAAAAGCATCAATCCGCGTAATGACATCATAAGCATTTGTGAAAGGACTTCTGCATTATAAGAAACGCCTAAAAACTGACTTTGAGGGTCTCGGGCAAAAATGGGAACGAGTAATAAGAGTATAATGTAAGTGACCCAAAATTTTCGGTTTTTTAGAGGTTTCAATGATTGGGGGTAACTTAAAAATACCAGGACATAAATCGTAAAAATGAGCCACCCATATTTAAAAACAAAGAACCCTATCAATTGAATAATGATGGCTAAAACGACGAGGAATCGCTTATTTTGCATCATTTTTTTCAAAAGGTCGTTGTTTTCTTCTTATTTAATTTTTGTTCAATCTGGTTTTGGAGTTTCCACGTAAAAATACTAGAACCAAGACCCAGAGCGACATGGACACCGATGTAGAAAATAATAAGCCACCATCCCAATTGGAATCCAACTTTTTCCGAAAACCCTTCAGCCATTTCAAAAATGACATTGATAAAATCAAGACCAAACAGGAGCGATTTCGTGACTAGATTCTGGATTATTGGATAAATGCCGACGATAAAACCTGTCAGCAACCAAGACGATTTTCGATTTCCAAGTACCGATAAAATAATATCCGCAATGAGTCCTTCGATCACAATCCCTGCGAAGGGACCTATTTTCACAGCGGTAAAACTCAGCATTTTTATGGATGCGGCAATAAGCGCCATTAAAAATGTTGAACCAGAAACGGGATTGAGTCGTCGCGCTGTCAACATAAAAACAAGGCTCATTGCGCTTAATAATGCTCCCGACAATGGCAAATGAAGTAGATGAATCATGTTGCCAAATGTCGCTTCCGCCACGCCCCAAACACTTCCGAAAACGGCGATATAGGCGAGGGAGCGGCGAGAATAGGTCATTTCCATTTATAGCTTAGCGTATTAACTAATTATCTGAAAATATTAGGTTTGCCCACATTAATTGAATGGCGGCAGTTTTTACCATTGATTTTCAAAAGGATTCCCTCATTAATGAGAATGTAACACATCAGCATGGTTTAAAAACTTTGATTTCAATCTGTTTGATTGCTTTATAATGTTTGACATTTCCTGTGCATATTGGTAAACCACTTGTTAATACCGTCGATGCAATAAGCGCATCTGCTAGTTGTATGGCGTCGCTTAAAAAATATCGTTCAACTAAAAACATGGCTTTGGATGATATCTCTTCATTAATATAAATAAGTTGGGTATTCCAATCGCTGAGTGCTCGCCTAAATTCATTTAATTCGCGCTTATTTCTCATGCCTTGAACCAGCTCCATATACGTAATTACCGAAATGGAGAACGATCCCAAGCCATCAATTAATTGTTGAGCTTTTTTATTTCCTCGCAAATACCATATTAAGACATCGGTATCAATGAGCACTAGAAGCGACCTTTTCGAAGTGTATCTACAAATTCATTTACATCTTCCGTTTCTGGATATTCAGACCATATGCCAAAGAGATTGTGTTTGATTTTTTCAGTTTTGTGAGTTTCGTTCACAACAGATACTAGCTTTGCATAAGGCTTGCCTCTATAGGTAATGATGACTTCTTCTCCCCGTTTGGCCGTATCAAGTAATTCCTTTGAATGGAATCTTAAATCTTTGGCTGTGGCGATCATGGTTTTCCTCCATTGTTTATACTTTGTAATGTAAACTATAGAATTAATTTTACAAATCATTAAACTGGTTTTTTATATAGCCAAAATATTATTTCCATGATTTCTACTAGATTCCCTCACAATTTATGCGTATCTACACGGGCTCAGAAAAGGAGAGTGGCATGAAAAAAATAATTATAATCTCCATACTCACATTCTCATTATTTGATTTTCTTTTCGCGATGTCCAAAACAAAAATGTATGATAGTTATACACAGAGACGGAATGCATTCATTGAGATTGCTCAAGAAAAAGACGGCCTTGTAATTTTTCATTCTGCGCCAATTCGCAACCGAAATAATGACGTGGACTACTTTTATCGACAAAGTTCTAATTTTATCTATTTAACAGGATGGGACGAACCAGAGGCGATTTTGGTCATTAATCCTTCGTCTAAAAATGGTAAAATTGTGCAATTATTCGTTTTGGAGAAAAATCCTACAATTGAAGTTTGGACAGGAAAACGACGTGGCGTTGAAAGTGCGATGAGCTTAGATGGCATCGACACGGCTTATGCATATTCGGAATTTTCCGACATGTTAAACGGATTTATGTATCCCAAAAACACACTTATTTTGGATGACGGTGGTGACAAAGAATTCAAAGAACTTATTTCAAATAAACTCACTGAAATAGGAATGAGGGGCCCTCAAACCATCATAAATGCTTCGGCAATCACCTCTAAAATGCGACTTATTAAATCTCCAACTGAAATCGCATCATTGCAAAAGGCGATTGATATTACAGGCGAAAGCCTCGTTGATGCGTGGGCAGATGTTACGAATTGCGCCTATGAGTACGAAGTTGAAGCCTTGATTGAGTATGGTTTTCGTAAACGAGGGTCGGCACGTAACGGTTTCCCGAGTATTGTTGGGTCGGGTTTTAATGCAACGATTTTACATTACGATACGAACCAAGATACCCTAACAACAAACGGTCTTATTGTCACCGATATTGGAGCCGAATGGGATAATTATTCTGCCGATATTACGCGAACCATTCCATCGAATGGAAAATTTTCGAAAGCACAAACAGAGATTTATCAGCTGGTTCTTGAGGCACAAAAGGCAGCGATTGACGTGATAAAACCAGGCGTTTCATGGCGAGAAACACATCGAGAAGCTCAGCGCGTTATTACGATTGGCCTTATTCAACTCGAACTTTTATCAGGCGATTTAGACAGTTTGCTTGAAGCGAATGCTTGTCGAAAATACTTTTTGCATGGAACATCTCATTGGCTAGGCCTTGATGTGCATGATGTTGGTGGCTATTTGGATGATAATAAGGAAGAAATTAAATTCGAAAAAGGAATGGTCCTAACGGTTGAGCCAGGACTGTATTTTCGTCAAGATAATTCGGTCCCGAAGGAGTATTGGGGTATGGGTGTACGAATAGAGGACGACATCTTGGTAACGAAGAAAGGGCATATTATTTTAAGCGAAAAGATCCCTAAAGAGATACAGGATATTGAGAGAATTGTTCAAAATAATGCCTCAAAACACTAGATTTTGGAATGATTCAAAATACATGAAAGAAATTAAATAGGAGCTTGTTTTTCAATGATTTATAGTGTTAATAATTTGCCTTATTTCAGTTTGACAAGGGTATAGTGGTCTTCTATATTGCGCCGCTTTGACAATGAAGATATTATTAAATACATTGCCTAAAGGCAAATCTGAAGAGATTTTTGACACACTGGAACCTTTGATAAATGCTGAAGGAATGGATTGGGAACCTCTAGAATTAATTTTAAAACTAGAGATCAATAATCAAAACCCAAATTATTACCTTCATGGTGACATCAACACCAAAGGCCGCTTTATCTGCAGCAAAGGACTCGAGTCCTTTGAAGACACATTAAAAAGTGATTTCGATGTTCTCGTAACCTTTGATGAAAAGGAATTTTCAATAGATAATGATGATGTATTTCTCATGCAAACGGGTGAAGTTATTTTTGACTTAGACAACCTCCTGCGAGAGACTATTTTCACATCCCGTCCTATTGCTCATTGCTGTGAGGAAAATTGTCCAGAATTTGAAAAATTAATTGCTCTCGTTGGAGCAGAACAAGACATAGATGATCGTTGGTTAAACCTACGTAATATGTTTAAAGAGGAGACGAATTAACCGTGGCCGTACCTAAAAGAAAAACATCCCGAGCCCGTCGAGATAAGAGAAGAACACATTGGAAAGCTGTTGTAACTGCTACAATTGCTTGTAACAATTGTGGCGAAATGAAATTGCCCCATCATGTTTGTCCATCATGTGGTCATTATAAAGGCAAACAGGTAATTATCCCTAAAGAGGCCTAATTCCCAATTTTTATGAAAAGCATTGTTATTGATGCAATGGGGGGCGATAATGCCCCTTTCATCAATATAGAAGGCGCAGTTCGGTATCTCAAACATCCGAATTCTAAGTGTAATGTTATCTTAGTGGGTAATGAGGGCATCCTGAATAAGGAGCTCCAGCAATTTTCCTATGATAACAATCGACTTTCAGTTTTCCACGCTTCTCAAACAATCTCTATGGATGAATCTCCAACAAAATCTTTCAAAGATAAACCTGATTCTTCAATAAAAGTGGGCCTCAACCTTATTAAGAAAAATACTGGACACGCCTTTATTTCTGCCGGGAACACGGGTGCCGTCATGGCTTATAGCCTTTTGACACTTGGACGTATTCAAGGTGTGGACAGACCTGCGGTTGGCGCTTTTATGCCCCACGACAAAGGGACAACATTCCTCCTCGATGTAGGCGCTGTGAGCGTTGTTAAGCCAAAGAATTTACTTCAATTTGGCATCATGGGAGCGCTTGTTTATAAAAAATTCCATCGCTCAGAAATTGAACCGAAGGTTGGCCTCCTTAGCATTGGTGAAGAATCTGAAAAAGGGACATCCCTTGTCAGAGAAGCAAAGAGATTACTCGAATCAGCTCAACTGAATTTTTCTGGTTTTGCAGAAGGGCGCGATATTTTTACCGATAAATTCGATGTCGTAGTAACGGACGGATTTACGGGGAATGTTGCCCTAAAGCTCGCTGAAGGTGTAACAAGTACCGTTTTTAGGATGATAAAAAAACGCGTCAATACACCCATTCGTAAACTCGCGGCTCTTTTTATGCGACCCACTTTTAATGATTTAAAAAAAGATTTAGATCCCAATTCATACGGAGGTTCTCCTCTTCTCGGGATTAAAGGTATCAGTCTCATTTGTCATGGAAGTTCAAACTCAGAAGGCATCAAAAATGCCCTTTTAGAAGCTCAACGATTTATAAATACTCATCTAGTTCAGGATTTAGAAGAAGGAATTGCACATTCTCTGGAATCTATAAAATTCACAAAGTTAGATGAGGAAGAAATTACTCATTAATAATTAAGGACCTAATATATGATTCGTGCTGCCATCACTGGTACATCTAAATACTTACCAACTAGAATCCTCACTAATAAAGAATTAGAAACAATGGTGGACACCAATGACGAGTGGATTGTCTCTCGTACGGGTATTCGGGAAAGACGCATTTGCGCAGATGGCGAAGTGACGTCGGATATGTGTACCATTGCTGTAAAAAGACTATTGAAATCCACTGGCATTTCCGCAAATGAGATTGATGTCATTATCGTCGCAACCGTAACGCCAGACATGCTTTTCCCTTCCACCGCTGCGCTTGTTCAAGAAAATATTGGCGCAAATAAAGCGTGGGGATATGATTTGTCAGGCGCTTGCTCAGGATTTTTATTTGCCTTGAAAGCGGGAGCGGGTCTTATTGCGACAGGATCCAAAAAGGTTATTGTTATCGGTGCTGATACAATGAGCTCGATTCTTGATTATACCGATCGCAATACGTGTATTCTATTTGGTGATGGAGCTGGAGCCGTACTTTTAGAGCCCGCAAAAGATAATACACACGGCATTATTGATGAAATATTACACATCGATGGCACGGGTAAAGAAGCTCTTTTTATGGCTGCAGGTGGGTCTCGTAAACCCGCTACGCACGAAACTGTTGACGCGAAAGAACACTTTATTTATCAAGACGGTCGTTCGGTTTTTAAACGGGCAAGCGCTGATATGGGTGCTGTTTCCAAAGAAATCGTTGACAAAAACGGCTTTAAATCAGAAGATGTTAAACTCTTTATTCCCCATCAAGCCAACAAGCGCATTATTGATATGGCTGCGAAACGAGCTGGATTACGCGACGATCAAGTTTTTTTGAATATCGAAAAATATGGTAACACAACGGCAGGTACTATCCCAATCGGATTAACAGAAGCTGTTGAAGAAGGTCGAATTGGCGATGGTGACTTGGTTCTACTCGCGGCGTTTGGTGCCGGATATACCTGGGGCGCAACATTATTAAAGTATGGCCCTGAGAGGAAAGCAACTGTATGATGAGACGTGCATTACTTTTCCCTGGCCAGGCTTCACAAGAAGTCGGAATGGCGAAAGACATCTATGATGAATTTCCAGCCGTACAAAAATTGTATCGCAAAGCCAAAGATATTTTAAAATATGATTTATCTGAAATAACCTTTGACGGACCCATCGAAAAACTTACAGAAACAAAGATTACACAACCTGCTATTTTCGTCGCTTCGGCGGCTTATTTTTCTGTTCTTCCTGAAACTTATAAATTTCATACTGTCGCAGGTCATAGCTTAGGCGAGTTTTCAGCCTTATTTGCTTCAGGTGTTCTTTCCTTTGAAGATGCCTTGCGCATTGTAAAAGAAAGAGCCGAAGGCATGCAAGAAGCGGGACTTCAAAATCCTGGTACGATGGCTGCTATTCTGAATTTAGGCCGCGAAGAATTAGACAAAGCTTTAGATCATGCGAATCTTCGAGGTATCGTAAACGTCGCTAATTTTAATTGCCCCGGGCAAATTGTAATATCCGGTGAAGTTGATGCCGTTCGTTACGCAATGGAAGTTTGCAAGCGAGTGGGAGCGCTCAAAACTATTGAATTAAAGGTGAGTGGTGCATTTCATTCGCCTCTTATGTCTTCTGCAAAAGCGGGTCTTATTAAAGCCATTGAAAAAGCGAAGTTTAATGAGGCAACCGTCCCCGTTTACTGCAATTTTACGGCAAAACGAACCACAAATCCTAAAGAAATTTCCGGAAATCTCATTCAACAACTCGAAAATCCTGTTCTTTGGGAAGACAGTATTTTGTCCATGGTTAGTGATGGGATTCAAGAATTTGTCGAAGTAGGACCTGGTAAAGTTTTGCAAGGACTTAATCGACGCATCGATCGAAATGCCAAAACAGGCGGTGTAAATAAGATTGAAGATTTGGAGGCCTTATTATGATAAATTTTCAAGGAAAAATTGCGATTGTAACAGGTTCAACCCGTGGTATCGGTCGCGCTATTGCTGAAACGCTTGCAAAAAATGATTGTAGTGTCGTCATTTCGAGTCGTAACAATGAAGCCGTTCAATCGACGGTTAATGAGCTAAAATCATTGGGGTATCAAGTCTCTGGATATGCTGCTGATATTTCGAACATCGACGAAGCAAAAGCATTGGTCAATTTTGCCGTCGAGAAATATGGAAAAGTTGATATTTTAATCAACAATGCAGGCATCACAAAAGATGGCTTATTAATGAGAATGAAAGTTGAAGATTGGGATGAAGTTCTGCATGTTAATCTTACAGGCATTTTTAATATGTGTCAGGCAATATTACGTCCTATGATGAAAAACCGTTATGGACGCATTATCAATATATCGTCTATTGTTGGCCAAATGGGCAACGCTGGACAAATAAATTATTCCGCTGCAAAGGCAGGAATACTCGGTTTTACGAAGTCACTCGCACGAGAGATATCCTCACGTGGAATTACTGTGAATGCCATTGCTCCTGGTTATATTGAAACCGATATGACCCAAGCAATGAGTGAAACTGCAAAAGAAACCCTTACCCTTCAGATCCCTTTGGGACGAATTGGTAGCGGTGAAGATGTTGCACATTTAAGCGCTTTTTTAGCATCAGATTTGGCCAGTTATATTACGGGTCAAGTCGTCAATGTTGATGGCGGCTTAGTGATGCAAGGATAAAATAATCATTTAGTTTTAAGAAAAAGGAGACGAATAATATGTCAACATTAGAAAAAGTAATCGAAGCAGTTGTGGAAAAACTGGGTGTGGATGTATCTAAAGTAACTGAAAATGCTTCATTTATTGATGATTTAGGTGCCGACTCACTTGATACAGTTGAGCTTATTATGCAGTTCGAAGAGGTTTTTGATATTGAAATCCCAGACGAAGATGCTGAAAGCATTTTAACGGTTAAAGCTGCCGTAGACTATATTGACGGAAAGCTTAACTAAGCCTATTAAATAATTATAGTAGTCGATTATGATTCACCATTATTTCGTATTTATGCGAATCCAATGGTGAATTATTTTTTTGAGGAGTTAAGATTTTGATGAAAAAACGTGTCGTCATTACAGGTATGGGTGTCGTTTCACCTTTAGGAAATACGGTCTCCGAATTATGGGATGGCATGAAAACCGGGAAAAGTGGTATTCAAACCATTGATTGGCTAGTAGAAGCGGGTTCGAATGCAACAGTTGGCGGCTTAATTAAAGAAGATATCAACATTGATCATCTTGTGGAACCGAAGGAATCACGACGTATGGATCCGTATGCACGATATGCTATTCATGCTGCTGATGAAGCCATCAAACAAAGCGGAATCGATTTTGACAAAACGGATCGCGAACGTGTTGGTGTTATTATTGGATCTGGAATCGGTGGATTACAAGTTTTTTCAGAAGAACACACAAAGCTTTTACAAAAAGGCCATCGGCGCGTTTCGCCATTCTTTATTCCGATGATGATTCCAGACATAGCTGCAGGATATGTTTCTATTATTTGGGGACTTAAAGGACTTAATTTCTCAGTTTCATCAGCTTGTGCTACAGCAAACCATGCTATTGGCTTGGCGCTTCGTTCCCTTCGTTATGGTGATGCGGATGTCGTTATCGCCGGCGCGGCGGATGCAACCATTACACCCATCGCTTTTGCAGGATTCGCCAATATGAAAGCCTTATCGCAAAATCCTAATCCCGCCACCGCTTCTCGACCTTTTGATGCTGAACGAAGCGGTTTTGTCATGGGCGAAGGCTCTGGGGTTTTTGTCTTGGAAACTTTAGAACATGCCGAGGCCAGAGGCGCAAAGATTTTGGCCGAACTCAGTGGATTTGGGATGACAGGCGATGCCTATCATATCACCAGCCCCGCTCCAGGTGGCGAAGGTGCCGTTCGAGCCATCAAACAAGCATTAAAAGATGCTGATGTCGAGCCGACAGATATTGATTATATCAATGCACATGGAACATCCACACCCGCAAACGATAAAAATGAGACAAAAGCTATCAAAGACGTTTTTGGTGATTATGCTTATCAAGTTAATATTAGTTCAACGAAATCAATGACAGGTCATTTATTAGGCGCCTCAGGTGGAATTGAATTAGCAGCAACGATTATGGCGCTAAATGATAATATTGTCCCTCCAACGATAAATTACCAAAATAAAGATGAAGAGTGCGATTTGAATTATACACCAAATAAAGCAAAAGAAGCAGATCTTCATATTGCCATGAGTAACTCTTTTGGATTTGGTGGGCATAACGCGGTATTAGTGGTTAAAAAAGTATAAACGCTTCTATACGAATGGCATAAAACATAAAGAATCGCCTTTAGTTTGATATCACTAAAATTATTGGAACTCATCAATCGCCATTGTCTCTCAAAAGGTGATGCCGTATGAAACGCTTCATTGATAATTTTACCAAACTATTTTCCTCAAAAACCGAAGCTCAAATTGTAATACCTGATTTCCCCATCAAAGACGTCGAAAAATGCATCCAATATACTTTTAAAAATCCGTCTCTTTTAGCCGAGGCTTTGACACATAGCAGCTATTCTTTGGGCCATACAATTTATGAAGATCATTATGAAAGGTTGGAGTTTTTAGGAGACGCCGTTCTTCAACTAGTAGCAACTGATTTTATTTTTGAGCAACATCCTCATCTTAATGAAGGCACGTTAACAAAATATCGAACCATTCTAGTAAACGGGAACTTTCTCACAAGTTGTAGTACAGATCTTGGGCTTCATAATTTTCTTAGAGCATCAAACGCCATTTTATCCCGCAATGATAGAGAGCAAGAATCTATTCGGGCCGATATTGTTGAATCCGTTATTGGAGCTATTTATATTGATGGCTCATACGAGGATGCTAAAAATTTTATTCATCATTTTATTCTCAAATTAAAGCCCAATTACAGCGAGGACTTACAAACTTTCAATTACAAAGGTCAACTTGCCGAAAAGTGTCAACGCCTTGGATTAGGAACACCCATTTATCTTGTATCTGAAGAAAGCGGACCTGATCATTCACGCATTTTTATCATGCAAACACAAATTCAGGACAAAATTATCGGTTTTGGTGAAGGCTTTAGCAAAAAAGAAGCGAGCCAAAATGCTGCAAATGATGCATTAAAAAATTGGAATTTAAGTTTTGATGAATTCTAATCGAAGAGTTTTGATATCACTCACAAATTTAAATTAACCATTGTTTCCAATGGTTAAGCCCATAAATACCATTATATTCACACCCAAAATGAACAGGAGAATTATATGAAACACATGAAATTGATGTTAATAAGCATAGCAGCTTTTACGACCCTTTTATTTGCACAAGGCGCAGGATCGGGTCCCGATTACGGAATGGGCATGGGGCTGGGTGCCGTTACAATTGACGGAGAAATTTATAATCAAATCGCATTACGACCTGAAGTTGCGTTAGGCAAACTTGGCGTGGGTCTAGATTTGGTCATTTATTTGAACGCTCAAGGTGACATTAGAGCTGACGAATGGAATGAAGCTCAAGATATTTTAGACAAAATTTTATATTTACGTTGGGGTCAGCCTGGCGACAAATTATTTGCTCGTTATGGAACACTCGATAATGTTACGATAGGCTACGGAATTTTAATTAAAAATTATTCCAACATGGAAGAATTCCCTGCTGTCCGCCAAGTTGGAGCGCATTTTGGTGCAACATTACCCATGGGACCACTTGGAGTTGGATTTGAAGGCTTCGCTGCAAATATTAAGGAATTTAATGGCGGACCAGGATTAATGAGTGTTCGTGCTACAACAAACTTAGGAAAACTTAAATTTGGTGCAACTTATGCAACAGACGGCAATCAATATTTAGGACTTTCTGATCGCGACGGCGATGGATATCCTGATTTTGCTGATGACTTTCCTGATGCTGACTCCCTTTATATTGACTCTGATGGCGATGGTATAACTGATGCTGATGACCGCGATGCCGATGGCGATAATATTACAGACGTTATTTATGCGAACGAAATTCCAGGTTGGACAGGTGGGGATATTTTACTAGACCCTTCAGTTCTTCTTAAAGGCGAACCATTAAATATTAACGACACCAAAAAGTCAATCTCTGCAATAAGTTTTGATGTCGGCTACCCGGTTATTGAAAAAGGTCCTTTTACGATGATGGCTGCTGTTGAGTTTTCAAAATTCTTAGGCGACCATGTCAATGTTTTATCAAATGACACGATTTCTCATGGATGGGGTTTTGCTCCAGGAATCCATGGTAAAATTATGAAAATGGTTCATTATGATTTGGAATATCGCCAATCGAGCGAAAACTTTGCCTTTGGCTTTTTCGATCGTAACTATGATTTACAGCGTGTAATGGTTCGTGAAGATTCCAATGGCGACCCATTAGCCTATACCAAAGATATGGGTTATTTAGAAACCCCAGCACTTAAAGGTATTTACGGTGGATTAAGTGCAAATATCGCTAATTTCTTAACGATTACGGGTTCTTATTTGGATATGCGTCAAGATACAATCGCTGTAAAGGGTGTGACGGCTAGTATCGGGCTTGCTGAAAACTCACTTCCTAAACTCAAAGAAGCAAAAGCTTATTTCGAAAGAATGAATCGCGAAGATCCCTTCAACTTTGTTGCTGAAGGTTCAATCTTAGGTTATCGCGCAGCATTTGAACTGGGTGGCGGCGTCATTTTAGCGTATGACTTCAAACAATCTTACCGTGACGTAAACGGTGACGGTGAAATCGATACATCCAAAAATTCGGATGAAGTTATCGCTATTACCAGTATCGAAACCGGATTTACATTTTAATCTTAATCACGCACTGATTTTAAAAAGGCTCAACGGTGTTGAGCCTTTTTTTTGTCGTTTATAATAATGAAACGTTGCGGTGAAGTAAAATATATCTCTATTTCACCAACAACGCTTTGCCATAAAAGCTAACACCTAGATATGTAAACCGGTATATATAAAGTCCTGAAGGTAAATCTTTCGCATCCCAAGCGATTGTTTGAGAACCTGAGCTTAAATATGTGAGGACTTTCTTTTCAATTTCTTGACCTTGAATATTATAAACTGTCAATTTTACATCACCTGCTTGCGGTACATAAAAAGATAAATGCGTCACGCCATTAAACGGATTCGGGTAATTGCCATACAATTTGAATGATGTAGGAACTACCATTTCAACAACATCATTGGTTTCATCATACTCATACGCACCGATATCAGGTGCTAGTCCTCGGTAATCATCAGGGCTTAAATTTAAAAGAGTATCACCCTCCCAAACAAAAAAGTCTGTGCCTGCATCAATGGCTGGAGAATTCGCTGTTAAATAGTAGGGATTAACATCTCCTCCTTGAAACAGTGGATCAGCGTCAATATTGCCCTCTAGCCAATTAAGTGTATTAGCTCCCATGCCCATCACGTTCCACTGACCCCCTTCTATCAGTGAGTTCTGCACCGTAAGCGTATTTCTTGAATTCCCATAGAGGTTATCCAGTAATATTTGCGTAGGACTATTGCCATACAAAATGCTATTTACAACCGTAACGTCGGCATCATACATAACTAAAGCAGCACCGTACTGGCTTTCATTATCGCCTATAGTACAGTTAATCAAGGCGGTTGAAATATTATTAACACTAACTGCGGAAAAACTATCATACCAAGGTGTAGGGTTATTATTCTGTGTAATTTCTACATTTTGAAGAACAAGGCTATTCGTTTCTGGAGAATTTGATGTCGCAAATAAAGGTTGCCCCATAAAAGTCTCCCATATTTCATCATAAACAGGGATTGTATTTCTTATGATACTATTTTTTAAAACTATTTTGCTATGACCACTAAAATATATATTTCTCAAACAAGAGTTGTTTATTATTTCTAAACTATCTAATGTGACAAAATCAGTTTGTGGGTGTGGCGGGCTTTCTGTACTAATTTGACCCAGAATTAATGATCCACCACTATTATTCCAAAAGCGAATATTTGAATATTCTGCACCAATATTTTCACACAGCTTTATTGACCTTGCCGGTCCTAAATATGGAGCGCGAGTAAGGCCTAAACTAGATACTGTATAGTGATTATCATAGCGTGCAAAAATGTGTGTTGCTAGATTCTCACCATCCAAAATGGTCAGATCTTTTCCAGCACCTTGAATATTAATAAAACTCTTTGCATTGAGAGGAAAATGTTGTCCACCTGATGGTGAGAAGACACCTTCATCTAAGTATATCGTGTGTGGGTTTAAACTATCACTCTCAATTATACTTAAGGCATATTGAATGGTTTTGAGGGGCGAGTTAAAGGACAAACCCGAGTTATTGTCATCACCACCTGGACTCACATACAAATCATTTGCTATAGGTTCAAAGTAGGCATGCTCTGCTGTTAAGTTTAGAGTCGGTGGCAAACCAATAAAATGTTCATTAGCCTCGCTAAGCGAAAAAGTATCTAAAGGTATTGATATTTCATTTGGATAGTTCTCATTTAGCCAAATATCATTCTGAGCGCCTGAAATATTATTATAAATACTACATTTGTTGATAGAGTCAAATTCAGGGGTGGAAGTATTAAATACTACAAGGCCGCCCCCTGTGAAACCCGAGTTATTATTATAAATAGAAACTTTACTGAAAAAGGGAGAGGAGTTGTCTTTAACAGCAACACCACCGCCACCTGTCATTCCTGAAATTTGATTATCTCTGATAATGGCGTGCACAATTCGAGGACTGCTCTCTTGTATAAAAAGACCAGCGCCATAACGCGTCGAGTTATAGTCATAGGGCCCAGAATTCAATAGCCCATGGGTTATTATAAATCCAATCAATTGACAAGAGCGGTTTTCGCCACTTTCAATGGTCACCACTCGCCCATCACGATTTCCATCTATGATGGTTGTATTGATATCATTCTCATCTTCTGTATAAAGATAGCGAGAAGTTAAAACCACATTCTTTCCATTAAAGTTGATATTCTCATAATAAGTCCCAGGTTCTACCAGAATCGTATCACCCTGACTGGAGCCATCTATAGCGTCTTGAATCCGTACAAAATGACCCCCAGCTTCGGGTTGGACTATCCAAGTGGTGGCTTGGATTGAGAAAGGAAACATCATGATTAGGATTAAATACAGAGCATGACAATTGAGCTTACAACGTTTAAATCCCATTATTCTTAGCACCTTTGTAGTTTTGTAGCCTTTAAACCACCCCGTCCCGACCCATAGCGTCGGGACACCCCTCCTTAAAAAAGGAGGGGAATTGATTCGCATTTTCATGTTTTGATTTTATCTCTTATGTTATCATTTATACCCATGTGTTTTTTATTTAAGCAGCATCACTTTCTGTGTGGACTGATAGGCGGATGTTTTGAATACAACAAAATACATCCCTGACGCCACATCGCTACCGTTCCATGTGAGTTCATATTGACCTCTATCTTGTTGACCTTGATATAGATTTTCAACGACTCGACCACTCATGTCATAAATGACAACTGAAACATGTTCATGTTTGGCTAGCTCATACTGCAAAGTCGTGCTAGGATTAAATGGATTTGGATAAACTGAAAGTAGAGATGTTTCCATCACCATAATCTCGTCACTCTTTTCGATTGTAGCCTTATACACTACAAAACCACCCTCGGTTATTTCTTTATCCATTTTAGCAAGCTTATAGTGCTCTTTAAACATATTATCATGCCCTATTTGGGTTGCATGGTCAGGAATACTTTTGGCTAAACCAGCATCTCTTACAACTTGAATCGAGATATCATTCATAGATTCATCGCCATTATAAGCCTGCATATAGAGAGGGAACTCATCTACGGGCTCAGCAGCAATACAGTTATCTGCTAAAAATATTGCCACCTCCTTTACCGAGGCGGGGTCCTCAATCCCTTCAATTGAGAGAGCTGTATAATCTTCTTTTACCTGTACATCAAAAGATGTGGTTTTTAAAACGACATTACCACCAGGAGGTGTTCCATTCCCTGTTTCATAAATCATGTTTATATTTTCGCCTGAACTCAAGGTCAAAATATACATTTCACCATATTTAAAGGTAATACAAGGTGCACCTGGTTCTGCTGGGCATATTGGAGGACTTTTCTTTATCCAATGGTTACCACTTTTAAACATATACCAGTCCTGTGCTTTTATGGAAACTAAGCGTTCTATAACCTCGGGTGGTAAAGCATGTAAGGGCTCTTGCTCCTCGTCAACAAAGTAAGTTACCCAGTTTTCTCCACTCGTTAATGAAACCGGTGCAATTGATTTTAATCTCGAGCCCGTTATTGGAAGGGAGTAATTTTCTTCATCCGTGGCAGTTAACAACTTATAGCCGTTTCTTGGAAAAATATCAATAATAGGATCCCAGAAGCCATTCAAAAAAAACGAGTTTATATCTAGTCCAATGGATTGCTCCGCGAAGGAAGAGATAGGAGCTAGTAATGGCTCAATTGAGGTGCCATCCAAATCGTCCATAACTGGAAAACCCACCCAGTTCCATTTTTGTTTAAGTATTTTCACTTCTACTACCGCCAACTCAAGACCAAAATTGTTAAAAGTCACAGCACTACTGTTTCGTGGTAAATATACTAATTGGTCATTTATCATATTATGCCAATCTTCACCCCAATTATTTGCCCAAACTGTATTTGGTTGTGACATAACAGCTTTATAATTAAAAAACATGCCAGATTCTAAAAATTCCGCATTATTTTCTACCCAATAAAGGCTATGAGCAAAATTAGGATCACCGCTTTCGCTTGAACTTGCTCTCTTATAAGCCCAAATTGCCTCACCGTTCGAAAAAGTGAAATTCAAACTATTACCATTTGTAATAGTTTGAAAAGTATCATTTGACAGAGCCTTTTTTAGTCCTTGTAGGATATCACCTTCTTCTTCAATATTTTTCATAAGCCAGAAGAAATAAAGTTCGGAATCTACAACATTTGGCCAACCAACACCTTCCCAGTCACCAAGCCCAAAAGTGTTTAAACCGCCATGAGCATTTATCCAATCTACACCAATGATATCTCTTAACCCTTCTTTATCGTTAATTGTCCCATTATGTGCAAATGAATATGTAGTACCATTATATTCCATTATCCAAGGATGAGGATTATCTATGCTGTTAGCCCCCGAACTTGTTCTTCTTATATGGCACATTAATGTTGTTACATTTGGGGTAAAGCGTAAATTTGTTTGTGCGTTATCAAAGCCACCACCTTCGTCAGCCCGCTCTTCACCTCTAAAAATATTTCCAACACTTCCGTCTGATAAAAATTGCTCATCTTGATAGTAAAGAAAACCCCAGCCGTCATCATGACTATTGCTTTGGGTTTGCAAATAATCGGTATATTGGGTTACTCTGCCAGAATTTACATCACCACTTAAATTGGCACCATTATCTGCAATCATAGATAACAATCGACAGGCATAGACATTCTGATTTGTTATGAAAATGCTAATTAATAATAGAATCAATATTTTTTGAAAATTCTTCATAAAAAACTCCTCATATTAAATTTAAGGGAGTGTCAAAATAACTGGGTCTCTGTTTAAGACTTCCAAAGGTATTTAGCCCAAAGATTTCTGTTAATATTTAGTTTTTTCATACGATAGCAAGTTACCCAAATGTTGATAAAAGCAACAATT
>FLOH01000493.1_pt1 | contig 84412 bp, 65 predicted proteins | sample 756751 | NCBI WGS metagenome assembly FLOH01 (sample SAMEA4026879, study PRJEB14308) | marine metagenome | biome: coastal water; material: water | depth 74 m
CGACACTGGCGAAGGTTGAGGGGAAAGATTACGCGTCTTTGAAGACCGATCACATCGCAGACCATCAGGCACTGTTTCGTCGGGTGGCTATCGATCTGGGGCCGTCGAAGACCGCAGACCTGGATACGGATGAACGGGTCATGGCACATGCGAAGGAACAGGATCCGGGGCTGGTGGAGTTGATGTTTAACTATGGGCGGTATTTGCTGATTGGGTCGAGTCGTACGGGAGGACAGGCGGCGAATCTTCAGGGGATTTGGAATGACTCGAATACACCGCCGTGGGACAGCAAGTACACGGTAAATATCAACATTGAGATGAATTATTGGCCTGCGGAGTTGACGAATCTGGCAGAGTGTACTTTGCCGTTGTTTGAGTTGACGAAGGATGTGTCGGAGACGGGGCGCAGCGTGGCGAAGGAGCATTACGCTGCCGGGGGCTGGGTGATGCATCACAACAAAGACCTGTGGCGGGGCACGGCACCCATCAACCATGCGGACCACGGAATATGGCCTACGGGTGGGGCGTGGTTCTGTCAGCATCTGTGGTGGCATTATGCGTTTGGTGGGGACGTTGATTTCCTGCGGGAGACGGCGTATCCGATTATGCGGGAAGCGGCGGTCTTCTTTAGGGATGTGCTGGTGGTGGATGAGAAGACGGGTTGGCTCATTTCCGGGCCGTCGAATTCGCCGGAGAATGGCGGGTTGGTCATGGGGCCTACCATGGACCACCAGATTATCCGCAACCTTTTCGCGAATACGATTGAGGCGGGCGAGATACTGGGGGTGGATGAAGACTTGCGTACGCAACTCAGTGCTATGCGTGCGAAGATCGCGCCGAATCAAGTTGGGCGTCATGGCCAATTGCAGGAATGGTTAAAGGACCGGGACGACACGAAGAGTCAGCATCGTCATGTATCCCACCTTTGGGGATTGCATCCGGGGAATGAAATTACCCCTGCGACACCTGAGTTTTTTGACGCTGCGAAGCAGTCGTTGCTCTTTCGTGGTGATGGTGGCACGGGCTGGTCTATGGGGTGGAAGATTAATTTCTGGGCGCGGCTCCTGGATGGGGACCATGCGAATCTTATGCTGGGGAATTTGCTGAAACTTACGGGGAGCAATAAGACTGCGTATGACGGGGGCGGGGTCTATCCGAACCTCTTTGATGCGCATCCGCCGTTCCAGATTGACGGTAATTTCGGTGCTACTTCGGGTATTGTGGAAATGTTACTACAGAGCCATGAGGGCAATGTGCATCTTTTGCCTGCGTTGCCCTCGGCCTGGCCAACAGGAAGTGTGACAGGCTTACGTGCTCGGGGCGGCTTCGAAGTGGACCTGGTGTGGAATGAGGGGAAGATGGACAGCGCGACTATCCGTTCAACGCTGGGCAATCCGTTGAAGGTTGTTTACGGGGAGCACAGCTACGAGAAAGAAACTTCAGTCGGAGAGACTATAACGCTGAAAGGTGATTTGAAATATGCATCCGTGCTCTAATATTCCGTCATGCCTGCGAAGGCAGGCATCCACACGACTTGCGTCATAAGAAATCACTACTCATTTATTGGGTATTGGCTGATTGATTGAGTTTGGAGAGTATTAAAACACCATCTGGATTCCTGCCTCCGCAGGAATGACAATTGTTTTGAGTCGATTATATTTCTGACTTGCATGTTTTGGAGAAACGATATGCGTAATTTATGTGTTTTGTCATTGTTCATCAGTTTGTGTTTTTTCTTGCCCGGCGCAGCTGCAGTGCATGAAGCGGATGTCATCGTCTATGGTGGCACTTCAGCCGGGGTGACGGCAGCGGTGCAGGTAGCGAAGATGGGGAAATCGGTTATTCTGGTATGTCCGGAGAAACACCTGGGTGGATTAACTTCGGGTGGGCTGGGCTTCACCGATGTAGGAAACAAGCACATCATTGGTGGATTGGCCCGTGATTTCTATCATCGCATCTGGCAACACTATGACCAACCCGAAGCCTGGAACTGGCAGAAGAAATCGGAGTATGGCGACAAGGGTCAGGGGACACGGGCGACCGATAACGCATTGCGCACCATGTGGATCTTTGAGCCCCATGTCGCGGAAGCGACCTTTGAGGCTATGATAGCGGATGCGAAAGTCACCGTAGTGCGGGATGCCTGGTTAAATCGCGACGCGGGTGTAAAGAAGGTGGATGGGGCGATTCGTTCCATAACTTTGCTCAATGGCGACACCTATACCGGGAAGGCTTTTATCGATGCGACCTACGAGGGCGATCTCATGGCTGTGGCGGGGGTCAGCTATTTTGTGGGGCGCGAGGGCAATGAGGTCTATGATGAAAAGTATAACGGCTCGCATCCGGAAATATTGCATCATAAGCATTGGTTCGCAAAAGACATCGATCCCTATGTTATCCCGGGTGATCCAGCGAGTGGTCTCTTGCCTCGCATCAGTGCGGAGGCGCCCACGCCATCGGGCAAAGGGGATAAACGGATGCAGGCCTATTGCTTTCGTATGTGCCTGAGCAATGTAGCGGAAAACCGGGTGCCCTTTCCCAAGCCGGAGGGTTATGACCCGGCACAGTATGAACTTGTCGTGCGTGTATTTGATTCGGGTTGGCGTGAACATTTCGAGAAATTTGACCCTATCCCAAATCACAAAACGGACACCAACAATCATGGGCCCTTCAGCACGGATAACATCGGCATGAATTATGATTATCCTGAGGCGAGCTATGAGCGTCGTGCAGAAATCATCGCGGAACATGAGCAATACCAAAAAGGGTATATGTACTTTATCGCCAATGACCCGCGCATCCCGAAAGACGTGCAAAAGGCCGTTAAGCAGTGGGGCTTGGCGAAGGATGAGTTTGTGGATAACGGGAACTGGCCCTATCAGCTATATATCCGTGAGGCCCGCCGTATGGTGAGTGATGTGACTGTGACGGAACATGACTGTCTGGGCAAACGCAAGACGAATCGCCCCATCGGTATGGGTGCTTATACCATGGACTCCCACAACACGCTGCGTTATGTGACCCCGGAAGGCTTTGTACAGAATGAGGGGGACCTGGGTGTAGGTGTCCCTGGACCGTATGGCATCGATTATGGGGCTATCGTCCCGAAAAAAAATGAGTGCACCAATCTGCTGGTGCCTGTATGTCTGTCTGCGTCACACATTGCCTTCGGGTCTATCCGCATGGAACCGGTGTTCATGATTCTGGGGCAGAGCGCAGCGACCGCTGCGGTGATGAGCATTGATGAAGAGACGACGGTACAAGGGTTGGACTATGAACAACTCCGTGCGCAGTTATTAAAAGACGGGCAGCAGCTGGAGTAGTTCTTAGCGGGCCTTCAGGGAAGCCACTATCATGGTGTCCAGGTTTTGCAGGAAACGGGAGCGGTCTTTCTTGTCAAAGGGGGCCGGGCCGCCTGTCATCATGCCGTGCTCGCGCATCTGTGAAGCTACCTCCCTATTCGCCAGGGCATCGCCCATGGATTCCTCGGTAAAGATGCGGCCTTTGGGATTGAGTGCGCGAGCGCCCTTGGCGATACATTGTGCCGCGAGGGGAATGTCGGTGGTCACCACGATTTCGTTGGCTTCAACATGCTCCACGATCCAGTCGTCGGCTTCATCGAAACCCTGGCCCACCTGATGAAAGGTTATGGAGGGGTCGTCGGGGGTGTTCATCCATGAATTGGCGACGAGGGTCACGGGCAGGCTATAGCGCTTGGCTACGCGATAGCATTCTTCTTTTACGGGGCAGGCATCAGCATCAATATAAATGTGGGGCATGGTGGACGTTTCCTCTTACAAGGTTCAGGGTAGCAGAAAAGGAAAGGCGTGCTGTAATTCCCATTTGGAAAGATGGGTAAAGCGGGAAATGACAGGTTAATTAAAGTCGTCTCTTCTACTGTTCTGTCGTTTGGGCCAAGCCAGATTGCCGCACCTCGTTGTACTCGGTTCGCAATGACGGGTGGGGTTGAGGACGATGTGTAAGGGGAAGGGTTTTAAGCGGGAGTGTTGTGATGTCAGTCCCGACTTGGGCTAAGCATGCTGACGGGGAGACCCCTGCCTTCGCAGGGGTGACAGGTGTGGAGGTGTCGTTGTTGCAGCTGTTATGTCTTCCGGGTCAAGCCAGATTATCACCTCGTTGTACTCGGTTCGCAATGACAGGAAGTGAGTCGTTGCACCCAGCGTCCAGTCGATGTATTATGGAAATTCACCTATAACCCAATACAAAGGTAGAAGCGCTATGCGAAATATCACCGCCCTCATCACCCTGTGCCTGTGTTCCAGTATTCTCTTTTCTTGTGGTGCCAAGAATGACGCGCCCAAGACTGATACACCCGAAGTCGAAACGCCGAAGGTGGATCACCCCTTCCTCCTGGGTCGTGGTATTGCGGATGTGACGGGTCCAGCGCGGGGCGTGCAGATGTGGGGCTATGTGCGTGAGGACCAAATCACCGAAGGCATACACACCCGCTTATTCTCCCGTGCTTTCATCATTGCGGAGAAGGATACCCCTGAAGATCGGGTGCTCTTTGTGAGTGTAGATATTGGCAGTACGACCCATGCCATGCAGTTGGAGGTTGTGGATCGACTGAAACCGAAATATGGCGACACCTACACGCTGGACAATGTGATTCTTTCTGCGACCCATACCCATTCCGGACCGGGCAGCTATTGGCATTGGGGATCGACCACTCCGCTGGGGAGCGGTTTTGTAGAAGCCCATTTCAACACCATCGTGGGTGGCGTGGTGGATTCCATCGTACAAGCCCATGAAACCCTGGCGCCGGGTTCCATCCTCATGGGCACGGGTATCGTTGAGGGGGGTGGTGCGAATCGGTCGTTGGTGGCATACGAAGCGAACCCGGAGGAAGAGCGGGCCAAATACAATAGCGACACGGACAAGAACATGACCCTCTTGAAACTTGTGGATGATTCGGGGCCTATCGGCATGATTAACTGGTTTGCCAGCCACCCTACTGCGATGACCTATGACAACCACCTTATTTCTGGCGACCACAAAGGCCACGCGTCGCAGCGTTTTGAAGAAAGCATGGGGGCGGGTTTTGTTGCAGCCTTCGCGCAGACCAATTGCGGTGACGTATCGCCCAACCTGAACCTGGATAACACCGGGCCGGGCGAGAATGAATTTGAGACCACGCGCATCATCGCCGAACGTCAATTGGAAACGGCAGAAGCAATCTTTGCTTCGGCATCGGACATCGTGGGGGGTGAAATCGAGTCGAAGCAGATTTACGTTAACTTTGCGTACCTGCCCGTGGACGAAGCCTATACCAATGGCGCGGGTCAACAACGGACGTGTCCCTCGGCTATGGGCTATGCCATGGCTGCTGGTTCAACCGAAGATGGTGGCGGGCACCCCATGTTCAAGGAGGGTATGGTGCACCGTAATGGCATGATTGATGGGTTGGTGAAGAACATGTACAAGCTGGACGACCCCAGCGATGAGTGTCGGGAATGTCATGGTGTGAAGCCCATCTTCTTTGCCACAGGCGAGCAAGACCCGCCTGCACAGACCCAGGTTCTGCCTGTGACGCTCACGCGTATCGGTACATTGACCCTCGCGTCGGTGGCTGCAGAAGTAACAACCATGGCAGGGCGACGTTTGCGCAATAGTATTGCTGAGGCCTTGGGTACAAGCCCGGAGCAGGTGATTATCGTGGGCTATGCCAATGATTATGGTGGCTATCTCACCACCAAGGAAGAATATGACATGCAGCAGTATGAAGGGGGCCACACTATCTTTGGGCCCTGGTCGCTGGCGGCCTATCAACAGGAATTTGATCGCCTAGCAAAGGGCATGGTGGCGGGTGAAACCGTTGCGTCAGAGGGCGACCCGAAGGATTTGCGTGCGGTCGTCGTATCGGTTGATCTGGTAGGCGACGAAAGCACCGCGCCAGAAGGCAAGGCCCTGGGCGCGGTCGCCACAGCGCCACAGGAAACCGTTGCTGCTGGCGACACCGTCGAAGCGAGTTTCTATGCGCTGGACCCTCGCACAAATTTCCCGCAGCCGGAGCCCTTTGTCGCTGTGCAGAAGAAAAATGGGGATGCCTGGGAAACTATTGCGGATGACCATAGCTGGTCCACCAAGTTACGTTGGCGTGCGGAGGAGGAAACTCCGGAGACGCTGTTGCTGACGGTGAGCTGGGCTATACCTGCGGATACCGCTTCGGGTGAATATCGTATTGCGTACATCGATGGGGAGTATGGCGGTCAAACGGGGGCCGTTACGGTTCAAGCAGTTACTCTGCCTTGATCGTTACCGTTCGGGGCGGTTTGTTGCCGTCGATGCTGAGTTCAAGATTGTCTTTCCCTGCGTCCTTGATGGCCTTTTGAAGTTCGTTGAAGTTGCGGATGATGCGCTTTTCCCAACCACCTTTTGTGGCTGCGAGGATAACGTCGCCTTTTTTGAAGCCTGCCTTGGCGGCAGGGGAGTCGTCGGGCACTACAGTAAAAATCACCCCGGCAATACTGTTAATAGCGGAGGCGGTAACTTCGCCCATGGTGCTCACGTTTTTCACGGTCGCACCAAGCCATTGCCTGGGGGTATCGTCGATGTCTTCGGTATTCACGGGTACTCCGAAGGGATGGTCGTAGGTGGCGTGGCCTGCGTCGGCGATGGTTTTATAGTCGGGGTCTTGTGTGCCAAAGAGGTCCATGGGGAAATTTTTGAAACCGAGGGCCAAAGCGGGGGATTGGGGGCGCACGCGATAGTCGCCGTTGTCCGGGTCTATGAATAGCGGGTCACCCGCCAGCGAATTCCGGTCGAAGCCCGTGCCCTGCCATTCGAGGAGGGTCATGGTGTCCTTGAACGCGGAAAGCTTTTTCGTATCTACACCTGGCTTAAAGACGGGCGCACCCGCAGGGGTATAGTAGAGGTTGTAGTCCCATTGGGCGATGCCGGAGGGGATAAATCCGTTGCCTGCGAAGACCTCGCGGTCGGTGGAATTCACGATAATGTTACGCCGAATGATGTCTTGATTGTCTTCGAAGCAGACGTGCTTGCCGACAGGAAAGGGACTGATGAAGATGTTGTTTTCCACGGTACGATAGAAGCCTTCGCGGAGCTTGAGCGCACAGCCCAACGTAAGATTGTTGTAGACGTGGTAGTTGGATGAGCCGTCGTCGAGGTCGATGCCGAAGGAGTGGGTGCCTACGGTGTGGGAAAAGCGGTTGTGACGAATCACGGTGGCGTGGTGGTTGTCGAGACGACTCAATAGACGCGATTTTTCCTGGTCGCCTTTGTCGAAACCCGCATGACGCGTCTGCCAATGACGGTCGCGACCCCAGGAATTAAAAGGGCCGTGGTCGCCCGTCTCGCGCACGGTCGCGAATATGTCGTTGTATTCGATGATGTGTCCGCCAAAGGCACCGTCGTTCACGGTAAAGCCGGAGCGGGGACATTTGAAGATGGTGTTGTGACTGATGAGGATGGATTCGGCCACGGAAAGAAATACGCCGGACGCGGTTTGTTTGTTCACCCGGCCGAGGTCGTGCATGAGGTTACCGTGAATACGGCAGTCCTTGGGATAGGCAATCCCATTGGCACCGGGGCGCATATCGATGTTGTCCCAGTCGGCATTTTCGTAGTAGCCCGTGGTGCCGTTGTAGACATTGCTCACGTCGCCAATGAGAAGGACACCCGCTTCGCCAATGTCGTTGATGTGGCAGTATTCGATTTTTACCCGGCGGTTATAATCGCGGAGGTAGACTGCGGTACCGCCGAGATTTTCAAAGGTGCAGTATTCAAAGCGACAATCTTCGGCGCCTTCAATAAAGGCAGTGGCGAAACGCGCCACGCCCCAGTCGCCCCGGGTAATTTTGTCGTGGGGTTCCATGAATACGCGGGCGGTATGGGCAAAGGTAATGCCACTGAACTGAATGTGGTGTACAGGATTTTCGGGTGTGCCCTTGAGCAGGACCAGTGACTTAAATCCTGATACATGGAGATTTGCTTGGGTCAGATCCAGCCCTTCGGGCGGGTACACATAGAGCACTTTCTTCTCGCGGTCGAGGAACCACTCGCCGGGGGCATCAAGTTCTTCGAAGATGTTTTCCACCATGACAAATTCTTTGCTGGTGCCATTCTGGGGACGGTTCTCCTGCCAACCCCCTTCGCGTTTTAGGCGTCCGCTTTTTGTCATGCCTGTGATGCGGAAGTGATGACTCCCCCACTTCGCAGCATGGAGGGCATGGATAAAGCCCGTGGTGGGATTGGCCCAGGTCTTGGCACGTTCCGGGCTGATGGCGTCGGGCGAGGTGCCACCAAAGGCCCAGCCGTCGTTGGCGTCGAAGTTGGGGAAGCGCGCCATGTGTTGACGTTGGCCGTTGATGAAGAGCTGGTCGAAGGCGATAGCTTCCAGGTCCATTTCGGCAACGGAGGCCTGGACGATGCCGTCTTTATAGGGTGTCCAGCTAAGATTGGATATATCGCGGCCTGCTGAAAGCACAGGGATTTCCTCTTTGTAGGCAGCCCAGAGAAGTGGACTGCTCAGGGTGCCGGAATCTTCGGGGGTGAGAATGAGTGGTGTGTCGAGTGCGTAAAACCCACCCCGCAGATAGATGGTGATGGGGGCATTACCTGCATTGCCTTCTGCCCGGAGCGTACGCGCTTTTTCTTGAGCCTGATGGGGCGTGGCGAAGGGCTGTTCCAATGTACCGGGATGGGTGTCGTCGCCTGTGGTTGCGACGTAGAGGTCTTGTGCCAGGGCCAATGGTACGAAGGTGATCGTTGTAATCGCAATGATGATAAATCTATGGAACATGTACGTATCTCCTTGGTATTTGGCAGTAATTGTATCAGACAGAAGATAGAGCACACAGGTTTCAGTAGGAACCATGATGCCCTTTACGGTAGGATAACAACGCAATATCAGCGGTCTATTGTGGGGAGAAGCGATGTTTATAAAACTATATAGCCATGGTCAGCGAATCTTGATTCGCTTCATGCTATGCATAGCATTCTGTAGTTTCGCCCCGGTCACTTTCGCATCTGACACCCAATTTATTGTGGTCAATTTGCAAGCTTCTGAAATAAATTCAGAAACCTTCCAGCAGATTGCAGTGCTGGATTCGCGAAATGGTGATGTGCGGGTGGGTGTGGCGACCATCTTTTCTTATTTTAATGGGCCCCATGACATCGTCCGTGAAAACATCGAACGCTTTCTACAGCTCTCTCAAAAATTTAAAATTCCGGTTGTGGTGCAGTTGGATGGGGAACAGTGGTGGGGCAATCGGCCGGATCTGTGGAATTGGTGGGACGCGGATAAGCCGGGCTATGACCCTGAAAACCGGATGAATGTGGAGTGGATTGGATGGAGCGCTGACTATGCCATGAAAATCGCATGGCGAAATTGGGGTCAACAGATTCGGGTCTTACCGCCACCCAACCTGATGAGTCCGAAGTATCGCGAAGCCTGCGACATAGAGATGCGGCGCCTGGTTCCGGTCATTATGGATTGGTGGAATGCGCTGGTGGAAGAAGACAAAGATTTACTTATCGCGCTCAAGCTGGGCTGGGAAAGCAGCATTGGTGTTAATGCATTTTACTACCCGGATGGTAATCGACTGCGTGATTTACCCGTTGCGCAGGACCCCACCTATGGACTTATCAGCAGCCAACTTCCTGGTCGGGGCGTGGTGGCCACGGGCTATGCGGCGATAAATACCCTGGAGCTGGCCAGTGATGGCAAAATCAAGGAGGCCCATCAGGTCGCGGTGGTGCAACGACATCTGGAAGATCTTTGTCGTGTTGCCAGCGAACTGGGCGTTCCGCGCGAGCGACTTTTTACCCATGTGGGCGGTTGGAAAGATGGGGAGTTGCTTTATGATGCCGCCCTCAATCCCTATGCCAGTCCGGGCTGGAGTTTTTATAAACACGCGCGCGACCCTAAAAAAAGCCGTGGCATGTTGCGGGGGCGTAAGGCCAGCGATGCGCAAACTTGGGGCGCGGTGGAATGGTTCCCGCAGGGGGCAACCACCCAGGCGGATTGGCAGGAGGCCATGGCAAATACCTTTGCTGTGCCGGGGTGTCGATACTTGTGTATCTATAACTGGAATAGTATAGCTACGGATGACAATGCATTGGGTGCGATAAAGTTTTTGTGTAGGGAATAGCAGGTATGGCGTGCATGTGATGTCCTAAATCCCTACTTGCGTTAGGAGGGTAAACGCGGAGATTCCCGCCTCCGCGGGAATGACGATGTAATGAAACGTATATTGGTGTTGTGGGGTCCAAGGGAAAAAGGGGATTGTTAGTCATGAAATATTATTGCTTCGCGATGTTGCTGCTCTTGAGCGGATTGAGTGGTGCTGAATCACCTGTTGTCCTTGAAGCAAACACCGTACCGGAATCGCTCCACATGACTAACGTAACGGTTGAATCCATCACCCACACTAGCGTCCCGGCGCTCCAGGTAGATTTCGGCACCGACGCGGAGTGGCCCAATGCAATGTTTGTAGCGCCGGAAGGGGGTTGGGACTGGAGTGACCATGTGGGGCTGCGGGTCACGTTGTATAATCCGACGGAGATGACGGTGGATGTGGCGATGCGTGTGGATAATGAGGGCGCTAATGGCACGGACCATTGCAACACGGTGGATGCTGCGGTGCAGCCGGGCCAAAGCCTGGAGCTGGGTATGCGTTTTAATACGGGCGGTACGAATACGTTTTGGGGGATGCGGGGCGTGCCCATACCGGGGGCGACGGGTCGGGGCCCGGTATTGGACACGGCGAAGATTACTGCGTTTCAGATTTACCTGAATCGACCGGAGGAAGTACACACGTTGCTGATTACGGACATTGCGCTTTATGGCGAGGGCGGGTCGCTGGAGGATCTTATCGCGTTGCCCTTCATTGACCGTTATGGTCAGTACATGCACGCGGACTGGCCGGGGAAGTTGACGGAGGAGGCGCAATTCGCAACGCGACGTGCAGCGGAGGAAAAGGCGCACAGCCTCTCCCCCACCATGCCGGACCGGGATAGCTATGGCGGTTGGACTGGTGGTCCACAGTTGGAGGCGACGGGCTGGTTTCGCACGGAGAAGGTGGAGGGCAAGTGGTGGCTGGTCACGCCGGAGGGGTATCTCTTTTTTTCGACGGGCATGAATTGTGTGGGGACGTGGGCGAGTACCTTTGTGGAGGGACGAGACGATTGGTTCGCGTGGCTCCCGGAAGAGAACGACCCGGTCTTTGGAAAACGCTATGGCTATACGAGCGGGGTCCATAGCATGGCGGAGCCTATCAATGGTGAGGGGCGAACACTGGGCTTTTACACGCTCAACCTGATTCGTAAGTACGGGGAGACCTGGCAGACGGACTGGCAAAACAGCGCGTACCGTCGGCTGCAACATTGGGGATTTAACACCATCGGCAACTGGTCCCAGAGCGATGTGCTGCGCGAGAGTCCCCTGCCCTATATCCTTTCGACCACCATCAACAATGTACCGCCTATTGAGGGCGCTATCGGCTATTGGGCGAAAATGAAGGATGTCTATGACCCGGCTTTTGTCCCCGCAGTGGAACAGGCCGTTGCAGGCATCACCAAGGGACACGCGGACAAGCCTATGTGTATGGGCTATTTCCTCGACAACGAACTGGCGTGGGAAGGGGTGGAGAATGGCGCGTTGCTCAGTGGTAACGACCAGGCCTGTCGCAAGGTGCTCATCGAGCAGTTACAGGATACCTACGAAACACTGGAGGCTTTTAATGCTGCGTGGGAAACGGGGTTTGATGCGTGGGAATCGCTGACAAAACCAAAGCGACGCACCAAAGCAGCGAAGGCGGACCTGGAAAAATTCCTCTATGACTTTGCGTTGCATTACTTCAAGACCATCGATGAGGCCATGGAGCGGCATGCACCGAATCAGTTGTACCTGGGTTGTCGCTTTGCCACGGCACCGCCTGCTGCGGTGCGAGCCTGTGGCGCAGTGGCAGACATCGTGAGTAATAACCTGTACCAACGGAAAATTCGCTGTGAGCGGTATTACCCGAATGATGACTTTGACAAGCCGCGCATGATTGGCGAGTTTCATTTTGGCGCGCTGGACCGGGGCATGTTTCACACCGGGCTGGTACCCACAGAAAGTCAGGAAGAACGCGCTGCGAGTTACAAGGCCTACGTGGAGAGCGTGGCGGATTGCCCCAGCTTCGTGGGTGCCCACTGGTTCCAGTATGTGGACGAAGCCACCACAGGTCGTCCCTATGACGGTGAGAATTACAACATTGGCTTCGTTACCGTCACCGACACGCCCTACCCGGAACTGGTGCAAGCCGCCCAGGAAACGCACCGGGGTATCTACGAACGGCGGTATAACGGGGCGGGCAAAGCGGAATAGGGCAGGGTGGCGCAGAAGATCCTATAAACCTTGTCATTCCTGCGGAGGCAGGAATCTCCGCCTCAGCATGCTTAGCCAATATCGGGACGGAGGTTCCCGTATTTCGAACAAGCTCGCCTGTTCAAACAGAATCTCTCGCTTACTTATCCTGAAACAATACCTTGCGGGGAATCTCCGATTCCTTGCCATCGGGAGTAACCCACTTCACCACAAGGGATCCATCGCCGGTAGCGTTGAAGTAGTCCACGCGGATGGGGTGCAAGCCTTTCTCCAGCGGGATACGGCCCAGGCGGTCGGTGGGGGCCTGGAGATAGTCATTGGCCACGACCTGCACATCACCGATGTAGAGGTTAGAGCCGTCGTCGGAAGCGGTGACAAAGCCCCACACGCCCCGTTCAGGGATATCGATGTATCCCGAAAAGCTCAGCGCGAAGTGCTCGTCGCGCTTTTTGTATTTCAGGTCAAAGTCTGTAGCATTCCCGGTGCTGGTGGGCTCGGCCACCTTAATGTCGTTGAGGGACTGCCAGCCGCCTTCGTAGTAGGTGAATTTCATGCCGCGACGGAGGGCCTCTTTTTCTGCGGCGGGTTTCAGGAAGTCGCTTTCACCGAGTTTTTTGAAGGTGCGTTCCACGACTTCCATGCCGGGCGTGTCGCCTACATAGCCCATGGCGCGCACAGTCGTGGTTGCGTTGATGCTAACGGGCGTTTCATAGCGGGTGCCGTTTGTGCGGGTGGGTTCGCTGCCATCGAGCGTAAAGTAAACCTCCGCATTGCCGGGCTGCATGGCCATGGCCACATCGAGGGTATCCACGAAGCCCTTGGTGTCGGGCGCGATGACGACCTTGGGTGGCCCTGCGAAGAGGGACAATGTGGATAATGTTGGGCTGGCCTTGGCGGCGAGGATGTTGAAGCGCACCTGGTCTGTAGTGACCACGTCGGTACGGAGGATGCGTTTCCAGCCGATAGAGGTGCCCTCGGCGATGGTCGTCCATGCACCGTCTACTTGGGCCTCCACCGAAAACTTGAGGATACGCTGACCCAGCTCGATGTACTCCTGGAGCACCACATGGTCGAAGGTGGTGGGGGTATCGAAATCGAGGGTTAGGCTGGGTGTGGTCACACCATCGTCGGTGGACCAGTAGGTTTTACGGTCGCCATTCACCGCATTGGCAGCGGCGAATGTAGCAGCTTTACCGCGTACATTGTCAGCACTTGCAGTAGCGTTGAGCGCGAGGTCGGTCTTGAAGGTAGCGTCACGCAGGGCCTTGAAGCCGCGCAGGGAAGCGAGGTCAGCGTCATGGATACGCCCGCGTTTGTCGGGTGGAACGTTCAGCAAGAGCGAAGCACCGCGACCGACGGATTCGTAGTAGATGTGCATGAGGTTTTCGGGGCTGCGCACCTGCGTGTTCTGGTCGTCGTGATAAAACCAGCCGGGACGAATGGAAACGTCCACTTCGGCAGGGAGCCACAGTTCACCGTCGGCATGACCATTCACGCCTTCGCGATAGTTCACCATGCCGGGGGCCGGGTCCGTACCCTCCACACTGGAATGGGGCGTATAAGTGTGCCAGCAGGGGTCGCCTGCATAGCCGCTCTCGTTACCGACCCAGCGAATGTCGGGACCTACATCACTAAAAATCACCGCATTGGGTGCCAGCTCGCGGACCAAGTCCCAGGTTACTTTCCAGCCGTAGTAGGTGGCACGGTCAATCTTGCGCTCTTCATTGGCACCGCCGTACCAACCCGTACCGCCATTGGCACCATCAAACCAGACTTCGGAAACCTCACCGTACTTGGTGAGTAGTTCGCGCAGTTGATTTCGGAAATAATCCACGTATTCGGGGCGTGCATATTCAGGATGGTTGCGGTCCCAGGGCGAAAGATAGATGCCGAATTTCAGGCCCAGTTCATGACAGGCTGCAGCGACCTCACCCACATAGTCAATGGGTCTGGGCGCATTGGCCACATCGTGTTCCGTGAAATCCGAAGGCCAGAGGCAGAAACCGTCGTGATGTTTGCAGGTAGGGATGACCGCGCGCATGCCCACTTCCTTGGCCTGCTCTACCCATTCGCGGGGATTGGGGTCGCTCGGTACAAAGTCTTCGGGCTTCTCATCGCCAAAGCCCCACTCGCGATCGGTGAAGGTATTCTGGGTGAAGTGGAAAAAACCATAGTATTCCAGTTCGTGCCAAGCCATCTGGCGTGCAGTGGGGATGGGTAGCACGGGTTCGGGGGGAAGGACTTCGGCGACCAGGGTCGATATTGAAACCAGACTGAGGGTGATTGTAGTTAAAAATTTTTGCGGGATAGACATGACGGAGATTCCTTCTTTCGCGTTACTTCTCTGTATTGGACAGACCTTTATGGTCATAGGTTTCCAGTGCGGTGATTAGTACGCGAAGTGTGGCTTCCAGGGCCTCGGGGCACATAATCGACCAGTGATCGAGACGCGTATGATAGTAGTGCGCAGGCGCGGGGTCCATTGCGGCCATGGTAGCGACACGCATTCCCCCTTGTGTAAAGGCTGCGCCATCAGACGCTCCGAGAAAGATGGAACCATAGGGGTGATCATACCCGCATTGTTGCATGGCATTTTGTAGGAGGGCACAGACTTCTTTGTCCAGTGGGACTGTTGCGTTCAAATCCCGATTATAGACTTTTAAATGCTCTGGCTCGCCCATGGTATCCATGACAACGAAGATGGTTTCTACATCGTTATAGTCCTGGGCGTGTTTTTCGCACCAGGCTTTAGCACCACGGAGTCCCGCTTCTTCGGAGCCGGTAATCAGGACACCCAGCTCTGTGTTTTCCAGATTAACCCCGGCGTCATGTAGTGTTTTGAAAAGGCCCACCGCGCTGAAAGTACCACTCAGGTTATCGTTCGCACCGGGCACCACACGGGGCGAGGTCATTAGCAAGCCAACGAGGGCCGTGGGCGCGATCACCAATTGAATCATTCCACAGACCTGCCAGAGCGTCCCCAAATCACCACTGAGTCCACCGCCGAGGAGGAGGACTATAATATCCGTCGCACATTTCAGGAGCAGTCCCAACAGACTCAATGGAATCAGGATCTTGAAAAGCCTGGGTGCATGGTAGTGGATGAACCATTCGTGGGTAGCATCGGCATGACCATTGAGTATGATACGTCGCTTAATTTCACCTTTGGGCTTACGGGTGGCATACACATTATGGGATGTGCGCTTGGGAAAAATGGGGTCGAGGAATCGTTTATAGCGAAATAATTCCTGATACACAATTGTAACGGCAAGGCCACTGAGAAAGGTTGAAGCAAGGGGGGACCACCAATACACCATCGTAGCCAGCAGGACGAGCAAACTGGGAATGACCTGTTGTCCACCCAGAAAAGCATGGGGAGCCACCTGAAAGGATTCTATAACGGGAGCACTATCACTATAGCGCGCGAGGGTCTCCTTAATATGCTGTTGCGTTTTATACTCTCCCGCGCTGCCGGGTGAACGTGGACTAAAATTTTCGATTACATAGGTCGCCTCATCAATAATGTAACGAACACATGATTTAAGCTGAGTATCATTGAGCATTGTCACAGGTATCCTTATTCCGGCAGAGCGAAGGCCACGTAAGCATTCCCGGCGTCTTTACCAATTTTTCCGCCTGCGGCGGCAATGACGATGTACTGACGCCCATTAACCTTGTAGGTCGCCGGGGTCGCGAAGCCTGCAGCGGGTAGGGGCGCGCGCCAGAGTTCTTTTCCGCTTACCTTGTCGAAGGCGCGGATAAGCTGGTCTTTGGTGGCGGCAATAAAGACCAGGCCCCCGGCAGTGACCATGGGGCCACCATAATTTTCCGTACCACCCAGACGATAGGTCTCATCGGCCAGTTCCGGGTTTTCACCCAGCACGATCTTCCATAAAATTTCGCCCTTATTCATATCAATAGCATTTAGGGTGCCCCAAGGCGGTTTCACTGCGGGGTATCCCTCGGCATCGAGAAAACGGTTGTAGCCTGTGGTGGTGTACCATCGATCTTCGTCCGGGGTTTCGCTTTCGGGAACCGGGATATTCACCGCGTTGGAGGCGTCTAGTTCATACACAAAGTCAACGACCGCATCCACCTGTTTATCATTGAGGAATTCAAAAGCGGGCATACGTTCTTTCCCGGCACGGATGATGGCCTTCATGTCATCGGGTTTATACTTTGTTTTCACATCGAGTAAGGGCGGGAATTCCTGGATAGGGTTTCCCTTGAGGTCCGGGCCGTGACAGTAAACACAGTTCTGGGCATAGACAAATCGACCCAGGCTGCTGTTCCCCGCTCCGGCTGATTTGGGAATTTCGAAGAGGGTGAGAATCCAGGGCATCTCGCTGGAATTCACATAGAGCACTGAAGAGTCCGGGTCCACCGCTGCACCACCCCACTCGCCACCACCATCGAATCCAGGGAAAATAACCGTGCCGTCGAGACTGGGGGGATGAAAGGGATGGCCCGTGATGGAACGGCGAAGACGTTCGAGCATAGCGGCATGGGCTTCTTCTGTGCGTTCTGTCACCAAGTCCCCGGTAAAAGCCTGGCGTGCGAAGGGCGGGGGTTTTACCGGGACGGGCTGGGTTTTGGAAGCGTGTTCACCAGCGATAGTGGATTCCGGTACGAGCTGCTCTTCAATGTCGAAGAGCGGCTCGCCGGTCTCGCGATTAAAGAGGAAGACATGCCCGGACTTGGTAATCTGCGCTACGGCATCAATCTTTTTACCACCATGATTTACCGTGAGCAGATTGGGCGGGGCAGGGTTGTCTCGATCCCAGAGATCGTGGTGGGTGATTTGATAGTGCCATATACGCTCGCCCGTTTCTGCATTCAGGGCGAGTAGTGTATTGGCAAAAAGGTTATCGCCCTTACGGTCGCCACCAAAAAAATCGAAGGTGGCCGCACCCGTGGGGATATAGACGATGCCGCGTTTCGCGTCCAGCGACATTCCTGCCCAGCAGTTGGCACCGCCCGTCGTTTTCCATGCTTCCGACGGCCAGGTGTCGTAGCCAAATTCACCGGGACGGGGTATGGTGTGGAAGACCCATTTGCGCTCGCCTGTCCGCACATTAAAGGCCAGGATATCACCGGGTGCAGCAGGGTGCGCCTCTGCGGTACGCACAGAGATGATGAGATTATTTTTATAGATGACACCGGGTGTGGATGAACCGATGTGGAGCTTGTTCACATCACGGTCGTAGGCGTTGCGGATGTTGACGACACCGTCTTCGCCAAAGCTATCAACCAATGTGCCGTCCTGGGCATTCAGCGCATAGATATAGGTACCCAGCACCACATAGATGCGCTGGTCCTTGCCCGATTCCCAGTACTGCACCCCGCGGACGACGCCCGTGGAACCCATGCTTTTTTCAGGTGTAAAGGTCCAGACTTCTTCGCCTGTTTCCGCGTTGAGTGCAAAGACACTGCGTTTAGCGGAGATACCAAAAAGCACACCATCCACGATGATGGGGTTGCATTGTATCTGCTCCTTGCCTTCGCTTTCGTAAAGCCAGACCTGTTCCAGCTGCATAACATTATCCGTGTTGATTTGCTTCAGGCTGGAATACTGGCTGCTGTGGTGATCGCCGAGATACCACTGCCAGTCCCGGTGCATGACCTCCCCTCCATGGGCCAGCATGCAATAAACAAAGGGTATGAGTAGTGACAGGCGGATTTTCATAGTGTGTACCGTTAAACCTCTTCATTTGCTACATCTCGTGATTAAATCAGACCCTATACGCGCATTCAAGTATCCAGTTAAATAATTCATCCGGTCTGTGTACAATGGGGTGATTCAATAAAAGAGGTGCTTATGAAAGCCAGCGTTCCATTATCCCTGCTGCTACTCCTTTTTGTGGCCCTTTGCCCGATTTCAGGGTATACGCAAGCCATCAACAATCGGGAACTACTACTGGACATGATGTCGGGTGTGGCAAATTATCTGGCCACGACGCAGGATGAACACGGCGCTATCATCGACCCGTTCCTTAATAAGGAGCATCAGTATTCGACGCCGTACTTTGCTGCGGGTGTGGCGTGTCTGGTGGATGAAGACCATGGCTACGGATGCCCTGCGTGATGCCGGGATACGCGCCATGGAGAAAGCGACCAAAGACTTTGCCAGGGGGCACAATGCAATTCCGGATGGCCATGGGGAATTTTATTTGGCATCGTTGACGGTGGCACTAGGATGGTTCGAAAACCATGTGGATACTGGTCAATGGCAGACCTGGCGTGAACGACTGACCACACCGCTGGATAAGGTCATCGAAGGGCGTTCCCAAAAAATTAACAATTGGCGCACCTATGCCATGAAGGGGGAGTGGCTGCGCGCGCAGGCTGAGCTGGTGGACAAGGCCGAGGCGGTGGCCTTCATTGAAGATGCCTGGCTAAACCGTACGCAGCGGGAACGGATTGTGGGGGATGCAAAGAGCTTGTACCAGGATTGGAATGGCGACCCCCAGTCTCATGCGGTAGAAGCGGTAGGGCGTGGCAACCTCATGGGGCTTGTCGCTCATGGCTATGATGGACCATCCGCAGAGGAAATTCGCGACGCTGTCACACAAGGCACTGGGAATGCACTCTTGCTACAAGACCCGACAGGACAGTGCCCACCCAATGGTCGCACGGACAATCATGTATTCAATGATGTGCTCTATGCCCTCATTTTTGATGTGATGGCAGAACGTAATTGGGCTGAGGGCAACAAGGAAGAAGCCGGGCAGTATCGACGTGCTGCACAGTTGGGCTATGGCGGCATCCAGCGGTGGCGACGGAATGATGGGAAATGGGCAGGTTCGTTTTTCGTTACGAAGAACGCTTTTGACCCGGCGGAACGTGTGGGCTATCAACCTGCGAGTCAGTATACGAATTACAACGCCACGGTGTTGTTTCATCTGGCAGAGGCGTGGCATACGTGGCAATCGGATATTCCACCCAGCCCCACGCCTGCTGAAACAAAGTCGTATAGCATTGAGATGGACCATGCCTTTGGCAGTGTGGTCATCGCAGCAGGGGGCACACAGGTTCAACTCAATCTGCGGGGTGATTCGGTGCCCAAGTACGGAGCGTACTGGACGCCATTGGGGTTGGTGCGTCTGGCGAAGTCGGGGTGGACAGCCGTCTCGGTCCGATGGATGGTCATTACGATGCACGAAAGCGACAGGGTGTTAGCTTTTGTCCTGCCTGGCAGGAGCGGGGCAAGTGGGTAAACCTGACCCAGAAAGCGCAGCATTACCGGGGGACATTTTCATCGGAACCGAAGCAAGAGGATGGTGTGCAGCGGTGTTCTGTCTTGTATGCACCTGTGACGGGCGTTGGGGGACCGTCGTTTTATATGGACCTGGAAGTTTCAGGAGCGGGTGTACACCTGTCTTTGCGAACGCCGAACGAGATTCCCTTTGCACTGGTGGTGCCGTGTGTCGACTACGATGGTGCAACTACCTTTCAGACTTCAGTACAGGTAAATAAACTCATCACAAAAGCAGAGGAAGGTGTTCATTCACGAACGATTAGCGTTATTGATTCTGCCCCGCAATTTGAAGCAGGCGAAACCCTGCGCACAGCGATGGGAGATATTACCCCATGGCGTATTCAGAGCAATGATCCCATCCTCAAGGTGCACATCGCCACAGACTAGCGGGACGCAAGTTGATCTTTCGCCTTCATGGCTGCCCGCTTCTTGGCCAGTACGCCACGCAATTCTCCAAGCACCTCTTTGTACTTTGCATTCTTCGCCAGATTCGTGAATTGCTTGGGGTCGGCGTCCATGTCGTAGAGTTCCTCGATTTCCGGGCCGTAGTGCATGTAGGCCCAGCGTTTTCCGCGCAGGGAAAACTGAATGGGCTTTTCGCCCCCGTGATAGGAGAAGGCATAGTCGCGAATATCCGCATCGGGGTTTTCCAGTACAGGACGCAGGCTCAAGCCTTCGCAGAAATCCGGCACGTCCACGCCCGCGTAATCCAACACCGTCGGATAGATGTCGGTTAATTCCGCCAGGGCATCACTTTCACCCGGCGCAACGCCGGGGGCCGCAATAATCAGTGGAACGCGCTGGGACTCCTCGTGGAGGTTAGACTTCTGCCAGAAGTCATGCTCGCCCAGATGATAGCCATGGTCGCTGGTAAAGACGATGGCGGTACTCTCTTTCAGGCCCAGGCGCTCCAGTTCGTCAAGTACCTTGCCCAGTTGTTCGTCCATAAAACTAACGGCAGCGTAGTAGTCCGCCCACATGCGCCGCTGGTTATCCGGGTAACGGTCCAGTCCTTTGGACTTGGAGGTAAACTTGGGGATGCCCTGAAGGGGGATGTCGTTCCAATCACCTTCACGGCGTTCGGGCATGGTGATGTCTTCCCAGTGGTAGGGCGCGAAGTAGGTCTCTGGCGCGACCATAGGGTAGTGGGGGCGCACGAAACCCACAGCAAGTACAAAGGGTTCATCCTTGTGGGCCTGCAACAGTTCGATGGCCTTGTCCGCAGCCTTCTGGTCGGGCTGGTCTTTCGTGTCTTTCGGCATACGCACGGACACATACATGCGGTCCGGGTGCTTGATTCCTGCACGATCTTCCAGGTCGGTCTTGAAAATATTCTGGTTGAGGCAAGCGTAGGCACCCGGTGTATCTTGCTCCAGTCCCTGACAATTAAAACGCTCGGTCCAGGAGGGGGGATGGTCCACCCCGTCTGTGCCATGAATCACATCGTTCGGTACGGCCATGTGAAAAATCTTGCCGACTCGCGCGGAATACCAGCCCTGCTCTTTCATAAGTTGGGGAAAGGACTTGTGCTCTCGTGTGTTGATGCGTGCCTGGGTGTAACGACCAAACATGAGCGAGGGGCGGGATTGTGCACAGGCGGTACCCTGGGCATAGGCACGGGTAAAGCGCACCCCTTCTTTTGCGAGACGGTCGATATTGGGTGTCTGGCAGATTTCATCGCCATAGCACCCGATGGTGCTGGCCTTCAGATCATCCGCGATAATGTAGAGGATGTTCTTGACGGGCGTAGGGGATTCTGCTGTTGCAATAGCCGCTGAACTTACTAAAAAGAAACAAAGCATGCAGATTAGTATTTTTATTTTCCCGTACATACTATCTATTTCTCCGGGGACTTGGTTTTACATTGGTTGTTGGAAGCCATTGTTTAAATTCTTTTATCTTACTGGCGTGGTTCGGATTTTTTGCCAGATTGTTCCATTCCATGGGATCAGTTCTGTGATCGTAGAGTTCTTCGCCACCGTCGGCATATTGAATATACCGCCAATCTGCGGAACGAACCGAGTGGTTGTTCTGCCCATGGGTGGTCAAGCTGGGGCGCACCCAGGGTGATACAGGATCTTTCAGGAGGGACAGAAAACTCACCCCTTCCAGTTCTTCTTTCTTCGGAAGTGCGCACAATTCGTTCAGGGTGGGGTAAATATCCATAAGGTTCACCGGGGCATCACATCGTTCACCTGTTTTCGTAACACCCGGCGCGATAACCATGAGTACGCTGCGGGTTGCTTCTTCCCAGAGCGAAAACTTTCGCCAATGTTCCTTCTCCCCCAGGTGCCAACCATGGTCCGACCATAGCACCACGATCGTATTGTCCCGGTGGGGGCTGCTCTCCAATGCATCCATCACCTTGCCCACACAATCATCTGCAAAGGTTATACTCGCCAGATACGCCTGGACCGCCGTGCGCCAGGCATTATTCTCCGTGATCCGCTTATGGTCCCCGCCGGGTTTCGCCATGGCCCTCCCCGCTGCGGGTATATCGGCCAGGTCATTCTCCAGCACCTCGGGTAGCGAAATTTCATCCTGCGGGTACATATCAAAATACTTTTGCGGTACGTGCCAGGGGAGGTGGGGTCTAAAAATACCACAGGCCAGAAAGAAAGGCTTGTCGTGTTCTTTTACGAGTTGCGCACTGACCCAATCCGCTACTTTCCAATCGCCCATTTCCTCTTTCGTTTCTTCAAGGGGTCCCCAATTAAAATGACCTATACCGCCAGGAGCCTTAATCTTGCTCTTTGGATCCGGCGGGCTATTTATCAATTGCGAGGGCCAGTACTCATCCCAGGAAGCGGGATCAGGATGTCCCCCATGGTATATTTTACCACTACCCAATGCGGTATAACCGTGCTTCATGAAGTACTGCGGGAGGGTTACGGCGTCTTTCAACACAGGACTTTTACGAAAGGGCTGATCATTTTCATAGACCCCCGAGGTGGAAGGACGTATGCCCGTCATGAGCGCAACGCGTGACGGGTTACATAACGGGGCAGCACAATGGGCATTTGTGAAAAGGACACCCTTCGCAGCCAACGCGTCCAGGTGTGGAGTCTTCGCATCGGGGTTCCCCCCCAGGCAACCCACCCAGTCATTCAGATCGTCCACAGCGATGAAGAGCACGTTGGGGCGGGGCGTATCGGTCTCTTGCGCCTGAGCCACCATGGTACACAGAAGAAATGGAACGAGAAGCACAGCACAGCATCGTTGAAATAAATTGTGCCTGGAGCGGATTGAACTCAACATAGTTTTTAGTCTCTCAATAGCATAGGTATTGTTGTCTTCGCGATTCGCTGCCCATAGTTTACTGCAAGTATAAATCCTACTGATGTTACGGTGTATATACAAGGAAGCGCAGACTATAGAATTATGGGACAAGCGTAGCTACAATGGCCTTTAGATTCAATGTGGGCTTTCCGCTCAGGTTTTTTTAAACATAATGTTAGGATAAATGATGCGCTGGATTTACTTACTACCGATTACACTGCTGGCAATTGCGGGTTGTGTCTCTACAGCGGGCCATGACGACGAAGACGACGACCGTTCCATGCGTACGCTGGAACAGCCGCTGGATTTCCTGGACCAGGCTGTGGTGGGGCCCAATGGGGACGGAACCTATGTGGTCCCCACAAACCAACTCATTGACCCGGCGGGTGAATCGGTGTTATTTCCAGGGCGACCTGTGGGTGTGGAGCGCCATCCATCGAAACCCATGCTGGCGGTGAAGAACAAGTCGGATGTGGTGCTGATAAATGCTGATGACCTGAGCATCCTGCAAACCATGCCCATGCCCCGCGATGGCGGCAGTTATTGCGGTCTGGTCTGGTCTGCCAAAGGCGACAACTTTTGGGTCACCTCTTCGAAACGGTATTTACACCGTGCTACGCAAAAGCCAGATGGAGTATATGCCTGGGATCTGGAAATTGAGTTAACCGGGCCCGGGGGCAAGGGCGACCCGGCCCCCGGCGGTATCGCGCTGGACGAAGCGCGGGGATTGGTCTATGTATGCCTGAGTCGCAACAACACCTTGGGCATCGTCGATATTCCCACACGCAAGGTGGTGGAGGAAGTCCCGGTGGGCATCGCGCCATTCGACGTGAAGCTGCGCCGTGGCATGGCTTTCGTCACCAACTGGGGCGGTAGTCGTCCCGAAGCGGGTAGCCCCACCAGCCTCACATCGGGCAGTAAAATTTCTGTAGACGAACGGGGTATCGCCGACACAGGATCGGTTTCGATTATTCAGTTACAGCAACTCACCACGGTGAAGATCAAGGACGGTGTTGGTGCTGAAGTGGTCGCGGAGATGGACAACCACGTCACGCCCATGAACGATGCGAAGGGCTGGACAAGTTTTGATGTGGCGGTGGGCCTCCACCCCAGTGGCATGGCTTTTGCACCGGACGGTAATCGGCTCTATGTGGCCAATGCGAACAGCGACACGGTGTCTTTAATTGATACATCGGTCATCCGGCCCAATACGGTTTCGGTGGTGGCAGCGTGGGTCGCCAAGCCCAAGAAGACGTTGCCCTTTGGCAGCGCACCCAATGCCCTGGCGGTTTCAGACGATGGTGCCACGTTATATGTCGCATTGGGCGGTAACAATTGCATCGCGGTGATGAACACAACGAACGGCACGGTGCAGGGCCTGATTCCCACAGGCTGGTATCCCGGTGCGGTAACGGTCGACTCAACCAAGGGCACGCTCTATGTTGCCAACACCAAAGGGGTCGGCTCACGCCATCAGGATCCCAAGGTTATGGCGAAACGTATAGGCGATTATCATGGCATTAACGTCGCACCCACGGATTTCTACAACTCCCACTATCACATGGGCAGTGTGTCCGCCATCCCCTTGCCGGACACAGACACACTGGAAGCGTATTCTTATCGCGTGGCGACGAACATGCGTTTGCCCCACATCGAATCCGCTCTGGCCAACAAGCGAGAACGGACGCGCACTGTCCCTGTTCCTGAACGGCCGGGCGAGGTGTCCCCCTTCAAGCACGTCATCTACATCATCAAGGAAAACCGAACCTACGACCAGATTCTGGGCGACCTGCCGCAGGGCAACGGTGACCCTGAGCTGTGCCATTTCGGACGTGAGGTAACCCCCAATCACCACGCGCTTGCAGAGGAATTTATCCTCCTGGATAATTTCTACTGCAACGGCGTACTCAGTGCCGATGGGCACCAGTGGGTGGCTGAGGGCTATGTAACCGATTATCTGGAGAAGAGCTTCGGTGGTTTCACGCGCAGCTATCCCTATGACGGCGATGATGCCATGGCCTATGCTTCGTCGGGTTTTCTGTGGGACCAGGTGCTGGCGAAGGGGCTCACCTTCCGCAACTATGGCGAGATGGTGCAGGCGAAAATCACACCGGATAACGCGACATGGGCGCAGATTTACGAGCAGTACAAGGACGGGGGCGATGCCATAAAGATTCAGGCGAGTGCTGAAATAACCGGATTACAACCGTATATTTGCCCCGATTATATCGGCTTTCCCGGTAAGGTGCAGGATGTCTACCGCGCAAAGGTATTCCTCGATGAGTTCGCCGAGTTCGAAAAAAACGGTACCCTGCCCAATCTCACGATGATGCTTCTGCCCAATGACCATACCGTGGGCACCAAGGAGGGCTATCCCACGCCTCGTGCTACGGTGGCGGACAATGACCTGGCCTTGGGCCAAATCGTCGATGCCATCTCCCACAGTTCCTACTGGCCCGAGACGGTTATCTTTGTGGTGGAAGACGACCCCCAGGCGGGTCTTGACAGCGTGGACGGGCACCGCACCATCGCGTATTGCATCAGTCCGTACACCCGGCGGGGCGCAGTGGAAAGCACCCACTACAACCAGAGCAGTATGTTGCGCACTATTGAGCTTATCCTGGGCCTCGACCCGGTGAATCAGCTAACCCTTGCGGCGACGCCCATGACGAAGTGCTTCGCCAATACACCAAACGTCTCGCCCTATGTGGTGAAGCCCAACATCATTCCTCTGGACGAGATGAATCCGCCCGTGTCGGCCACCCGTGGACTCCAGCGATACTATGCGAAACAGTCCATGAAAATGCCGCTCGACGATATCGACGAAGCGGACGAGGGCTTGTTTAACCGTGTTTTATGGCATGCGACCAAAGGCTATGATGTGCCTTACCCGGTGCTCAATCGGAAATAGTTTGTCCGTCAACAAAGTCCCGGAAAGATAAATAGTATGTACTGCATGAATCCTATGCGCTGTCTGAGTTTTATGTTGTGCATGGTCGTGTCGGGTATGGCTATGGCCGATACCAGCGCAGGACTTGGCACTATGGTTGAGGAAGACGCGATTAGCGATGCCCTTGAGATTTATCAGGTGGATAAGGAAAAACGGTATACCGTCAATGGCACGGAGCACACGATTGGTGGCGCGTTTCAGCCGTCGGTGGTGCTGAATGGACAAGGGCGCATCCATGTGTTTTTCCAGGCGCGCCTGGACTCGTCCGATGACCGTGCGCCGAAGATGATTGCCCATGTGGTGAGTGAAGATTATGGCGCCACCTTTTCGGAACCGGTCTTTGTGTATACCCATCCCCTACAGACCTATGCCATATCGCCGTTTCTGCGCACTTCCGAATCGGGGGATGAGCGCATCTCGCTATTGACCAGCGTTTCCATCGATGAGACGCTGGACATCCACAAAACGCCAGAGGCCATCAAGGAACTGTTGGGTATTGATATGACACGTTTCAAGCGCAAGGCTGCTGCGCTGATTCTGGAATTTTATTCAGATGACGGTGGCGCGACCTGGTCGCGCAAGGAACACTACGATGTGACCGACCGGATCTATTCGCGCAATGGCAAGGAATTTTACGTGGCCTTCATGAACCTCATCGGTCAGGTACGTCGTATTGATGCAGGGCCCCACGCGGGGCGATTGATTTTGGCGGGACCAATTCGCGGCGATTATCTGCCTGTGGAGGATCATGCGCGATTCCGCGAGTACAGTCCCAGCAGCACCATCATCTATAGCGATGATAACGGGGAAAGCTGGCAGTTCGGCGGCATCATCGCGGACGAGAAAACAGCCTTTGAATTTAACGAGGCCAGTGCCGTGCCTGTGAACGACGGAAAGCGCTTGCTCATGGTGCGTCGGGCCAATGCACGGAACGCGCCGGGCAAGATGATGCATTACAGCGATGACGGTGGAGCGACCTGGGGGCCGGGCATCTTGACGACTATCGATTCAACGCGCTGCCTCCAGGTGCTGGAGAAGCACGAAGACATGGTCATGTGCTCAAGCCCCGGTCACAAGATGCGGTCGCGCGGGCAAATTTACATGAGTCGTGACGATGGGAAGACGTGGTCGAAGAAAGAAATTGAAGAAAAGCTCTTTTCCTATAGTACGGTGCAACACCTGACGGGGAACTATTACATGTGCGCCTGGAGTCGTGGGCACCATGGTGAGATCGGGATTGCAGCGAAGGTGTTTTCTGGTGACTGGCTGGATATTGAGTAGGGTTACTGTGTAGTTGCATGGACTTCGGTCCCGAATTGGGTTAGGCATGTTGACGCGGAGATTCCCGCCTCCGCGGGAATGACAAGAAGGGCGATTGGCTGGATATTGAGTAGGGTTGCCGTATAGTTGCATGGACTTTGGTCCCGAATTGGGTTAGGCATGTTGACCCGGAGGTCCCCGTCTACACAGGGACGATGCTTATATATTTCCCGAGTAGGCGGGAATCCCCGATTGGTAGCTACCGACGGATACATTGGGAGGGTTGACGCGGAGGTCCCCGACTGCACGGGGACGATGTTTTTATATATTTCCCGCGTAGGCGGGAATGACAAGAAGGGGGATTATAGCGTTTTCCTGTGTCATACTGTCGGTTATTGCACGGTTAAAGCGAATCTAACGGGGTTGGGCGTATGAAAAGCGTATTCAAGGTTGGTATGTTACTGGGACTGGGCGCCCTTCTGGGCGTGGTCCTTTTAATTACATTCATAATCCAGTCACTACAACCCGTCACGAATGGGCTGAGCCCGGAGGATTATGCAGAGGCACTGCATCCACCCGTAGCGGCAGCGTCGGTAGTGGCTGTATCGGAAGAGGATGCGCTTCGCCCAAACATTGTACTTATTCTGGCGGATGACCTGGGTTATGGCGATGTGGGGGCCTATGGTGGCGAGGTTCTGGATACGCCCAACATGGACCGCATTGCGGTGGAGGGACTCTGTTTTGCACAGGCCTATGCGAGTGCGTCCGTATGTTCACCTTCGCGTGCGGGACTGTTGACCGGACGCTATCCCCTGCGCAGCGGCATCATAACGGCTATGCAGATGGCGGGTGATACTTTTGGGCGCAAGGCGTCACACCAGGCGGGAATTCTCTTTGCCCAATTCGGGTCGGTAGATATGCTGGGCGGCAAGAATGCAGTGCTGGGACTTCCACCGTCCGAGATTACCCTGCCTGAAGCGCTGGGCGTGGCGGGGTATCGCAGCATGGCGATAGGTAAATGGCATCTGGGGGATTTCACGGTATGGCCGGAGTACCATCCCATGCGCCAGGGCTTCGATGAATTTGTCGGGTTTAACGGGTCCAATGATGATTTTCCGGTGGCCTTCTGGCGGGGCGAGGAGGAAGTGCTCAAGGACATCGGCGCAGACCAGCAAAAGTATACCGGGCTGTTTACCGATGAAGCGATACAGTTTATTGAGCGTGAAAAAGAACATCCGTTTTTTCTTTACATGGCGCATAAAGATCCCCACTTACCTTTCTTTCCATCGAAAGACTTTGCAGGTGAATCAGAGGGCGGACCCTATGGTGATGCGGTTGAGGAACTGGATGCTTCGGTGGGCAGGATTATGGCCGCACTGGAAGCCAACGGCATCGCAGAGAACACCCTGGTTATCGTGACGAGCGATAACGGCCCGTGGTTCGATGGTAGTCCCGGCAGTTTTCGCGGGCGCAAGGGCCAAAGCTATGAGGGGGGCTTCCGGGTACCTTTGCTGGTGCGTTGGCCGGGGCAATTACCGCAGGGCGAGACTGTGGAAACACCCGTGATGAATATTGATTTCTTCCCCACGCTACTGGGCCTGGCAGGGCTGGGCTTGCCGTCGGACCGGGTGACAGACGGGATGGATCTGCGTTCGTTGTTGAGCGGGGATGATGCTGCTTTGCACGAGCGCACCCTCTATTTCTTTCACAATTATGATGTGGAGGCGGTGCGTCGTGGCGATTGGAAACTTTACGCATCGACCAGCCACTACACCTGGCCTGTACCCATGGACAAGCCCGCATCTTTCCTGGGGAAGACGGGCGGGTCGCGCGATTACTATCCCGAGGGCAGCACAGAACCCATTAAGACGCTGGGTACCTGGCCGAATTTGTACAATTTGGCAGCGGACCCCGGCGAAGCCTATGACGTGAAGAAATTGCACAACGATATTGCAGATAATCTGGGTGCGACATTAGCGCAGTGGCGCGAAGAATTTTATAGCAATCCGCGTGGCTGGAAATAAGGGAAACACTGCTACACAAAAAAACTGGAGCTTCCGCCGTCTACGCAGTTTATACGCGAACGTGCAGAAGCTCCAGTAAAAAGATTCAATCTATACTATTACTTCTTGGGGATAGAAAAGGTAAAGTCGGCGGTCTGCTTGTCATCAGCACCGATGGTTACTTTTGCCGTCTGGCTACCCAGACGCTCGTGGGTTGCTTCGATTTCATAGGTACCCGCATCAAGACCGTCGATGGTGTACACACCATCTTTTTCCGTTACGGTGAAGAAGGGGTGATCAACAACAACGCAGTAGGCCGCCATCCAGGGGTGAAGGTCACACTTGAAGGGAAACATTTTTTCGGGTTTGTCAAAGACCTTTGTGATTTTCGTCTTGAACTTGGGCATGGCCAGATTAAAGGCATCGTTTACCATAGAGAAAGAATGAACATTGTGTAAAATTCCGTCCGGGTTCAGTATGTCCAGGTTTTGGCCTACTTGCACACCAACAACATGGGGTGTATACAAACATCCTGCCTGCGTTATTTCTGCTGACTTTTCGGGTACGGGCCATGTTTTTTCAGGAAGCCCGGTTATAACCTGGACAAATACATTGGCCATGGTCGGGCCATCGCCCAGCACCAGTGCTTCGGCCTTGGGCGGGTTGTTGACGTCACAGACGCAGCCCTTGTCGGCACTCATGTCGATGGTCTTCATGGTAGGGGCCTTGCCCTCAAATTTAATCGTGCCTGTTACCGATCCGGCATAGCCTGTACCTGCCATTACCAGACTGGCTACCAGTGCCAAAGCCATCCAACAGGTTGTGTTCTTGCTCTTCATGTTTATCTCCTCCACTTTAATTCGGTTATTCATATAGGTCACCCGCTGCAATCGCGGTTTCTGTTGTACCCTCAATTTTATCCTCTTCACCCCCTCCAATACCAGACGCATCCCATGTCCCGCTATTCACTTGCTCTGGTACATCGTACTCAATACCCAGAATATAGGCACAAATGGCCTTGATATGCTCGTGTTCGTCGCCGCCAAGGAGGTCCCCCGGCCCGGAATCGTCGAAGTATTCCGGGTCAAAGTAGGTGGGCATCTTGGTTCCTGGCTCCAGCACCTGGGGGTCGTACATCCACTGACTGACCCAGGCGGGTTTAAGGCGTTGGGCACTCAGACCAAAGTCCGGGGCCCAGCGATCCGGCTCACCTTCGGGGAATTTATCTCCCTGAATATGACAGTTACCACAATCGAAATATTCTACTGAGAACAACTGTTTTCCTGCCTTGAATAGTGGACTCTCCGGATCGGGTGTGGCGGAGGATACAAAGGGGAATGGCTCGTTATCCAATGCGCTGAAGTAATGCGCCATGCTATTGCGCTGTTCGTCGGTAAATGCATAGGTGGGCATTCGCACACTCACCCACGGCCGAATCACCAATGGCGTATGCAGGAAATCAAAGAGCCAGGCACTTTGTACTTTTTTGCCTTCCCCTTGAAGGTTGGGTGGCCCAAAGGCCAGTGCCATAGCTGCTGCCTCCGCATCCCCATAGCCCTTGGTCTTTTTCAGGTACTGTGTCAAAATCGGTGCGAGTGCGCCGCCTTCGCCTTCCATGACGTGGCACCCGGCACAATTAAATTTCCGTGCCAATGCACGTCCAGTCTCGATAGCCAAGGCATGGGGATCCAGTTTCCGTTCGAGCTTCATGCCTTTGGGTAGGGCACGAAATCCCAGCAGGGCCGTGATAAGGGCTTCGCGTTCCTGCGCACTGAAATCATATTGGGGCATGCGCAGTTGGTCGATGGCCTCTTTTTCGATGTGCTCATCAAAAATCCTGGGGTCCGCCAGCTTGTTTTCCAGCCATACCGATTTGCGATGGGTGATATGCTGCTTGCCAAAATCAAGTTCGTGGAGTGACTTGTCGCCGAAGGCATCCAGCTCTGGCCCGATGAGGGCATCGCCTTCTGCGCCGGGTATCTGATGGCAACCTGCACAGCCGTAATGGGCGATGAGCTGTTTACCCAGTTCCTGGCGCAGTGTTGCAGAATCCATAGCAGCCAGCGCAGCGTCCAGCGCAGCGGGGGTTTCGCGACGTATACGATGTTCACGCAGAATGCTGCGGAACAGGGCATCGTCTGTGACCGCCTCCTCCACTTCCATAGCCCCATCGCCCTGCATCAGATACGCGCTAAGGTTTGCGGCTTCTTCGTCGCTCAGTCGCAGGTCGGGCATGGTAGTTGCCGGATTGTAACGGGAGGGATCTTTCAACCAATGAAAGAGCCAGTCGGTAGTGGTCTTCGCTGCCAGCCCGCTAAGGTGTGGGCCATTCATACGCCGTAGCGCATCTACACGCTGTGTAGTCAGGGGCGCTTCTTCCGGGGACAAGTGACAGGCCGCACAGCCCAGTGCATCAAATTGAAGTTTACCTTCCCCGGGATCGCCCTTGGGTGTTGCACCTTCCAGAGCGAAGTCCGCACTCACTGCGAAAAGATATTCTGTAATGGCGCTCACCTCGGCAGATGCCCGTGCCGGATCCTTGTCTCCGGCTTCAGCGAAGCTGTGGGGCATCCAGGTATCAGGACGTATCGCCTTGGGGTCCTTTATCCAGGTGCGCACCCAGTCGGCCGGGGACTTGGCTGCAAGATACTGTAGCGAAGGGCCGCGCTTGGTCTGTTCGCCTAAATGCCCAATGCTGTGGCAGCCATAACAACCCGCCTGCTCGATGAGGGTAAGTCCCCAGTTGAGTTTTTCTGCACCGGGCACACGGGTCTCGGAACGATGGCAGGTGAGACAGCTGGCTTCAAGATAGGGCGTTTCCAGCATGGGCTCTTCCCAATGGTGGTCTTCTTTCCAGCTATGAGTCTCCACCCAGTCGGTTTCTTGCGCTGCATCTGCTGGTGTGTGGGATGTAGAATTAAATTCCGTGCCCCGGCCACGACCCAGGTGGCAGGTAGTGCAGCCGAACTGTTCTTTCGCATGGGGCGATGAAGGCGACACAAAGAGGTCAAGATTGGGGTGGGTGCCGAGGGGTTCTTCTTCTTGAGAAAACAGGGCGCGGTCAATCCCCTGGTGACAGGTCATGCAACGGTCAATGCGCGGCACCTGGGTAAAATGCAGATCTTCTTTGCTATCGTGCACGATGAGCTGCTCGACTTTGTAGGTCGGTGATGACAGATCAAGTATGGGCAGATCGCGAAAGTAGCCGATGAAGCGGTTTGCAAAGCTCATGTGTTCCGGTGAAATCCGGGCGAGCTTTCGGTCCAATAGAGCTACTTCTTTTTGCAGGTCTTCCAGGGACAGTTGGTCCAATTCTTCTTCTATAGAGGGTGCTTCAACGACTGCTTCTTCCAATACGGGTTCTACGGTTACAGCGCTGTGTGCCGTGGCATCCGCGAAGGGGTCATCGGCAGGTGCTTCATCTGCCGTGGCATCGGCAAAGGGGTCGGCGGCGGGTGTTTCATCTGCCGTAGCGTCAGCAAAGGGGTCGGCGGCGGGGGCTTCATCTGCCGTGGCATCGGCAAAGGGGTCGGCGGCGGGTGCTTCGTCTGCTGTCACGTCGGCAAAGGGGTCATCGGCGGGTGCTTCGTCTGCTGTCGCGTCGGCAAAGGGGTCATCGGCGGGTGCTTCATCTGCCGTCGCGTCGGCAAAGGGGTCGTCGGCAGCGTCGCTTTCTACTTCCGCTGACGCTGCTGACTCAGGGGGTGCCGTTTCTTCCACCACTTCTACAGCAGTCTTGCGCTCGATTGCAGCATGCAGTGCCGTGATACGTGTTTCGGTCAGGGCAACATCGCGTTTACGAAAGTCTTCCTGATATTGACGCCAGGGTCGATAGTGGTCGAAATGGATGAGTGCTATAACACACAGCAATAAAATGACGCTGGCCACAGCAAACCAGCGGTGCAGGCTGGGCATGGCGTAGTAGCGTTGTTCATTGTCAATTTCAGGTTTCATAACGACTCATCAGATGTTAAACATGTACTCCGGTATAGCCAGAATATATTTGAGGGTAAAAAGCCAGCGCAGATACATCTTTATGGGCAGGGCAAACATGATAAGTGCCAGGGTCATAAAGACACTGTAGCGCATGGCACCCAGATTCTTGAGTTGTTCCTTGAGTAGTGTACGGCCCAGGAGTAGGGGCAGTCCGATAAGGTAGCCCAGCAGCAGCAGTATCCCGCCAATTTCCCGCAGAAAAATACTGTCCGGCAAGGGCCTGCCGAGGCCAATTACATAGATGTATTCCGAGAGGTTTACATTGTTCAGGGGAACGGTTTTTTGAATATCCCAATACTCGAAGGGGCCGAAGAAATTCCAGTTGGGCCCTCGCAGGAAAGTGCCTACAAAGATAAGCATAATCCAGATGACCAGCCAGCAGAAGAGGAAGAGGGATATAGCCATCTTCCGTTCGCGGAAACTGTAGTAGCCCTGGCCTTTGGGATTGGTGTCGATATAGGGAATGGCCATCAGTGCAAAGACAATGAAGCCGGGCAAGGCGACCCCCGCAATCCAGGGGTCGAAATAGACCAGCATTTCCTGTAGTGCGAGAAAGTACCAGGGGGCCTTCGAGGGATTGGGCGATACCGTAGGATTGGCGGGGCCTTCGAGGGGTGCATAAACCAGTAACGACCAGACAATGAGAAATACGGACATGATAACGAGGGCGATGAGTTCGATATAAACGAGGTCGGGCCAGACGAGAACCTTGTCCTCGGGGTCGGCATATTCCACCGGTTTTCCGCCATCGAGGATACGGCGGTCATTCTCTACCGCCTGTTTCATGGCGAGCCAGAGGAAGAAGGGCACCAGGTAGGCCATGCCGATTATGGGCACATTGTCTGGCTTCAGCACGACCGCGCGAAAGTTGGGATCGCTAATACCAAAGGCCAGAAAGAGGGTGAGCACTATACCGCCTACAATGGCCCCTGTACGCGTCCAGAGTGCGCTCAGCCCCAGGCGGTCATTCAATCGCAATAGCCGTTCGTTGAAAGGAAAGATAATGAAAAAAACCGCCAGCACACAGGTGAACAAGACCGGCGGATTAGCCAGCTGGTTGATTAACGATTTAATCAGGTCCACCATGATTTATAGTGGGTCGCCCCCGCGGTGCCCTAAAGCGGTCCGGAGATTCCCCCATCCTTTCGTACACGCCAGAAATGAATCATCATTCCAATCACGATAATAAACGGTACTGCCACACAGTGCAGTACGTAAAAACGAAGCAAGGCCGCATCCCCCACAAAGCGCCCACCCAGTAATGCGAAACGGGTATCCGCCCCGGCATGCACCAGGTTCACATCGCCAATGCTGAGCAGTGCAGCACCTGGACCTTCCACGCCGAGTAGTGGCGTAGCGGCTCCCATATTGGTGCCCACGGTTACGGCCCACATGGCCAACTGGTCCCAGGGTAAGAGGTAGCCTGTGAAACTCATGAACATGGTCAGAACCAGCAGAATCACACCGACCACCCAGTTGAACTCGCGGGGCTTTTTATAGGACCCGGTCATGAACACCCGGAACATGTGAAGCCATACGGTGATGACCATGGCATGGGCACCCCAACGGTGTAACTCGCGCATAATACCCAGCGGCGTCTGCTCGCGCAGATCGATGATGTCGCCATAGGCGTATTCAATGGTGGGGCGGTAATAGAACATGAGAAGGATGCCGGTAACGACCAGCGTCAAAAACAGAAAAAAGGAGAGGCCACCCATGCACCAGGTATAGGTTAGCTTGGCGGCATGCTTCGGGATGGATACCGGGTGGAGGTGTAAAAATACACTGGTAAGAATAGCAAGCATGCGTTCGCGTCGGTTCTTGGGAATACCGATGCGAAAGATAGAGGTCCAGACCTGACTGCTACGCAGCCGCTCGAACCGGATCTTTTCTTTCTTTGCCATGCTTGTGCTCCGTTAGACTTTCACAAAGGACGCACTGTCGTCCCATTGCCCTTTTTCATGGAGAAAACGCTTACTCTTATCAACGATCAGGAGGCCCTCAGTATTTAATTCGATGGCACATCGTTCAAGTGGACGGGGTGCGGGGCCTTCGAAATTTAATCCGCTGATCTTAAAGCCACTGCCATGGCAGGGGCATTTGAACTTGTGCTCGTTTTCCTGCCAGGTCGTGGTGCAGCCAAGGTGGGTGCAGTACGCCATAATGGCATAAAGCTGTTGGCCATCATGAACAATCCATACGCCATGTTCGTTTTTCCAGCGTATGGACACCATGCCTTCGGCGTAATCATTGGGCTTCCCGGCAAAAAATACCTGGGGTGGCTCGAAGAGGACATTGGGGAAAATAAAACGAACAATGCCGATGAAGGTCGCCATGATGGCCCCGGTGAAGGAAAGCCAACCTACCGTAATCGCAGACACCAGGAACTGCCGACGCCCTTCTGTAGCATCCGCTGCTTCAGCCGCTTTGTCTTTACCTGTATCAAGCACTTTGTCGGACATAGGCCTGCTTCTCACTTCGTAACACTATAGAAATTTTTGCCGCAGCCTGGGCTGCTTTATTATTTTTATGATAGTCCAGGGCCTGCTGTGCCGCCTGGCGAACCGCCATGTTCGGGTCCTTTGCGGCAACCATCTTTATGGCCCCATCCAACTCGTTCAGGTGCAAACCTGCGGCAACCTGTACGACTACCTGAAGGATACGATGGGTTTCTTTTTCATCCACCTCTTCGAATCCAGCCAGATACGCCCGGTCCAAAAGCTGGAGCAGGGTGGCGGCCCCGCCAGTATCCCCCAGTTTGGCCAGGGCGATAGCTGCATCCCAACGCACGTTGGGTTCACTGTCGTTGAGTGCCTTCGTGAGGGCAGGTTTAACTGTGGTATTGCCCATAGCCCCCAGTGCGACAGCACTTTCCAGACGTATCGTAACATTCGTATCCTCAAGATAAGTCGCTATGGCCTCTGCTGCACGGTCATCGCCCAGACGACCCAGTGCGCGAATCAGGAAAGGTGTGTTTTCCACGGGATCATTTGAAAGGGCTTCAAGCAGGGGTATGACAAAGTCTGCTTCACCGGTACAACCCATGGCCAGTGCGAGGTATTGCCGCACCTCCATTTCATTGTCAGATGCACTTTCTTCAAAGGCATCTTGCAAGGCGCGGGTAATTTCCGGGGTGACTTCCACCGCGTTGGGCCCTTCAAACATGGACACCAGATGGTAGGCGGCCTGCCACCGCTTGTTGCTATAGCTGTGTCGTACATCATCCAGGAGATTCAGGGCGTCGGGAGCATCTGAAATCAGCCAGTATGCCCCGCTGAATACCCCCACTCCGGCGATTGCGATGAACATGGGAACAACGAAAAAGGAAAAGAGCATAACCTTCCACAAGGACGACTTATCCGCAGGGTTCTCTGCGACTTCCTCCGGTAGGTCTTGCTTCTCATTTTCGCTGAAATCAGTCATAATAGTCCCTGGTTTGCAAGTCAAAGCTATTCTGGATATAATTATCCATTATTGCGCCCATTTAGATCAACTACACGATTCCGCTGCACTATACCACGCGAAGGAGACACCATGGCCGGGGACTTCGATCACTATAAAAAAGTGGGTCGTGTGGTGGAAAAAATCTCAACCAAGAAAAAACGACCCAAATTTATCGCGGTGGTCGATGAGGACAACTGCACCGGGTGCCAGGTTTGTATCCCTTTTTGCCCGACCGACTGCATCCGCCCGGTCTCGAAGGACAAGTATAATTTACCTATTCCCCCGGTGCAAGTGATCTACGATGCGTGTGTAGGGTGTATGGCCTGCCAAAAAGCCTGCGAGCAACTTACCTGGGATGCTATTCGCAAATACACGACAAAGGACTTTGAAGAGACATTTGAAATCGAAATTCACGACACGCCTATGGAAGCGCAGTCAAGCTGCTAGTCCTGGTCCGTGTTTCCAAGCGCACTGCGGGTTACTACCGTTTCCCTGATGTCATGTAAGGTACTGTTTTCCAGTTGGGTCAACATGCGCTCTTTCGCTTCCCCCCAAATATGATGGAGTGGGCATAGATGGTCACCACCACACCCGGGCAACCCCATGACACAGTGGTCAAAGGTTTCTTCCCCATCCACAGCCAGAATAACATCCAGTACACTAATTTCGGTGGGATGACGGGTCAGTGAATAGCCACCACCAGGGCCACGGTGTGCTGACAGGAATTCGCCCTGCACCAGGGCCTGAAATACCTTGCGGGTATAGGCTTCTGGTATTGCGGCACGTTTACAAATTTCTGCAGCTTGAAATCGCCCGGTCTGATCTTTACCTTCGTCGGCTACAAAGACCAGTGCGCGTATGGCATATTCGCACCCTTTGGAATATAGTTTAAACATAAAGACTTTCTAATCGGACCTTGGCATCCACTATAATGGTTTAAGCAGCGGGATGCAACAGGATATTCATCAATGGCCCCAGAGTATATTCACAGCTATAGTCCCATGGAGCAGACGCGCCTTATGGCACAGGCCGAGTTCCTGGCACCCTACCACCACCCAAGCATGGAGTTTGGTGCTGAGGACCATGTTTTAGAGATAGGCTGTGGCGTGGGTGCCCAGATGAATATTCTGCTGAAGACCCATGGGAGCAGGAAGATTACGGGAATCGATTTTTCGCCGGAACAGATTGCAAAAGCCCGCATATTGCTGACGGAAAATATCGCACAAGGTAAAGCAGAATTAATCCAGGGGTCCGGTGTTTGTATGCCCTTTGCGGACAATTCAATTGATGTGGTGTATATCTTTTGGGTGCTGGAACATTTTTATAATCCCCTTGCCATCTTGAAGGATGCGCTGCGGGTTTTAAAACCTGGTGGGAAATTTTATTGTACCGAGGTCTTTAACGCCGGGGTTTATATTGATCCACCAAGTACATTCCTGCGGAAATATTGGGACCAGTTTAATCAATTGCAAAGCAGCATTGGCGGAAATCCTGATATTGGCATCAAGCTGGCAAATTACTTTCTGGGTGCAGGGTATATAGTGGAACGATTCACGCCCGTGCCGCCCATGATGGACAAGCGCATGACGGATCCCATTGAACGTGCGTATTTTCTGGATATGTGGGAAGCCCTTTACCTGAGTGGCTATGAACTGCTGCTGGAAAAGGGCCTGGTTGAACCCGGCGATGACCAGCGTTTACTGGAAGAATACGACAAGCTACGCCATAACCCGGATTCTATCTACAAATACAGTGCGTACCAGGTCCTGGCGCGGAAACCTGCCGCTCTTTAAGGAAGACATGCGACACTTTTTGTTGTAACACATCACGACTATGGGTGAGAAAGTAATCGACCATCATGGTCTATGCTAGCAAGAGATTGCCACGCCTCGTTTCCCTCGGCTCGCAATGACGCGACAACATGCGTCATTGCGAGGAGGCTCCGCCGACGCGGCAATCTCTTGCTCGCGATGGCTGCATAGGGGAGATAGCGCACCTCAGCTTTAAGGTGCTCTAGTGGTGTGATTTGTATTTAAGGGAATTTATTTATTCCTCCCAATGTTCTCTCTACAAACTATATGGGGAGAGTAAATTATGCGTATTGCACCGAAGATTGAGTTGAGTGATGGGGAACATCAGGTATTGTTGAGGTGGTCGCGGGGGCGTAGTACGGCGGTGCGGTTGGCACAGCGTTCGAGGATTGTGTTACTGGCATCGCAGGGCAAACGTAATCAGGAAATCGCTGCTGAGCTTGGAGTGATGGAGCGGACGGTGGGGCGTTGGCGGGGACGTTTTTCGCGTGGGGGCTTGGCAGCGATTGAAAAAGACCTACCACGCGGTGGGCGTCATGCAAGTAAGCGTGAGCAATACGAGGCAGCCATCATCGCTAAAGTGCAGGGGGAGAAGCCTGAGAATGCTACGCATTGGAGTACGCGTTCATTGGCTGAGGCCGTGGGCGTGAGTCAGAATCTGGTGTTTAGAGTTTTGCGGGCAAACGGACTTAAACCACACTTGTTAAAGACATTCAAAATCAGCAACGACCCAAACTTCGATGATAAATTACGCGATGTCGTGGGCTTGTATTTAAATCCACCTGAAAATGCACTGGTGTTGAGTGCCGATGAAAAAAGTTCCATTCAGGCCCTTGACCGCACGCAGCCGGAACTACCAATCAAGCCGGGCCGTTGTGGCACGATGACGCACGACTACAAGCGTAACGGCACCACCACACTTTTTGCCGCCATTGACATGGCTCAAGGTCACGTCATTTCCAGTTGCATGAACAAACATCGCCACCAGGAATGGCTCACTTTTCTCAAGCAGATCGATAGAGAAACGCCCGCCAATCTTGACCTGCATTTAATCGTGGACAACTACGCTACACACAAACACCCCAAAGTCAAAGCATGGCTTGAGTGCCATCCGCGTTTCCACATGCACTTTACCCCTACCAGTAGTTCATGGATCAACGTCATCGAAGGCTTCTTCGCCAAACTCACCCAGAAAAAATTACGCCGTGGTATCTTCAAAAGCGTAGACGAACTCAAACATGTCATTCACGAATTCATCCAAACGCACAATCAAAACCCAACCCCCTTCAAATGGACAGCCACCGCAGAAAAAATAATCGAAAAAGTGGGGCGAGCAAGAATTGCTATGAATAATGATCCATCTGCGTAAATCACACCACTAGCATAATCATTTGTTATTTACGCGCTGGCTACTTTGTCCATCAGGTCCGTGAATTGTGCGAAGAGATAGCGCGAGTCGTGGGGCCCCGGCGAGGATTCCGGGTGATACTGAACACTAAACAACGGCTTCGTCTTGTGCGCAATGCCCGAGCAGGTCTCGTCATTCAAGTGGGTGTGGGTCAGTTCAATTACGTCGGCGTTAATGGATGCCGGGTCCACGGCAAAGCCATGGTTCTGCGCGGTGATTTCCACCGTGCCATTGCTGTTGCGTTGTACCGGCTGGTTCCCGCCACGATGGCCGAACTTCAGTTTATAGGTCTTCGCGCCCAGCGCATGCGCCAGAATCTGGTGGCCCAGACAAATGCCAAACATGGGGATGCCCGATTCGATGAGGGTCTCCACCGCAGGGTAGAGATAGTCCAGGGCCGCCGGGTCACCGGGACCGTTGGAGAGGAAGACACCGTCCGGCTTGTGCGACAGGATTTCATCCGCCGTCGCCGTAGCCGGGACCACGGTCACCGCGCAACCCGCTTCCGCAAGGAGACGCAAGATGTTCGTCTTCACGCCAAAGTCCATGGCCACGACCTTGTACTTCGCGTCGGCCGGAGCCGGGAAATCATAGGCCGCGTCGGTGGTCACTTCCTTCACAAAATCACTGCCCGCCATGTCCGGGGACGCCTTCGCCTTCGCCACAAGGGACGCATGGTCAAAATCTTCTGTGCTGATAACGCACTTCATGGCACCGCCCACGCGGAGGAGCTTGGTAATTTTACGGGTATCGACTTCGTCTATCGCGACGATGTTATTTTCCTTCAGGTAATCCGGCAGGCTCTGGGTCGACCGGAAATTACTCGGCTCGAAGCAACACTCCCGCATGACAAAGCCCCGCACGAAAGGCTGGCGCGACTCCACATCTTCCTTGTTCACCCCGTAATTACCGATGTGTACGTAGGTCATGGTCACCACCTGGCCCGCATACGACGGGTCCGTCAGGATCTCCTGATACCCCGTCATGGACGTGTTAAACACCAGCTCACCCGTCGCCTCGCCCTGCGCACCCACAGCACGCCCCTCGAATACATGTCCATCTTCTAATGCGAGTATAGCCTTCACGCCCTGTGGCTCCTATGCTTCCAATTGCGGTAAATTGGATGGATTATAGCAAATGCAGGGGGGGGAAGGCACGGAAGGGGGCGGGGGGCTTGTATGTTAACTGGATGTCTGTGCTCCGTCTGTGGGCTGGGATACCGTTGGGGGGATTCCCAATCGAGTTGGGAATGACAGGGAGGTAGGAATGACATGGAGGCAGGAATGGCAGGGGGATTAGCGTCCTTAGTGGTGAAAACTTCTTCTCTTTTCCACTCTGCGTTCTCCGCGTCTCTGCGTTAAGGTATCCCCCTCCCCCTCTTATCCGTGCCCATCCGCACAATCCGCGTCATCCGTGTTCTATTCCGCACCTCAGTTTGACCGCCCTACCTCCGCCCTGTCACCATGGACCCCATGGAAATGGCGATATATATAATTGAGATGTGCCTGGTCGGTATTGGCGTAGGGCTCATAAGTGGCGCGCTGGGTCTCGGTGGCGGCATCCTCATGGTCCCCGCCTTTATGACCTTTCAGATGGGCATGGACATGCATACCGCCAAGGGCACGTCCCTTTTCATCATAATTTTTGTGTCGCTCCTCAATGCGTGGCGGCTGAATCACGGCGTACCCAACAAGCCGTGGCGCCTCGCGGCATTCCTTGCGGGCGGTTCCATCATCGGTGCCTACCTCGGCGCCTGGGTCACCACCAAGGTCTCCGAAGAAATGGTCATCGCCGTGTTCATGGTCCTCCTCGCAGTCCTCGCCATACGCACCTTTCTGCTGAAGCAGCGCGAGGTCATGGAGGAGGAGGTACACAGCCGTCGTGTCCTCACGATATGCATCGGATTGTGCGCTGGCTTCTTCGGCGGGGCCACGGGTACCGGTGGTGGTGCTGTGTTGATACCCCTCGCGCTCATGGCGGGTATCGTGGCCAACAACCGCGCCGTCGGCCTCTCCAACATGGTTATGGTCGCTACCAGTATCGCCGGGACGGTGGCGCACCTTCGTGCAGACGTTATCTACGAACATGCCTGGACCTACGGTCATGTTTACTTTGGTCTTGTGCCGCTGGTTTTTCTCGGTGCGCAGATTGGTTCACCCCTGGGCAAGAAGCTTAACAGCCACCTCACCCTCGAACGTCGCCGCATTCTCATGGGCGGTTTACTGCTGGTCATCGCGGTGCGCCTTATGTGGCGATTAATGGCGTAGCGTCTTCCGGTATATATCGGTGTAGAGTACTTTCGTGATGTCTACTTCCTTGTGGCGTCGCGTCCCGTGATCCAGCCAGGCTCGCCAGTGCTGCGTCAGCGGTACCGGGATTACTAGAGCATTTTAACAAATTATAGTTACGAATCTGCTTGTTGTGGCATCGGTTGGCTGTGTCACAAAAACTCACCGTAGCCTGCTATGCCTCCGTTTTTGTTTCTTGCCAACCTTGTCCTCACTGACGCAGCTCCGTATCTATAATTTATTAAAGTGCTCTATCGTCCCCGTCTGTACTCACATAAAGGGCCACGGGTTCCGGGGAACCCGCATCTGCCGCGAAGGTCGAGAGAGAAAACACAGCCAGCAGGATAACGACTGCACTCAAGACCTGATGAAAATGGAACTTCATTCGGGCAACCCCCTTTAAAGAATGATAAGACTCATAATCCACAACACCGATGCAGCCACGACACCCTCAATCAACGTACCCAGGCTCTGTAAACGATAGCCCTGTTTCACACTCAGTCCTGTAAACTGGGTCACGACCCAGAAGTAACTATCGTTCGCATGGGAGACCACCATAGCCCCTGCACCGATTGCTACCACGACCAACGCCTTGGCAGGTTCCGCGCCCAGGCCCAGCGTATCCAGCAACGGCACCATTAATCCTGCTGTGGTGATGATGGCCACGGTCGAGGAACCCTGCGCCGTCTTAATGACCGCTGCAATCACAAAGGGCAACCAGATACCCAGACCGTTATAGCCTTCTAGCCCGGACGACAAAACGTCTGCGATGCCTGAATCTTTCAGTACCCGTCCGAATGCACCCCCTGCGCCTGTGGTGATGATGATGGTTGCCGCTGCGACAACCGCTTGCCCCACCCACCCGGACACGGACAGCATTTCACGGTCCAGGTGCTTGGGCAAGAGCAAGGCAAAGCCCACGCCGATGAGTAAGGCGATGACGGGTTGCCCAAGAAAAATTAACCACTGAATTCCTGCACTCGCCCCCAGGGGCTGGGTCGGCAATTCTGCTATGGAACGAAATACGATTAACACAACCGGAATCAGAATCGGTAACAGCGACTTCAACGCAGAAGGTCGCTGGCTTGCATCCATATCCTTGCCCATATCTTCAGCAGCATCAGCATCAGCATCTTCTTCAACCACTACGCGGGCCGCCACCGTGATAGCAAAGAGCCAACCTGCCAGGGCTGCAACCGCGCTGACGATTAATCCGCACAGGATAACCAGACCCAGGTCCGCCCCCAGCATCCCCGCAGCCGCCACAGGTCCCGGCGTGGGCGGTACCATGGTATGGGTCGCGTAGAGGCCCAGGCTCAGGGCAATGGCCCCCGCCGCGGCCGACTGTTTTGTTCGTTTGGCCAGTGCCTTGTTCAGCGGCGACAGCAGAATAAAACCCGAGTCGCAAAACACCGGCATGGAAACCACATAGCCGATGACCGTCATGGCCAGGGGCACCTGCTTTGGCCCTGTAATTTTTAAGGCCCGCTCCGCCAGACTGATGGCTCCGCCCGATTTCTCCAGAAAGATACCGATGATGGAACCCGCCAGAATCACGATGCCAATGTAGCCAATCACCCCGCCGAATCCTGCGTTGATGGAGGCGACCACATCCGTGGGTGCCATACCCGCCAATAGGCCAAAGGAAAGTGCTGCCAATAACAATGCAAGAAAGGGATGCAGCTTAAGCTTCGTGGTCGTAAGTACAATGAACACGACGGATAATCCCAGCAGCAACAGCAATTTCATTCCGCTTCTCCCATCCCCGAATTTATCATGACCCGACAGGCAACCCATTGAGGAAGTCTAAACAGCACTCTTGTCCAAAATAGAAATGACAAATTGGAGAAGATTCCTTCTCATAATAGGCTTTCATCATCTACTCTATCACAGGGCCTCAACCTTACCTGTCATTGCGAGGAGCGTAGCGACGCGGCAATCTGGCTTGGCCCAAATGGCTGAACGGTACCAGCAATGACTCCGGCACCTACATCGTTCGAGCCAAGCTAGATTGCCACGCCTCGTTTACACTCGTCTCGCAATGACGTGCTTTTTTAAGTTAAATGCGGATTAATTATCTTATCTTGGATAGCAGCATCTAAACATGACATATTCAAGGGCGAAGTGCAACTGGTCCGTGGAACTCAGGGCTGGTCTGCGTTATGGGTCCACTTCCCCTTGCGCGTCTGGAGCTGATTACTCCGGTCAAGGAGTGCGAGGTAATCCTCCCGTGGAATGTCGATAGCACCCAGACTTTCCAGATGAGGATTCGCCACCTGACAATCAATCATGATAAAGCCCCAGTCCTTGCAGCGGTCCACCAGCGCGGCCATGGCTACCTTCGATGCGTCGGGCACCTTCGAGAACATGGACTCCCCAAAAAATGCACCGCCCAGCGACAGGCCATAGACCCCGCCCACCAGCGCATTGTCCTGCCATACTTCGATGGAGTGGCCATAGCCCGCGTGGTGCAAGTCGGTATAGGCGGCTTTCATGGCGTCGGTAATCCACGTACCATCCTGGTCGTGACGCGGCACTGTGGCGCAAGCTTCCATCACCGCAGGGAAGGCGGTGTCCATACGAATTTCAAAATGGCCCTGTCGAATCTTTCGCGCCAACCGTTTTGAACAATGAAAGTCCTTCGGGAAGAGGACCATGCGCGGGTCCGGCGACCACCAGAGTATGGGCTCCCCTTCCGAGTACCACGGGAAAATGCCTTGTCTATAGGCCAGCAAGAGCCGCTCCCGCGACAGGTCACCGTCAATGGCCAAGACCCCCTCTGGCTCAGCAAAGGCCGGGGGCGGAAAGATAAGGTCATCGTTTAACCGGAATATGGGCATGGTGTTATTGTGCCCTAAAATGCAGCGCAAACCCCAATCAATCCTTGTTTAACCCAGTGCAACGATGGTGTCGATGACACTCAGTAATCCCCGGTTTTAAATACAGACCTGGTCACTCTTGTCCAATATAGAATAGAGGAATTTGTGAACAGGTTTATCTGTAAAGGCCGAATACCACTTTGTGTAACACAAGGCCTGCACCTCACCTGTCATTGCGAGACGAGCGCAAGCGAGTCGTGGCAATCTTCCATGAGAAGGCTATGTCAAATTGCAAGCTGACGTGGCAGCTTTCCGTCTTTCCTGTGTACCCACGCCGTGCTTCCATCCGCACTCTGATCGGCGTTTATTTACCGGGTGCATTATAAGGTCCGTCGTGGTTCCAGTGCTGCCATCTCTTGGGCGGTCTCGAAGACCTGATTGCCACTCGCAGTCACCAGACCGAGGCGTTAGTGTAACAGGGTGTCTGGAAAATTGTGTGTCAGCGCCTTGGCTTCCTTCGCTGATTGCTGATTATCGTTTCATGGCGACAGGCCACTCAAACGTTTTGTGCTTCTAATACCTCCTGTTGGGGAAAGGCTTCGTAGACAATTCCGTTCGCCCAGAGGTGGTGCAGGAGTACGGCGAGCTTTCGGGCCACGGCGACCACGGCACGCTTTTTCCCGTTACCGCCCCCGCGTTCGGCCAGTTTCAGGCCCCATTGTCTCAGGGCACTATCCTGGCCAAAGTGGCCCAGGATATGTTGAGCACAGCCCACGAGCAATTTTCGCAAGTACCCGTCCCCGGCCTTGGTAATGCGCAACTGGCGTTCCATATTGCCAGACTGGTCTCGTCGCGGCACCAGCCCCAGGAAAGCACCCACATCACGACTGTCCTCAAAACGTTCTGCATGCTCCAGGCTAAGCACAAAGGTCAGCGCAGTGATGGGTCCCACGCCCGGCACCTGAAGCAGCAGCTCCGTCTCCGGATACGCCTCCCTGCACTTTTTTTCCAGCAAACGTTCAAAGTCTTTAATCTGCTGTGTTAACCCCGCAATAATTTCCAACATGGGTAGCAACGCTGCTTCCAGCACCACCGGGATATGGGCTTTAACTCTGCTTGCAAAATACGGTGTTGAACAAGGGGGTAGACGATGGCCAAAGCTCTTCACCATGCTCCGCACATTGCTTATCATGCTGCTTCGCGTCCGCACCAGCAGATCCCGCGACCGAACGCACGAAAGGTCTGCCTGCGCCCGTTCACCCCGATGCGTCACCGGATGCAACAACTTGGGGTCCATCCGGACAAAGCGTGCCAATATTTCTGCATCCCGCACATCCGACTTGCGCTCATTCATATAAATCATTCCCAGCTTACGTGCGTTCGCCACAACAACACCATGACCCTGCGCTGCAAGTGTACGACTTACCCACGCAGAACCCGTCCCCGCCTCCAACGCCACCACCGCATTATCATACCCGCCAAAGGCCCGCTCAAAAGCATCCCCATTCAGCACCACACTCCCCGTGGCTACCTCATCACCCGCACCATCCAGCACACAAAACCGTGCCGTGCGATCACTTAGATCCAATCCGATAAAATTGCTATACTCACTCATGGCTGTTCTCCTTGTTGGTTAATTACCCTTTGCAGAGCATAACAGTATGTTACTGCGCCGGGGGAACAGCCTTCTCATCTTATCTCTTGGTCCAGTCGATTGGACAGTCACAGCACAAGTTTCTAGCACCAACGACAACTTGAACAAGAGATTGCCGCGCCTCGTTGTACTCGGCTCGCTATGACGTGTAAAGTTGAGGCCTTGTGTTGTGCAAAGTTGTGGTGGGTCTGGTTAATGATGTTATTCATGCTGCGGAATAAAAATACACACGAAAAAATAGTCAGGAGCGAGATCGTATATGTCTAAACGGGGATGTCTTAAAGGGGTACTTGGCACGGTACTCATCGTTGTGTTGCTACTCCTGGGGTCGTTTACCTATTTCATCGGTGTACCGGTCTGGGGCTGGGGTTCCAATGGTGAGCGCTGGGCAGGCCCCGTACCGAAGACACCAGCTTGGGCATTGGAGTGCTGGGTCTGGGAAGATGATGTAAACACGGGTGAATTTGTGGAGGAGTTGCTAGCGGGGTATAAAGAGCACGACATCCCTGCGCGGACCATACTCATCGATAGTCCGTGGACCACGCGGTACAACGATTTTAATGTGGATGAGGCGCGGTACCCGGAGCCGAAAAAGTTTTTCACGGGCCTCCAGGACCGGGGCTATCGTGTAGTGCTCTGGATGACGAATAACGTGAACCTGAGCAGCAAGGATACGGCCATTCCCGAATCTCAGGACTGGTATGACGAAGCGAAGGCGAAGGGTTATCTGACAGAGAATGGCGGCTCAACCCGGTGGTGGAAGGGCGAGGGTGGATTCATTGACTATTCCAACCCGGAAGCGATGGCCTGGTGGCGGGGCATTCAGCAACCCCTCTTTGATTGGGGGGTGGATGGCTGGAAACTGGATGGCACAGCAACGTACTTTGCGGACATGAGCGGAACTATTCCCAAGCCCTGGGGCCAGGGCAAGGTGGGCAAGATAACCATGCGTGAATACATGGATCATTATTATCGCGATGAGTATGTGCATGGCCTGACGCAGAACCCGGAATTTATTACCATGGCGCGGTCTGTGGATGACCAGATTCCTTATGTGCATATCAATGGCTTCGCACCGCTCGATGCGGCACCGGTTACCTGGGTAGGGGATCAGGACCACACCTGGAGCGAAGAAGAAGAAGGGATGGAAGAGGCCCTGCGCGATATTCTTCGTGCAGCAGAACTGGGCTACGGGGTTATCGGCTCTGATGTGGGCGGTTATAGTGGCAATCCTATCCCGCCGGAGATCTACATTCGCTGGGCACAGTTCTCCTGCTTTAATGGGCTCTTTCTGAATGGTGGTCACGGCGAGCGGCGGCTCTGGGAACGGGATGATGACACGCTGGAATACGTGCGTAAGTTCGCGTGGTTGCATACTGAATTGGTGCCCTTCACCTACAGCCGTCTTATAGCCCAACACGAAGGTGGCACCACGCTCATGCGTCGTGCAGGTACCGCAGCCCACCCGTACCAGTACTATTTTGGGGAGAGCTTCTTCGTTGCGCCCATACATAAGCCCACGAATACCTGGGAAGTGGATATACCGGAGGGCAATTGGCGATACCTGTTTAATCCGAAGGAAGTTATTCAGGGGCCGACAACAATCACCAACGACTATCCCATGGGCGAAGCGCCGGTATTTGTGCGTGATGGTGCCATCGTGCCCATGTTCATCGAGCGCGATTACACAGGCTTTGGGAAAGCAGCATGGGCCGGGAAGCTGGTGGTTCAGGTCTGGCCCGGTGCAAATGGTGGTGAAACACAGTTCGACTATGTCAGCCCCAAGAGTGATGCGCGATCCATGTTAAGCATGAATGCCGCTACAGATGAGATAACACTGACCTTCAGCAATCTCCCTACCGAAGAAGTGCCGTGCATCGTGCGAATGTATCTGGCTAAGGCCCCTGCATCCATATCTGTGAATGGCGAAGTACTGGCAATGGATGCCTATAGTTACGATGCTGACAAGGGCACGCTGGACCTGGAAAAACTGCCCTTGGCCAGCAAGCTGGATATTGTGGTGGGACGCTAAGCGGGGAAGAATTACATTCACAGCACCGAAGCGGAGCATCTGTTTTTTGACTTGAGCGGGATTGCCCGGATTTCGGTACGGACTTGGGTTAAGCATGTTGATGGGGAGACCCCTGCCTTCGCAGGGGTGACAAACTTTTAGTTACTTTTTGTTGTTCAATTCCTGTCAGCGAAATCCATAACATTTACAGAAATGACAGGGGGATTATTTCCCTCGTTCCCATGCTCTGCGTGGGAATGCATACAGGCGGGGACGTTTAACGGGGATTACTACAACTTCGGTCCCGACTTAAGTTAAGCATGTTGAAGCGGAGATTCCCGCCTCCGCAGTTAGGAATGACAGGAAAAGAAATGCATGTTCCCCCTCCCCCTCTGCGTTCTCTGCGTCTCTGCGTTAAGTCACCCCCCTGCGTCAGTCTATCGATTGCCCTTGCAGCCACAGCTCGAGCATGAGCAGGGTCCAGATGCGGTGTCCATGGTCAACGGTGCCGGATTGATGTTGCGTGATGCAGGCTTCCACCTGTGACTGGTCCAGGTATTGGGTGTATTTTGCGTTGGACGTGCAGAGGGTGTCCCGGATAATGGGTGCCCAGGCATCACGGCACCAGCGGTGAATGGGCAGGGCGAAACCGCGCTTGCGTTGTTGGAGTAATGCTGGCGGGAAGATGTTTTTATAGGCTTCTTTCAGGACGCGCTTGGAGGTGGTACCGTCGTATTTCAGATTGAAGGGGAGGGTAGCTGCGAATTCCACGATGCGATGGTCCAGCAGGGGCACCCGTGCCTCCAGACCATGGGCCATGGTCATGCGGTCCACCTTGGTCAGAATATCGTCGGGCAGATACATGTGCGTATCGGTCCAGAGCATGGCATGGTCGTGGCCCAGGTCCTGAATCTTTTCATAGTGATTCAAAAAGCGGTCCGTCGACGTTGTGGCCAATTGCTCGCGCAGTGCGGGGGTATACAATCCGCTGCGTTCATCGTCGGGCCAGCAGGTGAGTCGACTTCGGAAACGTTCTGCCGGGGGTAAATTCAGCTGCGCAAAGGCACGTTGCACTTTCTCAATCCTGGGCGAATTGGACAGCAGGTTCAGGCCCATACCCATGGTCGTGCGTACCCATTTCGGCATGGCTGCAAAACGGTTCAGATGATGGGTCATGTGCATCCAGGTGTAGCCACCGAAGAGTTCGTCGCCGCCGTCACCGGATAGCACAACCTTCACCTCCTTTCGCGCCAGTTCACTGACCAGCCAGGTGGGCAAAGCGGAGGAGTCGGCGAAGGGCTCGCCAAAGTGCGATGCCATACGTGGTAAATCCAACACCGCCATGGGGTCAAGCAACGCCTCGTGGTGAACACAGCCAAAGTGCTCCGCAGCGGTGCGTGCGAAGGGCAGTTCATTGGCTTCGGCATCATCGAAGCCGATAGAAAATGTTTGTACGGGCTGGTCGAGGACTTCATTCAGCGTGGCGACCACGGCGGTGGAATCCATGCCGCCGCTGAGGAAGGCGCCCAGGGGCACGTCGGCCATGGTGCGTAACTGCACGGCATCGCGGAAGAGTTCCTGAAAACGTGCGGCGGCCTCGGCCAGGGTCCAGTGGTCCCGTGGGCCATAGGCCAGTCGCCACCACTGATGGTCTGTCACGGTGCCCCTATGCCACTCCAGGTAATGGCCCGGTTCCAGTTTGTGCACGTCTTCATAGATGGTGTCGGGCGCAGGGATATAGAGGTATTGCAGGTATTGGTCGAGGGCACAGGGATTGAGTTGAGCCGATGCAAAGTCACCTGCCTTCAACGCGTTGAGTTCTGATGCAAAGGCGAGGCAAGCATTCCGCCGGGTATAGAACAAGGGCTTGATACCCATGCGGTCCCGCGCCAAAATGAGGCGGTCTTTGCGCAGGTCGTACCAGGCGAGGGCGAACATGCCATTGAAACGGGACAGGGCATCCACACCCCATTCCGCAAGGGCATGGAGGACGACTTCCGTGTCGCAACGGGATCTAAATTCGCAACCCCGTTGCTCCAGTGTCGTGCGGAGTTCCTCGTGGTTATACAACTCGCCGTTATAGACGAGCACCGATTGGCCGTCGGGATGCACCATGGGCTGATGCCCGGCTGCTGAGGTGTCCACAATACTCAGGCGACGCTGCCCGAGGCCCACGTGTCCCTGCTGCCAGGTGCCCGCGTCGTCTGGGCCGCGATGGGCCAGCGTGTCGTTCATGGTCTCCAGGCGGCCCGGCGCTATGGGGGCCTGATGGGGGTCCTGTATGAAGCCGCAGATACCGCACATCTCAACGAACCTCGCTTACGTTTTTTATAAGGAAACGAAAGTATGCGATACGTTTATTTAATTTCTGTTCATTTTCATTCTCATCACGAGCAAGAGATTGCCACGTCGCTTCGCTCCTCGCAATGACGGGAAAATCAACGACATCACTAAAGTGCACGTCATTGCGAGCGGAGTGCAACGGAGCGCGGCAATCTCTTGGTCCGATGGTTTCAATCTGTGTAGCATGGATACCGCACATAGTTTAGTCCCGTACTCCCTTTTCCGACAGTAGGCGTTCGTACAATTCGCGATGGGTGGTTACCATCTTGTCCATGCTGCGTGCCTGCTGCACCCAGGCCTTGGCCTGTTGCGCAATACTATCCGCCGCAGCGCTATCTTCCAGCAGTGCCTTCACGGCATCGGAAAAAGTTTCCTGGCTGCGTATCGTAATGATTCGACCTGTTTCGCCGTCCCGTATCAATTCAGGTATTCCGCCCACGGCTGCGCCGACGGTAGGCACACCACAGACCATGGACTCCATGACTGCGTTGGGTAATCCTTCAACCTTCGAGGTGAGCACTGCCACGTCCATCACGTTGTAATACTCGGCGATGTTCTCTTGGGCTTCGACCAGGGTGAAGTGCTGTGTCAGTTGTCGTGCAGCGATGGCCGCGCGAATATTTTTTTCTCCGGCCCCTGAGCCAACCAACAGAAAGTGGATGTGGGGCACACGTGCGATCAGGTGCTCTGCCATTTTCAGAAAGAGACCATGATCTTTTACCGGGCTGAAATTCGCCACCATACCCACAACGGGACCGACATCGGGTATACCCAGATAGCGCCGGAACGCGGTGGGGGTTTCCCTGGCCTTGAATTGCGAAGCATCAATACCGTTGGGGATGACCTCGAATAAATCCGGGTGTGCGGGTTCATGTTTCGCCGCATACTCTGCTGCTGCCCGGCTGTTGGCAACGATACAATCCACATAGCGGTTTGCTCTGCGCTGCATCCAGCGATGGCGCCCTTTCATCCAGATGGGTAACTCGCGGCGACTTGATACGACGACGGGTACCCCGGCCTTGCGCGCTGCACGATTCGCATGGAGGTCAAAGCCGAACTGAAAACTGTGCACAATATCCGGCCGGGTGCGCTTGAAAATGTTCTTTAGCTGCAACCCCAGCCGTGGACTCCATGCACTCGCAGCATTCAGGCAGGTGACCGTTTCGCAATACGGAGCTGCGCGATCATAGTAAGAACCCCTGCGCCGTGTGCAGACCAGATTCAATTCAAAGTTATCTTTGAGGCCTTCCATGAGATACAGGAGCTGCCGTTCAGTCCCTCCCATCCCCATACTCGGGATGACCCAGGTGATTTTCGGTCGCCCACTCATCGGTAGGCCGCCAGCAGGGTTGCCAAACGCGGTGCAGCATGGTGCAGCGAATAGTGTTTTTCCACGGTACTCCGTGCAGCATGGCCGAGTTGCTGTCGATATGCAGGATCGCGCAATGCTTCGATAGCGGCAATCCATTCCTCTGGTGTGGCGGCCAGCAATCCGTTTTCGCCGTGGGTAATGATGTCTTGAACCGCGCCCACGGGCGACGCGATGCAGGGTACGCCACAGGCCATATAGAGGAGGGCCTTCAGCGCGCACTTTCCCCGATTCCAGGGGGTGTCGGTAAGCGGCATAAGTCCCACCGAGAATTGCTGAATGGCCTCGACCTCCCCTTCAAGGGTCCAGTCCCTACACCGTACTTGCGCCAGGTCGGGCTGGTTAAGTTGTGCACCCACCACCTGCAACTGCACCTTTGAAATCCCCAGTATTAACCCAAGCACTTTGTCCAGATTCTTCACGGTGCTCGGCGAGCCTATCCAGCCCAGCGTGTAACTTTCGGGGGGTTGTACCGCGGGTTGAAAACGTTCTGTATCCACTACGGTGGGAAAGCATTTTACATTTTGCGCCCAGGCCGATACTTTTTCTTCCAGCCAATGGTTGCCCGCTAGCACAAGGGATGCCCGTTCGAGAATCTTCTCCACCTGTCGCCCGTCTTCCAGCCAGTCCCATCGTCGGCTCAGCGGATGGGGTGGGGCGAGGTGCACCGCGTCATCGAGGTCATAGACCAATTTATCTGCTACCGGGTCCAGGTACCGGTGCATCCCTTTCAGGTAGGCTGTCATGAGGCCCTTTTGCAAAAAGATGCAATCATAGCCCTTCAGGCGCTGCAACTGTTTCCGTCGTGTGCGGGTCTCATGCAAGTGATACCAGAAGGGTCGCCCCTTTCGCTGTGGTCCGCTATAATTACGCCATACCTTTTCCTCCACCGCACAGGCCACGGTACATTCCATTCCTTGCGCAGTCAGGTAAGGGATGAATTGATGTACGCGATACCGTGAGCTGGCTGCCATTTCAGGATAGAGGGTGAGAAAGAGTACCTTCATGGCAACGCCGCCAGCACCCGATCCAATACTTCCTGTGGCGGGATAGACTCCAGGCAGGAAGCATGATCCAGAATACATTTGCCCGGCTCCGCTACGGCCCGGTCCTTGTTCCAGAAACCTGCGCAAGAATCCAGGCTTTCCAGGGGATGAAAGTCAGGGCGAGGCTGCACGTAATAGTCCGGCGAAGTAGGCCCGAAAAGACCCACCGTAGGCGTGTCCACTGCCAGCGCCAGATGCATTACGCCCGAATCCACCGAAACTACAGCATCTGAATTGTGCAGCACATGGGCCAGTTGAAGCACATCCGTTTTGCCCACCAGGTCATGACCCAGTCCCAGCGGTGCATGATTCGCGCCCACCTCCAGCGTGGTAACCCCCTTGGCCCGTAATAAATCCGCCAGTTGCCGCCAGTATGAATCCGGCCAATGCTTGTTTGCCCATGTCGTGGCCGGGGCCAGTGCAACCACTGGGGTTTTCAGCGTTGCAAAATCAATGGGTATGTAAATACTTTCTGCTTTTAAGGGCAAGGACGGGCTGTGTTCCTCAACGGGGAGACCCACTTTCAGCGCTAAATCTTCGAAGCGTGGTTTTCGACGTGATGCATCCCGCAACAGGCAATACCGATCCACTTCTCGCGGTGGTTTATCAGTGAGGGTCAATTTTTCAATGTGCCGAAAGATCTCGGGATAGGAACACCACAACGCCACCTGATCATGGGGATACGCCTTCACCATATTCTCCACGACGGGTATGGCCATGATTTCGTCGCCCAGCCGCCAACGTAATTCCAGCAGAATGTACCGCGCCTGACGCAGGAATCCCTTGAGGGGCCATCGATACGCACGCAATACACGGGCATAGCGACGCTCCATGGGCGTAGTGTACCGGTCTTCGTAAGTCTCCTCATGCATGGCATCTATTGTGCCACAGCAGGGTAGCTGTAGGGTAAAGGATTAGCACCGGGTGTAAACGCTATGTCTTTACGCTAAAAACAAATCGACTATACCCTTGCGCTGTCCCGCTATTGCTCGTACAATTAAATTCCCTTCGCCGAAATGCTATTCAAGGAGTTTGTCATGCGTAACGTAGTTTGTTTTCTGATTGTACTTGGATTGCTCGCATCCCCGTCTTATAGCGTGGTGACGGATACAGACAACATCCGAAAGGTGGCAGCGGAAGACAAGATCTGTTTCGCCCTGTACGCGGTGCATAACAATATTCTGAAATTAAACACCCAGTTGTATCCCCTGGGTGACGGCGACCCCCGTGTGGTACGTCTGGAGATTAAGCGGGGCGATGACGGTTGGAAACAGATCGCAGAAGCGAAGGTCATCGACGATGGCTGGACGGCCCTCTTCCGCATTGAGGACTGGGATCACACGCAGGACGCGAAGTATCGTGTCTTGCATGGCGACAGGGCCTCCTTCGAGGGGACAATCCTAAAGGACGCAAGTGACAAGGACACCATCACGGTTGCGGCCTTCACGGGAAACTCGGTCAACAAGCCCCATGGCGGTGACATTCCGCGCACGGACATCGTGGAGAACATCAAGCGTATCCAGCCGGACCTGCTCTTTTTCTCGGGCGACCAGGTGTATAACCACACACAGCACCTTCAATTCTGGCTGAAGTTCGGCCGCGACTTTGGCGACATCATCAAGGACATCCCCACGGTAACTATTCCCGACGACCATGATGCAGGCCAGCCCAACCTCTGGGGCGAGGAAGGCAAGAAAGCCTTACTGCCCGGTGCTGCAGACGGCGGCTATCTCATGTCGCCGAAGTATGTGCAGCAGGTGGAACGCGCACAAACCAGCCACCTGCCGGACCCCTATGACCCCACGCCCATCAAAAACGGCATTGGTGTGTATTACACGTCCCTCAATGTGGGGGGTATCGATTTCGCCATTATTGAAGACCGCAAGTTCAAGACCGGGCCAGCAGGTATCATCCCCCAGATGGGGCCACGCCCGGACCACATCAATGACCCGAACTACGACCCGCGCACCATCGACCTGCCCGAAGCGAAACTTCTGGGCGTGCGCCAGTTGGCTTTTCTGGAAGACTGGGCCACGGACTGGACGAATGCCGAGATGAAGACCGTGCTGTCGCAGACGATTTTCTGCGGCGGTGCCCACATCCACGGCAAGATGGACGGACGACTCCACGCGGATATGGACTCCAACGGCTGGCCCCAGGCGGGTCGTAACCGCGCCTTACATGAAATCCGCAGGGGCTTCGCCTTTATGCTCGCCGGGGACCAGCACCTGGGCAGTGTGTTTCACCATGGCATCAACGACTGGAACGACGCGGGCTATTCCTTCTGTGTGCCGTCCATCGCGAACCTCTATCTGCGCTGGTGGGATCCGCTGGAACCGGGCGGAAATCGTGAGCCCGGCGCACCGAACTACACGGGCCAGCACTATGACGGATTCGGGAACAAGTTGACGGTCCATGCCGTGGCGAACCCGGACAAGGAACCCACGGACGGGAAATTACTCACCACGCGCGCAGCGGGCTATGGCATTGTTAAATTCAAAAAGTCGACCCGCGAAATTACTATGGAATGCTGGCCCCGCAACGTGGACATCACCGACCCGAAGAACAAGCCTTACCCCGGCTGGCCCGTGAATATTCAGCAGGAAGATAACTATGGGCGCAAAGCGGTTGCCTGGCTCCCTACGTTGAACGTGGACGGACAGGACAATCCTGTCGTGCAGGTGGTAGATGAATTCACCGGGGACGTTGTTTATACCCTGCGCATCCAGGGCAAGACCTGGCGACCCAAGGTATTTCGCGAGGGGACCTACACCCTCCATGTGGGCGAAGGCGATGGACGGATGACGCTGACCGGGATAGAATCGGTGACAGCGGATGATACAGCCACGTTGGACATTAAATTTTAGTTCGTAGTTGAGCTTTATAATTACGCTTCGTCTGAGGGCTGGGATACCGTTGGGGAGATTCCCAATCAAGTTGGGAATAACAGGAGAGGGGTGTAATCGGTGACAGCGGATGATACAGCCACGTTGGACATTAAATTTTAGTTCGTAGTTGAGCTTTATAATTACGCTTCGTCTGAGGGTTGGGATACCGTTGGGGAGATTCCCAATCAAGTTGGGAATGACAGGAGGGGGGTGATGTCTCTACCACGCCTGTCATTGCGAGACGAGCGCAAGCGAGGCGTGGCAATCTGGCTTGGTCCAAACGACTGAGCAGTCGAAGCGATAACGCAAACATCCGCTGAAAAGACCGGAGAGCATTTAAATTTGTGTTGTGCCTTCGTGTTGCGCTCACACTGTTGTCGTCGTACAATCTATCCTTCATTAACCAATATCGAAAGAGGGATACGCATGGGTTTCATTTATCGCAACATGAAGACGATGACTACTTTAGGCATTCTGGCGACACTCTTGTGTGGTTACGCTATGGCGCAACTCGATCCGCAAGCGGGCCTTGAAGCATTAACCCCGGCCGAGGGTCTGGCGGTTTCCCTCTTCGCTGCGGAGCCGATGCTCATCAATCCCACGTGTATGGACATCGACGCCACGGGCCGGGTCTGGGTCTGTGAAGCGGTGAACTATCGTCTTTTTAACCAGCCCATAACGCGGGACAATGGCGATCGGATTCGCGTGCTGGAAGACACGGATGGTGATGGTGTATGCGACAAGGCGACGACCTTCTATCAGGACCCCGGCCTCCGGGCACCCATGGCCATCGCTGTGTTGGGTGACCGGGTTTATGTGGGCATGTCGCCCGACCTCTTTTATCTGCGCGATACGGATGGCGATGGCGTGGCCGATGAAAAAACAACCGTCCTTACCGGCTTTAGCAGCGAAGACCATGACCACACGCTCCACGGGATTATGTACGGCCCGGACAACAAACTGTATTACACGGTAGGCGATAGGGGTCTGGAGGTAACAGACAAATCGGGGCATACCGTGAAAGCGGGTGAGGACACAAAGCCCTACTCCCGGGCTACGGTGCTGCGTTCTGATCTGGATGGCGAGCATCTGGAATTGCTGGCATGGAATCTGCGCAACCCTTATGAGCCCACCGTAGATTCCTTCGGCACTATCTGGTCGTCGGACAATGACGATGATGGAAACGAGCAGGTGCGCATGGTACAGGTGGTGGAAGGTGGCGATTATGGCTATGGCGGACCGCGTGTCATGGGTGACCGCAAGCAGGACGAAGTGCATTGGCGCGCCCACATGCCCGGTGTGATTCCCACCACGTTACGTACAGGTTTTGGTTCGCCCACTGGGCTCTTGTTTTATGAAGGGGATATGCTGCCTGAGCCGTATCAGAACGCCATGATTCATGCGGATGCAGGACCGCGGGTCATCCGGTCGTATCCCATGACCGCCAATGGCGCGGGCTATGACGGGGAACAGCACATCTTGCTGAGCAGCGAAGAGGACACCTGGTTCCGGCCCAGTGATGTATGTGTGGCACCGGACGGCTCGATTTTTGTCGCGGACTGGTATGACCCCGGCGTAGGCGGTCACCGCATGGGCGACTTTGAGCAGGGGCGCATCTACCGTCTCGCTCCTATAGACGAGCATAGCCCAGCCGATGCCTTTAACCTGGATACGCCCAGAGGCGTTGCTGAAGCAGTGGCATCACCCAATCAGGCACGGCGTTATCTGGGTTTCCAGAAGCTGACGGAACTGGCCCATGCCCATGACTATGCGGCCTTCGGGATTCTGGCAGAGGAGAATGACCCGGTGCTACGTGCGCGGAGTTTGTGGGTCATGGCTCTGGCCATGCCGGACCCAAGTCCCTTACTCCAATCCTTGATGCAGGATTCGGATGGACGGATTCGCACCCTGGCGGTACGCATCGCTGCGAATCGTGGCATGGACCCACTACATATCGACAGCACCCTGGTTGATGATTCCGACGCAGCGGTGCGACGTCAGATTTTAGTCTCCCCCTTTGAGCGGAGTATTGAAGAACTGGTTCAGTTCGCCTTGCACTATGACGGGGAAGACCGGATTTACCGTGAAGCCCTGGGGATTGCATGGCAGGGTCGTGAAGCGGTTGTCGCGGAAGCATTGGCAGCGGAATGGGACGGTACCTGGGAAGCCGTGGCTGCGGGTCTTATCTTGCAGTTGCATCGTCCTGACGCGCTGGCACCTGCGGCGGAAGCGGTCCTGGATGAATCCCTGGATTTGGAATTGCGCGAGATGGGGCTGCGTGTGCTGGATGCCATCAACACCCCTGAAGCAGGGGATAAAATTGTATCGTTACTGCTGTCTGGCGACCTGCCCCAGGATTTGGCGGACTATGCCTTGTGGGTGCTGGCCTATGATGAAGGACAGCGCTGGGCCAAGGTCATGAATAACGAAAACATGGATGCTTACATTGAAGCCATGGTCAGGGACGACGCGACTTATGAAAAGGCCGTTGAATTTATTCGTCAGGCCAAACGGCCGACCTTTGCCGGCATCTTTATGGAACGTGCGCAAGACGAGACACGTACTGTGCAGGAGCGTCGCAATGCCCTGCGCGAAGTGCAAAGTCTGGCCGCGATGCTGCGAATGAGCGAAGCGGATACGTATGCTACAGCGCTCAAGACTATGGTGCTCACGCAGAAAGGCGGTATCGCCATTGAGGCAGCACGCACCCTGGGCGGGATGCGCGGTATGGCTGCAGCAGAAGCACTGCACAGCATCCTTACCGATGAAACGCGGTCGCCCATGGTGGCGAAGGCCTGCGTGCAGATTCTCGCAGCGGATAAATCGGGCGCAACGTATCTCATGAATCATGTGGAGGAAGGGACGCTTCCGCCAGACGTGCAGCTGGAAGTGCAGGAGTTGGTCCATGCCAGTCCCTTTGATGATATTCGCATGATGGCGGAGCAGTTGCTCCCCCGTGATTTGACCGCAGATGGTCAGGCCCTGCCGCCCATCGCCGAATTACTCGCCATGGAGGGTGACCCGGTGAAGGGTAAGCTGGTCTTCTCCAACGAAGAAATGGTCCAATGCTCTCGCTGTCATATAGTAGGTGATGAAGGGCGTGCGGTGGGTCCGAACCTGAACACCATCGGCCAGAAGTATGGCCGGGACGGACTCCTTGAGACCATCCTCAATCCCAGTGCGGCCATCAGTCACGAGTATCAGGTCTTCATCGTAAAGAGCAACGAGTACGGCTTCATCAGCGGTTTCATCACCTCGGAAGATGAAAACGGCTTCACCCTCATGGACTCGGAAGGCAAGACCTACACTCTGACCAATGACGACGTGGAAGCGAAAAAGCTTTCCAAGGTATCGCTCATGCCTACTGGTCTCGCATCGTCCATGAGTGCACAAGATTTGATGGACCTCGTGGCGTATCTTGAGACGTTGAAACGGGAATAGCCAGCGATTGATTTCAACGTTGGGTTCCGTATGCATTCCCACGCGGAGCATGGGAACGAGGGGAAAACCAAACACCTTTGTCACCCCCGTATCCCTTTTGTCACCCCTGCGAAAGCAGGGGTCTCCCCGTGATCATGCTTAACCTGAGTCTGGAACTTCGGCTGATAATGGGGAGGCCGAAACGCGGCAATTGCCTCGTTAAATCATATAGCATAGTGTATGCTTCAGGAACCGAATAGAGTGCCGGAGGGTTAGACATGACAGAACATGAACAAAGTGACGTTGAAGTGGATGTACCGCAGGTTCCTGCGCCTAGCGGGGGCGTCAGTAAGCTGACCCGGTATGTTGTCTACTGCTTTGCCGTAATCAATACGGTCGTGGTCTCCGTGGGTATACTTTTGTTGTTAATGTCTCTGGTTGTATGGGGTACTGGCTTCGCTCCCGATATAGATGCGGGAGAAAAAGGACAATATACCAATGCTTTTATTTGTTTATATGTCCTTATCAATGCGGCCTTTTTGTTTTACCTGATTCAATCGACGATTCAACTGTTCAAGCTGGAGTTCAGGGGCTTGCTTTTGCTGGCATCGGCACTCAAGTTGGAATTGGCCTATGTGTGCACCGTGGCTTGTCTGGGTATGTTCTTGCCAGCACCGTTCGGTACAAGTGTTGTAGGTGCTTTTGGTGTGGGCAATATAGCCCTTGCACCGCAGCTCATCATCCTCTATCCCATTACGGGCCTGATTGCGCTTTGGGCGGCGCGAAAGTTTTATCTGTTGCCGACAGAGAGCGAGATTATCAAGAAGTCAGCTCTCGTTGGATATGGCAAAAAATAATCCGACCCTTTAAGCATTATCCAGAACGTTAGCCGGTTGATATTGCAGGGTTTGCTGGATTCCAGCTTTCGCTGGAATGACGGATGCACAGATGTTTGTTCGACTAGTTGATGGACCGTTGTAGTGCTATGACAACACCCTGGAGCTTTACATCTTGTGCGGGGAAGAGCATGGGGGACATGGATGCGTTGGCGGGACGGAGTTCTATCATTTCGCCTTTGGGATAAAAGTGTTTTACGGTGGCTTCGTCTTCCACGAGGGCCACGACCACATCGCCTTTGTTGGCTCGTTTGTCCTGGTCCACAACGATGATGTCGCCATCGTAGATACCGTCGTCAATCATGGAATCGCCGTAAACCCTTAGGCAGAAAGCATTTCTGTCGGCCATGGAGGCAGACACGGGGATGTGTTCTTCGATATTCTCTTCGGCGAGGATGGGGGTCCCGGCAGCGACACGCCCGACGAGAGGCAGGACACCGATTTCGCTACGGTAGAGGCCGATTGCGGCATGACCGGTGATTTTGATGCCGCGGGCTTTGGAGCTGCGCTCGATAAAGCCTTTCTTTTCCAGGGCGATGAGGTGGTCATTGACGCCATTGGTGGAGGAAATGCCGAATTCTTCGCCTATTTCCGCGATGGTGGGCGGGGTGCCTTCTTCGCGGATAGAGGTGATAACAAAGTCGAGGATTTCCTGTTGTCTATGGGTGAGGCCTTTTGCCATGATGGGATCTCCTACTGAATAGATATTGTCTGAATTCCTGTTCAGTGCAATTAGACCACGTTTCCAGTGTGATGTCAAGTGATTTATTGTACGTGCGATTTCATGTTGACGGGGACTGCGCGGGCTGATTAAAGTATAAAGTCGAAACTAAACAGCGTAACGCTGTGTCTATCAGACATATAGGTCAGGGGTTTAATCGAAAGAGGAGCGGAAAATGTCGAAGCAAATGAAAAGTACGTCCATGTCGCGGAGAACCTTTATGGCGGGTCTGGGCGCTGCGTCCGCAGCCCCGTTTATCATTCCGTCCACCGCGTTGGGTGCTGACGGTTCAGTCGCGCCCAGCGAGAAAGTCAACATCGGTCTGATAGGTTGTGGTGGTCAGGGGAATGGCGTTATGGGTGCGGCCATGGGCCAGAAGAATACTGTGGTGACGGCGTTGTGTGATGTGAACGAAAATAATTTGCGCAATACGAAGAAGAAGGTGGACGAGCGTTATGGCAATGAGGATTGCCGTACCTTTGCGGATTTCCGGGAAGTGTGCGCGCTGGACGATCTGGATGCCATCATCATCGGTACACCGGATCACTGGCATGCGCTCATCGCCATTGAAGCCGCCAATAACAAAAAGGACATCTATTGCGAGAAGCCCCTCACGTGGTCTCTGGGTGAAGGCCGGGCCGTGGTAGAGGCGGTGAAGCGGAACAATGTTATTTTGCAGGTCGGCAGCATGCAGCGTTCATCGAGCCAGATGAAGGAAGCCTGTGAACTGGTGAAGAATGGCGCCATTGGTAAAATTAATCATGTCATTGTGGGCCTGCCCGATGGCGGTCACGCCAAGTGGGTTATGGAATACCCGGAACCCCCCAGCTACCTGGATTATGATATGTATGTGGGCCCTGCGGAGTGGGCACCGTACCATCCTGAACGTCTGGACTGGAACTGGCGCTGGTGGATGGGTTTTGGCGGCAGTCAGATGATGGACTGGATCGGGCACCATGGTGACATCGCGAATATGGCCATGGACTGGAGCGAAACAGGACCGGAGGAAATCGTGCCGGAGATTTGGGAATTCTCCAAGGAGAAGAACAACCTCTATAATTCACCGGAACGGTATCGCACAAGTTACACCTATAAAGGTGGGGTCACCATGACCATGGGCAGTACCAATACGCTGGATGAAGTGTTCACGAAAAACGGTGACAACGGTACCCAGTGGTTCGGTGAAGATGGCAAGTGGATTTTTGTTTCCCGTAGCGGTATGAACCTGAGTGATAAAGACATCCGTAAAGATCGTGGCGGTAAAAATCGTTTCCGCTTCCGCAAGGAAGGCAACCACGTTAAAGATTGGTTGAACAGTATCCAGTCCCGCGAAGCACCTATCGCGCCTGTGGAAGCAGGACACCGCGCGGCATCCATTGGTCACCTGGCCAAGATTGCCCATACGGTAGGCACAACATTACAGTGGGACCCGGTCAAGGAAAGCTTTGTTGGCAATGAAGCCCTCGACGGATTACTGACCCGCAAGTATCGCGGTGAGTGGAAGCTGGGTTAAACCCTTTCGTCTATATTGTATAAATAGGTCCCGGAGGTTATGCTGACCTTCGGGCCTTTTTTTTATAGTTGCCCAAACAATGTTTCCAATCGACAATGACTCGAAAACCCGTCATTGCAAGCAGAGTATAACGAGGCGATAATCTGGCTTGGTCCGATAGATGTTGGTGCCGGAGACTTGACTGTCACTGTCCAGTCGATTGGACCAAGCCAGATTGCCACGTCGCTACGCTCCTCGCAATGACGGGTGAGGTTAAGTCCTTGTGATAAGACAAAAAAAGTGATGGGCCTTTATTGAAAGACCTATTCGAAAATTCTATATTGGAACATACAGACTTTTATTATTTACTCGATTAACGGAGAACACCTTCATGGTCACAGCATTGTTACTCACCGTCATCAGCAGCCTGCAGCTACCTGCAACATCGGACAGGGCACCCGTAGCCTTTGACCACTTCCCCACGCCAACCCACACTTTCGTGTGGCGAAACTGGCAACTGGTGCCGCGTGAGCGCATGGCGACGGTACTGGATTGTAGCGAGGAAGAGGTGTTGCGCTTGGGCACGGCCATGGGCCTTAGCGACCCGGGTACCATTTCGGAAGACCTGCAACGACGTTCGTACATCACGGTGATTCGTCGCAACTGGCATCTGCTGCCCTACCCGCAGTTGCTGGCGTTGCTGGACTATACGGAGGAGCAACTGGCCTTTACGTTGAAGGAGGACGACTTCCTCTACATCAAACTGGGGAGTATGAAACCCAATTGTCCAGCGCTGGTTTATGCAGCACCTACCGAAGCAGTTCTTGCGCGGGAAGCGGAAATCGCCGCAACGGTGAAGGCCCACTTTCCTGATGGACCGGACACTATGCATGAACCCCTCTTTCAGTTTGTGCGTGACCTTTCCACACCCACAGGCAATCAACCTGAAATCAAGAAGAGTGCGTTCTCACCCCGCTATTGTTCGTCCTACTTCGGGCTTTTCGGCGACCCTCTATTAGAGGAGGACATCGACCCCTACCCGGATGCGTACCTGGAACAACTGGCGGCATCGGGCGTGGACGGGGTCTGGATGCATGTGGTGTTGCACACCCTGGCGCCTTTCCCGTGGGATACATCGCTTAGCGAGCATCACGAAAAACGTCTGACGCGATTACGCACCCTGGCACAGCGTGCGCAGAAGCATGGCATCGGCATCTTCCTCTACATGAACGAACCGCGTATTATGCCGTTGGCTTTTTTTGATGAGCATCCCGAACTGAAAGGGGTGGTGACGGGCGACCATGCGACACTGTGCACCAACACGCCGGCGGTACAGGCGTACCTCAGCGACAGCATCGCCCATATTTGTGAGAACGTGCCGGAGCTTCGGGGTTTCTTTACCATTACTGCGTCGGAAAATCCGACCAACTGCTGGTCCCATGGTCGGGGCGATACCTGTCCACGTTGTAAAGACATCGGCCCGGCGAGCACCATCGCGGGTGTGAGTGCAGCGATTAAGAACGGGATAGAACAAGCCGGGGGTAAGCAGGAAGTCATCGCCTGGGACTGGGGCTGGCGCGATGAATGGGCCATAGACGCCATCAATGCATTGCCCGACGGTGTGGCCCTCCAGAGTGTGAGTGAGTGGAGCATCCCCATCAATCGCGGCGGTGTGGCGAATACGGTGGGCGAGTATTCCATCTCTACCATTGGACCCGGACCGCGTGCGACAAAGCATTGGGCAGCAGCACGGGCGCGAGGATTGAAGACTATCGCGAAGATTCAGGCGGGGAACACATGGGAACTGTCGGCGGTACCCTACATTCCGGCACTGGCCAACGTGGCGCAGCACGGCGCGAACCTGCGTGAGGCGAATCTGGACGGCATGATGCTGGGTTGGAGTCTGGGGGGTTATCCCTCGCCCAACCTGGAGATTATCGCGGTCATGGGGGGGGATAAAGACATCACTGTAGAGGCGGCCATGCTGCAGGTGGCAACGCGACGTTATGGCGCGGAACATGCCCCGGCAGTGGTGACGGCCTGGGAACGATGCAGCACGGCCCTGAGCGAGTTTCCCTACGATGGTGGCGTGGTCTATCGTGCACCGATCCAGATGGGTCCGGCCAACTTGCTCTATGCTGAAAACACAGGCTATGCCTCGACCATGGTGGGCATACCCTACGATGATTTGCAGGGCTGGCGGAGCAAGTATCCGGCGGAGATATTTATCCAGCAGTTTGATAAAGTAGCGACGGGATTTGCCAGTGCCCACGGTACGCTGGTGCAGGCCGTCGGGGATAACCCCTCCCCTGCGCTACAAAAAGAATTGCAGGTCATGCAGGCCGCCGCGTTGCATTATCTGAGTGTGACGAATCAGGCGCGTTATGTACATGCAAGAGACGCGGGTCAGGGCGATTTGGAGAAGTACATACTGGAAGGCCTGTCGTTGGCGAAAGACCTGCACGCGATTCAGACGCGGGACTCACGCATGGGCTATGAGTCGTCCAACCATTATTTTTATGTACCGCTGGACCTGGTGGAGAAGGTGATTAACTGTGACTATTTGTTAAAGCGTTAACTTGTTAAAAGGGGCCTTATTCTCAACATTGGTCTATTAAATACACGTCATTGCGAGGAGGCGCAGCCGACGCGGCAATCTGGCTTGGTCCAGACGATTGGACAGTGGCAGCTATGACTCCGGCACCAACATTTTCTGGACCAAGCCAGATTGCCACGCCTCGTTTACACTCGGCTCGCAATGACGGGTCAGCTAAGTACCTTGTTTCAACTTTAAATCGACTGGGTTAATCAAGTCTATACATGCTGAATAGAATAGGAAATATATGATGCCTGACATCGCTTTTTTACATACGGGTACTATACACATTGAAACCTTTGGTGTATTGATGCACGAACTCGCTCCGGAACTCAGGCTGCACCATACTGTGCGCGAAGACCTGTTACAGGAGGCCCAGGTGAATGGTATCACGGTGGAACTGGCCCAGCGTATTGAGGCGGCTATGGGTAATGCGGCAGAGTCTGGTGCACGAGTCGTGGTGTGTACCTGTTCCACCATTGGCAACCCAGCCGAAGGGATGGTTACGGGAGGTGCTTTTAGGGCCATGCGCATCGACCGGGCCATGGCGGATGCAGCGGTGCAGCACGGTCGAATTCTGATTGTGGCTGCCCTTGAAAGCACCTTGGGACCCACGCTGGAACTGGTGAAAAGCTCTGCTGAAAAACTTAAGCAGTCTCCTCATATATCCTGTGAATTTATCCCGGCGGTGTGGGCGCATTTTGTGTCTGGCGATATGGATAGGTATTGTGGGGGCATAGTGGCCTACCTTGAAACACAATGCAACGGGTATGATGTCATTGTATTGGCGCAAGCGTCCATGGCCCCTGCGGCAGTGTTATGTAAGGATATAGGCATTCCAGTTTTAAGCAGTCCACGTTTAGGTGTGGAAGCAGCAATCGAGGCATTTATTAATGAAGACTAATCTGCGGCATCTATGTTGTGGGCTCCTTGTGGTGCTGTGTTGCGGTGTTGCGATGGCGAAGGAAAAGGGTATCGCTATCAGCGAGGAGTACCCGTCGTACTGGGCGTATAAGGGTAAACCCACACTGCTCATTGGCGGGTCGGTGGAGGACAATCTTTTTCAGATTCCAAACCTGGAAGCGCATCTGGATCTCCTACAGTCGGTGGGGGGAAATTATGTGCGGTGTACTATGTCGAGTCGGGACGAGGGGAATGTGTGGGCGTTTCTGAAAACGGAAAAGGGCTATGACCTGGAGCAGTTTAATCCGGAGTATTGGCAACGTTTTGAGCAGTTTTTAAAACTCACCGCGGCGCGCGACATTATGGTGCAGATTGAGGTGTGGGCTACTTTTGATTTTTATCAGTCGCGTTGGCCAAACAATCCATTTAACCCGACCGTAAACATTAACTACACGGCGGAGGAGACGGGCCTGCCGACGGTGGTGGATTCTCATCCGGTGGCAACGCAGAATAATTTTTTCTGGTCGGTACCTGCGGAGCGTAATCAGAAGCAGGTTTTAAAGTATCAGCAGAAGTTTGTGAACAAGTTGCTGCATCATTCGCTCAAGTATGGGAATGTCCTTTATTGCATGGACAATGAAACATCGGTCACGGCGGAATGGGGAAAGTACTGGGCCACGTTTATGAAGGAACGTGCGGCGGAAAAGGGCGTTAAGATTTATACGACTGAGATGTGGGACCCCCATAACCTGGATCACCCCATGCATAATAACACTTTTGACCATCCGGAAACTTATGACTTCGTAGACATCTCGCAGAATAACCATCAGAAGGGGCAGCAGCACTGGGACAATGCGCAGAAGCAACGGCAGCGCATCGCAGTGCAACCCCGGCCGTTGAATTGTGTGAAGATCTACGGTTCGGACGCTTATAATTTTGGTAAGGACCGCGATGGCATTGAACGTTTCTGGCGCAATGTTTTTGGCGGTATGGCGTCCGCACGCTTTCATCGGCCCCCGGCAGGTCTGGGGTTAAATGAAATAGTGCAAGCTCATTTGCAGAGTATGCGTGCAGTAACGGAACGCATCAATATATTCAACTGTGAGCCCCACAACGACTTGCTGGGTGACCGTGAAGAGAACGAAGCCTATTGCACAGCGGAACCGGGCAAGGAATATGCGGTATACTTCCCGCAGGGTGGCAGTGTGAACCTCGATCTGACTCCCCACGCGGGCAAGTACTTTCTTCAATGGTTGAATGTGGATAGCAGCACGTGGGAAGAGCGCAGTGCGGTGCAGGGTGGTGCAACGATTCCATTGAATGCACCATCCAATGGGTATTGGGTCGCTGTTGTAACGCAAAAATAAGGGTTCAGGCAACTTTGAATGAAGTCGTGGTATTGAAAGTTCATGCGTAAATTTCTCCGACGAATCAAAAACCTGTTTTTGGTGTTGCTGTTCCTGGCGATAGTGTTGCCCCTCGTCTATATCATCTGGCATTTTTATAATGGTGGTACAATCCGGGAACTCTTTGATGATGCAAAGCAGGCCCAGTCCCAGGCCGAAGCCCTCTATGAACGACTGGATGAGATTCGCGAGAATCCGGACTCCATCCTTAACGAGATTAAGGAAACGGTGAACACGGGGATTAATCGACGGGTCGTGACTGAAGGGCCGGTGACGGTTTGTTTCGCACCGACCAGCCGGACGAGCCCCTGGGGGATTGATGATGCACTGGTAAGTCTCATCCAAAATGCCACACAAAGTATTGATGCGGCCTTCTATGAACTCCAGTTGCCGTCCGTAGCGGATGCACTCATCGCGCGTAAAGAGGCCGGGGTAGCGGTGCGCATTGTGTCCGACTCGGATTACCAGAATCGTGTTGGAGTACAGCGATGTATGGCTGCGGGTATCGAGGTTGTCTTCGACGAGCGCAATGCGTTCATGCACAATAAATTCTGTGTCATCGATAATCGTGTGGTCTGGACCGGATCCACCAATATCACTGAGAATGGTATGTACCGCAACAATAACAATGCGCTTCAGATTGAAATCCCGGAAGTCGCAAAAGCCTATAGCGGTGAATTCGAAGAGATGTTCCTGCATGGTCAGTTTGGCGGTGCCTCATCAACGGACAATACACCGCCTGCACTCGCCACAGATGAAATGGGCTTAGAGATCTACTTCGCACCCGAGGACAATGTGGGCGACGAAATCATTGCTGAGCTGGAACAAGCCACCACCTCCATCGACTTTATGGCCTTTGCCTTTACCAGTCGTCCCATCGCGGAGGCTATGGCGAAACGAATCAAGAGTGGCGTTACGGTGCGGGGCGTGTTTGAATCGCGCAACGCATCAAACCAGTATAGTCGCGACGAGTGGCTGGAGGAAAAAGGCGCCAAGGTCTATCTGGATACGAATACCTATACCATGCACCACAAGTGCATCATCATTGATAACAAGACGGTCATCACGGGGAGCTATAATTTCTCTGCCAGTGCCGACACAAAGAACGATGAGAATGTCATCATCCTCCACTCTGACGTCCTGGCTGCGGTATACACGGATGAGTTTGAAGGGTTAATCGCAGCGGAGTAGATGGGCTTGGTGGAATGAAGGCGTCTATTCTTCAAAGTATTCAAAGGCATCCACCAGATCAAGGTAAACACCGTTAAAACCGGCATCCAGTATTTTCTTGAGGTAGGAACTTCCATTCCCGAATATGATGGCCTGCCAGGCTGCATCCCAATAGTTCACTTTGTAATTGCCTGCCCAGACGGGGTTTTCTGCGCCGAGCCATTGGGGTGGATTTGAATCCCAGCTACTTTGCCAATACGCACGATAGTCCTCTGCCTCGCCGATGCTCATATAGGCAAGCACCATCCGTGTACCGCTATTCTGCTTGGTCTTTAATGCATTAATTTCATTGGCGGTATAGGCCACTTCATTGTGATACAAATCCATGATTATGACGTCGAAATTTGTAGCAGCGACCGCGTTGATAAAATCCTGTTTGGTAGCAAAATTCTCGCTGTTAATCAGGTAGAGGAAATTTTTTGCCTGTGAAATCAACGTAATATCATCACTGTTTACGTTGTTGGGTGCGGCAGGGTATCCCGGAATGTTGTTTAGATTTCGCTCATCTGCTGCGAAAGATATAAAGCCGTTTTGTGCATTTACAAGGTACGAGTTGTCTACTTTGCCTTGCGTCCAACAATAATCTGTGGCTAAAACTTCCACACCATATTGCTCACATAGGAGACACAAATCCAGCATATGCGTCTGATCATCCACGGGGGTCGCAACATCGTCGTCATCATAGCCGTAAAACATACTCTCCCGACCCGTCGCATCAATGGACTGCAGGTATGCCGTTTGTGCTATGCCGTCGCCTTCGCCTGTATCCGTCACCAGTTCCTGGCCATTTTGTGGAATGATGATAAAGTTCGGGTCAATCCCTTTTGCGTAATTTCCCAGATCGGTTACAAAGGCCCGCATTTCCTGACGGTAAAAATCGTCGCCCATAGGATCTTCAGGATCACACCCGACCAGCAGGAGGGGCATCATGAGGAGTGTAAGTATAGTTCGCTTCACCTTTTCTCTCCTTATCTATCGGTTTAATCTATCCTTTATAGCATATCCTGCTTGTCCAGTATAGAATTGAATACTCTTCAAATAGGTCGACCATTTATGGCCCATCACAACTTTGCAAAACACAAGGCCTCAACTTTACACGTCATTGCGAGCCGAGACAACGAGGCGCAATGACGTGCTTTTATAAGTCAAAGAGGATTAAAATATTTTATATTGGACAGTAGTGATACCATATAAAAAAGCGCAGCGAAATAAATCACTACGCTTTATCTAAATTATATTGTGTAAACGTCCGAAGCTTAGAGCAACTCGGCGATTTGTACCGCGTTGAGGGCAGCGCCTTTGAGCAGGTTATCCGACACGATCCACATGTCCAGCGCGCTGGGGTGGGACACGTCTTCGCGGATTCGCCCGACGAAGGTATCGTACTTGCCTGCACAGTCGAGTGCGTGGGGGAACACGTCGTTGGCGGGGTCGTCTTGCACGATGATGCCGGGTGCCGCAGCGAGTAAAGCCCGCGCTTCATCGGCACTTAACTTTTTCACCGTTTCCACGTTCACGGACTCGCTGTGTCCGGTGTGCACAGGTACGCGCACGGTGGTGGCGGTGACCATGATGGAATTGTCACCCATAATTTTTTTGGTCTCGTTGACCATTTTCATCTCTTCGGAGCTATACCCGTTTTCCCCGAATGCGTTGGCATGGGGAATCTGGGGTAGGCAGTTGAAGGCGATGGGTACGGGAAAAACGTTGCACTTGGGTTCTTCCCCTGCGAGGACGGATTTAAACTGGGCGGTCATTTCGTTGAGGGCGGCGCTGCCTGCGCCGGACACGGCCTGATAGGTGGACACAACGACGCGCTTGATGGTGGCTGCATCGTGGAGGGGCTTGAGGACCACCACCATCTGGATGGTGGAGCAGTTGGGATTGGCAATGATGCCCTTGTGCAGTTTGATGTCGCCGGGATTCACTTCCGGTACCACGAGGGGCACTTCGGGGTCCATGCGCCAGGCACTGGAATTATCCACGACTACACAGCCTGCGTTTGCTGCATGGGGTGCAAAGGTCTTGCTCGTGCCGCCGCCAGCACTGAATAGAGCGATGTCCATACCGTTGAAGGCGTTTTCGTCGAGCAGTTCTACGGGGAGTTCTTCGCCTTTAAAGGTCAGTTTTTTCCCGACGGATCGGGCGCTGGCCAGTAATTTAATGGAGGCTATGGGGAAATTACGATCTTCCAGGGTGCGCAGCATCTGCTGGCCCACCACGCCGGTAGCACCTGCTACTACGACATTTTTACTACTCATGGAAATACTCTCCTCTGCAATTTCCCGGTGTATGCATACCGGGTTTATGCCAAAACTGGAACAAAAATGGGCAGAATCGCCCAAAAGAACCCTTATTATGACACATTATGAAGGGCAGATTGAAGTTTTTGCCCCATTCCGCCATGCTGAACCTTTATAATTACGGACTGGCGCAGTATTTCCACCTGGGAGGGAACCTCTTGCGCAAGCTGGTGTTTAAACGGATAGAAACGAGGCAGCAAACGCATGCAAGAAGTTGATGATTGGGAATTGGTCGCCCGTGCGCAAGGCGGTGATATGAACGCCTTTGCGGAGATTGTGCGGCGCTATCAGACCCCGGTGATTCACTTCTGCCAGCGGATGCTCGGTTCGGCCCAGGATGCAGAAGATATGGCGCAGGATTGTTTTATGCGGCTTCATCGCTACCTGGATCGACTCCAGCCGCAGGCGAAATTTTCAACGGTACTTTTTGGAATGGCGAGGCAACTTACTTTGAATCACCTTCGAGATACAAAACGACGTGGCAGAGGCCAGCATGAGTCTGTGGACGTGCGGCCTGTACCTGCGTCGATTAATGCACATCCCGACCGCCAGGCGCGTCTGCGGGAAATCGAAGGTGCACTGGAGGAGGGGCTGGCCCGGCTCAGTGCGGAGCACCGGGAAGTACTGGTACTTCGCGAGATCCAGGGGATGGACTATGATGCCATCGCAGCGGTGGTGCATTGTCGTAAAGGAACGGTGAAAAGTCGACTGGCCCGTGCGCGTGAGCAATTGCGTCAGCAACTTGTGGCCTTGGGGGGGGAAGCGTTATGAAACCGGAACACCTCGAAGAAGAACTCTCTGCTTATCTGGATGGCGAATCGAAAAACCCGGATCAGATGAAACGGCTTATTCAAAAAGATCCGAAGGTCGCGAAGCGTTTTATGGAAATGCAGAAACTCTCGACCCATTTACAGGAACTGCCGGGGCCGGATGTACGTCCTGAATTCCTCACCCGTGTGATGGCCCATGTGCGCGAGCAGGAAGCGGAAAAGCGACAGGCGGGATTCTTTGCCTTGCACTTTGGCAATTTTTCTATCCCCATGCATCGTTGGCTCTGGCCACGATGGGCACTGGCCAGTTTTGTAACGACGTTGATGGTGGCCGTTGCGGTGGGTACCTGGATGAATGGCAATAGCACATTGCCCGAAGGCAATGAACAGACTGCCAACATAGTTCCATTTGATGTGGCAGAATTTTTTAGCCTCACTGATGATGATGTTATTGAGCGACTGGAAGGTTTTTATGGTGAAGAGGTTGAGGCCTATGCCGCGTTGCCGGAAGGGGAAGCTGTATATATGGCTTCGGCAGTCTGGTCAGAATATGACCAATATTATGATTATGGATTCTCTGCGCAAGATGATCTTTATGGAATGTTGAACGAATTAAACGAAACCGAGCAGGAGTATTTCAGTACGCTCCTGCAAGAATACGCAAATTAAAGGAAATGATTATGAAAATCAGACACTACATAGGCGCGACGGTACTCGCGCTGGTCATGACGGGCAGTGTATTTGCACAACCCCCGAGAGGCGATGGCCCGCCACCCCGTGGTGGTGGTGGATCGGAAATCCGTGGCGGAGGCGACTTCGGTGGGGGTCCACCCCGTGGTCCTCAAGGGCGCGGCCCCGAAGGTCGTGGTCCATCTGAGTTTCGTGGTGGTCCCGGTGGTGGTCCCCATGGACCCGGCGGTCCGGGTGGCTTCCGTGGTCAGGATCAGGCGGAGATGCAGCAGTTTATGGAACAGGTAATGCTGGCCCGTCTGGCGAGTGAGCTGGAACTGAATGATGAGCAGACGGTGCTCATGGTGAAGAAGATGGAGGATCTTCGTGAGTCGTCCCGTGATCGCAGTAAAGCGCGTCAGAAAATGTTGGAAGACTTGCGCAAGGCAACCGATGACGACAAGGAGAGTCCTGAAGTCGCGGCGCTCCTGGAAAAACTGGTGAAGCAGGATGCTGCGGCAGCAAGGGGTCGCCTGAAGACTTATGAGTCGCTGAGTACCGATCTTGAGGGTTGGCAACAGGCGAAGCTCTACCTTTTCCTCCAGGAATTTGAGCAGGACATGCGTGGCCTCATGGATCGTGCCCGTATGCGTGCCCATGGCTTTGGCCCAGGTGGTCCCGGCGGCCCCGGCGGTCCGGGTCGTGGTGATGGATTAGGTCGTGGCCCTGAAGGACGTGGCCCAGGTGGACAAGACGGATTCGATGGACCTCCAAGGCGTGGACCTGAGGGCGGTGGTCAGGGTCAGTTCAATGGTCCCCCTCCTCGTGGACCTGAGGGACGTCGTGGTGGTGGTGGAAATGGTGGTGGTGGATTCGGTGGGCCTCCTCCCCGTGGACCTGGTGGACCTGGTGGGCAGGGCGGTACACCACCCCCTCCACCTCCGGCTGAATAAGGTATAGGGATTGGATCAAGCGCGTCGTGATGGAAATATCCGTCACGACGCGCTTTTATTTTGCCATTCCTGTAGATGTTCACGCATTCGCTGACAAAATTATTTCCAGAGCGCAGATCCCCATCTACATTGAGACGATGCTTTTATATTTCCCGCGTAAGCGGGAATCCCCGTTTGGTAGCTACAAACCATGAATTTGGAAAGGTAGTCGTAATTGGCTGGTAGTCCGCCAGCTTCGACTGGTTAGTCTGTAGTGGTGACACGGAGGTCCCCGCCTTCGCGGGGAAGATACATTTTATATTTCCCGCGTAGGCGGGAATCCCCGTTTGGTAGCTACAAACCATGAATTTGAAATGGTAGTTGTAATTGACTGGTAGTCCGCCAGCTTCGACTGGTTAGTCTGTAGTGGTGACACGGAGGTCCCTACCTTCGCAAGGGTGACAAGCATTAGTATCCCTATTCGTCCATCCCCTTGAGTCGCAGGACAAAGAGTTGGCGGGTACCGTCATCGCCCAGTCCGGGTACGAGGATTGCATTCCCTTCGCGGTTCCAGTCGGGTCCGGGGTCGATACGGAGTTCGCCTTTCCGGAATTCACCGATTTCCATGGGGCCGCCTTTAACAACGAGTCCATCGGCCATGCGATAGAAGGTGTAATAAATCTTGTCGCCCCGCTTGTTCCCGTTAACGAACCAGGTGCCATCGGGCGATAGTGCGATGTCGCCTTCGGGGTTGGGAAAGATCTTCCGGTCCCCCAGTGCGCCCACCACTTTTTTAGTGTCGGTGTCATAGACTGCTTGTGCCCCGTCTACATTACCCAACATGTGGTGGCCTTCGGCCCATTCGGGATGGCCGCCGATGTGTTGTTCGTGCAAGGTCAACGCGCCACCATAGGTGTTCATGGTAAAGGGGTGGTTGATTTTGTCGGGTTGCCGGAAGTCGCCCCGTGCAAAGAAGTAGACCCGGTCATCGTCGCGGTTGCACAGGGTATGGTTGATGAAGAGGGCGCGTTGATCTACATCGGGACGTGAGGGGCGCAGCTTCGCTGCTATTTGCGCGTAGGAGGCAATGAGGGTTTTTTCGCCTGTCTTGATATTCACCTTGAAAATACCGTCGTCAAAAGGATGTACTACCCCCTCTGTCCAGTCCCAGGCATCGGGGTATCCGGTTACAGGGCGGAGGCGTGCAAGCCGCGCATAGTTGATAGCCATAAAGTGACCACCGCCCTGCATGACCCCGCTGTTACCCACCGGGGTATCTTCGAAACGGTATTCCTTAACCCGTTTGCGGGTACTGATGTCGTAGAGAACACAGAACACTTTGCCTGTTTCCGGGTCGCGGTCGTTGAAGAAAAATTGTGTTTCCGCGACATCGGGGTTCCAGTAGAACATGGTGCCCTGTTGAAAGTTCCAGCCCCGTGATTCTTCGATTTTTTCTGCCGTATAGTTGTTTTGCGTATCGATGAGCATGACATCCGCAGCATCCTTCGCGCCGGGCATACGTTCCTGAAAGTCGGTACGCAGGGCGAGGATATAGCGCCCGGAAGCGTTCCAGGGGATGGTGCGAACATGGCCGATGTAACCGAAGAAATGGTGCCGGGGGCCGTGGGTGATTTGTTGGATGTCGACTGTGACGGGTGCAGCAGATGCCAGGCCACTGAGCAGCAGCACGCAGGCCATTGTGATTATCATATTTCGAATCTTCATGTTCGGTGAACTCCCTGTCTTGCGATTGTAGGGAGTGGTGTGTAGCAGGGTCAATGCTTAAAGCTTCATCGGCTGAACTTCATGTGGTATTCTTGCGCGATAGAACGGAGTTGTTTCATGAAAAAAATCATCAAGATTATCGGTATCCTAATCCTTGTTTCCGTTGCAGGTTTATTCCTGTATCTGTTTACGGTTGTCCCGGGCAAGCTCATGGTTTCCATGAATGAAACGGTGTTTCCCGGTCCATACACGGTGTCGGAAGAAGCGGCGAAGTTACATAATTCATTGTTTGTAGCGGATCTCCATTGTGATGCCACGTTATGGAATCGTGATTTGCTGGACCGGGATACGCGGGGCCATGTGGATGTTCCCCGTTTGCTGGAGGGGAATGTGGCGTTACAGGGATTCACTGCTGCGACGCGTACGCCCTATGGTCAGAATTCGGTGGCTACGGAAGACAAGCTTGACCAGATGATACCGTTGACGTTTATCTCGGGTTGGCCGGCTTCGACCTGGCTCAGTTCTCATGAGCGCGCGTTGTACCAGGCGCAGCGACTCCATGATGCAGCACGCAGAAGCGAGGGCGTACTTACGGTTATCGAGACTAAAGAAGACCTGGCGGAGTATGTGGAGAAACGTAAAACGAACCCGAAGATCACAGCGGGCTTTCTGGGTGTTGAAGGGCTCCATGCCCTGGAGGGGGACCTGGAGAATGTGCGGGTCCTCTATAATGCGGGCTACCGCATGATGGCCCCCACCCATTTCTTCGATAATCTGGTGGGGGGGTCCATGCACGGCATGAAAAAGTATGGTCTCACCGAGTTTGGGAAGGTGGTCATTGAGTTCATGCAGGAACTCCACATCATTGTTGATCTGGCCCATTGTTCGTCCAAGGTGGTGGATGATGTGCTGGCAATGGCTACGGGGCCCGTGGTGACCTCGCACACCGGGGTGAAGGGGACGTGCGATAACAACCGGAATTTGTCAGATGAGCAACTCCAGGGCATTGCTGCTACGGGTGGACTCATTGGTATCGGTTTTTTTGATTTTGCGGTCTGTGGCGAGGATGTGGATCATATTGTAGCGGCCATTAAATACACGGCGGATCTGGTGGGGGTGGATTATGTTGCATTGGGGTCTGATTTTGACGGGGCGGTAGTGGTACCTATTGATACGACAGGGGTCGCTATGATTACAGAGGGACTCATGGAGGTTGGATTCAGCGATGAAGATATTGCGAAGATCATGGGGGCTAATGTTCAACGCGTATTAGCGCTGTCTCTGCCTTCGCGTGATTTTTCTTCTGCAGCCGCCAAAAAGCCGTCTGTTGAGTAGAATACAGGGTACGGATTGCACCCAATGAAACAGAATAGCTACTCATCGGTAGGATGATGGGGCAGAATATGAGATTCTCTGGTATACTTACCGGGTGTCTATACGGACACGGTCTCAGCAGTACACTGCTCAGGAGGTTTTGCAGTGAAATTCAATAGTCAGCTTTGGGTTCTTCTGGTATTTACCGGGATGACGCTACTCCTTGCCGGGTGCATGCCCGAGGCTGCTTTCAGCGTCGATCCGGATACTGGACCCGCTCCCCTTGATGTGGATTTCAGCGATACGTCCATGGCAGGTAATGCTACGATTACAGCGTGGTCGTGGACCTTTGGGGATGGTGGTGTCAGTACGCTACAAAATCCCGGTCACACCTATACGGTACCGGGTTGTTATGACGTTTCCTTGTCGATTACGACCAGCGCAGGGGTCTTTGATACTACGGTGAATGATGCGGTGTGTGTTTCTGCCGAAGGGGAGGGCGAAGGCGAGGGATCCCTTGAGGGTGAAGGAGAGGGTGAACTTTGTGGTGGTTTCTGCGCGGCGTGTGACAATTTTATAGCAGCTGGCTTCACCATGACACAGACACCTTCACCGGGATATACACCAGGGGGTACTGTGGATGTTCAGATTACCTTGGACTACACGGGGGGAGACACGGTATTTGCGTTGGGCTGTCGTGATTATATTCCGCCGGACTGGACCTTCAATTCTTATCCCGGCGTGCAGCCTGCGGCTTCGTTGCCTGATACCTATGCCCTTGACGAGACCACGGGCCTGCTTGAGTTTGCATATATCGATGTACCCACTTTACCGGTAACCTTCACCTATCGGCTTGATGTGCCTGAAAACGCTTCGGGTGCCCAGGCCCTGGATGGTTGTGGTGGGATTCGCTTTGATGGCGCTGGTTTTGTGTCACCAGTGGTTATGAATACCCTTATCCCCAATTAGGGCAAGGTTGACACACTTCTCTTGAATCCGTGTACAGTAAAGCGTGTGGGATTGAATCGTTCACTTAAGAGGTTTAGAAATGTCGTTGATGCGTCGTACGCTTATCGTACTGTCCCTGCTGCTGGTCCCGGTGGTATTCTCGGGGTGCCTCAGCGAGGAACTCAGCATCACCATGCGTGTACTGAACGGTGCGCCTTATGTTCCGGGTGGAACTATGGATATTGAGGTCAGTTTCGACTATGCTGGCACTGAAACGGTATATGCTATTGGCATTAATCAGATCTTTCCCGCAGACTGGACCTTTAATTCCTATCCGCTACAGTCGGGTAGCAATGCAATTCCCTCATTAATGTCTGAATCGAATGAGCCTATCGAATTTGGGTATGTGGGTATACCCCCGTTACCCGCTACCTTTGTATATACCGTGAATATTCCTGAGAATGCTTCGGGTGACATTGAAATTCAGGGGTATTCCCTGTTCCGGTTTGATGGCGACCTTGTGCTTTCCCCGGTGACCACGCTCACGGTTCAGCAGGCTATCTAATCCCCCGGTATAGCGATGCTGTAGTCCCAACCATTTCCTTTCCTTCCAGCGATCTTTCTTTTTTGAGCCTTCCCGGGCAAAAAAAAAGAGGCCTGACACGAGATTCGTACCAGACCTCCGCGGAAGGAGAAACGCCACATGTGGCGCTGACCAACTTTATTGTAACACAGGAATGATGTTCTGACAAGGAAAATACACAAATAAATCAGTCCGATTTGGCCTTATTTACTGCGCGATTCCATTCTGTAAGTAGTTGATTTCGTTTATCTTGCGACATATTTGGAACGAAAGCACGGTCAAGCTGCCATATACCCTCAAGCTCCGATGTGTCCCGCCAGAAACCGACAGCCAGGCCGGCCAGAAAAGCGGCTCCAAGTGCTGTCGTTTCAAGGACTTGACCGCGTTCTACAGGGACATCGAGAATATCTGCCTGAAATTGCATTAAAAAGTTATTTGCACAGGCACCCCCGTCGACTTTCAGGCGTGAAATGGCTTTACCGGTGTCTTTTTCCATGGTGTGGAGCACGTCACAGGATTGATAGGCGATGGATTCCAGTGCGGCACGTATGATGTGGGCCTTTGATGCGCCCCGGGTCAGCCCGGTTATGACTCCCCGCGCCCGCATGTCCCACCAGGGTGCCCCTAACCCTGTAAAAGCGGGCACGAGGTAAACGCCCCCATTGTCTTCTACTGCAGTCGCCAGAGCTTCGGTTTCATTGGCGGATTGAATAAGCTCCAGGGCATCACGCAGCCATTGTATAACGGCACCACCGACGAATATGCTGCCTTCGAGGGCGTATACCACGGTGTCATTCACACCCCAGGCGATGGTGGTCAGGAGACCGTTCTCGGAAGTTACGGCTGTGGTTCCGGTATTGCTGAGCAGGAAACAGCCTGTTCCGTAGGTGTTTTTTGATTCGCCGGGATTGAAGGCTGCCTGGCCAAAGAGTGCACCTTGCTGATCGCCGATGAGGGAGGCTACGGGTATTTCACCGCCCAGCACGGTGGTACTACCGAAGGTATGACTGGAAGGACAGGCTTCGGGCAGACCAGCGCGGGGTACCTTTAGCAGCGTCAGGAGTTCTTCGTCCCAATCGAGGTCGTGAATGTTGAAGAGCATGGTCCGCGACGCATTGGAGTAGTCGGTAGCATGGCGCCCGGTGAGGTTGTAGAGGAGCCATGCATCGATGGTGCCGTAGCAGAGATCGCCTTTTTCTGCTGCTTCACGGGCACCGGGCACGGTATCCAGTATCCATTGGATTTTTGTGCCTGTAAAATAGGCATCCACAACGAGGCCGGTCTTTTGCCGGATGGTATCACTGTGTCCTGCTGCTGTCAGGGCCTCGCAGATTTCTGTGGTACGGCGACATTGCCAGACAATGGCGTTGTGGATGGGTTTGCCCGTCGTCCGGTTCCAGACCACCGCGGTTTCCCGTTGATTGGTAATACCGATTGCAGCGACGTCAGCATGGGTGGCGTTTGCTTTCTCCAGGACGGCCTTCGCGGTAGCGCGTTGGGAAGTCCAGATTTCTTCGGCGTTGTGCTCTACCCAGCCGGGTTGAGGAAAGATCTGTTCAAACTCTTGTTGCGCGGTGGCTACGATGTCCCCGGCGTGATTGAAGAGGATGCTTCGTGAACTGGTGGTTCCCTGGTCGAATGCGAGAATGTACTGTCCGGCCATGTGCTGATCTCCTGTGCCTGGTCCCTTTAATTTACCATAGCACGAGAGCCGACCCTGGGCGCAATAGTGCGCTACTCTGCTGTGGACTCTTGCACCACGGGTTCGTTGCCGGAGAGTTCGGGCTGCTCAGGTGCCTCGCGTTGGCTATCGTCCGTAGCGCCACAGGAAAGTGCGCTGAGGCTCAGGAGCAGGAGTACTATACCTTGAAGAAGGATGCGCATAGTCTAGTCTGCCTTTTCGGTGTTATTGCTCATGGCGCGGAGTGCGTCCAGTGCACGTTGAAAGTCTGCCGGAGGGGGTGTTGTAAAGGTGAGGCGTTCTCCAGTCTCTGGATGGGTGATGCCCAGGCGTTCCGCGTGCAGGGCCTGTCCTTCCAGGGCGAGTAGTGCTGCACGGGCCTCTTCGGAGAGGACCCAGTTTTTGAATGTGGTTTCGCCATACACCGGATCGCCCAGAACGGGTCGGCCTGCGAAGCGCATGTGTACGCGAATCTGGTGGGTGCGTCCGGTTTCCAGTTGCAGTGCCACGAGGGACGCACAGCCGAAACGGTCCAGCACCTCGAAATTGGTTACTGCGTCTTTGGCACGAATCCCCGTCACGGCCATACGGGTCCGGTCCGAGAGACTGCGACCGATGGATGCATTGATGCGCCCGTGCTCTTCCTTGAATTCGCTACGCACCAGGGCGAGGTAGCGTCGGTCAAAGGTATGGGCGGCAGCCTGTTGTGCCAGATGACTCAGGGCGAGGCGTGTTTTTGCGACGACCATAACGCCAGAGGTGTCCCGGTCGAGACGGTGGACAATGCCGGGCCGGGATGGGTCCTCGCCGCTGGCTTCCATATTGGGACAGTGGTGAAGGACGGCATTCACGAGCGTGCCTGTACTGTGGCCGGGTGCGGGGTGAACCACCAGCCCGCTGGGCTTGTTGATGATGAGTACTGCGTCGTCTTCGTGGAGGATATCCAGGGGGATGTCTTCGCCTGCGGGAATCACTGTGGGTATAGGGGGTGCGTTGATGCCGATGCGCTGATCCAGTCGCACGGCACGTTTTGATTTGGTAATGGCGTCGCCATCAATGGTGACGCAGCCGTCTTTGATAAGTTTCTGGATGTAGGAACGCGACTCGTTTTCCATGACCGCAGCCAGAAAAACATCCAGCCGCAAATCCTGATATTCTTCATCCACAATAAAGGTTTGGAGGCCTTCTTCAGCCATAGGGTCATGATTCCTTGTTTTGGTTACTCTTTGAAGATGCCGCGAAAATGCATTAGGGCACCCATAAAATCATCGCCCACATAGCCGGGCATGTAGTCGTCGCCTTCTTCCTCCGGGGCCTTGGCCTGGAGTTGTTCTATGACTTCGGTGAGGATTTCGATAACGGCTTCCCAGTATTCGTAGTGGGCGAGCCAGAAAGCGATTCTACTCTCCATCAGGGCTATCAGCAAATCACCAGGGTGGGTCTGCGCTTCGAGCATGGGCGCATCCTGTAGCTTTTCGATGGACAGGGGCACCACTACAGCGAGGCTTACCCCTTGCGACAGAAGCCATAGTAGCTCATCGGGCTGGAGTTTGCGCACGGGTTTGCTCAATACCCGTTGTGGAATATCCACGAGTGCGTCCTCGCTCATTTCTTCGTCTGCCTGCAACAATTGCAATAGCGAGGCGTTATGATCGAAATTGGCTATGTCGGGTTTATCGGTCATGAATGCTGTTTACGCTCTCCTTTTCTATATCATCTGGACCAAGCCAGATTGCCACACCTCGTAATACTCGGTTCGCAATGACAGGGAAAGTGAAGTCCATGCTATATTTTTTTTGCCCTTTAAGGGAAAATGAAATCAACTGTTTCTATTCTCGCTATGATGTGCTGCCTGGCTTAGATTGCAATAGCCTGTCATTGCGAGGAGCGCAGCGACGCGGCAATCTAGCTTGGCCCAGATGGCTATAATGTTTCACTTAAATCTTTCCATTCAGGATTTATTTTATTTATTAAAGCGTCCTTCTTTTTTCGCGACCCTGCTTTAATTGTTTTCTCCGCAGCAATGGCATCCCGGATATCATTAAAGTATTCTACGAATACCAATTTTTTGATTTTGTACTCTTTTGAAAATCCATCAATACTTTCTTCTTGGTGCTCATAAATACGTCGTGCGATGTCATTGGTAACGCCAGTGTACAACACACTATGTGTTCGGCTGCTAAGAATGTACACGTAACCGCCCATTACATTCGCTCAATGCTCCGTTTCTCTTTCATCTGGACCAAGCTAGATTGCCGCGTCGCTGCGCTCCTCGCAATGACGGGCGAGAAAAAGCCAAGCTGCGCAATCCCGGTCGTTGCGAGAACAAAAAATGTTTCACTTAAACTTTTCCTTCGGCATCTATTGTTTCCAGGTAGAAGTCTTCCCAACGCATGTAGCCTAGCGGGTTGTCTATATAGCCTTTGACTTCGGTGGCCATAAGGAACTTGCGGGTATAGAAATAGATGGGGATGATGACGGCTTCGTCAAGCAGGATGGCTTCGGCTTCTTGCATCACGGCATTGCGTTTATCGATGTCCGGCTCGATGTAGGCTTGTTCGATGAGGGCATCGTAGGCCGGGGACTTAAACCCGGTGCGATTATTGCCTGAGTTGGAGAGGAAGCATTCGAGGAAATTGATGGGGTCCACCACATCGGCGATCCAGCCGGAGCGGGCCATCTGGTAGTCCAGTGCATTCATGGAGGACAGGTAGACTTTCCAGTCCTGGTTCAACAGGCGGACCGCATCGGTACCCAGGTTTTGTTTCCAGATGTTTTGCATGGCTTCTGCGATACGCTTGTGGTTGTCGGAGGTGTTATAGAGCATTTCCACTTTGGGCAGGCCCTCGCCATTGGGATAGCCTGCTTCGGTGAGCAGGGCCTTCGCTGCTTCCGGGTCATACTTCAGTGGTGCTGCACTCGTGTAGGTACCGCAGTTGGGGGGCACATAGGTGAAGGCGGGGGCTTCCCCGGCTTTCATGACATCACGACAGATAACTTCACGGTTCAGGGCCATGCTGAAAGCCTGGCGTACCCGCTTGTCGTCAAAGGGTGGCTTGGTCACATTGATTCGGTAGTAGTAGACACCCAGATAGGGGGCCAGCTTCAGGACCGCGGGGTTTTCCGCCTGATACACCTGGATGCGATGGAGGGGGATATCCTCGGTCACATGGAGGTCGCCGCTGCGGAAGCTGCGTTCTTCCGTCTGTAAATCGTCTATGGGGTAGAAGTTAATGCCGTCCAGCTTCACCGCGTTTCGGTTCCAGTACCGGGGGTTTTTAGCCAGGGTCATCACTTCGTTGGGCGCCCATTCGGTGAGGATAAAGGCCCCGTTCCCCACAAAATTCTCTACGCGTGTCCATTTCGTGCCCCGATCATGAATGGCCCCATGGGCCTCGATGGTCGCCTGGTGGAGGGGATACCAGGCGTAGTGGATGTGGCTGGTGATGAAATAGGGGGTCGGGGCTGCCAGGGTCACTTCCAGCGTATAGTCATCCACCACCTTGACGCCTACCTCGTCGAAGTCCGTGAGTGCCCCTTCGTGGTAGGCCTGGGCATTTTTCAGGATGTACAGGAGGTAGGCATATTCTGCGCCCAATGCCGGGGTCAGCATGCGGCGCCAGGCATAGGCAAAGTCGTGGGCCGTCACGGCATCGCCGTTGGACCACATCGCCTCCTTGCGCAGGTGAAAGGTATAGACGGTTTTGTCTTCGGACACCTCCCAGGATGTTGCCGCAGCGGGAATGGCCTCCATGGTGGCCGGGTTCAGGTCGGTAAGGCCCTCGAAAAGTGCTGAAGTCGCCCGGTGTTCAGGCACGCCCGTAACGATATGGGGGTCGAGGTCTTGGACTTCTGCGCCCAGATTTACGTTTAGAATCGCGCCTTCGGTGGGCGCAGTGCTCTTGCTGCTGCACCCGGCGGTGGCCAGGAGGAGGAGGGTTAAGATGGTGGTATGCAGGGATTTCACGGAACATCCTCTATGATTGATCTCAAGTTTATGGGCATTATACGCAGACCAGGTTGAGACTACACCTTTTATGTCTGGTAACCCGAAATGGGTTCCTGCATAGCTGGAATTCAACGACCGGGTGCTGCAGGTTGACCGAAAGACCGATTTCTTGTTAGTATAGGGGGCGTGTGTGCCGGAATATGCCGGGCACCAACCCTTGCAGTCGTTGTAATTATGGGCTGTAAAATCCAGTTGAGGGGAGGTTGAACATTCGTGACTAAAGTTCGTGTAAAGAACGACGAACCTTTTGAAAAGGCCCTGCGTCGCTTCAAGAAGAAGTGTAACAAGGAAGGTCTTATGCAGCGTCTCAAGGAGACGAAGCACTACGAAAAGCCAAGCGAGCGTCGTCGCCGCAAATTGGCTAAATCCCTATCCCGCGCCATTTTGGAGCAGTAGGTGTAGCTGAAAGCATATAAATCTAGAAGCTCAGACGGGGACCCTGAACGGGTCTCCGTCTTTTTTTTCTGTCTTGACAAAATGTCCTTTTTCTGGCAGTATCAACCATTGGCCAGAGAGGAATTTAGTAAGCCATTGTAAGTGTGTTCCTGAAAAGGGGTCCACGGGAGCCATCGATGGCGAGACAGGATGGTAGCCGTATTAGTCCAGTGGCCAACTTTTTAATACATGCAAGCGTA